>Ga0335083_10011703_pt1 | contig 10539 bp, 7 predicted proteins | sample Lox_Sample_42_FD_206716 | JGI IMG/M metagenome (GOLD analysis project Ga0335083, IMG submission 206716) | Soil microbial communities from Loxahatchee National Wildlife Refuge, Florida, United States - Lox_Sample_4.2 | ecosystem: Environmental > Terrestrial > Soil > Wetlands | place: USA: Florida... | reverse complement strand
GTTTCAGCCCGCACTACATGACCGCGCGCGCCACCGAATGGGGCGATGCCATCAACTATGACGGCGAGCACTGCGGCCCGGTGCGCGAGCTGGTGGTGGAGAATGCCTGCGAGTGGGTACGCGAGTTCCACCTCGACGGCCTGCGGCTCGACGCCACGCAGAGCATCTTCGACACCAGCAGACGCCACGTGCTGGCGGAGCTGGCGGCCGCCGCGCGCGCCGCGGCCAGCCCGCGCCGCATCCTGGTGATCGCGGAAAACGAATCGCAGCGTGCCACGTACCTGCTGCCGGAGGCGCAGGGCGGGCTGGGCCTCGATGCGATCTGGAACGACGACTTCCATCATGCCGCGATGGTCGCAGCCACCGGGCACCGCGGTGCCTACTACAACGACTACCTCGGCACGCCACAGGAGTTCCTCGCCACGGCCCGGCATGGCTTCCTGTACCAGGGGCAGTACTACCGCTGGCAGCAGCAGCCGCGCGGCGAACCGCAGCAGGTGCCGTCGCGGCATTGCGTGGCATACCTGCAGAACCATGACCAGGTCGCCAACAGCCTGCACGGGCTGCGGCTGCACCAGCTGGCCGCGGGCGGCGTGCGCCGCGCGCTGACCGCGCTGCTGCTGCTCGGACCGCAGACCCCGCTGCTGTTCATGGGACAGGAGTTCGAGGCCTCGGCGCCATTCCTGTTCTTCGCCGATCACCACGACCCGCTGCGCACCCAGGTCCATGCGGGACGTCGCCAGTTCATGGCGCAGTTTCCCGGCGCGGCATCGGCCGATGGCCGCGCGGCGGTATGCGATCCGGGCGCGCAAGAGCCGTTCCTGCGCAGCAAGCTCGACTGGAACGAATGCCGCGAGGACAGCCCGGCAGTGCGCCTGCACCGCGACCTGCTGCGCCTGCGGCGCGAGGACCCGGTGCTGCATGCGCAGGGGCGCGAGGGCTTCGATGGTGCGGTACTGACCGGCGGTGCGCTGCTGCTGCGCTGGTTCGCCGCCGCCGGGGATCGCCTGCTGGTGGTCAACCTGGGAACCGAGATCAGCGAGCGGCCGATGCCCGAACCGCTGCTGGCGCCGCCGCGCGGCTGTGCCTGGTCGCTGCTGTGGTCGAGCGAGCACGCCGCCTATGGCGGCGATGGCACGTCGTACCAGGATCCGGCCAGTGGCTGGCGCCTGCCAGGCCAGTGCGCGATGCTGCTGGCCGCGCGGCCGGTGGAGGGCGGCGCATGAGCGTGCTCGACGTGCCGCTGCCCGCGCCGGATGATGGCGCGTGGCGCAACCGCGAGTGGCTGGTGACCAATGGCCTGGGCGGCTACGCATCCGGCACGCTCGCCGGCGTGTGCACGCGTCGCTACCACGGCATGTTCGTGCCCAACCTGCAGCGGCCCCGCGGCCGGCACGTGCTGGTGTCGCACCTGGATGAGGAAATCGCATACGGCGGACGCAGCTACCGTCTGGGCGGCGCGGACCAGATGGGGCAGCCGCTGTGTCGCGGCGCGCTGCCGTGGCTGCGTCATTTCGAAATGGACGGCAACAGCGGCCGCTGGGTGTTCGAATGCGGCGGGCTCGTGCTGGAGCGCCGGCTCGTCATGCCGCACCAGCGCAATACCACATGCCTGCGCTACGAGATCCTGCGCGGACCGCCGGCGCGCATCCGCCTGCGGCCATTCCTGCCGTTCCGCCGCCAGGACGCGCCGCTGCGCGATCCCGGCTACGGGCATTTCGAGGTTGCGCCCGCAGCCGACGGCGCCTGCCGCGTGAGCCTGCCGGGCTGCGAGCTGTGGCTGGCCATGCGCGTGCTTCCCGGCGGCGCATCGTTCGTGATGGATGCCACCGAGGCTCCGGCAACGCGGCTGTCGCGCGAGGAGATGCGCGGCTACGAATGCCGCGAGGCGCTCGCCAGTCCCGGGTATTTCGAGTGGCAGGCGCAGCCGCAGACGCCGGCCATGCTGGTGCTGAGCACCGAGGAGGCACATGCCCCCGCCGCGACCGACCAGCCATTCGAGGAAGAGCGGCGGCGCATCGCCGCGCTGGTGGCGTGCGCAGGCGCCGGCGGGGATCCCGTGCTCGCGCGCCTGGTGGTGGCCGCGGACCAGTTCCTGATCCTGCCCGGGAGCCGCCCGGAGGAAAGCGCCGAAGCCGCGCGCCGCGGCCTGACGCTGCGGACGGTGGCGGCAGGCTACCACTGGTTCCTCGACTGGGGCCGCGACACCATGATCTCGCTCGAGGGGCTGATGCTGGCCACCGGCCGGCACGCCGAGGCGCGCGCCACACTGCTGACATTCTCCCGCTACGTGCGCGACGGCCTGCTGCCGAACCTGTTCCCCGAGGGCGAGAAGGACGGCGCGTACCACACGGTCGATGCCACGCTGTGGTACTTCCACGCCATCCACCGCTACGTGGTCGCCAGCGGCGACGCCGGGCTGCTGGAGGAACTCATGCCCACGCTGCGCACGATCATGCGCAACCACATCGCCGGCACGCGCTTCAACATCGGCGTGGATCCGCAGGACGGCCTGCTGCACGCCTCGAGCAGCAAGCAGGCGCTGACCTGGATGGATGCGCACATGGGCGAGTGGATCGTGACGCCGCGGCGCGGCAAGCCGGTGGAGATCCAGGCGCTGTGGTACAACGCGCTGTGCCTGATGCGCGACTGGGAGAGCGCGGGTGCGGACCGCGAGGACTATGCGCGCCGCGCGGCGCTCGCGCGCCGCGAGTTCAACGCGCGGTTCTGGAATCCGCAGCGCGGCTGCCTGTTCGACGTGGTCGACGGGGAGAGCGGCAGCGATGCGCGGGTGCGGCCCAACCAGATATTCGCCATGTCGCTCGAGCACCCGGTGCTGGATGTCGCGCGGTGGCCGGCGGTGTTCGAGAAAGTCCGTGCGGAACTGCTGACGCCGTTCGGGCTGCGTTCGCTGGAGCCGGGCGACCCGGATTACTGCGCGAGCTACCACGGCAACCTGCGGATGCGCGATGCGGCCTACCACCAGGGCACCGTGTGGCCGTGGCTGCTGGGCGCATTCATCGACGCGGCACTGCGGATCCACGGCGACCCGGCTGCGGCGCGCGCGCTGCTCGCGGAGTTTCCGGCCCAACTGCACGTGGCCGGCCTCGGCACGATCAGCGAGGTATTCGACGGCCAGCGGCCGCACACTCCGCACGGCTGCATTGCGCAGGCCTGGAGCGTGGCGGAAGTGCTGCGCTGCTGGAAGCGGACCGCGACCGGAGTGCCGGCTGCCGGCGCGCGCCCGGAGTAGGCCCGTTCCTACAGCCGGATTGTGCGTGGCCCAATGGCCGGGTAGCCCCGCCCACGCGAAGCTTTCGCGATCCCCGGCACAACAGGAGCGCAGCCATGCAACGCACAGATCGCCGCACCGAGAGCGGAGCTTCCACGACGGTACCCCGGCCGCAGACCACCGCGCCGCAGGACGCCATCACGCTGCTGAAGTCGGATCACCGCGAAGTCGAGTCCTTGTTCGACCAGTACCAGAAGGCCTCCTCGGTCGATCAGAAGGCCGAACTGGCCGACCGCATCTGCGCGGCGCTGCGGGTCCATACCGAGATCGAGGAGGAGATGTTCTATCCGGCATTCCTCGAGGCCACCGACGAGGTGGAGATCCATCACGAGGCGGAGATCGAGCATGCCGGGGCGAAGAACCTCATCTCGCAGCTCGAGGAGTCGGGTCCCGACGACGAATACTTCGACGCCAAGGTCAAAGTGCTCTCGGAAATGATCAGGCACCATGTGAATGAGGAAGAAAAACCTGCCGGCATGTTCGCCAGGGCGCAGGGTTCAGGCATGGACCTGGATGCGCTGGGCGAGCAGCTGCAGGAGAGAATGGGCGAATTGCGTGCCGAGGGCGCGTCGCGCCGCCATTGAGTCACGCCGGCGTTCCGGCGCCCGGCATCCGCCGCGTGCCGGAACCTTTCAGGTTTCCGCGTGCTGCGCCACGGGGTGAAGTTTTTTCAGCCTGCGCGCGGAGCTGACCGCAACCGCGCCCTGCCGGTTGCCTGCCTCGTGCAGGGCGAGCAGCTGGTTGACGGCCGCGGCGCCGGGGTCGAGCCATTCCAGGCCCACACCGGCCGGTTCATTGCGCACGATGCATGCTTCGATCCATCCGCCGGCGGCATCCCGCGGTCGCACCCAGACGCGGGCCAGCGACGGCAGCTGCGCCGGTATGTGCACGAACGCACCGCTGAGGCTGGCGTTGTCCACGACGATGTCCAGCTCCGTTCCGTCTGCTGCCCGCAGCTCCGCCGGTGCGTCCAGCTGAACGCGGGTGCCCCAGCGATGCTCCATGAAGTGCGTGTTCGCGCTCATTTGCTCCGGTCCTCTGTGTCGCGGTGGTCGGGAGGATGTGCGGATCTCGGCGACGACCGCAGAAGTCCGTCACTGAACAATGCAGCAACGCGGGACTGCCGCACTGTCAGTGCGATAAGGACAATGGTGTAGGAATGCATCACCGCGACGGTTGGCCCGCGGCCGTGGCCGAGCTGTGTGCAGTAACCGGCGGAATCTGCGCGAACCCTTGAAAAAAGGCCCCGAGCCGAACTCGGGGCCGGGTTTGCGCAGCCGGTGTGCCGGCCTTCTGTCAGCTGCATGCGGAATGTTGCCTGGCAGCCGGATCGTGGCCCGCTGGCCTCCCCGCTGGCTGTAGGAACACGCGGGTTGCGGGCGTAGGCGCAGTCCTAGGCACGGGCGCCGGCCGTGAGTATCGTTGTCTTTAATTGCGCGGCAACGTCACGGCCTGCCCATGAGATATTCGGCTGCATCTCCGGTTCCCGCGGTGTCCGTCGCCCCCATGATGGACTGGACGGGACGTTGCTGAATCATTCTTTGGATCAATGACTTAGCGTAGGCGGGTGGGGCTTGGCTCCGTTGCGCCCCCTCAAGGATATGGAGGTCTTGTGGGCATGTACGATGAAATTAGCGCTGGACGATTGGTCGACGTCAATGGAAATGATCTGGAGCCGGATGGCTACATCACGTTCTGTACCAGCGACCCGGATTCGACCTGGCGTGAATACCGTGCGCGGTTCCTGTCCGGCCAACTCAGCGAGATCGTACGGGCGAACAGGGGTGCCGACGATCGGGTCCGATACGGTCTGGCCTCGTATCGCTGGTTCAGTGCGAGCTCGTTTCTCTTCGACGACGACGCTGGCTTTGCGTTGGCGGAGCGCTTCGCGCAGGCCCTCGATGGCAATCTTGATGCCAACAGTGCGTCGGTAGCGAAAGAGATCCGCGAGAGTCTTGCCGACGGAAAAGATCGGCACGGAAACGCCGTCAATGGAATGCCGTCCGATCCCCGTGGGTGGGCCCGACCAACAGGCGGCGCGTCGTTCTTTGAGCCTTCCGAAAAGGGCGGCATCACTGCACGCGCCGAGCCGAAACGGCAACGGCACCATCGTGGATGCCACGATCATCAGTGCTCCCGGTTCCACCAAGAACAAGGACGGGGAGCGAGACCCTGAGATGCACCAGACGGCCAAGGGCAAGCAGTGGTACTTCGGGATGAAGGCGCACATCGCGGTGGACAGCAAAACCAAGCGCTGGGGAAGTCGGATCGATGAGCGGGTCAAAGCCGTGAACCGGACCAAGTCCGGCATCCGCTCCAGGGTGGAACACACCCTCGGCATCATCAAGCGGGTGTTCGGGTTTTTCAGAAGGTGCGGTACCGGGGACTGGCGAAGAACCGGCACCGGCTGGAAGTCACCGCGGCGCTGGCAAACCTGTTCCTGGCCCGAAAGAGGTTGCGGCGTGGGCTGGGGCAGGCACAGTGTCTGCGAAATCCGCTGGAACCGGGATTTTGCAGCCGGCGCGGCGGCAAAATCGGTGCTTCGCACGATGCCCGCCGCCTTCTTGCTGTCGCCGCTATGGTCATGACCGGTTCTTCAGAGATTCCTTAACTCACTGCCCCTCCATTTCCGCCCCTTCCCAGCGTGAACCCCACGGTGGTAACACCGCTCTGCGAGTGCGCGAACACCCGACCACCATGCATCGCGGCGATGGCCTTGACGATGGCGAGGCCCAGCCCATGGCTGGCGTCGCTGTTGGGACGCGAGGCATCGACGCGATAGAAGCGGTCGAACAGTCGCGGCAGGTGTTCGGGCGGCACCGGCTCGCTCGGGTTGCTGACGCTGATCGCCGCGCCGTCCTCTGTGCCCTCGATCCGCGCCGTGATCCGCGCGCCGCGCGGCGCGTGCTGGATCGCATTCTGCAACAGGTTGGTCACTGCGCGGTGGAACAGCGAGGTCTCGACGGTCGCGCGTGCATCGCCTTCGACGTCGACCTCCATGCCGGCTTCCTCGAGCAGTACGCCGAAGAATTCCACGGTCTTGCCGATCTCCCGCGCCAGCGAGGCCTCCACGCCGCGCGACACCCGCTCGCCGCGTTCGGCGCGCGCCAGGAACAGCATGTCCGAGACGATGGTGCGCAGGCGCTCCAGCTCCTCCAGGTTGGATTGCAGCACCTCGCGCAGTTCGGGCGCGCTGCGCTCGCGCGCCAGCGTCACCTGGGTCTGGCCGATGAGGTTGGCCAGCGGGGTGCGCAGTTCGTGCGCCACGTCGGCGTTGAAGCTTTCCAGCTGCGTGTAGGCGGCGTCGAGCCGGTCCAGCGCCGAATTGAAGGAGCTGCCGAATTCGGCCAGTTCCTGCGGCAGCGCGGACATGGTCAGGCGCTGGTCGCGGGTATCGGGACCGATGCGCCGCGCTTCGGCCGACAGCTGCGCCACCGGCCGCAGGCCGACACCGGCGACGCGGTAGCTCAGTGCGGCGATCAGCAGCGCGCCGCACAGGATCGCCGGCAGCAGCCAGATCTCGAAGTCACGGAATATCTGGTCAATGGATGCCGTATCCACGCCCGCCACCAGGCGCAGTGGCGGATGCACGGCAGTGGCGGCGATGTCGCGGCCGGCCACCGCCAGCTGTTCCGCGCCGGTGCCGGCCGTCATCAGCAGCACGCCGCGGCTGGCGCGCGTGACCTCGGCCATGTGCCGCGCGTCGGTGCCGTAGCGCCAGGCCGGATCCTCGCTCCACAGCCAGTACTGCGTGCGGCCGTCGCCGGTCAGCGCTGCGATCTTCTCGTGCACGCGGTCCATCAGGTCGGTGGAGCGGCCCCGCACCAGCATGTAGCTCAGGTCCTCGATGCGGTCTTCCACCAGTTCCTGCTGGTGGCGCGCCAGGTCGCGCGCCAGCAGCTCGTGCGCGGCAAAGCCGATCAGCGCGAAGCTGGCCAGCGCCACCGCGCTGAACATGGCGGCCAGGCGCATCGCGATGGACCGGCGATGCCGCCGGCCGGAGTCAGGTGCCGGCGCGTTCCTCAAGCACGTAACCCATGCCGCGGATGGTATGCAGCAGCGGCGCCGCGAACGGCGCATCGATCTTGGCGCGCAGGCGCTTGATCGCCACCTCCACCACGTTGGTGGTGCTGTCGAAATGCATGTCCCAGACCAGCTCGGCGATGGTGGTCTTGGAAAGGATCTCTCCCTGCCGCCGCGCCAGCAGCTCCAGCAGCGCGAACTCCTTGGCCGTGAGGTCGATGCGCTGGCCCTCGCGCAGCGCGCGGCGCGCGTTGAGATCCAGGTGCAGCGGCCCGACGCGCAGCAGCGTCGCCTCCTGCCGCCGGCCGCGCCGGGTCAGCGCCTGCAGCCGGGCAAACAGCTCGACGAAGGAAAACGGCTTGATCAGGTAGTCGTCCGCGCCCTCGCGCAGTCCGCGCACGCGGTCCTCGACGCCGTCGCGCGCGGTCAGCATGATGACCGGGGTGTTCTTGACGGCGCGCAGCGAGCGCAGCAGTTCGAAGCCGTTCAGCCCGGGCAGCATGGCGTCGAGCACGATCACGTCGTGATCGTGGTGCACCGCCAGGTGCTGGCCGTCGATGCCGTCGTGGGCGACGTCGACGCTGCAGCCCTGTTCCGTCAGTCCCTGCTGCAGGTAGTCGGCGGTCTTGCGCTCATCCTCGATGATCAGGACCTTCATGGCTGCTCCACCAGTGCGTGTCCCTCCGTGGCAGCGTGACCCGCGCGCCGCTGGTACCACAGGTGCAGGCGCTCCAGGTACAGGTATACCACCGGCGTGGTGAACAGGGTCAGCATCTGCGACAGGATCAGCCCGCCCACCATCGCGTAGCCCAGCGGCTGGCGCAGCTCGGAGCCCGCGCCGTGGCCGAGCATCAGCGGCAGCCCGGAGAACAGCGCGCACATCGTGGTCATCATGATCGGCCGGAAGCGCAGCAGGCAGGCCTCGCGGATGGCCTCGCGCGGCGCGAGGCCCCGGTCGCGCTGCGCGTGCAACGCGAAGTCCACCATCATGATGCCGTTCTTCTTGACGATGCCGATCAGCAGGATGATGCCGATCAGCGCGATCACCGACAGGTCGAAGCCGCCCGCCATCAGGATCAGCAGCGCGCCGACGCCCGCCGACGGCAGCGTCGACAGGATGGTCAGCGGGTGCACGTAGCTCTCGTACAGCAGCCCCAGCACCACGTACACGGTGAGCAATGCCGCCGCGATCAGCCACGGCTGGCTGCGCAGCGAATCGCCAAACGCCTTGGCCGAACCCTGGAAGCTGCCGGACAGCGTGGCTGGCACCTGCATCTGCGCCTGCGCGAGGTTGATCGAATCCACGGCCTGGCCCAGCGAATGGCCGGGTTTCAGGTTGAAGGAGATGGTGACCGCCGGGAACTGTCCCTGGTGATTCACCGACAGATAGCCCGTGTGCGTGGTGTCGACCTTCACGAAGGTGGACAGCGGCACCTGCTCGCCGGTCAGCGGCGAGGTGATGGACAGCCGGTCGAACAGGCGCGCGTCGCGCTGCAGCTCCGGTTTCACCTCGAGCACCACGTTGTAGCTGTTGAGCTGCGTGAAGTACTGCGCCACCAGCCGCTGGCCGATGGCGTCGTAGAGGGTGGCGTCCACCAGATCCGGCGAGATGCCGTAGCTGGAGGCGCGTTCGCGATCGATGGTCAGCTGCGCGGTGGGCGCCTGGTTCTGCTGGTCCGAGGTCACGTCGGTCAGCTCGGGCAACTGCGCGAAGCGCTGTGTCAGGCGCGGCGCCCATTCGTTCAGTTCGTTCAGGTCCACGTCGGTCAGCGTGTACTGGTACTGGGTGCGCGCCTGGCGCGCGCCCACGTTGATGTCCTGGCCGGCCTGCATGAACAGCGAGATGCCGGGCACCCTGGCGATCTGCGGCCTGAGCCGCGCGATCACCTGGTCGGCGGTGACCTTGCGGCCCTGATCCCTGGGCTTCAGGCCCATGAAGAACGTGCCCGTATTGAAGGGCGCCGCGGCATTGACGCCGAAGGCTGCGACGTCCGGGTCGCGCCGCACGATGTCGGCCACCTGCAGCACGCGCGCGCGCATGCTCTCCGAGGAACTGTCCTGTGCCGCCACCGCCGAGCCGCGGATGTAGCCGGTGTCCTGCTGCGGGAAGAAGCCCTTGGGGATGACCAGGAACAGCAGTGCCGACACCGCCACCGTGACCAGGAAGCACGCCATGGTGGCGCGCTGGTGGTCGAGCACGAACGCGAGGCCGCGCTGATAGAAGCGGAACAGCGCATCGAAGCCGCGCTCGCAGGCGCGGTACAGGCGGCCGTGGCTTTCCGGGGTGGCATGCTTCAGGAAGCGCGAGCACAGCATCGGCGTCATGGTCAGCGACACCACCACCGAGATCACGATGGTCATGGTCACCGTGATCGCGAATTCGCGGAACAGCCGGCCGACGATGCCGCCCATCAGCAGCAGTGGAATGAACACCGCCACCAGCGACACCGACATGGACACGACGGTGAAAGCGACCTCTCCCGCGCCGCGCATTGCCGCCTCGAAGCGCGACATGCCGGATTCGACGTGGCGATAGATGTTCTCCAGCACCACGATGGCGTCGTCCACCACGAAGCCCACGGAAATCGTCAGCGCCATCAGCGACAGGTTGTCCAGGCTGAAACCCAGCAGGTACATGCCGCCCGTCGCGCCGAGCAATGCCAGCGGCACGGTGACGCTGGGAATGGCCGTGGCCGCGATGCTGCGCAGGAACAGGAAGATCACCGCCACTACCAGCGCGATCGACAACAGCAACGTGAACTCCACCTCCTTCACCGAGGCGCGGATGGTCTGCGTACGGTCGATCAGTGTGTTGACGGTGATGCTGGGCGGAATGGCGGCGCGCAGCTTCGGCATCAGTGCGCGGATTGCGTCCACGGTTTCGATGACGTTGGCGCCGGGCTCCTTCTTGATGCCCAGCAGGATGGTGCGGCTGTTGCTGATGGTGGAATCCGGCGGCGCGCCGGCGCCGGCGAAAGCCCAGGCAGCGCCCTTGCTGTCCTCGGGCGCCGCCAGCGCCACGCCCACGTCGCGCACGCGCACCGGCGTGCCGTTGCGCCACGCCAGCACCACGTCGTTCCAGGGGCCGGCGGCCAGCAGCTGATCGTTGGTGTACACGTTGAAGGACTGCTGTGCGCCGTCGATGGTGCCGGTGGGGGCGCTGACCGTGGATTCGGCGATCACGCCGCGCAGGTCCTCGAGCGACAGGCCCAGCGTACGCAATC
>Ga0335083_10011701_pt1 | contig 10539 bp, 11 predicted proteins | sample Lox_Sample_42_FD_206716 | JGI IMG/M metagenome (GOLD analysis project Ga0335083, IMG submission 206716) | Soil microbial communities from Loxahatchee National Wildlife Refuge, Florida, United States - Lox_Sample_4.2 | ecosystem: Environmental > Terrestrial > Soil > Wetlands | place: USA... | reverse complement strand
ACGTCCTTGCCGACGATCTCGCACATGCGCTCGAAGGAAATGTTCTCGTCATGGCCGCTCTCGGCCTTGGTGGCGGGCGTGAAGATCGGCTCGGGCAGTTTCTGCGCCTGTTTCAGGCCTTTCGGCAGCTGGATGCCGCAGATCGCGCCGGTGGCCTGGTAGTCCTTCCAGCCCGAACCGATGATGTAGCCGCGCACCACCGCCTCGACCGGCAGGGGCTTGAGTTTCTTCACGACGATGGCGCGGCCGCGCACCTGCATCTTTTCCTCCTCGCCCCTGACCACGCTCTCCGGGTCGATGCCGGTCAGGTGGTTCGGCACCACGTGGCCGAGCTTCGAGAACCAGAAGTTCGCGAGTTCGGTGAGCACGCGGCCCTTGTCGGGAATCGGGTCGGGCAGCACTACGTCGAAGGCCGACAGGCGGTCGGAGACCACGATCATCATCTTGTCGCCGTCCACCGCGTAGATATCGCGCACCTTGCCGCGGCCGAGCCGCTTGAGGCTTTTCAGGCTGGATTCGTACAGTGCCATCAGGCGGCCTGCCTTTCCAGTTCGGCCTTCCACTTGCCTTCGGCGGCGAGCCCGTTCATGTGCGCGCGATGGTGGAAAGCGCGCTGCGCCGCGCCGATGTTGGCGCTCTGGCCTCTCCAGGCGTTCAGCGCGGGATTCTGCAGCGCGCGCGAATACGAGAATGTCAGCGGCCAGGGCAGCCCCTTCATCGAGGCCATTGCGTTCAGGTGCGCCGTCGCCGAGACGTCCGACTGGCCGCCCGAGAGGAACACGATGCCCGGCTGCGCAGCGGGGACCGTGCGTTTCAGCACGCGTATCGTGCGCTCGGCGACTTCGTCGACGCCCGCCTGTCGCGCGTTGGCCTTGCCCGAGACCACCATGCTGGTTTTCAGGATCAGGTGTTCCAGGGAAACGTTGTGCGCCGCCATCGCGGCATAGGTTGCGCGCAGCGTCGCCTCGGTGACTTCCTCGCAGCGCTCGATGCCGTGGCCGCCGTCGAGCAGCACCTCGGGCTCGATCATCGGCACGATGGACGCTTCCTGGCACAGCGCCGCGTAGCGCGCGAGCGCATGGGCATTGGCATAAAGGCAGGTATGGCTCGGGATGCCGTCGCCGATCGTGATGACCGCTCGCCACTTGGCGAAGCGCGCGCCCGCCTTGAAGTAGCCGGCCAGGCGCTCGCGCAGGCCGTCCAGGCCCTCGGTCACCTTCTCGCCCGGACAGAGCGCCAGGTTCTTCGCGCCGGTATCGACCTTGATGCCGGGCAGGATGCCTTTTTTCGCGAGGTAGTCCGTGAAAACGGTGCCGTCGTCGGCCTTCTGCCGGGTCGTTTCGTCGAACAGGATCACGCCGGAGATGAATTTCTCCACGCCGGGCGTGGCGAACAGCAGCCCGCGGTACGCGCGGCGGTTCTCTTCGGTGCAGGGCGTGTTGATGGTCTTGAAACGCGTTTCGCAGGTGCCAGCGGATTCATCGGCGGCGAGCACGCCCTTGCCTCTGGCGACCATCGCGGCCGCGGTTTTTGCCAACAGGGATTTGTCCATAGCAAAGAAAATTCTACACTGAGACCGCGCGCTTTTTTACCTCTCGCGCCTCGATCGCGGCCAGCCGCTCGAGCAGGCGCCGCGCCCTCACCACCACCGGCACGTCGATCATCTTGCCGTCGATCGCGAACGAAGCGCGGCCCGCGGCTTCGGCCCTGGTGTTCTCCTCGATGACGCGGCGCGCATAGGCGGCCTCCTCGGCCGACGGGGAGTATTCCTGGTTGACGATCGGCACCTGGCCCGGGTGGATGCAGCCCGCGCCCATGAAGCCGAACTGGCGCGAACGCCGCACCATGCGCCTGAAAGCCTCCAGGTCGGAAAACCCGGCCACACTGGCGATGAAACCGAGCGGCATCAGGCCGGCCGAGCGCGCGGCGAAGATCATCTGCTGCTTGGGCATCAGCAGCGTCTCCTCGGTGGGCTCCATGCCGTTTTCCAGCGCGAAATCCTCGCCGCCGATGTTCATCGCCGCGAGGCGGGCGCTCGACTGCGCGATGGCCGGCATCTGGAAAAAAGCGGCGGGAGTTTCAATCATGGCAATCAGCCGGGTATGCCCGGGGCGCAGCCCGCGCTTCGCCTCGAGACCGGATATGAAGTCGTCGATGCGCTTCACGTGGTCCGCGCTCTGCGCCTTGGTGATCGCGATGCCGTCGACTTCCGCGCAGATCGACGCATCCAGGTCCCTTGCGGTGACTTCAAACGGACTGTTGATGCGCACCACCACGTCGGCGCCGCCGCGCCGGACCCGCTTCGCCGCCGCCGGCACGAGCTTGCGCGCGGCGTCCTTCTGCGAGGCGGGCACGCTGTCCTCCAGGTCGAGCTGGACGCAGTCGGCGCCGCGTGCGTGCGCCTTGTCGACGTACTTCTCGACGTTGACCGGCACGTACATGAGGGAGCGCCATACCGGGAGATCGGGTTTCATTCGGCGATGACTCCCGCCTTCAGCAGCTTTTCATGGTCCAGGCCCAATTCGGCCAGCAATTCCCGGTTGTGCTCGCCCAGGCGCGGCGCGGGCGTGCGGATGCTGCCCGGCGTGCCCAAGAGGCGCGGCACCACGTGGTGCATCGGAAAGCTGCCCATGTCGGCATCGGGATAGTCGGCCAGCAGCTCGCGTTCGATCACGTGCGGGTCGTCGAGGATCTGCGCGATGTCGTAGATCGGCCCGATGGTGACCTCCGCCTGTTCGAAGAAGGCGACGTTCTCCACCTGCGTGCGCGCGGCGATGAAGTCGCCGATGATGGCATCCAGCTGCTCCGCATGCTTCACCCGTTCCGCATTCGTGCGGTAGCGCGGATCTTCTATCAGCTCCGGCCGCCCGATCGAGCGGAATACGCGCTCGGCCATCTTCTGCGTCGAAGCGGACAGGCCCACGTACTTGCCGTCCTTGCAGCGGTAGGCGTTGCGCGGCCCGGAATTGGTGGAGCGGCTGCCCGTGCGCGGCTTGACCGTTCCGGTCAGGCGATAGTTGGCCGCCTGCGGCCCGAGCACGGCGAAAAGCGGGTCGAGCAGCGGCAGGTCGATCACCTGCCCTTTGCCGCCGCGCTCGGCGGCGCGCAAGGCGACCAGCGTCGCCGCCGCGCCGTTCAGCCCGGCTACGGTGTCGGCGAGGTACATCGGCGGCAAAACCGGCTCGCGGTCGCCGAAGCCGTTCATCGACGCGAAGCCCGACATGCCTTCGATCAGCGTGCCGAAACCCGGCCGCCGCCGGTACGGGCCGTCCTGCCCCCAGCCGGAGAGGCGCACCACCACCAGTCTCGGATTCGCCGCCAACAGCTTCTCCGGCGCGAGTTCCATGGCCTCCAGCGTGCCGGGGCGGAAGCTCTCGACGAAAATCGCCGCGGACGGCACGAGCTTCATCAGCACGTCGCGCGCCTCCTGCTTGCGCAGGTCCAGGCAGAGGCTCTTCTTGTTGCGCGCGTAGAGCTTCCAGTCGGTCGCCACGCCGCGCGTCTGCCAGCCGCGCAGCGTGTCGCCCGCGGGCGGCTCCACCTTCACCACCTCGGCGCCGAAATCCCCCAGCAGTTGCGTAAGCGTGTTGCCGGCAACCAGGCGCGACAGGTCGAGGACCCGCACGCCATCCAACGCGCCCTTGGCGCCGGGCGTGTAGTCCCCCTTATTTAGCCTTGACGCCGGCACCCGAACAGCGCAAGGACGAGCAAGGCGATATTTTTCAAGGAACCTCCTGGAAGAAACGCATTCTAAACCCCGGGGATTTTTCGGCGATAATGCGCCCCCGCAATTCGGCCCGAACATGATCAACATCGACAGCCTGGTGAAAGAATTCGGCGCCAAGCGCGCCGTGGACGGCATTTCGTTCACGGTCGAACGCGGCGAAGTGGTCGGCTTCCTCGGGCCGAACGGCTCGGGCAAATCCACCACCATGCGCATGATCACCGGCTACTACGCGCCCTCGGCCGGCAAAGTCAGCGTCGGCGGTCACGACGTCGTCGAATCGCCGCTGGAGGCGAAGCGGCTGATCGGCTACCTGCCCGAGAACGCCGCGGCGTACGCCGACATGACGGTGCAGGGATTCCTCGCCTTCTGCGCGGAGCTGCGCGGCCTTGCCGGCACGGCGAAGAAGCAGGCGATCGGGCGCGCCGTCGAGCGCTGCTTTCTTTCCTCGGTGCTGCACCAGTCGATCGACACCCTGTCCAAGGGCTACCGGCACCGCACCTGCCTCGCGCAGGCGCTGATCCACGACCCCGAGGTGCTGATCCTCGACGAGCCGACGGACGGCCTTGACCCGAACCAGAAGCACGAAGTGCGCAACCTGATCCGCGAGCTCGGCAAGACCAAGGCCGTGGTGTTCTCGACCCACATCCTCGAGGAAGTGGACGCCGCCTGCACGCGCGCCATCATCATCGACCGCGGGCGCGTGGTCGCGCAGGGCACGCCCGACGAGCTGGGCCGGCCGCTGGACGAGGTATTCCGCCGCCTCACGACCGCCGATACGGTGAAGCGATGAAAAGCGTCTGGATCATCGCCAAGCGCGAGATGGGCAGCTACTTCTCGTCGCCGGTCGCCTATGTGTTCCTGGTGATCTTCCTGCTGCTGACCGGGTTCTTCACTTTTACCGCGGGCCAGTTCTTCGAGCGCGGCGAGGCGAGCCTCGGCGCCTTCTTCGGCTGGCACCCCTGGCTCTACCTGGTGCTGGTGCCGGCAGCCGGCATGCGCCTGTGGGCCGAGGAGCGGCGCTCGGGCACCATCGAACTGCTGATGACGATGCCGATCACGCCCTGGCAGGCGATCGCGGGCAAGTTCCTCGCTTCCTGGGCCTTCCTGGCGGTTGCGCTGGCGCTCACCTTCCCGGTGGTGGTCACCGTCAACGTGCTCGGCAGCCCGGACAACGGGATGATCGTCACGGGCTACCTCGGCAGCTTCCTTCTTGCCGGCGCTTACCTCGCGATCACCTGCCTGACCTCGGCAATGACCCGCAACCAGGTCGTGGCGCTCATCCTTTCGGTGGTCGCCTGCCTGTTCCTGATCCTGGTCGGCTTCAATCCCGTCACCGACCTGATGACGCGCTGGGCGAGCCCGGCGCTGATCGACACGGTGGCGGCGTTCTCGGTGGTCACCCATTTCGACGGCTTCCAGAAGGGCGCCATCGATACGCGCGACCTGCTGTACTTCATGTCGGTGATCGGCTTCGCGCTGTTCGCCACCAACGTCGTGCTGCGCAACCGATGATGAAGAAGCACGAGAGCCTGCTGTATTCCGCGGTCGGCCTGGCCGCGCTGTTCCTGATCCTGGTCGCGGCGAATTACCTGCTGTCGTTCGCCCCGGGCAAGATCGACTTGACCGAAGGCAAGGTCCTGACGCTCTCCGAGGGCACGAAGAAGGCGCTGCGCGGGCTGCAGGCGCCGGTCCGGCTGAAGCTCTACATTTCGCGCGGCGACGAGGCGATGCCGGTGCAGCTGCGCGGCTTCGCGCAGCGCGTCGAAGACCTGGTGGGCGAATTCAAGAGCGTCGCGGGCGACAAGCTGATCGTCGAGAAATTCGATCCCAAGCCCGACGGCGAGTACGAGGACCAGGCGCAGCTCGACGGCATCGAGCCGCAGCAGCTGTTCTCCGGCGAGCAGTTCTATCTCGGGTTGGCGGCGAGCCAGCTGGACCGCAAGCAGGCGATCCCGGCGATCTCGCCGCAGCGCGAGCGCCTGCTGGAATACGACCTGCTGCGCGCGATCGTGGGCGTGAGCTCGGCCGACCGCCCGGTGATCGGCGTGATGAGCGCGCTGCCGGTGCTGGGCGAGAAGTTCAACCCGATGACGCGCCAGAGCTCCGAGCCCTGGGCGATCGCGACCGAGCTGAAGCGCGATTTCACCGTCAAGCAGGTCTCCATGTTCGCGGAGTCCATCGACCCCGACATCAAGGTGCTGCTGGTGATCCACCCGCGCGACATATCCGAGCAAACCGAGTACGTGCTGGACCAATACGTCCTGCGCGGCGGCAAGCTGATCGCCTTCGTCGATCCCTACGCCTACTTCGACCAGCAGCCCGGGCCGATGCCCGGCATGAGCGGCGGCGGGACGAGTTCGACCCTGCCGAAGCTGTTCAAGGCCTGGGGCGTGGAAATGAATCCCGGCAAGGTGCTGGCCGACGTGGTCTATGCCTCGGGCAACGGGCAGCGCTACACGCCGACCGTGCTGACGCTGAACCGCACCGCGCTGAACCGCGACGACGTGGTCACCAGCCAGATCGAAACGCTGCTGTATCCCTTCGGCGGGGCCTTCGACGTCAAGCCCGCCGCGGGCCTGACAGTCACGGAACTTGTGAAAAGCTCCACGAATTCGATGCTGGTCGACAACGCCGTGGCAACCGTGTCCGGCGACGCAGCGACGAACGGCTTCCTGCCCGGGAACAAGTCGCGGCCGCTCGCGCTGCGCCTGTCGGGCAAATTCAAGACCGCCTTCCCCGGCGGCAGGCCGAAATCCGACGACAAGAAGGCCGCTCCGAAGCAGGAAGAGCCCTCCCTGAAGGAATCCGCGGCCGACAATTCGGTGATCCTGGTGGCAGACGCCGACCTGCTGAACGACGGCGCCGCGGTGGACGTGCAGGAAGTGTTCGGCCGGCGCGTCGTCGTGCCCTCGAACGGCAACCTGGCGTTCGCGCAGGGCATGGTCGAGCAGCTCGCCTCCGGGGACGCGCTGATTTCTCTGCGCAGCCGGGCCGATACGTTCCGGCCGCTCACGGTTGTGCGCGAGATGCAGGCGCGCGCGCAGGCGCAATACGTCGGCCGCCTGAAGTCGCTCGAGGACGAGGTGCAGAAGACCACCGAGAAGCTGCAGCAGCTGCAGAAGGCGGGCGGCGCCGCCGCCAAGGGCGCGCTGATCATGACGCCCGAGCAGCAGGCGGAGATCGAAAACTTCAAGAAGCACGTCACCGAGACGCGCATGGAACTGAAGGAACTGCGCAAGAACCTGCGCCAGGACGCCGAAGCGCTGGTGTTCTGGACCAAGCTGCTCAACATCGCGCTGATGCCGCTGCTGGTGGTGCTGGCCGGCCTGGCGGTGTATTTCTTCAAGCGCCGCCGGCCAAGCCAGGCATGAACGCCCGCCTTGCAGCGATATTGCTGGTTCTGCTCGCCGTGCTCGGCGGCGGCGCGCTGCTGGTCCGCCATCAGACCGAGTCGCAGAAGCCGGCCGAGGCCGCCAGCCTCGGGCAACCCTTGCTGAAGGACCTGCAGGCGTCGGCCGTGGCCTCCATCGCGATCCGGCAGCCCAAGGGAGCGATCACCCTGCAGCGCAAGGACGATCGCTGGACGATCGCCGAGCGCGGCGGCTTTCCCGCCGATTTCGACAAGGTGCGCGGTTTCGTCCTCCTGGCGCTGTCGCTCAAGATCGGCCAGCTCGAGCCGATCGGTGAAAAGGACCGCGCGCGCCTGAATCTCGACGGGAGCGGCACCGCGATCGAGTTCCTCGGTGCCGACGGCAAGCCGCTCGCGCGCTTCACCGCAGGCCGCAAGTACTTCAAGACCGAACCGGAAAACCCCGAGCGGGCGATCGGCGACGGGCGCTACGTCGCGCTGCCCGGCGACGAAAAGCGCGTCTACGTGGTCTCGGATCCGCTCACGCAGGCTTCCACGAAGACCGCGGACTGGATCAGCACGGCGGGCATCAGCGTCGAAAAGGTCAACACGGTGGCAGTGCGCCATGGCGAAGGTCCTGCCGGCGCCGACTGGAAAGTCGAACGATCCGGCGACAATGCCGACTGGAAGCTCCTCGGCGCCCGGGCGAACGAGAAACTCGACGTCACCAAGGCGAATGCCGCCGCCTATACCTTTTCACAGATCGATCTGGCCGACGTTGCGCCCAAGGACCTGAAGCCCGGGGACGCAGGGCTGGCCAAGCCCTCGGTCGTCACCGCAACCACGCTGGATGGCCTGACCTATACGCTCAAGCTGGGCAAGATCGAAGGCGACAACTACTACGCCAGCATCGGCGTCGCCGGCGAACCGAAGCCCGAGGGCAAGGACGCCGCGGAACGCCTGAAGAAGCTCGACGAGCGCCTCGCGCGCGAGAGGGCGCTCGCGGATTACATCGTGCTGATACCGAAGTCGAAGCTGGAAGACATCCTGAAAAACCGGGCTGACCTGCTCGTGAAAAAAGAAGAAAAAAAGAAGTAGCGGACGCCGCACCGGACTCGGAATGGAAACGCATGTCCCGGACATTCTCCGCGTCATCCAGCTGGTGGTGGCGCCGGTGTTCCTGCTCACCGCCGTCGGCACCCTGATTAACGCCCTTAGTGTCCGCCTCGGCCGCGCCGTCGATCGGCGTCGCATCCTCGAGGAGAAGTTGCGCGACCCCGCCTTCCCGGCCGCTGATGCGGGTGCGGCGCGCGGAGAACTGGCCCGCATCGGCAGGCGCATCGAAGTCGTCTACCTGTCGATTTTCGCTGCCGTGATCTGCGCCCTGTTCGTCTGCCTGCTGATCGCGGTCGCCTTTCTCGGCGCTTTCCTCGCCAGCGACCTTTCGCGCACGGTCGCCATCCTGTTCGTACTGGCGATGGTGGCGCTGATCGCGTCCCTGCTGTTGTTCATGCGCGAGATCTACCTCGCGGTCTCCACGCCCCGGCTTGCCTAGCCCGTTCTAGCCTTTCGCGGGCAGATGATTCAGCACCGCCTTCATCAGGGCATCGACCTGGATCGGCTTGGTGAGGTAGGCGACGGCGCCCAGCTCGTTGCCGCGGCCGCGTTTTTCCTCGTCTACGGTCAGGAAAATCACCGGGATGTCCTTCATCTCTTCTTCCGACTTGAGGATCTTGATCATGTCGAACCCGCCCATGCGGGGCATGTGGACGTCGCTGATGATCAGGTCCGGCTTGGCCGTCACGCAGGCCGCCGCCGCGTGCAGGCCGTTGGCCGCGGTGCGCACGGCATATCCCGCGGTCTGCAAATGAGATGCGATCAACTCCCGCATGTCAGGGTCGTCCTCGACCACAAGGATCGTCTTCGCCATGCGCGCGATTATGCTCCGCCTGGCGCCGAGCGGACGAAGTCCGCGAAACCGAGCAGGAATTCGCGCAGCTGGTTGCGTATCTTTTCGTCCACCAGCTCGCCGGAAGCGCCGAAGACCTGCTGCGCCCGCGACACCATCAACCGGCCGCCGAACCAGGGGCGCGTGCCCAGCGTGCGCAACACCGGCAACCAGGCATCCTGCGCCAGGATGGTGCCGAAGCCGCCGGGCGAGGCGCCGATCACCGCCACCGGCCGGCCGCCGAACAACTGCGGGATTTCGGACGCCGGCCGTGACAGCCAGTCGATGGCGTTCTTGAAGACACCCGGTATGCCGTTGTTGTACTCCGGCGTCACCAGCAGCAGGCCCTGCGACGCCAGGATCCGCGATTTCAGCGACTTCACGGCATCCGGAATCCCCGACCCCGCCTCGACGTCGCCGTCATAGAGCGGAATGCCCTTGATCGAGCCGATCTCGATGCGCGCGCCGTCCGCGGCGAGCTGCGCAGCCTCCCGCAGCAGCGCCGCATTGTAGGAGCCCTGCCGCAGGCTGCCGGCGATGCCGAGGATCGTCGTCATCGGCGAATTTTCTTCGGCAGCGGCGCCGGATTCGGTATCTCTTCCGCCACGCAGAACACGCCGCCCTGGTGCAACTCCGCCGCGGGGTCGCCGGCCGGTTCACCCTTGGCGAGGATGTCCTTCGCCCAGGCCTCGGAGTCGTCCTGCGGTTTGTAGCCGAGACGGTAGGCGTTCGAGTTGTCGTACCAGGCGCGCTTGTTGCGCGAAATGCCGTAGACGATCTCGAAGCGGATGTCCGGATGCTCGATGCCGATCGTCACCAGCTGCGCGAGGTCGCGCGGCGTGAACAGGATCGACAGCCGCCGCTTGTCGATCGGCGCGGGATTGACGTTGCCGATGCGCATGCAGAAGACCTGCATGCCGTACTTGTCGGCGTAGAGGCTGCCGAGCGCCTCGCCGAACACCTTCGACACGCCGTAGCGGCTGTCGGGCTTGATGTATACGCGGTGGTCGATGGTCTGGTCGCGCCGGTAGAAACCGACCGCATGGTTGGAGGTCGGGAACAGCATCCGCTTCACGCCGTTGCGCCGCGCCGCCTCGAACACGTTGTAGCAGCCGATGATGTTGGCGTTCAGGATACCTTCCCAGGGCCCCTCGACCGAATAGCCGCCCAGGTGCACGATCGCGTCCACGCCCTTCGTGATGCGCAGCGCATGCGACATCTTCGAAATGTCGGCGCGCTTGAAGACCTGGCCTTTGAACTTCTCTTTCAGATCCCTCAGGTCGGAAGCAATGATCTTGTACTTGCCTGCCAGTTCCCTGCGCAGGTGCGTGCCGACGTCGCCGGCGGCGCCGGTGATCAGGATGGTTTTCATTGCAGGAACTCCTCTACGATGCGGTTGAACTCGGCAGCGTATTCGAAATAGACGGAGTGCCCGGCCTTCGGCACGCGCACGGCTTTGCCTTTCGGCGCAAGCGCGGCGAAGCCCGGGCCCGCGGCGGCCGGATACAGGCAATC
>Ga0335083_10011700_pt1 | contig 10540 bp, 9 predicted proteins | sample Lox_Sample_42_FD_206716 | JGI IMG/M metagenome (GOLD analysis project Ga0335083, IMG submission 206716) | Soil microbial communities from Loxahatchee National Wildlife Refuge, Florida, United States - Lox_Sample_4.2 | ecosystem: Environmental > Terrestrial > Soil > Wetlands | place: USA: Florida... | reverse complement strand
TGAATGAGGACCTGTTTTCTGGCACGCCTTACGCCCACGATGCGCTCGGCACCAAGGCGTCTTTCGACGCTACCTCCGGCGCGATGCTCAAAACGTTCGCGCATGACTGGTACGCTCCCAACAATGCGCTTCTGGTGGTTGTGGGAGATGTAGATCCCAGAGCGGCGCTCGCGCAGATCGACCAACTCTACGGATCGATTCCCAAACACGCACTGCCAGCCAGGCCCCAGGTGGTCCTAAAACCGGTCAAACCCGAAACATTTACCCTCGACAGCAACCTGCCTTATTTGCTCAGCTTCATCGCGTATCGGATGCCGGGAACCGGAAGTCTCGACTATGCCGCAGCGCAGATCCTTGCCGATGTCCTCGGGAGTCAGCGAGGTAACCTGTACGCTCTGGTGCCCGACGGAAAGGCGCTTGCGGCACAATTCGGGATGGCCGAAAGTTACCCGCTCGCCAGTGTCGGTTTCGCCGCAGCAGCACTTCCCGCCCAAGCCGACGGCGCAACGATTGTGGACGAGATGAAGCGGATTCTTTCCGATTACGCTACCAATGGCGTACCGGCGGAATTGGTGGAGGCCGCCAAGCGCCAGGAGATCGCTGGAGCGGAGTTCGAACGCAACTCTATTCCGGGCCTGGCGGCAACGTGGTCGCAGGCCTTGGCCGCTGAGGGACGTAACTCTCCCGAGGACGACATCGATGCGATCAAATCTGTGAAGCCGTCCGATGTCAACCGGCTGGCGAAGCAATATCTTCAGGCACAGAATTCGGTGGTCGGGATTTTGAAGCCAATACCCGCCGGCGGTCCGGTTGCTTCAAGCGGTTTTGGCGGAAGTGAAAAGGTGACTTCGGAGCCTACGAAACAAGTCACTCTTCCAGATTGGGCCGCGGGGAGACTCTTGGCACTGAAGGTTCCCCGCCAGGATCTGGATATCACGGACACTCGGTTGCCCAACGGAGTACGGCTCATCGTCAAGACTGCGAATACAAGCCCCACGGTGACCGTCCTGGGAAGTGTGAAGCACGAGGTGAATCTCGACACGCCGCCGGGAAAAGAAGGCGTGGCTGATGTTCTCGACGGCCTCTTCAGCTATGGCACGAAGAGCTTGGACCGGTTGGCCTTTCAAAAAGCTCTAGACGATATTGCCGCCAGTGAAAGCGCCGGCTTTAACTTTTCCGTCCGGGTACTGAAGAACGATTTCTCGCGTGGCGTGGAGCTCTTGGCCGACAATGAACTGAATCCTGCGTTGCCGGCAAATGCGTTTGAGACCGTCAAGCGCCAGACAGCCCAATTTGTGCAAGGCAACCTGAAAAGCCCCGGCTATAGAACACGGCGGGCTTTCACCGAGGCCCTACTGCCTTTGGGCGATCCCGGGCGTAGAGAGGCAACGCCCCGGAGTGTCGAAACCATCACGCTGGAAGACGTCCGGCAATATCATGCCAAAGCTATCCGTCCGGACCTGACGACCATCGTAGTGATCGGAAATGTTTCCGCCGGAGAAGCACGATCCGTCGTCGAGAAGTGGTTCGGTGCTTGGAAAGCGTCCGGCCCCCCGCCGAATGTCACGCTTCCGCCCGTTCCCGCCAATAGAGTCTCCGCTGTAAGGGTCCCGGACCCGAGCGAATTGCAGGATAACGCTACGCTGGCCGAGGAACTGGAGATGAATCGATTCAACGCAGACTACTACGCGTTGGAGCTTGGGAATCACGTTTTGGGTGGTGGCTTTTACGCCACCCGCCTTTATCACGACCTTCGACAGGTTACTGGCTATGTCTACAACGTGAATGTAAGCCTCAATGCGACCAGTTCGCGCGCCACGTTTGCGGTGACCTATGCTTGCGATCCCAAGAATACTTCAAAGGCACGCGCCCTGATCGCACGCGATCTCGTGGATATGCGGACCAACCCGGTTACTCCGGCGGAACTGCAGCAGGCTAAAGCCCTCCTGCTACGACAGCTCCCTCTGCTGGAATCCAGCGAAGAAGCGGTTGCTGGCGGACTGCTCGCCAGGGCCAGAATTGGGCTGCCTCTCGATGAACCCAACCGAGCCGCGCGCCGCTACTTCGATCTGACCGCCGAGCAGGTTCGGGCAGCCTTCAAAACCTGGGTTCAACCGAATGGCTTTGTAGAAGTGGTTCGAGGCCCCGCTCCATGAGCCGCCGAGCGGATTCTACAAGTACCCGCGGCGACAAGACAGGAATAGTGATTGCCTCGGTTTGTTTCGTGCACTGCATCGCTGGACCGGTGCTGCTGTCTTTCGCTGGTTTCGCATCGCTGATCGGCGTATCGGAAAAGTTGGAACCGCTGTTCCTATTGGGCTCGCTATTGATGGGCGTCGCAACTCTTATCCCAGGCTATCGAAGGCATCATGGGCGCCGGTCCTGCCTCGTCATGTTTTGCACTGGCATCTTATGTTTAGTGTTGCGGCATCATATCCCGTCGCGCCTTCCCGTGGAGGCCATCGGAGCTGGAGTCGGAGTGTGTTTTATCGCCGGCGCGCATATATTGAACCTCAAGTTTGCCAGGGCTTGCCGGTGTTGCGAGCCAATCCCAGCGCCAGAAGCCGCTACGTGGCCGTCGGAAGCAGAGTAACGTGTTACCGGCCGGGCCGAAGCGACGGAAATCCTCGCGATGGCACAGCATTTGCTCTCTAACTGTTCAAGGAGATCTGCTTTATGAGAACCATTGTGCTCCTTTCGGTATTTGGAGCAACCAGCCTTTCTTCTTTGCGAACACGGCCAAGGCCGATCGGTGGAATCAGCAAGTCACCCTTACATTCAGCAATCCGGTCGAAATTCCTGGCCACGTGCTGGAGCCAGGTACTTACGTCTTCGAGTTGGGCCTTGGTAACACTAGTCAATACGAACATATCGTGCGGGTATATAACAAAAGTAAAGATCATCTGTACGGGATGTTTATGACCATCCCCGATCATCGTCTTACGCGTACCAACAAACCGGTTCTTGAATTCGCCGAGCGCCCCGTGGGCTCGCCGGAGGCCATTTACGCATGGTTCTATCCGGAGGACGAGACTGGTCATGAATTCGTCTATCCGAAGTCAGAAGCCATGCGGCTGGCCAAGGCGAACAATCGCCCGGTTGCGTCCATGCCGGACGAGACGAACATCGCGAGCGAGAACGATCTGAAGCAAGCGCACGTGAACGCCGTGATGCCAAGCGGCCAGGAGGTCGAAACCAACACGGTGTTCGGAACGCCGGCTCGCTAACGGGCCTAGAAGTGGAACCCGATCGTTCCCGTCACAGTGCGAGGGGTCACGTAGTGCGTTGCACTGAAGGTGGAAAGGAAGTTGTAGAGCGCCTCCTTGGTCGTCAGATTGACGACGGTCAAGCGGTACTCCTCGCCACTCTTCCCACGATTCTTCTGGCCTGAGGACCTTTTGGCTGGTCGGCGACTTCCTGAAGGTGCGCAGCCTCTCGGCGGCGTCCCTTTCGGTAAGTCGCTTTGCCCGTTCTACTGCCTGCTCTAGAGGCTCTCCGCTCACAGGCTTAAGAAGATAGTCGATCGCGCCCGCTTCGAACGCCTGCAGGGCGTACTGGTCATACGCGGTTACAATTACGATCACCGGCATATGCGTTCCACCCTTGAGATTTCGGACTACCTCAAGTCCGCCCATCTCTGGCATTTGAAGATCTAACAACACAAGGTCGGGATGGTCCGCGGAAATTTTCTCCGGAGCGAGAGCGCCATTATCTGCCTCTCCGATGATCTCGACGTCATCGAGAAAGTCGAGTTCCTCGCGCAATACCTTGCGCGCTATCGGCTCGTCATCCACAATCAGCGTTCTCAAAGGCATGCATAAGCCCAAGGCTCAGATATTTTTAGCTCTGAAACTTCACCAAAGAAAGTGAGGTTTTTTTGAAATCCTACAAAACAAAACCCTCCCAGGGCGGCTGCGCCGCCGGCCCGGGAGGGTTCACGGCCGATGCTTTCTTTGGAGCCAGCTCCGTCGTCGCCTCGGCCTTGGGCATCCGCTCGGGCGCGACCCCACGCGGACGCATTCACACTAACACGCCACTCGGGAACGGACCTCTCACACCGGACATTTCTACTTTGCCTAAAATAGGACTTTTCTACTTTGCCGTGACAGACAGCCTGTCAAATTAACTTACTCCCGCGTCCAACCTCTCGAGATTTTCGATATCCTGATCATTATGAGAACCATCCTCGCCGCGATTGCTTTCGCTGCTCTGGCCGCCGGCGCCGGCAATCAGCAGATCAATAGCAGAGGCTCTGCTTCGGCTCCCGTCACGATGGACGTCTTCACCGACTTCCAGTGTCCTGGCTGTAAAGCGATGTATGAATCCACCCTGCGGCCTCTGATTGACAACTACGTGGACAAAGGCAAGGTCTACCTGGTGCACCACGAGTTCCCGCTTCCCATCCACGCCTTCGCGATGCAAGCCGCCTGCTACGCGCTCGCCGCTCGCCGCATCGGCAAGTACGAACAGGTTGCCGATGTTCTGTTTCGCCAGCAGCAGAGTTGGGCATCCAGCGGCAAAGTGGCTGAAACTGCGTGCAGCGTGCTAACGCTGGGGGAAGCCAAGCAGGTGATGGCCCTCGCCAAGGACCCCAGCATCGCCGCCGAGGTGCAAGCCGACATCAAGGACGGGATCGCCGCGCACGTGGATGGAACCCCAACCATTTTCATCAAGCGCGGCGCCAAGCAATACCGCGTCCCAACCGGCACGGGATATCAAATCCTGGCGCGATTCATCGATCAGTTGATCTCCAATTGACGTGCGGCGCCTGATTCTCCCGCTGCGGCTGCTGCTGGCTGCAGTGTTCCTCTACGCCGCCTATACGAAACTTCGCCAGCCGTGGATGCTGTTCGCCATGTCCATCGATGCTTACCAGATTCTTCCGCAGTGGGCCGTGCTGTTGCTGGGCCACTGGCTGCCCTGGGTAGAACTTTTCATCGGCCTGTTCCTTGCAGCCGGCATCTTTCTGCGTTATATCGCCGCGGGCGCCACCGGACTGCTCCTGATCTTCTTCGCACTGATGACACGCGCGTTCATCAAAGGCATGGCGATCGACTGCGGCTGTTTTGGATTGGGCGAAGCCATCAGCGCTGCAACTCTGCTCAGAGACGGACTGCTCGTAGCTCTGTCCCTGGTTCTAACGTTGTTAGCACGCTCTCGCCGCGATCCGGCTAATGCGTGAGTTCAGTGGAGCGACGGCGCTTCCAAGTCCTTCCCAGGAAAATGACCATCAGCAGCGCCCCTGGAACCACCCAGCTATATCGCGGCTCGGGTACCACGCTGGGCGGCCCTGGCGGCGGTACAGGCGGCGGATGCCCGTGGTGTTTGTGTAGCGGCGGGATGATGGGAATAATCGGGAAAAACCAATGCCCGTGGCCTGGCGCCAGGCCGCTCGACTTCGTTGCCGCACCCCCGGGTGCAGGCAGCACTGGCGTCTCCAACGGTGCTCGCGGCAAACTAAATGCGATCACTGGCACCTCCACCGACGTGTCCATAATCACTTCTGTCGGCTCGTGCGGCCGCGTAGGCATCATGGGATGGGTGGAGAAACCATTCAAGCAGCGGCCGCGCACGATGTTCTGCCCGTCCGTGTAAACCGTTTCACCCGCCTTCAAATGCAGCTTGTTCGACGTCCAGTAGATCTTGTCGCCGAAACGATAAGAAACATACCCGGAGATGTCGGCGTCCAGGGTCACCTGCTTGAGTTTCTTGAGGTTCACGGCGGCGTATAAAGCGCGCACCGCCGGATCGCTCATGGCGCGCTTGGCTTCCTCCACCGTTCGGGCGCCTCCCGGAACGATGGAGTAGGGATAGACCCGGCGTTGCTCTTCCACGATCTTGACGATCGGCGCGGGCGCCACGATGGCGGGCGTCTGGTTTGCTGCTGGACTTTCAGGAAATGGATCGAAAGACCGCTGCCAACTCCCAACAGCGGCGATTACGCCGGCACCAAGCGTGCCGACGGCGAGGAACGCTAGACTTTTTTTCACGGCGGTCGAGCCCCCAACATCTCAGTCCACTGGACTGATGGCTCCCACCAAGCTTAGAATACGCCCGAAAGGCGAGTTTTGATGAACATTCAGGTTCAAAACTACTCGCGAGCAGTACTATTACAGGTTGTTTCATTTGAGCCTTGTCGGGCCTTGTCGGGCGACGCCGGACCCTAACTACCCCCATACCATCAAGATGCCGTCAAGCTGCTATAATCACTACGCATGGGGCAGCTTCCCGACAGGGGTGTCAAAAAGATCATTCTGTTACGACCGCGCGGCTTTTGCGCCGGAGTGGTCCGCGCCATCGACGTCGTCAAGATCGTGCTGAACCTCTATGGCGCGCCAGTTTACGTGCGCAAGGAAATTGTGCACAACCGCCACGTTGTGGACGAGTTGCGCCAGGCCGGGGCCATCTTCGTCGAAGAGCTCAGTGAGGTGCCGGCCGGGGCGCGCGTCATCTTTAGCGCCCATGGCGTTTCACCCGCCGTACGGGACGAGGCCAAACAACGGAATCTACAGGTAATTGACGCCACTTGCCCGCTGGTCACCAAAGTCCACCTGGAAGCCGTTAAATTCGCCCGCCAGGACTACACCATCGTGCTCATCGGGCATGCCGGGCACGACGAGGTCATCGGCACGCTGGGCGAAGCGCCCGAATCCACCATCCTGGTCTCGTCGGTGGACGACGTCGACCGCCTGCAAGTGAAGGATCCCTCCAAGATCGCCTATCTCACCCAGACGACGCTCAGCCTGGACGAAACCAAAGACATCGTGACACGCCTGCAGCAGCGTTTCCCGGCCATCAAAGGCCCTCGCACGCAGGACATCTGTTACGCAACCGAGAACCGCCAGTTGGGCGTCAAAGCCGTTGTGCCTTTGACCGACGTGCTGCTGGTGGTCGGCTCTCAGAACAGCTCCAATTCCCGCCGCCTGGTTGAAGTTTGTCAAAACGAAGGAGTTCCGGCATATCTTTTGGATGATAGCCGCGAAGTGAACCCGGAGTGGCTGAAAGACGTCGACACCGTCGCGGTCACGGCGGGCGCTTCGGCGCCGGAAAACCTCGTGCAGGAATTGATCCAGTCACTCGAAACCCGTTTCGGTTTCGACTACATGGAAGAAATGGAACTCAAAGAAGAAGATGTGCGGTTTCATCTTCCCTCGGACCTGGAGCGATCCGCGCTTCAGCTCACCACCATCGCTCGCGCATGATGCCGCAACTCCAAGTTGCAGATTCATTGCTGTCCAGTACGTCCAAGGCCGCCAAGCGTGCGCTTGATTTCTTCTTACGCAACCAGCAGGACCAGGGCTATTGGCTGGCGGACCTCACCGCCGACACCACGCTGGAATCCGATTTTGTCCTTCTCCAACTCTGGCTGCATCCGCCTGTCAACGGAGTGTGGAACCCACCCACGCGCCCGCTGATCGATAAAGCGGTCGAATCCATCCTGGCGCGCCAGCTCCCCGACGGCGGATTTAATATCTATCCCCAAGGTCCGGCCGACATCAGCGCCACCGTGAAGGCCTATTTTGCGCTGAAAGTCGCGGGCCTGGATTACGATCATCCGCGCCTCGCGCAAGCTCGCGAACGCATTCTGGCACTCGGCGGCCTGCACGCGGCTAACAGCTACGTCAAGGTCAACCTGAGCCTCTTCGATCTGTATCCTCGCCGGCACGCGCCGTCCATTCCTCCCGAGATCGTGCTGTTCGGCAACTTCATTTACCAGATGTCCTCCTGGACGCGCGCCATCGTAATCCCGCTCGCTATCGTGCACGCGCTCAATCCTCGCCGCCCGGTGCCCGCGGGTTTCGATCTGAAAGAGCTTCTCCTTGAAGGCGGGCATCCTGAGTACGCGCGCTCCCGCGACAGCTTCAGCTGGCACAACGTTTTCCTGCGCCTCGACAAGGTGCTGAAGCTTTGGGAGAAGTACGGCTCCCAATCCATCCGCCGGCGAGCTATCCACAAAGCCGAGCAGTGGATGCTGGAGAGAACCAAGTACACCGAGGGCTTGGCGGCCATCTATCCGCCCATGATGTACGTCATCATGGCGCTCGATCTGCTAGGCTATCCGCCCGATCATCCCGAGCGCGTGGAAGCTCAAAAACAGTTCGACGCTCTCATGGTCAACGACGGGCGCCGCTTCTTCTTCCAGCCGTGTTTTTCCGTGGTCTGGGACAGCGCCATAGCGGCTTTTGCCATGGGCGAATCGGCCGAACCTCCCCGCGACGCGCTGCGCAAATGCGCCGACTGGCTGTTGACCAAGGAAGTGCGCCGCAAGGGCGATTGGTCCGTAAAGCGCCCCAACACGCAGCCCTCCGGCTGGTATTTCGAGTTCGCCAACGAATTTTACCCCGATATTGACGACACCGCGATGGTTCTGCTGGCGCTGAACCGCTCGGAAGCCTCCAGCGGCTCCGAGCAGGAAGCGGTGGAGCGCCGCGCCATCCAGTGGCTGCTGGACATGCAGTCCAAAGACGGCGGCTGGGCGGCGTTTGACGTGGACAACAATTGGCGTCCGCTCAGCTTCGTGCCCTTCGCCGACCACAACGCCATGCTGGACCCCACCTGTCCGGACATCACCGGGCGCGTGCTCGAAGCGTTGTGCTCATTCGGTTACACGCGCACTCATCCGGCCATCCGCAAGGGCGTCGAATACCTGGTGCGAACCCAGGAAGCCGACGGAAGCTGGTATGGCCGCTGGGGCGTCGACTACATCTACGGCACCTTCCTGGCCCTGCGAGGACTGCAAGCCGCCGGGGTCAGCGATCGCGAAGCCTACATCCAGCGCGCGCTCGAATGGGTTCGTTCCATCCAAAACTTCGACGGCGGTTGGGGCGAAAGCTGCGACAGCTATCGCGTCGGTAGCTATGTTGCGGCGACCAGCACGCCCTCCCAAACCGCTTGGGCCATCCTGGCGCTGCTGGCCGGTGGCGACACCACCAGCACCAGCCTGCACGACGGCATCGACTATCTGATCCGCACGCAGAACAACGACGGAACCTGGGATGAACAGCTGGCCACGGGGACGGGCTTCCCGCAGGTCTTTTATCTTTGCTACCACCTGTATCGCAATTCGTTCCCCCTGCTGGCCATGAACACGTTCCTCAAGACCAAAATTGCAACCGAGGACAAGAAATGAGATTCCCCCTTTCCATGATGGCGGGCATGGCGACTTATATCGCCCGCAACAGGTTCCGCCCCAAACCGGAATGGCAAAAGACAGTAGTGTCGACGGCCGACGCCGCCAATCCTTTCCACATCGTGTACACGCATACCGACGCGCCACGGAAGCCACATCCGATGATCAACAAGCGCTTCCCGCTGGTGCTGATGCTGGAGCCGCTGCATACTTGCAATCTCACCTGCACCGGCTGCGGGCGCATCCGTGAGTATGAGTCCACCATTACGCAAAAGCTTTCGCTCGCCCAGTGCCTGAACGCGGCGGATGAATGCGGCGCGCCCGTCGTTTCCATTTGCGGCGGCGAGCCCATGCTTTATCCCGACATCGGACCATTGGCTGCCAAGCTGATCGAGCGCAACAAAACGATCTATCTCTGCACCAACGGCATGTTCATCGTCAAGAAGTTGAAAGACTTCAAGCCGGCCGACAAGTTCTTCTTCAACGTCCATCTGGACGGCATGGAAAAGAACCACGACATCGCCGTGGAGCGCGAAGGCGTGTTCCGCGAAGCCATCGAAGGCGTGAAGGCCGCCAAGAAAGCCGGCTTCCGGGTGTGCACCAACACCACCGTCTACAAAGAGACGGACATGGACGAAATCGAGGAGCTGTTCGAATACCTGGCGCAATTCAACGTGGATGGCCACACCATTTCGCCGGCCTACGGCTATTCGGCGGTGAACGATCGCGAGATTTTCATGACTCGGGACGACATCCACGAAAAATTCAAGGCCATCGATAAGCTGGCGGCGCGCTTCCCCTTGTTCAGCACGCCCACGTACCTGGAATTCCTGCAGGGAAAGCGCGATTATCCTTGTACCGCCTGGGGCAACCCGACTTACAACGTCAAGGGATGGAAGGGTCCCTGCTACCTCATCACCGACGCGCACTACCAGACCTTCGAAGAACTCATGACTAAGACCCAGTGGGAAAGCTACGGCGCGGGCAATGATCCCCGCTGCGACCACTGCATGGTCCATTGCGGATTTGAGCCGTCCGCGGCGCTGGGAATTAATTCCAAATCCGGCGACATGTTCAAGCTGGCGACTTGGGCGTTTCGATAGGAGACCAGGAGCGCGTAGGACGCCGCGGCTTCATAATGGCCAAAGGAAAGCGCTGCCGCGGAGTTCCGTTGTGCGCGGAATCGATTAAAGTGGAGCGCACGGGAAGGTGAAGCCGACCCTTGTAACCGGGGCCACCGGTTTCATTGGCTGGCACGTGGCTCGAAAGCTGCTCGCGCGCGGGGACCGGGTGCGGGCATTGGCTCGGCCGTCGAGCCAGGTGCGGGAACTGGATGTCGAGGTCGTTCGGGGCGACTTGCGCGATCCGGAATCTCTGGAGCGCGCGGCGGCGGGATGCGGGGTTGTTTTT
>Ga0335083_10011699_pt1 | contig 10540 bp, 10 predicted proteins | sample Lox_Sample_42_FD_206716 | JGI IMG/M metagenome (GOLD analysis project Ga0335083, IMG submission 206716) | Soil microbial communities from Loxahatchee National Wildlife Refuge, Florida, United States - Lox_Sample_4.2 | ecosystem: Environmental > Terrestrial > Soil > Wetlands | place: USA... | reverse complement strand
GTCCGCGCGGGCCGCGCCGATCAAGGCCAGGAACGCAGAGGCGGCGGCAAGGAGTCTGATACGGAAAGCCATAACGGCTCCTGAAGGGAGTTGAGGGCGGATACCGCGCGATCGGTCGCGATTGCGCTAGAGCGCGCAGGCTGAATTGCAGATTAGCGCCCGGTCCCTGCGAATGACAAGGCGCTTCTCGATGCGCGTCTCGAAGTCGCAGGCCGTCAACGAGAGTCGACGGAAGGAGCCGCGGCGGGTAGAATGCGGCGCTGGGGGAACGGGCGCACTGCTATGGCCGATCCCTTGGATTTGTGGCGCCTGACGTGGTCGACAGCCGTCGCGGGCGCGCTTGATCAGCTGGCTGGCTCTCTGCCGCGACCCGACGCGGTCACTCCGCCGGAGCCGGCGGAGGCGTTTGATCTGTCGGGATTCCCGGTCATGGGGCGCGTTCGCCTTGAGCTCGCGACGATGCGTCTCCTCGAACAGCGCGAGCCCGCTTCGCCGCAAAATGCGCCGATCCTCATCGTGGCCCCCTATGCGGTGCACGACGCCGCGATCGCGGACTTGGCCGACGGGCACAGCATCGCTCAAGCGCTCGCCCAAGCCGGCGCTGGCGATATCGCCCTCACCTTCTGGAAGTCCGCTACCGTCGAGATGCGGGACTATGGGATCGACGCCTATCTTTCCGATTTGAACGTCGCCGTCGACGACCTCGGAGGGCGTGCTTCCCTCGTTGGCCTCTGCCAGGGCGGCTGGCTCGCGGCGGTCTACGCCGCGCGCTTCCCGCATAAGGTTGCGAAGCTCGTGCTCGTTGGCGCCCCGATCGACCCCGGCGCGGGCGAATCGGGCGTCACGAGGACGCTTGCCTCCGTCCCCGCGGCGACGATCTCCCAGCTCATCGCGTTCAGCGGCGGCCGAGTGCTGGGCGCCGTGTCTTCCGCCTTGTGGTCGGAAGCCCTCGTTCCCGAATTCAACGCCGAGGCGGCGTTGCAGGGCGAGGATGATCCCGCGATCGTGGAGCGGTTCGACGCCTGGAACGCCAGGACCGTCAATCTGCCGGGCGTCTTTTTTCGCCAGACGTCGGAATGGGTCTTTCGCGAGCAGCGGCTTGCGCGCGGCGTCTTTCCCGCGCTCGGAAGACGGATCCGGCTCGACGACATCGCCTGCCCCATCTTTGTCGTCGCGGCCGCGGACGACGAGATCGTGACCCTGCCGCAATCGCTCGCGGTCGAGCGACTCTGCCCCAAGACCTGCGTCGAAGTCCGTGTCGCGCCTGGACGCCACCTATCGCAGTTCATGGGGCGCAGGACGCTGAACGTCCTCTGGCCGGAGGTCGCGCGATGGCTCGCACTGAAGCCGAGCGGCCCGCGTAAGCGCAGCCATCCCGCGGCCAAACGTCAGCGGGCTGCGCCCTTCCGGACGATTGGCGCGCCGTAACCTTCAAGCGTGACGATCGAATCTGCCTTCACCTCCTCGCCCTGGGCCCCGCAATCGGCTCGTTCGGCAGCGGCCCCGTCAGCGCGCGGTCGATGTCGAGCGTGCTTTCGACGCCGATCGCGCCGAAGTTGACGGCGAGCCACGCCTTGGCGTCCGCACGGCCGAGGTCGCGCAACTCCTGGAGAAACCCCCAGGAGACGTCGAACTTGGTCATGCTGTTGTATCGCTCGAGCTTTCCCGCTCCGCCGATTCGATGAAACCTCGGGAGCTGGTATGTGTCGCTCTTGAGGAGGCCTGAGCGAACGAGGCGCGCCGCGAAGTCGGCGACTTCGAGTTCGCCGATGAGGCTCGCATTGAGGGTGATCTCGTTGACGCGGTCGGCGATGCCCTCGGGCGTTTTTGGAACGTCTTCGCGCTCGATTGGATTGATCTGCACAATGATCACGTCCCGGCACTGCGTCTCGTAGAACAGCGGCCAGAGCGGCGGATTGCCGGTGAAGCCGCCGTCCCAATAAGCCTGATCGCCGATCTGAACCGCCTGAAAGACCTGCGGCACGCAGGCGGACGCTGCGACGTGGTCAACGGTCAGGACCTCCCTGCGGAAAACCTCGCCGCGTCCCGTCCTGATGTTGGTGGCCGCGACGAACAGCTTCGGCGCGTCGCCCGAGCGGAGCTTCTCGAAGTCGACAAGCCCGGAGAGAACGCCCCGCAACGGGTTGAGGTTGAGCGGGTTCAGCTCATAGGGGCTCACGGTCCGCGACCAGGCGTCGGCCAGGCCGCTCACCAGGCGCTCGGCCGGCCAGGCGTAACGCAGCGGGTCGATCCAGGCCTCGACGAGCTTGAGTTGGGCGGGCGCGGCCGGTCCCTCGGTCGAGACTGACCGCCACAAAGCCTCGAGCTTTTCGCGCGCGCCCGTTCGCCCGCCCTCGGCGAAGCCCGCGGCGAAAACGACGGCGTTCACCGCCCCTGCGCTCGTGCCGCTGATCGCTTCGATCTCGATCCGCTCGTCCGCAATCAGCGCGTCGAGCGCCCCCCATGTATAGGCGCCATGCGAACCGCCGCCCTGGAGCGCGAGGTTGACGGTCTTGACGGCCGCGCGGGTCATGCGGCCGTCCAGCCGCCGTCCATCGAGATGTTGGCGCCCGTGATCTGCGACGCCGCGTCGGAGCAAAGGTAGACGACGAGCGCGGCGACTTGCTCGACGGTCACGAACTGCTTGGTCGGCTGGGCGACCAGCATCACGTCATGGATGACCTGCTCGCGGGTCATGTTGCGCGCCTTCATCGTGTCGGGGATCTGGTTCGCGACGAGCGGCGTCCAGACATAGCCGGGTGACACGCAATTCGCGGTGATCCCGAATGTCGCAAGCTCGAGCGCGACCGTTTTGGTGAGGCCGGCAAGGCCGTGTTTCGCCGCCACATAAGCCGCCTTGAACGGCGAGGCGACCAGCGAATGGGCGGAGGCGGTGTTGACGATGCGACCCCATTTCTGCGCCTTCATGCCCGGAACCGCCCCCTTGATGGTGTGGAAGGCGGACGACAGGTTGATGGCGAGGATCATGTCCCACTTCTCAGGCGGGAAATCTTCAATCGGCGAAACGAACTGGACGCCGGCGTTGTTGACGAGGATGTCGACGCTCCCCATCCGCGCCGCCGCATCGGCGACGAGCGCCTCGGCCTCCGCGCCTTTCGACATGTCGGCCGCGTTATAGAAGGCTTTGACGCCGAACTCCTTTTCGATTCCTGCGCGCGTCGTTTCGATCGCCGCCTTGTCGCCGAAACCGTTGAGCATGACGTCCGCGCCTTCATTTGCGAGCGCGCGGGCGATGGCGAGGCCGATTCCGCTCGTGGAACCGGTGACGACGGCGTGGCGGTTGGCGAGCGACATGGCGATCTCCGAGTGGCGCAAGAGTGTCTCATCAGGCGTCATATTGCATCGCGACGAGGGTTTCGAGGGGCGGAAGGGCCCGGATGACAAAGCGACGCGGCGGTCCTAGAAGCGTTCGCCGGACAAGGACAATCGGATGACCACAGTCGAGACCCAGCCGTCCTTTGGCCCCAGGCCTCGCCGGAGGACAGTCGGCGTGCGCGTGGGCGAAGGGCCGTCGGCCGTGACCATCGGCGGCGGGGCGCCGATTGTCGTCCAGTCCATGACCAACACCGACACCGCCGACGTCGCGGCGACGGCGCGCCAGGTCGCCGCGCTCGCCCGCGCCGGCTCGGAGATGGTGCGCATCACCGTCGATCGCGACGAGGCGGCGGCGGCCGTTCCGCACATCCGCGATCGGCTCGCCGCGATCGGCGTCCGCGCGCCGCTCATCGGCGACTTCCACTATATCGGCCACAAGCTGCTCGCGGAGCACCCGGCCTGCGCCGAAGCGCTCGACAAATACCGCATCAATCCCGGCAACGTCGGCTTCAGGAACAAGCGCGACCGGCAGTTCGGCCAGATCGTCGAGACCGCGATCCGCAACGGCAAGGCGGTGCGCATCGGCGCGAATTGGGGTTCGCTCGACCAGGAGCTGCTGACGCATCTCATGGACGAGAACGCGAAGTGTTCCTCGCCGCGCGACGCGCGCGAAGTCACGCGCGAGGCGATGGCGCGCTCGGCGCTCATGTCGGCGGCGCGGGCCGAGGAGATCGGCCTGCCGCGCTCGTCCATCATCCTGTCCGCCAAAGTCTCGGCGGTGCAGGACCTCATCGCGGTCTATCGCATGTTGGCCGAGCGCTCCGACTACGCGCTGCATCTGGGTCTGACCGAGGCGGGCATGGGCTCCAAGGGAATCGTCGCCTCCTCGGCGGCGCTCGGCGTCCTGCTTCAGGAGGGCGTCGGCGACACGATCCGCATTTCCCTCACGCCCGAGCCCGGCGGCGACCGCACCCAGGAAGTGCGCGTCGCGCAGGAGCTTCTGCAGACCATGGGCTTCCGCGTCTTCGCCCCGCAAGTCGCGGCCTGCCCAGGCTGCGGGCGGACGACCTCGACGGTGTTCCAGGAGCTCGCGCGCGACATCCAGAACCACCTCGCGGAATCGATGCCGCAGTGGCGCGCGCTTTACCCAGGCGTCGAGAGCCTCAACGTCGCGGTCATGGGCTGCATCGTCAACGGCCCCGGCGAGAGCAAGCACGCCGATATCGGCGTTTCTCTGCCCGGCACGGGGGAGGCGCCCGCCGCGCCGGTCTTCGTAGATGGGGTGAAGACCGTGACGCTGAGGGGTCCGCGTATCGCCGACGACTTCAAGGCGTTGGTCGAGGACTACGTCGTCCGCCGCTACGGCGGCGGCGAGAAGGCGGCGGAGTAGGTGTACGAGCCGCCGCTCCACCGCGAGGAGAATCTCGCCAGGCAGCACGCGCTGATCCGGGCGCGACCGCTCGGGCTCCTGATCAGCTCTGGGCCAAGCGGCGTCGTCGCCAATGCGATCCCCTTCCTTCTCGAGCCTGCGGCGTCGACGCTCGGAACGCTCAAAGCGCATATGGCGCGCGCCAATCCGCAATGGCGCGAGCTCGTGCAAGCGCCCGACGCGCTCGTCGTGTTCCAGGGCGCGGAGCATTACGTGACGCCGTCCTGGTACGCGACCAAGCGCGCGACGGGCAAGGTCGTGCCGACCTGGAACTACGTGATGGTGCAGGCGCGGGGACGGGCGAAGATCATGGACGACGCCTGGCTTTCGCGGCAGATCCAGGCGCTGACAAACGAGCGCGAAGCCGCGCGCGACGCTCCCTGGGCGGTTCAGGACGCGCCGGCCGACTTCATCGCCATGCAGCGGCGCGCCATCGTCGGGATCGAGATCGAGATCCGTGACATCCGGGGAAAATGGAAGACGAGCCAGAACCGGCCCGTCGCCGACCGCGCGGGCGTCGTCGCCGGGCTCGAGGCGCTGGGCGACGAGGCGGCGCTGGCGATGGCCGCGCTTGTTCGCGACACGGGGCTCGACTAGCTTCCCCACAGCACAAGCGATCTTGCAGCCGCCGGCCAGCGCGCGGCGCGAGAGCAATGAGGAGGAGGAGGGAATGGCCGACACGATCAAGCCGCTCTACACCGCCCATGCCACCGCCGTCGGCGGGCGCAACGGCCATACCCGGTCCGACGACGGGTTGGTGGACATGAACCTCTCGGTGCCGAAGGAAATGGGCGGCCCCGGCAAGCCGGGGACGGGCACGCCCGAGCACCTGTTCGCCGCCGGCTACGCCGCCTGCTTCGGCGGCGCGGTCGACTTCGTCGCCAGGCAGCACAAGAAGGACGCCTCGAATGCGACGGTCAAATGCGACGTCACGATCGGCCCGCGCGACCGTGGCGGCTTCGGGCTTATGGTCGCGCTCGACGTGACGGATGCGAGCCTGCCGACGGCGGAGCTGCAGGCCATCATCCAAGAGGCGCACGAGAAGATCTGCCCCTATAGCCATGCGACGCGCGGCAACGTCGACGTCAAGCTGACCGCGCACGGCGCTTAAGGCTTGAGCCTGCCAGCGCTTCAACCAGAATGTCGAAGCCGCCCGCCGCGCTGAAGCGGCGGCTTACCTTGCGCCTTCCCTTGTCCCGACGGGCGGCCGAGGCGGGCCTGCGGCGACAATATCCATGAGCGGTTCAAGGTCGTCGACGGCGCGCTTATAAGAGTCGGTCGAGCTGGCGGCGCGAGTGCGGCAGCCTCTCGACAAGACCCTTAGCGCGCAATTTTCAGATCATAGCGAAGGGAAGCGACGGTGTAGCGCTCGGCGCCAGGACCAAGGGCATCGAGGACTCTGGGGAGAAGATCAGGGGCCGTGAAGCTGCTGGCGGCAGCGATGTGGGTGAAGCGCATGAGAGCGTGCATGAGCGCAAACTGCCGCGGATTGTCGAGTTTGAGACCGGGAATGCGTTTTCCTGTGGCGGCGATCGTCGGCTGCGCCAACCTTCGCAAATTCGTGCCGATAGCCTTCCCGAACTCATCAAACCATTAAAGGCTTGAGAGGCGACTGGATGGAGAGCCAAGATAGGGGGTGTGTGTTCCTCGGTTGCTTGTTAGTGGTCCCAAATTTGTTGTTTTGGTATTGGGTTGCGATATTGTTATTTCGTCATGTTTTTGGAATTGAATTGCCAAACCCACTAAACTACTTGCTGCCATGGCATAACCCCAGCGCCCTGTCATAATCAAAAGCGCCTCCACCCCCCCCGGAGGCTTGTCCGGCCGCGACGCGGCCTCGCAGATTGCGCGTGCGTCATGCGCGTCGGACCTTCCCCGTTTGAGATTTGGCCGTTCGGTGAGATCAAGCTCACCCGATGGCCCACCCGGCTGATCTCGCGCCCCCAATATAGGATGAGGAGCAGGCCTCGATTGCGATAAAGGCCGCGGGGACTGCAAGCGCCGGGCCCCACCCCCACCCCGCCCCGGGAGCGGAGCGCCGCCTGTGCGGCGGGTGCTCAGCGTTTCAGGGACTTGCGATCCGGTTCCGCCGGGCTGGTCAGGTCTCGGCCTTCAGGATGATCTTGCCAATATGCTCGTTTCGTTCCATGGCGCGGTGCGCGTCGGACGCCTCAGCCAGAGGAAATGTGGCCGCGATCGCGGGGCGCACGGTCGTCCCGATCATCGGCCAGACGTCCCGGAGCAGGCGCTCGGCCACCGCCGCCTTGCGAAGCAGGTCGAGCGGCCGCAGAAGCGAGCCGGTGATCGAGATCCGCTTGGCCATGAGGATTCTCAGCGGGACCGACAGGTCCTTCCCGCCGCCCGCCGAGAGATGGCCGATCCGACCGTCCGGCGCCAGCATCTCCAGATCGGCGGCGAGGTGAGCGCCCGCCGAAACGTCGAGGATGACATCGACACCCTGGCCGCCGGTCGCCGCCTTCACCTGTCCGGCCAGGTCGGCATCCTTGTAGTCGAATGCGGCTCGCGCCCCGAAACCGAGCGCGGCGGCGCGCTTGCGGTCGCTCCCACACGTCGCGAACATCTCGTATCCGATCGCGGTCAGCGCCTGGATCGCCAGGGAGGCGACCCCGCTCGTACCGCCATGGATCAGGACCCGGTCGCCCGGTCGCAGACGCAGAACGTCGAAGAAATTGAACCAGGCCGTGAACGAAGCTTCCGGTAGCGCCGCCGCTTCGATATCGCTGACCGACTGCGGCGCCGGCAAGGCCAACGGCGAGGCTGTGGCGACGTAATGTGCGTAGCCGCCGCCCTGGGTCAGCGCCGCCACACGCTCGCCAATCCGTGATCGCGGCACGCCGCTCCCGACGGCGACGATGACGCCCGCGACTTCCAGCCCAGGCACGGGATTCGGCTCGTGTTCCGGCCCGGCCCGGCGCTGGTTGCAATCGTGGCGGTTCACTCCCGCGGCGGCGACTTTGATGAGCACCTCGCCAGGTCCGGGGACCGGAACCGGCCGGGTCCCGAGGCGTAGCACCTCCGGCCCGCCGCCCGCAGTAATGAGGACGGCCTCGTGTTGCCGCGGGATTTGGGCTTCGGACATCGCCAACTCTCCTAACTCACGGCCCGACGACATGACCGACGCTGGTCGCTCTACTTGCCCGTGCGAACCAGCGGACAGGGACTGTCGGCGAGGGGCCGGAACGCCTGATCGGGCGAAACCGTGGCCACCAGTTTCACCAGGTCCCATGGCCCCGTCGATTCCGCAGGCGTTTTCACTTGCACGAGGTACAGATCGTGCGCCATCCGCTGATCGGCGCGAATCGCGCCCTTCGCCGTATACGCGTCGGAAACCGGCGTCGCCTTCATCCGCGCCACGACCGTGGCGGCGTCATCCGAGTCGGTGTCCTTGACCGCCTGAAGGTAATGCCGCACGGCGGAGTAGACCCCGGCCTGAATCTGGGAAGGCATGGCGTGCCGCCGGGCGAAGAACGCGTCCGACCATTTCCGCGCCGCCGGGGACTCATCTTCGAAGAAGCTGGTCAGCACAAGATCGCCCTGGGCGTCGGGCAGACCCACAGCATGGATATCGACGTTCATGAACGACATGGGGACTATTGTCATACCTTGCTCCACCAGCCCGAATTCCTGCCCCTGCTTCATGGCGGTCGCATTTCCGCCCGCCGCGTTCAGCGCCAAGACCTTTGCGCCGGACGCCTGGGCCTGAAGCAGGAAGGAGCTGAAATCGGTGGTAGCAAGGGGAACCTTGACGCCGCCGGCGACCTTTCCGCCCAGCTTTGCCAGCCGGGCGCGGGCGGCCTTCTCGACGGCGTCGCCATACGCGTAGTCGGCCGTGATGAAGAACCAGGGCTCGTGCGTACGCTGCCAGACCCCGACACTACGGCGGTGGCCGTGGAGTAGGAATCATGCGTCCACTGCACGCTGAGGGGCGCGCACGCGGAACCGCTCAGCTCCTCCGCGCCGGCGCCAGAGATCAGAAACACACGTCCCTTCTCGCGCGCCACCGCCTGAATGGCGAGCGCGGTGCTTGAACTGCCGCCATCCGCTACGGTCTGCACGTGGTCCCGATCGAACCACTCCCGGACGATCGACGAGGCCACGTCAGGCTTGTTCTGAGTATCGGCTTGCAAGATCACAATCGGCTTGCCGTCGATCGCGCCGCCGAACTCCTCGGCCGCCATCCGCGCCGCTTCGACCGACCCTGGGCCCATGGCGGTCGCGAACATGCCGCTCATGTCGGTCACGACGCCGATGCGGATCGCGTCGCTCTTGATCTCGGCCTGCGCCGACGCCGCCCCCAACAGGACGGCGAAGACTGCGGGTAGCCGGAACGCTGCCCGGCGGATGGGATTGCTCATGAACGTTTCCTCCTTGCGTTGCTCTTCGAATCGGGGGCGCCTGCTCGAGCGGCGTCATTCGCTGGCGATGACCGCATCCAGCCACGGACAGTTCGGGATGCTGACCGGCGCCCGCAGACCCTTGGCGGCGGCGGAGAGCCGCATCTCGCGCAGGCGGGCGCGCTGCTCGGGCTCCATGTAGAGCCGCTCGTGTCCCCAGAGGCTCGGTCCGTCGTGGGTCTCGTGCGCTTTCCACGTCGCGGGGTCGATGACGAGGCCGGCCCAGCCGTATTCGACGAAGAAGCCAGAAGGCGAGTGCGTATAGAAAGACGTCATGTGATCGTTGGTGTGACGCCCGAGCGTGTACGCCACGCGCCCGTCCTCGAGTTGCGCGAGATCGTAGCCTTGGCCGACATCGTCGAGCCCGCAAAGCTCCACCATGAAGTGGTGCAGCCCTCGCTTGCCGGAGCCGACCATGGCGAAGCTGTGATGCCGCCCGTTGATGTGAAAGAAGTAGAGTTTGTACGGCTTGAGGCCGTAGTCGCTGATGCGGAACCCGAGGAGGTCGCGGTAGAAGGGCAACAGCGGCTCGACGTCTTCGACGTTGAGCACAGCATGCCCCATCCCGAGTGGCCCGGTGCGGAATCCCGAGATCGGCCGGCCCGGCTGGAAGGGGTCGTCCGCCACCGCCGGTCCGTGGAACACCTCGAGCGCGTTTCCAGCGGGGTCCTCGAACAGGATGAGATCGGCTACGTGACGCTCATCGGCCAGGGAGCGGGGCGCACGGTTGACCTCGACTCCGTGCGCGTCCAGCCGCGCCCCCAGCGAGTCGAGCGCCGCCGCGTCCCCAACCTCCCAGCCGAGGAAGCCGAGGCCTTCGCCCTCGCCGCCGGCAACGACCAAGCGCTGCTTGCGGTCGTCCATACGAAACGCTCTGACCGCGCCCCCGCGGTCGACCTGCTGCATGCCGAGCAGGCGGGTCGCGTACGAACCCCAGTCATCGACCCGCGCAGAGCGGATGCCAATATAGCCGAGCGCGGTCAATCCCGCGGGCGATTCCATAGCGTTCTCTCCTCTATGCTGTTCCCGATGCGGGTCGTTCAGGTCGCCTCGGCGACGACCGGATTGCGCAGCACGCCGACGCCGCTGATCTCGACCTCGGCGACATCGCCCGGGCGCATGAAGAGCGGCGGGTTGCGCTTCCAGCCAACGCCGCCGCACGTCCCGGACACGATTACGTCGCCCGGCAGAAGCGGCAGGATGGTCGAGATGTAGGCGATCAGCTCCGGCACAGGCGTGATCATGAGATCGGTTGTGGTGTGCTGGACGACTTGCCCGTTCAGCCGCGTCTCGAGCGTGAGGCGCGACGGGTCGGGGATCTCGTCCGCGGTCACCAGCCAAGGGCCGAAGCCGCCAGTGC
>Ga0335083_10011698_pt1 | contig 10540 bp, 9 predicted proteins | sample Lox_Sample_42_FD_206716 | JGI IMG/M metagenome (GOLD analysis project Ga0335083, IMG submission 206716) | Soil microbial communities from Loxahatchee National Wildlife Refuge, Florida, United States - Lox_Sample_4.2 | ecosystem: Environmental > Terrestrial > Soil > Wetlands | place: USA: Florida... | reverse complement strand
ATCTTCGTTGCCAATAGCTCTTGCAGGAGGCCGAGCGACTGCAGGGGCTGGCGCAGATCGTGGCTGGCGGCAGCAAGAAATCGCGACTTTCCGAGGTTTGCGTTCTCGGCCAGTTCCTTTGCGGCGTTCACGGCATCTTCCGCGATCTTGCGCTCGGTAACGTCGATGAAGGTGATGACGACGCCTTCGATCCGGTTCTCCTTTGTCCGATAGGGCATGATGCGGCAGGCGTACCAGGCACCGTTCTCGCCCGCGATCTCGCGCGTGACCGGCACGAGACCGGTGAGCACCGTCCGGGCATCGTTGAAGAGATTTCCGTCGGTGAAATGCCGCGCAAGATCGGCGAGCGGCCGGCCGACGTCGGAGGTGATTACGCTGAACAGGTTCTTCGCCGCGGGGGTGAAGAAACGAATGTTGAGCTTGTCATCGAGGAACAGTGTCGCGACCTGCGAGCTGTTGAGAATGTTCTCGAAGTCGTTGGCAACAGATTGATACTCCCCAACGGTCTCCTGGAGCTGGCCGTTGAGCGCCATGAGCTCCTCGTTGAGCGATTGCAGTTCCTCTTTTGAGGTTTCCAATTCCTCGTTGGTGGTCTGGAACTCCTCGTTCACGGACATCGCTTCTTCGTTGATGGCCCGGAGCTCCTCTTCGGCGGTCTCGCGGTCGCGAATGGCGGTTTCGAGATCCTTTCGCGTGATGTCGAGCTCCAGTTCGACTTGGGCGAGCCGCGACGTATTGACGGGCGGCTTTCTTGCCGCTTCGACCTTCTGCTTGCGGGCCGGTGCGTCGACAAAGCTCAACAGAACTTGTTCTAGTCCGTCCCTCTTCACGGGCCGGGCTGCAACCGTGACCGTGACGCGGCGGCCATCGCGCTCCACGCGCTCGGCGATGGCGGCCGTCTGTTCGCGTGCCCGACCGGTTTTCTCGAGCACCGTCCGAATTGCCGGGCGCAAGCCCTCACGCGCGGAAGCGAGCACGTCGAAGCTCGCCACTCCCTCCGGCATCTTCAGATAACGGTCGACAGGCCCAAAGAAATAAAGGGCTTGATGCTTCCGATCGATCAGGACCGAGGCCGGCGCATAAGCCTCAAGCAGCACGCGCTGTGCCACGAGTTCGTTGATGCCGATAGCTGGCGCGGTGGCGGGCCGCACGACCCTGGGCCACAGCGAGTGCATGAACTCGCCGCGGCCGATCGGAATCTCCACTTCCCCGGGCTTGCTGGGGCCGGTATGCCGGTAAATCCGCTGTTTGGTCGCTACCGGCTCGAAGCGATCGCTGGCATCGCCCACCGTTTCCGAAGTCCCGAGGACCAGAACACCACCGTCGCGCAAGGCAAAGTGGAAGAGCCCCAGAACCTTCTTCTGCGCGTCGGGGCGCAGATAAATCAGAAGGTTGCGGCAACTGATGAGGTCCAGGCGCGAAAATGGCGCATCGGCCATAAGATCGTGAACGGAGAAGGCGATCGTGGCACGCAGCTCGCGCGTCACCCGATAGCCTCTGCTCTCCTTGGTGAAGAAGCGCTTCAACCGCTCGGGGGGCACATCCGCCTCGATGGCTGCAGGATAGAGGCCGTCGCGCGCGAACGTGACTGCGTCTTCATCGATGTCCGTTGCGAATATCTGCAGCTTCAGGGCACGCTGCGCTGCTGCGAATTCTTCCAGGAAGACCATGGCGACCGAATAGGCTTCTTCGCCGGTGCTGCAGCCCGCCACCCAAATCCGCATCGGCCGCTGCGGCGGCTGGGCGCGCACAAGTTCTGGAACGATTTTCTCCTTGAGCAGCTCGAAGACCTTCGGGTCGCGGAAGAAGCAGGTGACGTTGATGAGCAGATCCTCGGCGAGGCGCTGAAGCTCCGCCGGGTCCCGGGCGAAGCTGTTCCAGATATTGGCTGCTGTCCCGGATGCCGGACATTGCCATGCGCCGCTCAATCCGCCGAACGAGCGTGCCTGTCTTGTAGAGCGCAAAATCATGAGATGTCTTCTTGCGCACCAGATCGATGATCTTCGCAGCGCCTTCGATCATGGGAAATGCGGCGCCAGCTTTGCGGGTTTTGACAAACGGACGACCGGCATACCTGGCAAGCGAGTCAGGGATTTTTGCCAAGGGCAGGACGAGATCAACGGCGCCGGTCGCAATCGCGCTGAGCGGCATGCCGTCATATTCGGCCTCCTCAGGCTCCTGGACGATGACCAGGCCACCGGCCGCCTTGATCGCTCGTGCTCCCTCGCTGCCGTCGGAGGCTGTTCCCGAGAGGATGACGCAGACTGCGCGCTGCCCGACAGCCTCGGCCAAGGAGCGCAGCAGAAAATCGAACGGCATCCGCACGACTGCGGGGCGAGTAAGATGAAGCGTGCCGTCGCGTACGGAGATGAAATGGCCCGGTGGAATGACACACACAGAATTGGGCTCGAGTCGCATGCCTTCGCGCGCTTCAAACACCGGCATCGCGGTGGAGGCCGACAGCAGCTCAACCATCTTGCTCTCGTGGCTGGGATCAAGATGTTGGACCAGGACGAATGCCATCCCGCTCTTGGCGGAAAGGGCCGTCAGGACTGCCCGAAAGGCCTCAAGCCCGCCGGCCGAGGCGCCTATCGCGACGATCGGAAAATTGGATTCGCCGTTCACGAGCACAGGCGTCTCGCGCGCGCGCCGATCCGGGACGCGCTTGGGCCGCCCCTCGTCGATTGCTGTACGTTGCGCGGGCATAAGGCGGCCTCAATTCCTCCATTGTACACTAAGAGTTTGCGAAAGTTGTGCGTTCTTCCTCCCAAGCGTTCACCTTGCCAGCATTATGCATGTAGACGGAGCGTACCTTGACTTGAGTCAGTGGATGACGAACCCGGCCGCGCTCTCCGAGCCGAGCGCCGCGGCATCATGCCCAACAAGTTGTTACATATCGAGAATCTGACCAAACCCGCCCGGTGCAAGCCCAATGCTTGCACGCAGCTTCCTCGCCCTGAATCTGTGTGTCGGGACAATAGTGAGGCCAAAAGATGCAACATCGCGATTCGGGAAGCGCAACGACATAGTGCGGGGTTGAGCTAAAGTCTCGAGTTCGTACCGGCGACGGCTCGGATATTCGTCATGGAATGTCTCATCACCGCGTTTGAGGCCAAGCATGATTTCGTTGAGGTCGTCGAGCGCAAAGGTCTAGGCCATCCGGACTCGATCTGTGACGCACTCGCTGAGACGCTCTCGCGCAATCTTTGCCGCGAATATCGCAATCGTTTTGGCGCTATCCTGCACCACAATGTGGACAAGGCTCTTCTCTATGGTGGCCGCTCGGCGCCGGCCTTCGGCGGCGGTAGCGTTGTCGAGCCCATCACTATCTACTTGGCTGGCCGCGCAACAACAGAGGTGGGGGGCGAGCGCCTTCCGATCGACGAGATAGCCGTTGAAGGTTCGCGCGCCTGGATGCGCGCCAACTTGCATGCTCTGGATGTAGAGCAGCAGGTCCGCATTCACCCGCTTGTTCGGCCGGGGTCGCAGGAACTCCAGCAACTCTTCCGGCGAGGCCGCAAGCGTGACCATCCGGCATGGGGCGAGGACGTCAAGGTCATGGGTGTTCGCTGCGGCACGACGGTTCGTCTGACCGTGGCGTGCGCAATGATCGGACGATATCTGGCTCACATCGACGACTATCTCGCTGAGAAGGCCGCAATTGCGCGGTTGGCAGACGAACTCTCGGTCGAGCACGGGTTTTCTGCAGCCGATGTGAGTGTCAATGCCGCCGACTGTCCGTCGATGAACACCGTGTATCTCACCGTTACCGGCACGTCGGCCGAAGCGGGCGATGATGGTCAGGTTGGACGCGGCAACAGGGTGAACGGATTGATTACGCCCTGTCGCCCGATGAGCCTCAAAGCGGTCGCGGGGAAAAACCCGGTGACCCATGTGGGCAAGATCTACAACGTCCTTGCCTATGACATCGCACAGACGTTGGTCGCCACGGTACCGGAGATCGCCGCTGCGGAGTGTCTGATGGTTGGTCAGATTGGCGCTGCTCTGCACGAGCCGGCGATGTTTCAGGTTCGACTTGCAACGCGCGACGGGGCGCCCGTCGATCTCTTGGCACCACGTGCCAGAGAAATCGCAGCCGATCGCCTGGCGCGCATCCCGGAGCTCGTCGACGATTTCGTTGCCGGCAGGCCCGAAGTGTTCTGACCTTAGATCTCGGCGGATGCGCAGTCGTCGGACGTCAGGGCAGCGTTGCTCTGAAGACGAGCGCGACAACGGCGCAAGTCCACCGCACCATGGCCGTTCGTCCGCTGGTCCCGTCCAGATCCGATCAAGCGTGCCATGTCCTGCCCGCGCGCCGCGTTTTGACAGCATCGCGCGGGCCTTCGTCGCGCCAGCCGTAAGTCGAGTCGAGGCCCAGGAGAGTGGCGAGGCGGGAGTCCCGGCCGTGGCGCGCGAGCACGTCTGAGGGCACGTGGTCCTTGTAGTTCTCCTGCGGCTCGATGTGCTGGCGGCAGAAATACATCGAGAGATTGATGCGCAGGCCCGGCTTCCTGCGCGGGAAGGAGCCGTGCCAGGTGTTGCCGTGCCAGACGACGGCGCTGCCTGCCGGCACTTCAATGGGGACCGCGTCCGGATTGCGGTTCGGGCCGTCGAGCGCAACTTCAACCCGGGTCGGCTGACGGAAATAGCGGTGACTGCCCGGCACCATGGCCAGCGCGCCCGCTTCTTCGGTGTAGTCAGTGAGCGCGTAGTTGCAGTTGGCGACGTGGCTGAAGGGCGAGAACGGTGCCGGCATGCCGTTGGCGGTATCGGAGTGCAACAGAAGCCCTGGCCCGCCCGGACCCTTCACATGGCTCGTCAGGCTGGAGAGCCGGCAGCTGTGTCCCAGAAGGTAGGTGATGAGCGCGAGCGGCTTCTCGTTCAGCACCGCGTCCTCGAAAGCCGCGTCCTTGAACATCAGATAGGGCACGAGTTTCCAATTGCGATGGCTTTCTTCGCCGTCGAGGTCAAGCTTTATGACAAAAGCTTTCTCGGCCTCGCGCAGCACGGCGTCGCGCAAGGTCTTCGTCTGCGCGAGCGAAAGCGCGTTCTCGATGATCGTGAAGCCGAAGGCGTCGAGCTCCGCGACATTGCTTTCCAGACCGAGCGCGCGAATGCTGCGATAGAGCGCGTTCAGATCGCGCGTCGCGTGCCAGTCATCGATCTGCACGTGAATTCCTCCCGGCACAATTGTAGTGCCGGGAAGGATATCATTCGTGCCGGACGCTCGGAAATCAGCCGCTATCAGTAGCCGGGCGGGGGAGGAGGCGGCGGTGGCGGCGGGTAATCGCCGCCATAGCCGCGCGGTCCGTAGCCTTCGCCCGGACCGTATGGGACCTGGTTGCCGGCCGCCTGCATGCATTGCGCGTAGGCGATGTTGTAGCGGCCCTGCAGGCTGCCCTGCGAATACCGCGACTGGTCGGAGCCGACGGCGGTCCCGACGACAGCGCCGGACGCCGCGCCGATCGCCGCGCCATGGCCGCCACCGACCGCCGCACCGAGTCCCGCACCGAGCGCCGTGCCGAGAATGGCCGATGTCACGGCGCGGTTGTTGGCGCGGTGCGCGTCGCCGGCGACTCTGCTCTCCGCGAAGCCCTGGCAGTTCGCGTCGTCCCTCTGGAATTCCGCAAAGGATTTGTTCTTGCCGGGCATGACCGGAACGGTCGGCCCCTCGGGCTGCGTCACGCAGCCTTCGAGCAGGACCAGCGCGGATATGGCGGCGATCGCCGCCAGTCGGGATTTCATGTACCTACCTCGTTTGACTTGACACGCAGACGAACGGCCCCCAACCGTCGTCCTCTATTGGGGCAGGATTAGGGGCCTCTGCCTGAACGGCGGATGAACGAACGGGCCGTGCAAATTGCACGCAGAAGCGGCGGTAACGATCATCAACACGGGATTCGTGTGGTCAGGAATTTGTAAACCGTTTCATCGGGGTTTGTTTGAAAGGCTGGGGGAAACCGGTCATCTGTTCCGCCGTTACGTTTGAGAAAGGCGCGCGCAACAAACGCGCCACGGCACGAGGGTGGTATGAGAACCGGTATCATGGCCGCGGCGTTTCTCGCGGCGGGAATGCTCGTCGCGGCGGGCGCATCGGCGACGCCGATGCAGAACACCAAACCTCCTTCCGCCGGTCCCGGAACCGAAGTCGCCGATGCCGGGCAGATCGGATTGCGCGGCAGTCACGATGCGCTCGACGATGGCAGCCAGGCTTCACGTATCGCGACGGGCGGACCAAGGCGCCTGAGCGCGCTCGCAGGCAGCGACGACCAGGCTTGGGCGAGTGCGCGCAGCATCAGCCCGGTTCCGTGGCGCAGAGCGGCAAAGAAGCCGCCCCAGCACTAACGATATCGAACGCAGTTCGATTCCTGCGGCCAGGTTCGATCCAGCGCCCCGGCCCCGTCCGAACCTTCAAAGCCCCTCGAATTTGGGCTCGCGCTTTTCGCGGAAGGCGAGCGTGCCTTCGCGCACATCCTTGCTCGGGTTGGCGATCATCACCGACAGGGCCGCATCGTCGAGCGAGCTTTCGAGCGAGAGGTCGAGGCCCTTGCGCATCATGTTCTTGGCAAGTCGCACGGCGAGCGGTGCGCGCTTGGCGATCTCGCGCGCAAAGGCGCGCGCACGCGTCATCAGCTCTGCAGCCGGCACGACTTCGGTGACGAGACCGAGCTTCTCCGCCTCGGCCGCGGAGTAGACCTCGTGCAGCAATGTCATCTTGAGCGCCTTGTCGAGGCCCATCGCGCGGGGGAAGAACCAGGCGCCGCCTTCGTCGGGCAGAAGCCCGAATTTGCCGGAGGTGTCGCCGAGCTTCGCGGTGTCAGCGGCGATGCGGAAGTCGCAGGCCAGAGCGAGCGTGAGTCCACCCGCGACGGCCGCGCCGTTGATCGCGGCGATAACAGGCTTGTCGATGCGATGGAGCATGGCGATCAGCCGGTGCATGCCGACGCGCATCTCCTGTCCGTGCCCCATCTGCTTGGTGCGATAGTGGACGCTCTTGACTTCGCCTTCGCGTGGCTGACCGCTGACGTCGCCGCCGGCGCAGAAGCCGCGGCCCGTGCCAGTGAGGATCAAACAGCGCAGCCCGTCGTCCTCCATGTACTGGAGCAATGCGTCGCGGATCTCGTCGCACATCGGGTTCGTGTAGGCGTTCATGCGATCGGGCCGGTTGATCGTGATCTGCGCGACCATGGGCTCAACGGTCTCGAACAGGATGGTGCGGTAGCTCATGAGGTCCTCCCGGGATTTTCCGCCATCGGACCACGCGGCCCGGGCGCGGCTCAAGGCCAATAGCTTCCCACCGCGGAAAGATGCGTCGGATTCCTTTGCCCGATGTGCTTGAAGCGGCTCCCCATTGTGGAATGATGCCGGCAGAACGGCACCCAAGGGAGGACGTCATGAGCAGCTACCCCGACATTCTCTACGACGTGAAGGATCGCATCGCGACGATCACGCTGAACCGGCCCGACCGGCTCAACGCCTACACGGACCGCATGGCACAGAGCATCCGCCTTGCCATGGCGGACGCGGCGAAAGACCAGAACGTGCGCGTGATCATGCTCACGGGCGCCGGTCGCGGCTTCTGCGCGGGTGCAGACATGGACGTGCTGCAAGGCGTGCAGCAGGCAGGCGGCGAGCGCTCGCCGTCGCGCGGCGAGGGAGATGTCGGCGACGCGTTCAACTCGCCTTACGGTCCCAAGCTCGACGCCGAGTTCGCGGACATGCGGCGCTTTTCCTATTTCATGCGCACCAAGAAGCCGGTCATCGCGGCGATCAACGGACCCATTGCCGGCATCGGTCTTGTCATGGCGCTCTACGCCGACATGCGCTTCGTCAGCGACAAGGCGGTGCTGACGACGTCCTTCGCGCAGCGCGGGCTGATTGCCGAGCACGGCATCAGCTGGCTCCTGCCGCGCCTGATCGGGCCTGCGCATGCGCTCGATCTTCTGTTGTCGGCGCGCAAGATCTCGCCAGCCGAGGCCGAGAAGATGGGTCTCGTCAACAAAGTGTTCGCGGCGGACACGTTCATGGAGAACGTGACGGCCTATGCGCGCATCCTCGCGGACACGGTGTCGCCGCGCTCGATGGCGGTGATGAAGGCGCAGGTGTGGAAGTCCTACTTCCAGGATTTCGGCGAGGCCCTCGCGATCGCCGATGCCGAGATGCCGCCGAGCTTCAAGTGGCCCGACTTCAAGGAAGGCGTGGCGCATTTCCTCGAAAAGCGCGCCCCGAAATTCGCAAACATCTGAAGACAGGCGAGAGCCGGCACGGGCGAGGGCGGTCTGATCGGGCCGCCCTCGCATCATGTCGCGGCTTTTGCTATTCGCTAGCGCAATTGGCTATTCCCCTTTCAGCGCATATCGGACAGCTTCATGAAGATCGTCGGCGGCAAGTGGTCCAACTGGTCGGGCGGGGTCACGTGCAAGCCCAGACACATCATCGCGCCGAAGGACGAAGTCGAACTCGCAGCGGCGGTTCGCACCTCCGAAGGCCCCGTGCGTACGCCCGGAACGGGACACTCCTTCACGCCCCTGAATGAGACAGCCGGGACACTGATCGATCTCAAGGCATTCACCGGCATCAAGGGGGTCGATCCCGAGAAACAGACCGTGACGCTCGGCGCGGCCACGCCGTTATGGGAGATCGGCCCGCTGATCCATCCCCTGGGCTATGCGCTCAAGAACATGGGCGACATCGACCGGCAGACGCTCGCCGGAGTCGTGGGGACGGGCACGCACGGCACTGGCCCGACGCTCAAAAGTTTCTCCGCCGAGGTGGCGGGTTTCCGCCTGCTGCTCGCAAGCGGCGAGGTGATCCATTGCTCGCCGGACGAGAACGCCGATGTCTTCGCGGGCGGCCGCACATCGCTCGGCGCGCTCGGCGTCATGACCGAGATCGCGATGCACGTTCGTCCGGCCTACAAGCTCGTAGAACAAGGCTTCCTTCTCCCGATCGAGGAGCTGTTCGAGAAGCTGCCTGGCCTGATCGCCAATAACAGGCACTTTGAGTTTTTCTGGTTCCCCTATTCGGATCGCGCCGTGTGCAAGACGCTGAACGAGTCCGAGGAGCCGGCGCCCGCGCCGCGGCCCGCGGAGGCGTTGCGCGCGCGCGGCGAGAAAGGCGGTGCGGAATCCACGCTCTTTGCGTCGATCAACGAGATCCTCCCTTACGCGCCGTTTCTGCTGAAGGGTGCGCACGGTCTTTTTTCCACGGCAATGTCGGGTCCGAACAGGGTGCGCTGGAGCCACGAGACGTTCCCGAGCCCGCGTCCGGTGAAGTTCAACGAGATGGAATATGCGGTGCCCTTCGGGCAAGGCCCGGAGACGGTGCGCGAGGTCGTGAAGACGATCCGCACACGGAATATCAACACGGGCTTCCCGCTGGAATTCCGCACGGTGGCCGCGGACGACGTATGGATGAGTCCGTTCTTCGAACGCCCAAGCGTCACGATAGCGGTGCATCAGTATCACTCCGTCGACACGAAGAAGCTGTTCGATGCGGCCGAAGCTGTCTTCCGCGCCGTCGACGGGCGTCCGCACTGGGGCAAGCGCCACACGCGCAGCGGCCATGAGCTATCGCATCTGTACCCGAAGTATGAGGAATTCCGGGGGCTTAGACGAAGGCTCGACCCGCAGGGCAAATTCTTGAACGACCACCTTCGCGCCCTATTTGAATGATCGAGTGAAGTGACGCGATTTGGAAGGAGGCGGGTCATGGATCGTACCGTCGTCCTGGGTTTCTCGGCATTGGCCGGCGCCGTACTGATCGCCTTTTGGGCGAGCGACTTTCTCTACGGCATGACGATGGGCGCGGTGCTCGGCCTCTCCGTTGCGGTCGCCGCCTACGCATTTCCGATGGATCTTGACTATCGCGAGCGGCGCGTCTGGCCGCCGCGCGAGCCCTGGTGGGCCTGCGTCAAGCGAGCTTGCGGAAAAAGCAGCTCGGTGCCCCGGTGTGGCAGGCGGGACCGAGCTGGTCGACCTTCATCAGCAGCACATCGCCGTCGCAGTCGATCCAGGCTTCCACTAGACGCTGGGTGTTGCCGGATGTCGCGCCTTTGCGCCAGACCTCCTTGCGCGAGCGCGACCAGTAGGTGACGTGTCCGGTGGAGAGCGTCTCCTCGAGCGTCGCCTGGTTCATCCAGGCGAACATCAGGACCTCACCCGTCGCAGCGCTCTGCGCGATCACCGGGACGAGGCCGTCATCGCCGTAGCGCACCGCGTGCAGGAAGCCCTCGCGCGTCAGCGTGTCCGTCATTGCACGCTCCTCAGCCTTGCGAAGCCTCCTTCGAGATCGGCGATGAGGTCGCCCGCATCTTCCAGCCCTGCATGGATGCGCAGGACAGGGCCTTCGGCCTCGAACGTCGTTGCAGTGCGCTTGATGTCGGCGGGAACGATCAGGCTCTCATAGCCGCCCCAGGAATAGCCGATGCCGAAATGGGCGAGACCGTCGATCAGCGCGGCGACCGCGTTCTCGGAAACCGGTCTCAGCACGACACCGAACAGTCCGCTCGCACCGGAGAAATCGCGCTTCCAGATCCTGT
>Ga0335083_10011697_pt1 | contig 10541 bp, 4 predicted proteins | sample Lox_Sample_42_FD_206716 | JGI IMG/M metagenome (GOLD analysis project Ga0335083, IMG submission 206716) | Soil microbial communities from Loxahatchee National Wildlife Refuge, Florida, United States - Lox_Sample_4.2 | ecosystem: Environmental > Terrestrial > Soil > Wetlands | place: USA: Florida... | reverse complement strand
CGGACGTTGGCGAAGGCGCCGGGTTTTACCTTGGCGGCAATCTTGTCTCTGGCCATCGGGATCGGCGCGAATACATCAATCTTCAGCATCATTAATGCGCTGTTGCTTCGGCCGCTGCCCTACCAGGATGCCGAACGACTGGCGATCCTTTGGAATCGTTCTCCTGGGCTGAACATCACGGAAGATTGGTTCTCCACCGCGCAGTATTTCGACATTAAGAATGGGCACCACGGTTTTGAGCAGGTAGCCATCGCTATCGGCGGCAACTACAACCTCACGGGTCACGGGGAACCGGAGCGGGTCGGGACGATTCGCGTCTCCTCGAATCTGCTGCCGATGCTCGGACAATCGGCGGCTTTCGGCCGGACCTTTCTTGCAGAAGAGGACTCTCCGGGCAGGCCAGCGACCGCTCTGCTTAGTTATGGGATGTGGGTGCGTCATTACGGTGCCGACCCCCACATGATCGGGCAGTCGGTGACGCTGAACGGCATACCTTACGAAGTGGTCGGCATCATGCCACATAGTTTTTCCCTGCCGCGGGAAGTGTTGCCGACCCTCGACGGAGCGGAGCAGGCCGATATTCTCCTTCCGCTGCCGATGCCACCAGATGCCGCTCAGAACCGCGATCACGAAGATTACAACATCATGGGCAAGCTCAGGCGGGGAGTATCTGTTGCGCAGGCCCAGGCTGAGATGGACACGATCACGGCGCGGCTCCGGCATGACTTTCCTCAAGTCTATCCACCCAACGGCGGATTGACCTTTGGCATTGTGCCGCTGCTTGAGCAAGTCGTGGGAGATGTGCGCCCAACGCTCTTCGCGCTGCTGGGTGCGGTTGGGTTCGTTCTGCTGATTTCGTGTGCTAACGTGGCCAATCTCTTGCTTGCGCGAGCGGTGGCGCGGCAGAAGGAAATCGCGGTTCGCACTGCGGTCGGCGCAACCCGCTTCCGGATTGTTCGGCAGCTGCTCACCGAAAGCGTGCTGCTCTCCCTGGCAGGAGGCGCGTTGGGCGTGCTGTTTGCCTTCTGGAGTATGCACTGGATTCATGTTCTTGGCCCTAAGAGTGTTCCTCGCATCGGCGATATCGGGATCGACCGGACGGCTCTCTTATTTACATTTCTGGTTTCGCTGGCTTCGGGAGTCTTGTTTGGGATGGCCCCTGCGCTGAGGATTTCACGGCTGGATTTGAGCGCCACGCTAAAGGACGCGAGCCGAGGTTCCGCGGGCACCAGCGCAGTGTGGGGCCGAGGTAACACCCTGCGGCGGCTGCTGGTGATTGCTGAACTCGCGCTTTGTGTGATGCTGCTGATCGGCGCCGGCCTGTTGATTCGCAGCTTTGCGCATTTGCAAAACGTGTCTCCCGGCTTTAATGCGAAGAACCTTCTAACTCTTGAGCTAACTCTCAGCGGTCCAAAGTACAAAGATCCACAGATGGTTCTGGCCACCTACCGCGATCTTTGGAATCGGCTCGGAGGTTTGCCCGGGGTAAAGGAAGCCGGCGCCGTCTCGGCTCTCCCGTTGAGCCAGATGTTTGCCTGGGGGCCGATCACTGTGGAAGGGCGCGTGCTTCCCCCAGGCGAGAACTTTATCAACGCGGATATGCGCATCGCCAGCGGACACTATTTTGCTGCGATGCAAATTCCGTTGCTGGCGGGCAGGTTATTCAATGATGAGGATACGACGACCAGCCCCAAGGTGATCATCGTTGATGAGTACATGGCGCGGCAGTTGTGGCCGAACCAGGATCCGATCGGTAAGCGCATCCATTTCGGGGGCGTCACGGAGAAGATTACGGACGAGAATCCATGGGAGACTGTGGTCGGAGTTGTGGGACGGGTGAAGCAATACACGCTCGATTCTGACTCACGCATCGCAATGTATCTTCCTCAAACCCAGTATCCAACCCGTGCAATGAATGTGGTTTTGCGAACAGGCGGCGATCCAACTGCGCCAGCCTCGGCTGTCAGGCAGCAGATTCAAGCGCTCGATCGCGACCTGCCTCTGTATAACGTGCGCACCATGGAACAGCGCGTCCAGGAGTCACTGGCGCGGCGCCGGTTCTCGATGCTCCTGCTCGTGCTGTTCGCCTGCGTGGCCCTTGTCCTCGCCACGATTGGTACGTATGGGGTCATGGCTTACTTGGTGAATCAGGGCACGCGCGAGATCGGGATCCGGATCGCGTTAGGCGCCACGCAGAGGGGTATCGTGCGTCTGGTGGTATGGAAAGGAATGGCTTTGGCGCTCTGCGGCGTGGCTGCTGGGTTGGCGGGAGCGTTTGTGCTCTCCCGGCTGATGCAAAGTCTTTTATTCGGAGTGAGGCCTGACGATCCGCTCACGTTCGTGGTGATGTCCCTCATGCTGATGATCATCACATTCCTGGCGAGCTATATTCCTGCTCAGCGCGCCGCGAGGATTGATCCGATTGTGTCGCTGCGATACGAGTAGGATTTTTCTGAGGTGAGTTCGGGATCAGAAAAACCCCGCTCAAGCAAAGCTTGAACGGGGCACCCTCGGGGACTTAATTAGATGCCGGCGTACCAGGCATAGCCTCCTTCAGGAGACGCGGAGCCCAGACCCTTACCGAAAGTTTTCAGATTGTCGGTGAGCGTCATGTGGGTGATGAATTTCACGCTCTTGTAGCCGACCTGCCGCGGAACTCTGAGTCGAAGCGGGCCGCCATTGCCGACGGGGAGTTCACCGCCGTTCATCCCATAGACGAGAAAAGTCTGTGGATGCAGCGCATCGGCCATATCGATGCTGTCCCACCAGTCGTTTTGAATCGAGAAATAGACAACGTACCTGGCTTGTGGGTGAACCTCCACAGCTTGGAGGACTTGGGAGAGAGGCACGCCGATCCACTCGGCGATGTACGACCAGCCCTCTTCACACTGCAGCATCGTGATCTGGCTGCGTGACGGGTAGCTCTTGAGTTGAGCAAGCGAGAACGAGGCGGGACGGGCAACCATGCCGTCAATCGAGAGACGCCAATCCGAGAAGCCACCGGCTTGAAGACGCTTGAAGTCGTCACTCGGCGGCGCCATCTCGTTCGCAAAGGGAGGCTTGGAGATCTGGCTGCGAGAGAATTCACGAGCTAACGAATGCCTCGTGATAAGACGATGAGAGGCATACGTGAGCGTTTCCCCGAGGCCATAGATGCCGCCGTGATCGGGCGGGACCAGCCCATACTTTTGCGCAAGGCGTGCGGCCACTCCCAAGCCTGCTACGCCTGCCGCCGCCGTGATTCCAGTCGTGATCAGTTTTCGGCGTGAAATCTTGCTCATGAGGACTCCATATCTTTCTCCGTCGCGGCGCGGCCAGTGATCATCGCCCTCATTCGGGATTTGAAACCAGCAAGCCAGACCATTCCAACGTGGACCAGCAGGAATAGTACGAGCGCCAAGGTGACGAAGAAGTGAAGCGTACGCGCCGACTGCTGGCCGCCGAGCACATTCACCGCGGTTGGAACCGCAGAAACAAAGGCCGGAGACATGGCGAGGCCCGTCCAGATGACGAATGGAAAAAGGACGAAGATCACGAACAAGTAACTGAGGCGCTGGAGCACGTTGTACGACCAAGCGTCCCCAGCGTTCGGCCTCTCGAAGCGCAAATGGTGCGAGATCACGCTCGCGAACGCCGGCCAGGAAAGATCGCCGCCATCCGGGAACAAGTTCTTCCACAAGTGCCCATTGAACAAGCTGAAGAGTATGTATAGCAGGCCCGTAAATACCAGCACCCAGGCAGATTGAAAATGGAGATAGCGGCTCCAGCCGTTTTGGTCGGGAAGCACGTAGCCGTAGCCGGTCGGCACCAGATTTCTCGAGGCAGGGATGTGAAGCCTGAATAACGGTTGCGTTAAATTATTGCCGACCTCGCCCCAATAGAAGCGAGGATGGGAGATCACAATCTCCGCTCCGCTGACGAGCAGTGCGAAGAAGCACAACGTCGTGATCCAGTGAGTGATGCGGACAAGGGCAGAATGCCGCGGCGGAGCCGTCGTCTTTGGGATGGCGGCTGGGACAGCCGCGGTCGCAATGGGAACACAAGCGGAGTCGCCCACGCGGGAATGGTACCATGTGGCGCGCGCTTCCGGCATTCAGGAATCTGAGTGGCTGTCCTTTTTAGAATGCGGTGCGGTTATCTACGCCATTGCACACACGGCAAACGGAATCGACTAGGTAGAAGGTGAGCGAAAAGAACTTTGTGGCAGCCGGACCTGTAAGCCGAATTCTCCGGACTGCATTGCAAACAGACAACGTATTTGAAATCAGTCGTCGTGAAGTGTCAAAGATGTCAACTTTGGCAGTGTTGGCAGGTTTTGCGTCACGGCGCCGTCACAACTGCGGGCGCGGTTTGATCGGAAACGGAAGGCGAACGCCACCTTCCGGCTTGCCGGTGATCCAGGAGTTTCTCAGATCGATTCAGACAATCCGACTTGTGAGGACTAAGGTCATCACCATCAGCGAGCTTCGGTCCATAGTTATTGCCGATCGGCAAACACGCAGAGGTTGTGTTCTGTTTTCCCGATAGAGTCTCGACGAAATGAGTCGACGCAGGCTTAGACCGCCATACCATTCGCAGGCCCCTGTATGTTTTACCAGTTGACCCTTCCCAGGTGACAAACTACGTTGCATCTCAAAGTCGCCTCAGTTCGACAACCCGTGGACCCCGAAGACCCCACGCGTCACTGACCGACCCGAAAAATTCCGGGCCCAACCAAGGAGGATCACCTATGTCTATTCCATTCAAGGGCACCATCGCGCTCGACATACGCGAGTCGGCTGCCGACTGGACACCTTATCTTCCCACCAAAGCGAAAGAGGGATCCCCTAACGTCCTCTTTATCGTTCTCGACGACACCGGCATCGCTGCATGGGATACCTTCGGCGGCCTCATCGAGATGCCAACCCTCAACCGAATCGCCAAAGCGGGTTTGCGCTACAGCAACTGGCACACCACCGCGCTCTGTTCGCCCACACGTTCCTGCTTCATGACTGGCCGCAATGCCAACATGAACAGCATGGCCTGCATCACGGAAGGCGCGAACGGCTTCCCCGGAGTCTCCGGCGTGATTCCTCCAGAGAACGGCACCATCGCCGAGATGCTGCTTGAAGGCGGTTACAGTACCTTCTGCGTCGGCAAGTGGCACCTTACACCTGAAACCGAATCCAACATGGCCTCTACGCGTCGCACATGGCCCACTGGCCGGGGCTTCGAGCGCTACTACGGCTTCCTCGGTGGCGAGACCAACAACTGGTATCCGGACCTCGTCCACGATAACCATCCCACCGAGCAGCCTTACAGCCCCGAAGAGGGTTATCACCTCTCCAAAGATCTCACCGACAAAAGCATTCGCTTCATCCGCGACAGCCAACAGGTCAATCCCGACAAACCCTGGTTCATGTACCTGTGCTATGGCGCCAACCACGCGCCGCATCACGGACCCAAGGAATGGGCGGACAAGTACAAAGGGAAGTTCGACATGGGTTACGAGAAGTACCGTGAGATAGCGTTTGAAAACATGAAGAAGCTCGGCATGCTGCCTGCCGATACCAAACTCTCGCCCATCAATCCCTGGCCCGCTCCCGATGTCATCTCCGAAGGCGACCGCGTCCTTCCGTGGAACTCACTCGACGCCGACCAGAAGCGCCTCTTCGCCCGGATGGCGGAGGTTTACGCCGGCTTCTCCAGCTACACCGACTACGAACTCGGTCGTGTCATCGACTATCTCGAGCAGTCCGGTCAACTCGACAATACCCTCATCATCGTTTGCTCCGACAACGGCGCCAGCGGCGAGGGCGGCCCAACCGGCTCCGTCAACGAGAACAAGTTCTTCAACGGCTGGCCCGACGACCTCAAGGAGAACCTCGCCAAAATCGACGAACTCGGCGGACCGCACACCTACAATCACTACCCCACTGGATGGGCATGGGCGTTCAATTCGCCTTACAAGATGTTCAAGCGCTACGTTCTCGAGGGAGGTGTCGCCGACCCGCTAATCATCTCGTGGCCGAAGGAGACAAAGAAAAACGCAGGTGGCTTCCGCGATCAGTATCACCATGCCATAGACCTCGTTCCAACCATCCTGGAGTGCTGTGGTGTTCAACAGCCGCCCGAAATCAAGGGGTACTCTCAAACTCCCATCCAGGGCGTCAGCATGCGCTACAGCTTCAACGATGCCAACGCCGAATCCACTCACCATAACCAGTACTACTCCATGCTGGGAACCCGCGCCATGTACAGCGATGGCTGGAAGGCAGTCGCACGTCACGGCGCACTCAGCGGAAAAGGCCACTTCAGCCTCGACACGTGGGAGCTGTACAACACAGAAACCGACCGCGCTGAGACCACCAACCTCGCCGAGAAGTTCCCGGAAAAACTAAAGGATCTTCAGGCGCTGTGGTTCGCCGCCGCAGGCAAGAACAACGTCTTCCCGCTCGACGACCGCACCGCAGTCGAGCAGCTCACCGTCGAGAGGCCAGAAGCCGCCAAGCCACGCTCGACATTCGACTACTATCCCGACACCTCGGACGTCCCTGAAGGCGTTGGACCTAACATCCGCAATAAGTCCTACTCCATCGTCGCCGAGGTTGCCATCGATAAACCTGACGCCGAAGGCATCCTCATGACGCAGGGCAGCCGCTTCGGCGGACACGCTCTCTTCATCAAGGGCGGAAAACTTTATTACGTTTATAACTTCCTCGGCATCGAGGTCCAAAAGATCGTCTCAACGGATTCGATCCCAACCGGAAAAATTACTTTAGGGGCAGAGTTCACCAAGACCGGCGAAAATCCCAAGTTCGTCGCCAACGGTGATCTCAAGCTTTATATCAATAAGAAACAGGTTGGCCAGGGCAAGATCCGCACACAACCCGGAAAATTTGCCCTCGCAGGCGAAGGCCTCGCCGTTGGCCATCAACCTGCCGATGTCGTCAGCGACGACTACAAACCGCCCTTCAAATTCACCGGAGGCACCATCCAGAAGGTCGTCGTCAACATCAGCGGCGAGCACGTCGTCGATCTTGAGCTCGAAGCGCTTGGAATGATGGCAAGAGAATAGAAGTGCTAAAGTTTCCTTTATTGGGTGCGACGCATTCACCGTCAGTGTCGCACCCAGCTCACGCCGATCGAATGGAGAAACTCCGCGTCTGTTCGAACAGGGAAGGATCAGTCCCCATAAACGGGCCTATCTTCATCAACCCCAGAATTGTCGGCGTCTCGGGTCGTCCGCTTGGTGCTCGGGGCTGCGTGTGCGACGTCGGAGCATGTTGGGAATTGCAATTCTCTGGAGAGACACGGCGACGGCTCAACTATGATCTTTCTGCCCGAGCCATTCGCGCGCGTCACACCGGTGTCACAATTGAAGTGGCCAATTTTCTAAACGCTTGAAAAACAGTTTGTGGCAGCCGGACCTGTAAGCCGAATTCTGTCCGCGGGATTGCTCCCGCTGGACGGCCATTCCTCTGGGCCGCGCATCGCTGCGGGGCTCTAGCGACCTACCCGAAGGTTTGACGCACCGAGCCGGCACGTGTCCGCGGCCGAAACCACGAACTTCCTTCCTATTTGGTCTTGCTCCGTGTGGGGTTTGCCCTGCCCGCGACATTACTGCCGCGGCGGTGCGCTCTTACCGCACCTTTTCACCCTTACCCCGGCGTTGCTGCCAAGGCGGTATGTTTTCTGTGGCACTTTCCGTCGAGTAGTCCCCACTCTAAATTTCGCAAAAAGCGCGAAATTTAGAATGGGCCACCCTCCCGGACGTTATCCGGCACACTGCTCTGCGGAGTTCGGACTTTCCTCTCCCCGCGCCCGAAAGCGCTGAGAGCGGCCGTCCGGTCCGGCTGCCTACGGAATGATTATACCCGGCGTCCGGCAGTCGGCTTTCGGCGTTCGGGAACTAGCTTCTGTTTTTGCGGGCTGTATCGCGGTTTGGGCTGTTAAACTTGATCCTGCCCGGGAGTGACTGACCGTCCCGGAAGCCGGGCGCCGATAGCCGTCCTGATGAATATCGCTGAAGCCATTCGAATCGCGCTGCGGTCCTTGTGGGCCAACAAGCTGCGCTCCGTGCTCACGCTGCTCGGCGTGGTGATTGGCATTGCTGCCGTGATCGCCGTGGTTACATTTGTGTCGGGAATTCAGGACTATGTTGCCACGAAAATATTCAACCTCGGAGCGGACGTTTTCATCATTGCGAAAATGTCTCCCGTCGAGACGAATGTCGAACACTTTTTGGTGGCAGAGAAACGTAAGAATTTGAAGCTCGAAGACTATCAAGCGGTGCTCGAAGCCTGTCGTCACTGCGAATACGTAGGCGCGATGGCGCGCGGCAGCGGAAAAGTGAAGCACAATGAGCAATCCATCAGCGATACGACTATCCAGGGGATCACGCCGTCCGTGGCGTCGATCCTCGATACGGATTTGACCTACGGACGCATGCTGAACGATACCGATTTAAACAATCACTTGCAGGTGGCCGTTGTCGGCACTGACATCGTGGAACACCTTCTGGGCGGAGCCGACCCGCTGGGCCAGGAGATTCGCATCGATGGCTGGACCTACCAAGTGATTGGGGTCGGAAAGAAGAAGGGTAAGACGCTCGGGCAGAGCGCGGACAACTACGTGCTGATCCCCGTCACCGTCTACCTGAAGCAATACGGATCGCACAACGACAGTCTTCGAATCTGGGGCAAGGCCACATCCACGGGAGCTCCACTGAGCCAGGCGATCGACGAGGCCCGGGTGGCGCTGCGCGCCCAGCGCCATGACCGTGTCGGCGAGGAAGATAGCTTCGAGATTGAAACCAATGCCAGCCTGCTGAGCATCTGGTCGGGTTTGAGCAGCACATTTTTCATGGCGACGATTGGGATTGCCGCAGTCTCGCTGGTCGTGGGCGGAATCGTGATCATGAATATCATGCTCGTGTCAGTGACGGAGCGAACGCGGGAAATCGGCATTCGCAAGGCACTCGGGGCCCGGCGCGAGGATGTGCTGCTGCAGTTTCTGATTGAGGCAGTGATTTTGGCACTGATCGGCGGTGTGCTGGGTGTGCTCAGCGGCGCGACGGTCGCAGAGATGGTCACGCTTTTGATCGGCATGCCGTCGTCAATCAAACTATGGGCGGTTGCGGCGGGGTTGTTAGTTTCAGCCAGCGTAGGCGTGTTTTTTGGTGTTTATCCTGCGCGCAAGGCGGCACGGCTGGATCCGATTGTGGCGTTGCGGTTTGAAATGTAAAGGGGCTTCCGGCTATCGGCGTCCGGCTTCCGAAAAAGCCAGGGCGTCGAAGTAGGGGCCCAGGCTTTGTGAGTGCTCTCCGGAAGGCGGACAGCGGAGGCCGGAGGCCGACTCTTTATGATGCGCAAAGACGAGTTCGGCGAGATCCTCAATATGGCGGCGGAGACGATCCGCGGCAACAAGCTGCGGTCCGCGTTGACCGTCCTAGGGATCGTGATTGGCGTCGCAGTCGTGATCGGCGTGTCGTCGATCGGGCGGGGCCTCGACGAGAACGTCCGCGAAATCGTCAGCAGTATTGGTTCGGATGTGATCTTTGCCTTTCACATCGAACCCTTCACGTTCGGGCGGCCGACTGAGGAGATGCGGACGCGCAAAGAGCTTACCTACGACGATGCGGTGGCCATGCGCGACCTGCCTCATGTTAAGGCCGTGACTGCGGGAATCCGCTATTTCCGGCCCGAGCTGGGCGTAGGAACTTTCGCTGTGAAGTATGGCGACCGGAAGGCGAAGAACACGATTCTCGAAGGCGACCAGGCGTCCGCCAAGGAAGTGTTTGATCTGTTGATCGCGAGCGGACGCTGGTTCAGCGAAGTGGACGAAGAGCACCGCTCGAACGTGGTTTTGTTGTGCGCCGATACGACCGAAGAATTGTTTGGCACCGAGAGTCCCCTGGGCAAGGAAGTAAATATTGAGGGCCAGCTGTTTACGGTGATTGGAACGGTGCAGCCGGTGAAGTCGGTGTTTGGCGGAGGCAAGAATCCGGAGGACAACAAGGTTGTCTTCCCGCTGAGTACGCTCCGCAAACTGCATCCGGAACTGAAGCAGCACTGGATCAGTGTCAAAGCGACTTCACACGATGATGTTCCCAAGGCGATCGATGAGATTCGCGAGCTACTGCGGCGGCGGCGCAAGGTTCCCGTCGACAAGCCCGACAACTTCGCGGTCTTCACGTCGGATTCCATCTCCGATGCGTGGAATCAAATTACCGGCGCGCTGTTCGTGGGCATGTTTGCGATTTCGAGTGTTGCGCTCATCGTGGGCGGCGTCGGGGTGATGAACATCATGCTGGTGAGCGTCACCGAGCGTACTCGCGAAATTGGCGTCCGCAAGGCGATTGGAGCGCGCAAACGCGACATTCTTTTGCAATTCACTCTCGAAGCCATCATGTTGACGGCTGTTGGAGGGATCATTGGAGTGAGCGCCGGAGCGCTCGTGGTCTGGGTGATTCCGGTGATGTGGCCTTCTTTGCCCGCGCGCATGTCGGTATTCTGGACCACCTTCGGCTTCAGTGCTGCGGCGGGAGTGGGGCTAGTCTT
>Ga0335083_10011696_pt1 | contig 10541 bp, 6 predicted proteins | sample Lox_Sample_42_FD_206716 | JGI IMG/M metagenome (GOLD analysis project Ga0335083, IMG submission 206716) | Soil microbial communities from Loxahatchee National Wildlife Refuge, Florida, United States - Lox_Sample_4.2 | ecosystem: Environmental > Terrestrial > Soil > Wetlands | place: USA: Florida... | reverse complement strand
GTCCCGCGCCATCGCCGCCGGGACGTACCCGGCCGCGAGACTCTTGCCGATGCAGTGGCCGAAGGCCCCTGAGGTCACGTAGCCGACCGCGGCGCCGTCCTTCATGATCGACTCGTAGCCGATGACCTCGGTATCCGCATCCGCGATCTCCATGACGACGAAGCGCCGCCGGGGCCCGCTCGTGCGCTCGCTGAGCGCCGCCTCGCGGCCGGTGAAGGCCGGCTTGGTGAAGTCAATGAAGCGCTCGAGCCCGGTCTCGGCCGGTGTGTAGTCAGGCCGGAAGTCCTTGTTGAACGAGCCATAGCCTTTCTCCAGGCGCAGCGAGGACAGGGCGCGGCCGCCGAAGTGGGCAAGTCCGAACGGCTCACCCGCGCTGAGCAGCTCGTCGTAGAGCGTCTCGAAATAATCCGGCGTGCTCCAGAGCTCGTAGCCAAGCTCGCCCGTGAAGCCGGCGCGCGTGAGGATCACCGGCGCGAGCCCCACCGCCGTCTCGCGCACGCCGAAGAGCTTGAACGCCGTGGCCGACAGGTCGAGGCGCACGAGCGGCTGCAGCAGCTCCCGCGCGCGCGGCCCGGCGATGGAGAAGCCGCACAGGGTCGAAGCCACCGAGCGCACCTGCACGTCCGCGGGCGGGTCGCTCGAGCTGAACCAGCGCAGGTGGAACTCCTCCGCGAAGCCCGAGCCGACGATCAGGAAGCGCTCCTCGCCGAGGCAGGCGATCGAGAGATCCCCGACGATGCGTCCGGCCGGGTTCAGCATCGGCGCGAGGGCCAGGCGCCCGGGCTTGGGGATGCGGCTCGCGAACACGCGATCGAGCCAGGCGCGCGCGCCGCGGCCGCTGACTTCGTACTTGCCGTAGTTGGTGGTCTCGTAGATGCCGACCGCGCGGCGCACGGCCTGGCATTCCGCCTTCACGTGCGCGAAGGCCTCCGAGCGGCGGTAGGTCGGCGTCTCGCTCGGCGTCACGCCGGGCGGGGCGAACCACAGCGCGTTCTCGAGGCCGAAGTTCGCGCCCATGACCGCGCCGGCGTCCTTGAGGCGCTGGTAAATCGGCGAGCGCCGCAGCGGCCGAGCCGCGGGCAGCTCCTCGTTGGGATAGGCGAGGCGGAAGCGCCGCGCGTAGTTCTCCGGGACCTTGATCGAGGTGTATTTCGGAGTGGCGAAGGCGCCGTAGCGCGCCACGTCCATGGAGAGGATGTCCTGGCCCGGATCGCCCTCGGTCATCCAGCGCGACAGCACCAGTCCGATGCCTCCGCCCTGGCTGAAGCCGGCCATCACCGCGCAGGCCACCCAGTAGTTGCGCAGCCCGCGCACCGGGCCCACCAGCGGGTTGCCGTCCGGGGCGAAGGTGAAGGGTCCGTTCACGGCCTTGCGGATGCCGACGCGGCCGAGCGCGGGGAAGTGCTTGAACCCGACCTCGAAGTAGGGCGCGAGGCGCTCGAAGTCCTCCGGCAGCAGCTGCATGGCGAAGTCATCCGGGGTCTTCACCGGCGACCAGACGATGCCGTGCGGCTCGTAGGTGCCGATCAGGCAGCCGCGGCGCTCCTGGCGCATGTAGATCTCGCCGAGGTAGTCGGTGGTGTTGACGATCTCCTTGGCGCGACCGGCGATCTCGGGCAGGTCCTCGGTGATGAGGTAGTGGTGCTCCATGGCGAGCACCGGCAGCTCGATGCCCACCAGGTGCCCGACCTCCCGCGCCCAGAGGCCGGCACAGTTGACCACGTGCTCGGCGTGCACGGTGCCCTTGTCGGTGATGACGTCCCAGGAGCCGTCGCGCCGCGCATTCAGCGCCGTAACGCGGGTGAAGCGCTCGACCGTGGCTCCGAGCGTGCGCGCCGCCTTGGCGTAGGCCTGCGTGGTGCCGGAGGGATCGCAGTGGCCCCCGTCGGCACGCCACAGCGCGCCGATGAAGTACTGCGGATCGATGAGCGGGTTGAACTCGAGCGCCTCCTTGAGGCTGATCATCTCAGTTTCCATGCCGAGGTAGCGGGCGCGCGAGCAGATGAGCTTCAGGCTGTCGAGTTCGCCGGGGGTCGCCGCCAGCATCAGCCCGCCGTTGGGGTGCAGCCCGCAGGACTGGCCCGAGCGCGCCTCGATCTCGCGATACAGGTCGATCGTGTACTTCTGCAGGCGCGAGATGTTGGCCTCGCCGTTGAAGGTGTGCATGCCGCCGGCGGCGTGCCAGGTGGAGCCGGAGGTGAGCTCGCTCTTCTCCAGGAGCAGCACGTCGCTCCAGCCGCTCTTGGCGAGGTGGTACAGGACGCTTGCGCCCACGACCCCGCCGCCGATCACCACCGCCTGCGCCGAATCCTTCATAGGGCTTGCTCTCCGCACACTTCCCGAAATCCGATCAGCGGGCGCGGCGCGAGTCCAAAGTGCCGCGCGCCCGAGGTGAGCCACTCGTACAGATGCTGCGCCGTGCTCGCCGGGGTGAGCAGCAGCCACCCCGCCTGCAGCACCGCGAGGGTGACGGCGACCTGCGCCATGATGGTCGCCGCGGCGCGCCCGACCGCGAGCGCTTCGCCCTCCAGATCCAGGCGGCAGCCGCGACTGAGCACCTCGCGCGCCCGCGGTCCCGCGAGCACCAGTGCGGCGAGTCCAGCGGAGAGCTCGACCACCGCGGCCTGCCCGGCACAGGCCCTCTGCCAGACTGCCATGGCCGCTCCGGGTGCGGCGCGCTCGCTGAGGATCAGCCAGCGCCCCGGGCGCACGCTCAGCACCAGCCGTTCGCCGCTCACGGCGAGCTGGCCGAAGGGCGGCAGGTCGACGCCCGCGACCCGGCGCCGCGCCTGTGCGGCCTGAATGACGTAGGAGCCGAGCTCGATGATGTCCGGCTCGCAGCGCGCGAGCACCACGCCGCCCGGCGCGCTGCGCTCAGCTGCGGACACGGCCGTTCTCCGCATCGACCATGTGGGGACTGATGAGCTCGACCAGGCCACGCTCGCCGTGCACCGGGGCGATCGCCGTGAGCTGCTGCCCGTGACGTGCGCGCCCGCCGGCAACCAGGGCAAGTCCTACCCAGCCCTCGAGCTCTGCCGAGGGGGTGCAGGAGGTGATGTAGCCGAGGCTCGCGCGCGGGCTGGCCGGGCTCACCAGGTGCGTACCGTTGCGCAGCCGCCGCGTGCGATCGAGCGGGCGCACCCCGACCAGCTGCAGCCGCTCGGCGCCGTTGAGCGCCGGGCGCCTGGCGAGCGCGCGCCCGACGAAGTCGCCGTGGCGTTTCAGCAGCCGCTCGAAGCCCAGATCCGCGGCGCTGGTGTTGCCGTTGAGCTCGGCGCTGGTCACGTGGCCCTTCTCGATGCGCAGCGTATTGAGCGCGTCGAGCCCATAGGGGCGCAGTCCGTGCACTTCGCCGGCGGCGATGAGTGCGCTCCACACCTCGAGCGCCTGCCGCGCCGGAACGGCGAGCTCGTAGGCGAGCTCGCCCGAGAAGGAGATGCGGAACAGCCGCGCGGTTATGCCATCGAGGTCGACCTCGCCGGCCGCCATGAACGGGAACGCCTCGTTGCCGAGGTCCAGCTGCGGCAGCACCGCCTGCAGGACCGCGCGCGCACGGGGACCTGCGAGCGCGAACTGCGCCCACTGATCGGTGACGTCGGTGAGGTTCACGCGCCAGCCGGCGCAGTTGGCCTGCAGCTGGAACTCCATGTGCTCGAGCACCGCGGTGGCGTTGGCGGTGGTCGTGGTCACGAGGTAATGCTCCGCGCCGAGGCGCGTCGTGGTGCCGTCATCGAACAGCATGCCGTCCTCGCGCAGCATGATCCCGTAGCGGGCCCGAGCGAGCGGCAGCGTCGAGAAGGTGTTGGCGTAGATGAAGTCGAGGAAGCGCGCCGCGTCCGGTCCCTGCACGTCGATCTTGCCGAGCGTCGAGACGTCACTGAGGCCGGCCGCCTGGCGCACGGCGCGCGCCTCGGCGAGCACCGGCTCCCAGCCACCACCCTGGCCGTAGACCAGCGGCCGCAGCCACAGTCCGCTCGCGACGAAGGTCGCGCCGTGCGCCGCGTGCCAGTCGTGCGCCGGGACGCGGCGCTTGGGCTTGTAGTGCTCGCGGACCTCACCGCCGGCCAGCGCCGCGAAGGGCACCGGCTGGTGGTACGGACGGGGCCGCGTCACGCCGACTTCCGCGAGCGCCACGCCGCGCGCCCGCGCCAGCACCGCGCTGCCGAGCAGCCCGCCGATGCGCCCCTGATCGGTGGCCATGGCGTGGGTGGTATAGCGCTTCATGTGCTCGGCGTGCTCGTAGCCTTCGCGCTGTGCCAGGCGCACGTCCGAGGCCGTGACGTCATTCTGCAGGTCGACAAACGCCTTGCCGTGACCGGGAATCTCCCACAGTGCCACGCAGCGCCCCGTCGCGGCATCCGCCGGCCAGTCCGCGGCGCCTGAGGCACGCGCTGGCGCGCCGAGGGCCGCGGCGATGCGCACCGCGGCGCGCTCACCGTCCGCGGCGGCCGCGGCGAGACCGCGCGCCCCGGCGCAGGCGCCGGCGAGCTCACCGACCGATGCGGGGAGCGAGGCGGTGAAGGCCACGAGCTCCTCGTGCCACTGGCTGGCAGCGCCGGCCTGGGTGGCGAGCGTGATGAGGGGCGAGTGGCCGCCGGAGATGAGCAGTGCGTCGGTCGCAATGCTCGGCCCGTCGGCGGCGTCGACACCGGCGAGACGTACCGCGCGCACCGCATCCGTGCCTACGACCGCGACCACGACGCGGCGCGCGTGCACTTCCAGGCCCAGCGCGCGCGCGCGCTCGGCGGCGGGCGAAGTGGCGCGCGGATCGACGATGGCCGCGCAGCGCACGCCGGCCTCGGCCAGCGCGAATACCGCCTCGTAGGCCTCATCGTTGGTCGTGAACAGCGTCGGCTGCCTGCCGACTGCGACCCCGTAGCGCCTGAGGTAAGCGAGCGCGGCACCGGCGAGCATCACCCCGGGGACGTCGTTGCCGGAGAAAGCCAGCAGCCGCTCGAGCTCGCCGCAGGCGAGCAGCACGCGCCTTGCGCGTATGACGTGCAGCCGCTCGCGCAGGCCGCCGAAGCGCCGCGACTCCTCGGCGTCGAGGCTCTCGAGTGCCCCGAATACGCCGTGACCGTAGGCGCCGAGCACCGCGGTGCGCGTCAGGCAGCGCACGCCGGGCGAGGCGCGCAGCGCTGCGCCCGCGCGCTCGCGCCAGGCTCCCCAGCGCTCATCGAGCAGCGTGCCGCCGCCCAGGCACACGTCCTGCTCGGCGAGCAGCACCCGCAGCCCCGCCGCCGAGAGCACCTGCGCGGCGGACACTCCGGCGCTGCCACCGCCGACGATGAGTACGTCGGTGTGGCTGTGCAGCGTCTCGGCGGGCTCGGCGTGCGGGCCGCTGTTCGCCTGCAGCCGCCCGAGCCCCGCGGCGCGGCGGATGAGGGGCTCGTAGAGCCGCTCCCATGCCCAGGACGGGTACATGAAGGTCTTGTAGTAGAAGCCCGCCGGCAGGAAGCGGCTCAGGCGATCGCTCAGGGCGCCGACATCGAAGGCGAGCGAGGGCCAGCGGTTCTGGCTTTCCACCGTCAGGCCCTCGTGCAGCGGCAGCACGGTTGCGAGCTGATTCGGTTCGCGGCCGCCGCCCCCGAGCACATCGAAGAGCGCACACGGCTCCTCGGGTCCGGCGGTGACGATGCCGCGCGGCCGGTGGTACTTGAAGCTGCGCCCGACGAGGCGCACGCCGTTCGCGAGCAGCGCCGAGGCGAGAGTGTCCCCGTGCAGGCCGCCGAGGGTGCGCCCGTCGAAGCGGAAGCTCACCGGCCGTGTGGGATCGGTGAGCAGGCCGCGGCCGATGCGCTCGCCGGCCATCAGCGCTCGAAGTCCTCGGGCAGCGCTGGCTGCTCGAGGGCGGGCACCACGGCGTGGATCTCGTGGCTGAGTGTGTGGCGCACGACCTTCAGCAGCTGGCGGCAGCCGCCGGCGTGCAGCCACCACTCGAGGTGCCAGCCGCAGGGGTTGGCGCGCTCGTACACGTAGCTTACGAACTCCTCCGGCGGCGCATCCGCCGGCGGCCGCGCGCGCCTGGCATCACCGCGGTACCGGAACTCGGTCTCGTCGCGCTCACCGCACCAGGGACAAGAGATCCGCAGCATGGGCGCAGGATCAGTGCAGGTAGGGGAAGGGGCCGACGCCGCGCTCATCGACGGTGCGCCCGGCGGCGAAGCGCTCAAGGTCGAGGTGCGCGGCGACTTCGTGCGGCGTGCCGCGTGCGATCAGGTGGGCGGTGGTCGCGCCGCCGGCCGGGATCGCCTTGAAGCCGCCGTAGCACCAGCCGCCGTTGAGGATCAGCCCCTCGAGCGGGGTGCGCGAGATGATCGGCGAGCCGTCCATGGTCATGTCCATGACGCCGCCCCACTGGCGCAGCACCTTGACCCGCGCCAGGGCCGGCAGCAGCGTGACGGCGGCCGCCGCGACTTCCTCGGCCATCGGCAGCGTGCCGCGCTGGCCGTAGGTGTTGTAGCCGTCGATGGCGCCGCCGAACACCAGCCCTCCCTTGTCGGACTGGCTGACGTAGAAGTGCCCGGCCCCGTAGGTGAGCACCACGTCGAGCAGCGGCTTGAGGGCTTCGCTCACGAAGGCCTGCAGCACGTGGCTCTCGAGCGGCAGGGTGAGCCCGGCGAGCGCGGCGAGCCGGGAGCTGCTGCCGGCCACCGCCAGGCACACGACGTCGGCGCCGATGAACCCCTGGGTGGTCTCGACACCGCTCACCCGCCCGGCTGCGCGCTCGATGCCCGTGACCTCGCAGTGCTCGATGATGTCCACGCCGAGCGCGCTCGCGGCGCGTGCGTAGCCCCAGGCGACGGCATCGTGGCGCACGGTGCCGCCGCGGCGCTGCAGGAAGCCCCCGAGCACCGGGTAGCGCCCGTTGTCGAGGTCGACCAGCGGCACCAGCGCCTTGACCTGCTCGCGGCTGAGCGCCTCGGCGTCGACGTCGAGCAGGCGCATCTGGTTGGCGCGGCGGGTGAACAGGTCGCGCTGCGCTTCGGTGTGAAAGAGGTTGAGCGTGCCGCGCTGGCTCACCATGGCATTGAAGTTCAGCGCCTGCTCGAGGCCCTCCCACAGCCTGAGCGAGTGCTCGTAGAAGCGGATGTTGGCCGGGTGAAAGTAGTTGGAGCGGATGATGGTGGTGTTGCGCCCGACGTTGCCGAGGCCGATCGGGCCGCGCTCGAGCACGGCCACGTCGCGGATGCCATGTTCGTGCGCCAGGTAATAGGCGGTGGCGAGCCCGTGGCCGCCGCCGCCGACCACCACGACCTGGTAGGAGGGCTTGGGACTTGCCTTGGCCCAGGCGCGCGGCCAGCCGCGCTGCGCGTTCAGGCCTTCCCGCAGCAGCCGCCACAGCGAGTAGCGGTGCTGCCCGCTACGGGGTGAGCCCCCGGACGGCGGGGGAGACTGCGGCGCGCGGCTCATGGGTGGCGGCATGATACGGCGCGCTGCCGCTTCGGCACACGCCCGCCTGCGCGGGCGCTTGACCTGCCCGGCGACAACCGACAACGTGTTCGCCTCGCACGGCCGCGGGCATCCAGGCGGGCTCTTGAACGGCCCCGACCTGCGCCTTGAACGCGGGCCCGCGAGAGGCGAAGGAGGTGTGCTTGAGGAGGCTGCTGCCGGCACTGCTGCTGCTCGCTGCGCTCGCCGCTGCGCTGCCGGCGGGCGCGGCCGTGGTCGTCTCCTCGAAGCTCTCGAGCGAGTCGGCGATGCTCGGGCAGATGATCCGGCTGCTCCTGAACGCACACGGGGTCGCGACCATCGACCGTACCCGCATCGGCGCGACCCCGGTGGTGCGCAAGGCGCTGCTCACCGGCGAGATCGACCTGTATGTCGAGTACACCGGCAACGCCGGGTTCTTCTTCAACGACGTGAGTAACCCGGCGTGGAAGGACCTCGATTCCGGCTACGCCCTCGGCTCGCGCCTGGACTACGCCGCGAACCACATCGTGTGGCTCACGCCGGCGCGTGCCTCCAATGCCTGGGCGCTCGCGGTGCGCCGCGACGTGGCGGCAGCCAATCACCTGCGCACCATGAGCGACTTCGGTCGCTGGGTGGCCGCCGGCGGGGACGTGGTGCTCGCCTGCTCGGCCGAGTTCGCCAACGCCGGCACGCTGCGCTCGCTCGAGAAGACCTACGGCTTCACGCTGCGCCCTGAGCAGAAGATCGTGCTCGCGGGCGGGGAGACCGCCGCCACCATCCGCGCCGCCGCGGCCCGCACCAACCGCGTCAACACCGCCATGGTGTACGGCACCGACGGCGGTATCATCGCCGCGGATCTCGTGCTGCTGGAGGACGACCGCCACGCTCAGCCGATCTATGCGCCGGTGCCCGTGGTGCGCGAGAGTGTGCTCAAGGCCAACCCGCAGATCGCCACCATCGTCAGGCCGCTGATGGAGAGCTTCACGAGCGATACCCTGCAGCAGCTGAACGCGCGCGTGCAGATCAACGGCGAGTCCGACCAGGAGGTCGCGGCCGAGTACCTGCGCTCGCGCGGGCTGCTGCGCTAGGCCCGCGTGCAGATGCGCCCGAGCCCCGCCGCCGTCTGGCACCTCGATCCCCTCGGGGCGCTGCTGAGCGCCGCCGGCGCGCTGGCGCTCAGCTGTCTGCCCTTCGTCGACGTCAAGGCCAACCGCATCGTGCCGGGCATCGGACACGCGCTCACCAGCGTGCTGCCGGGGCAGGGGGCGGCCGCCTGCCTCGCGGTGCTCGCGCTCGTCGTGCCGGTGGCGCTGTGGGTGCGGCGCCCGTGGCTGCGCCTCGCGGCGGCGCTCGCCGGCATTACCGCACTGGCGCTCGCGCTCGCCGCCGCCGCGACGCTCCTCACGCCCGCCGGCGACCGGGTGGTGCGCATCGCCACCGGGGCCGGGGCGTGGCTGACGCTCATCTGCCTCGCGCTGCTCGCCACCGATGCCGTCACGCGCCTTAAGCCCTCACCCGCGCGGCGCGTGCTCTACCTCATCGTATGTCTCGGCGTCCTGATCCTTGCGCTCGCCTCGGGGCGCTTCGATGAGCTCTCGGTGATGCGCGAGTACGCCGTCAACGCCGAGCGCTTTGCGCGCGAGCTGCGCGCGCACGTGGCGCTCGCGGCCGGCTCGCTCGCGGCGGCGGTGCTCGTCGGGCTGCCGCTCGGGATCTTCTGCCACCGCGTGCCGCGCGTGCGCGGCGCGATCCTCGCGGTGCTCAATGTGATCCAGACCGTTCCCTCCATCGCGCTGTTCGGCATCCTGATGGCTCCCCTCGGGGCCCTCGCCGCGGCCTGGCCGCTCGCCGAGCGGCTCGGCATCCGCGGCATCGGCGCCGCGCCGGCGGCGGTGGCACTGTTCCTGTATTCGCTGCTGCCGATCGTCGCGAACACGGTCGCGGGGCTGGCGCGGGTGTCGCGACCGGCGGTCGAGGCGGCGCGCGGCATGGGCATGACCGGCGCGCAGGTACTGCTGCGCATCGAGCTGCCGCTCGCGCTGCCGGTGATCTTCACCGGCATCCGCGTGGTGCTGGTGCAGAACATCGGCATGGTGACCGTGGCGGCCCTGATCGGCGGCGGGGGACTCGGCACGTTCGTGTTCCAGGGCATCGGGCAGACCGCGATCGACCTGGTGCTGCTCGGGGCGATTCCGATCGTGGCGCTGGCCTTCTCGGCGGCGGTACTGCTCGATGCACTGGTGGAAGTCATGGACCGCACGCACCGATGATCAGCATCGAGAACCTGGCGAAGGACTACAACGGCACGCGCGTGGTGGATGGCGTGTCGATGCAGATCGAGGGCAACTCGATTACCGTCATCGTCGGCACCTCCGGCTCGGGCAAATCGACGCTGCTGCGCATGATCAACCGCCTCGTCGAGCCGAGCGCCGGGCGGGTGCTGATCGAGGGCCGCGACACGCGCGAGGAGCCCGCGCACCTGCTGCGGCGCCGCATCGGCTATGCGATCCAGGGACACGGGCTGTTCCCGCACCGCACGGTCGAGGAGAACATCGCCACGGTGCCGCGGCTGCTCGGCTGGAGCGCATCGCGCATCAGCGAGCGGGTCGCGGAGCTGCTGACCGTGTTCCAGCTCGAGCCGAAGACCTATGCGCGGGCCTTTCCGCACGAGCTCTCGGGCGGACAGGCGCAGCGCGTCGGCGTGGCGCGCGCACTCGCAGCGGAGCCGGCGGTGCTGCTCATGGACGAGCCCTTCGGCGCGCTCGACCCGATCATCCGCGCCAAGGCCCAGGAGGACCTGCTCGACATCCAGCGCCGCTACGGGACGACCATCCTGCTCGTGACCCACGACATGGACGAGGCGTTTCACCTCGGGGATCGGGTGGGAGTCATGAGCGGCGGACGGCTGCTGCAGTACGACACCCCGGAGCGGCTGCTCACACACCCGGCCGATCCGCTGGTGGCGCGCATGACCGGGCTCACCGACCGTGCCATGCGGCTCCTGTCCCTCACCACGGCCGCGGCGCTGGCGGCGCCGGGCAGCTGCGCCGGCCCGCGCATCGCGGCCTCAGCCTCGCTGCGCGAGGCGCTCTCGGAGCTCTTGTGGTCGGGGAGTGAGGCGGGGCTGG
>Ga0335083_10011695_pt1 | contig 10541 bp, 9 predicted proteins | sample Lox_Sample_42_FD_206716 | JGI IMG/M metagenome (GOLD analysis project Ga0335083, IMG submission 206716) | Soil microbial communities from Loxahatchee National Wildlife Refuge, Florida, United States - Lox_Sample_4.2 | ecosystem: Environmental > Terrestrial > Soil > Wetlands | place: USA: Florida... | reverse complement strand
CTCGCGATCGAGGTCAGACACCCGGTCGAGCTGCTGGATCAGTCATACCAGGCTGCAGGACTCTACTGATGCCGTTGGCCCAGGTTGATCGCGCTCGCCTCGAGCGGCTCCGACACGGGACCGTCGTGGTCGTAGACCAGCCAGCGGTCTTCGAGGTGACCGGGAGCGGGGCACTCCCCTGTCTCCAGGGCCTGCTCACCAACGATCTCGTCACTCCGGGAGAGAACAGTCTGGTCTACGGCGCCCTGCTCACGGCAAAGGGGATGATCGTGGTGGACCACTGGGTGATCCGGCGTCCATCGGGATTCACCATGATCAGTCCGATCGAGACTCGAGAGCGCAGCAAGGAGCTGTTCGCCCGTTCCCTGCCTCCTCGACTGGCAAAGGCCCAGGACCAGACCGGAAGCCGGGGCGTGGCGTGGCTCTACGGTGACACCGCGCGCGCGACGCTGGGCAGACTCGGCAAGTCGCCGATGCCCGAGGGGCCGGGACGAGTGACCGACTGGGATGGCGGTGCCCTGCTGGTGGCGCGGCCGGGGCCCGCGGCACCGTTCGCCGCTCTGGTGGCTGGAGCATCGGCCGAGGTCGAGAAGCTGGCTGCTGACCTGGTGCGGGCGGGTGCGGCCCGCGGCGACGAGACCGACCGGATGGCGGCGCGGATCCTCGCCGGTTGGCCGGCGGTGGGCGCCGAGATCGACGAGAAGACGCTGCCTCAGGAAGCGCGCTACGACGAGATCGACGGCGTCTCTTACACCAAGGGCTGTTACACCGGGCAGGAGACCGTCGCGCGAGTTCACTTCCGTGGTCACCCCAATCGAATGCTCCGTGGCCTCCTGTGGAGCGGATCTGCCAAGGTGGAGCCGGGCGCGACATTGGTCGCGCAGGCGGCGGAGCCGGGGCCGGTCAAACCGGTCGGCACCGTCGAGAGCATCCTGCGGCTGCCCGATCGCACCCTCGGCCTCTCGGTGCTCCGGTGCGAAATCCCCGCGGGGGGGCGAGTCACCGCGAACGAGAGTGCCGCGGAGGTCGTGACGCTGCCCTTCGACGAGACACATCTCAAGGGATGATCTTCATCACCGGGGGCACCGGGCTGGTCGGCCGACACGTCCTGCTCGAGCTCCGTGACCGCGGCCTCCACACCACCGCACTGGCCCGCACGCCTGCCGCCGTCGAGTCGGTCCGCCAGTTGGGGGCGATTCCCGTCGAGGGATCGGTCGAGGACCCTGCCATCTGGAACCGGGTGGGGGATTGCTCCGCGATCATCCACTGCGCGGCGGTGATCACCTCACGAGCACCCTGGGAGCATTTCCGCCAGGTCAACGTCGAGAGCACCCGCCTCGCCGCGGACCGGGCGCGCCGGCTGGGGATCCCGCTGATCCACCTCTCGTCGGTGGCGGTGTACAGCGGCGAAGATCGGGCGGGGCCCGAAGGTTCGCTGAATGAAACCCGTCCGATGGGGCCGCTCGACGACAAGGCGTCCTACCCCAGGTCGAAACGATTGGCGGAAACGGTACTGTGGGAAGCGGCGGCGGCCGGGCTCAAGACCCTCGCCCTGCGCCCCTGCCTGATCTACGGCGAAGGCGACCGCCAGTTCCTGCCCAGGCTGCTGGGGATCGCGCGCAAGGGCTGGTTGCCGTTGATCGGAGATGGAGACCGCTCGCTCAGCCTGGTCCACGCTCGCAACGTGGCCAATGCGGCGGCCCAGGCCCTGGTTCTGGATCGGGGCTGGGGAAGGGCCTACAACGTGGTGAATGAGGACTCGATTACTTCCCGGGAACTGCTGGCCATGATCGCGGTGGAGATGGATCGGCCGATCCGGACGGTACGCATTCCCTTCCCGCTTGCCATGGGCATCGCAAGAGTGGGAGACGTCATACTCAAGGCACTGCTGCCCGAACTGATCGCGACGGGTCCCAGCGGAGCCATCCGTTATTGGCGGGGTGGAAATCCGTTCACCACTGCGGCCCTGCGGAGAGAACTGGCCTGGGAGCCACCGGTGCGACACCGCGAGGGCATCCCCCTCGCGGTGCGCGCAGCGATGAGCGGCTGACTACTGGTGCTTGGTGGTGTCCTTCATCATCATGCTGTCATGCGACATGGTGGCCATGCTGTCGTGGGTTCCAGCGGCGCTCGCGGGAGCCTCCGCCTTCTTGGAACCACCACAGGCGCTCAGGGCGACCAGAACCGCCGCCACGATTACCTTCCTCATACCTGCTCCTGTCTGGGGTTGGGCCGATTCGAATGCGCGCAAGTCTAGTCGAGGTCCCCGCGAAGTCAAGCGTTGCCGTAGGGCCGCCGACATGGGGAACCAATTACGGGTGAAGGGGTTGAACACCAAATGACCATGCCACGCACGCTTGGGGACTTGAAGCAGAGTCCCTGGGCCGAACCACCGTTTAAGGGCCGGACCGTCCGCGATGAGATCCGGTCCAATCTGCTCAAGCGCCTCGAAGCCGGCGGCGAACTGTTCCCGGGGATCGTCGGATACGACGACACCATCCTTCCCCAGATCACCAATGCCCTGCTGGCTCGACACCACTTCATCCTGCTGGGGCTCCGGGGCCAGGCCAAGAGCCGGATCCTGCGCCAGCTGACCGGATTCCTCGACGAGCGGATCCCGGTGGTGGCCGGGAGCGAGGTGAACGACGACCCCTTCAAGCCGATCTCCAAGTACGCGCGGGACATGCTGGGCGAATGTGGCGACGCGACTCCGATCGCCTGGCTGGGCCGGGACGCGCGGTACGTGGAGAAGCTGGCTACCCCCGACGTCACCATCGCCGACCTGATCGGAGACATCGATCCCATCAAGGCCGCGCGAGGCGGGCACCTGCTCTCTGACGAGCTGACCATGCACTTTGGTTTGCTCCCCCGGGCCAACCGCGGGATCTTCGCGATCAATGAGCTCCCGGACCTGAGCGGCAAGGTCCAGGTCGGCTTGTTCAACATCATGCAGGAAGGGGACGTCCAGATCAAAGGCTACCCCGTCAGGCTGCCGCTGGACGTGGTGCTGGTGTTCACCGCCAATCCAGAGGACTACACTGCCCGGGGCAAGATCATCACCCCGCTCAAGGACCGGATCGGCTCGGAAGTACTCACCCACTACCCACGCACCGTCGACCTGGGGATGGCGATTACCACTCAGGAAAGCTGGATCAACCGGGGCGGACGCAAGGTGGAGGTCCCCGATTTCATTCTCGAGCTGATCGAGCGGGTCGCCTTCGAGGCTCGACAGGACAAGCGGGTGGACAAGCGATCGGGGGTGAGCCAGCGGCTGCCGATCAGCGTGCTGGAACACGCCGTTTCCAACGCCGAGCGCCGGGCGATCCTGAGCCGTGAGCCAGTGGTGGTCCCGCGGGTGAGCGACGTCTACGCCGCCACGCCTTCGATCACCGGCAAGCTGGAACTGGAATACGAGGGCGAGTTGCAGGGTGGCGAGACGATCGCGCGGGAGCTGGTGCGCCGCGCCGCCGGCAAGGTGCTGGAAGAGCACGTCACCCAAAGCCTGGATGGAGTGGTAACCTGGTTCGATCAGGGCGGCGCCCTGAAAGTGAGTGACACCGAGCGGAGCGAGCTCTGCCTCAAGGGCTTCGATACGGTACCCGGATTGGTCCCCGTCGTCACGGAGGCCGGGCTCGCCAGCCGGAAGGAGGCGGCCAAGGCGGTGGCCGCGTGTGAGCTGGTGTTGGAGGGACTGGCCGCCCAGAAGCGCATCACCCGCAGCGAGGAGCTGGGGTTCACGAGAGCGCGCCCCGAACGCAGGGAACCTCCCTACAAGCAGTACTGAGGACTAGGACTGGGGACTGAGCGAGTTGCCAAGTACTCAGTCCTCAGTCCCGAGTCCTCAGTCCTTTCTTCGGGTCCACCCCAACGCCTTCGCCCGTCCCACCACGATCTCTGCCGCTCCGGCAAATCCCAGGCGCTCGGTATTGAGCACCATGTGGAAGTTGATGGGATCGTCCCAGTCGCGGCCATAGTGCTCCCGGTGATATCGAGAGCGCTCGGCGTCGGTTTCGTCCAGCGCCCGCTCCGCATCCCGGGCATCGAGCTTCAGCCGGTCCATGATCACCCGCACCCGAAAGGGCTTGGGTGCCACGACCCGGATGTGTAGCGCGTCCGCCTGCCGGCTCAACACCGCCACCGCCGCCCGTCCCACCAGCACCGCCCGACCCTGCGCCGCTACCTCCTGGACCACGGTCTCGGTGATGCGCAGGATGTGCGGCTCCTCGAGGGCCGTCCCCGCCACCACTCCCGGCACCGCCAGATCTTCGGATGACGCGGCCAGGGTGCGGGCCAGCCGCTCCACGAAGCCCGGAGTGCGCTCATCCAGGCGCGCCACTTCTTCGTGGGTGATCCCGGCCCGCTGAGCCACCAGGTCCACGATCTCGTTGTCGACCACCGACCAGCCCAGCTTCTCCGCGACCAGTCTGGCCACAGCCGAGCCGCCGGCGCCGAATTGACGGGAGACGGTGATCAGCATCGTGGCCTAGATATGGCCCCGTGAGAGGGGGAAGGGGAAGAGGGAAAGGGGAAGAGGAGAACGGGAGAACAGGGGAACAGGAGAACGGGACTGCTGGTCCTTGATCCCAAGTCCCCGGTCCCAGCTTCTCTTGCCCCTTGCCTCGTGCCTCATGCCGTCACCCTCACCCGACTCATCTCCTCCTCCCCTACCCTCCAACCCAATCGCAGGGTGCCAAGCAGGCAGAACGCACCGCCTACCATCAAAGCCGTACGGACGCCCCAGTGTTCGGAGACAAAGCCGGCCTGGAAAGCGCCCAGCGGAGCCATGCCCAGCACCATCAGCGAGTAATAGCCCATGATCCGGCCGCGGAGGGAGTCGGGCGTGGTGGTCTGGAGAAAGGTGTTGGTCACCACGTTGTTGAGTACCATGGTGCAGCCGGCGATCGCGAGCAGGAGCGCCGCGGCCCAATAGCGGGGCACCAGCCCGACCCCGATCACCGCGAACCCGAACAGGACCCCGCTGCTTCGGAGCAGGAGGGTTCGGCGGAACCGATGTCCCGCGGCGGCCATCGCCAGCCCCCCGACTGTGGCCCCCAACCCCACCGAGGACATCAGGCCGCCGTAGCCGGCGGCGTTGGAATTCAACACGTCGCGCGCCAGCACCGGGAGCATGGGAATGAACGAGAAGCCGAACACACTGAACAGCGCGGTCTGGAGCAGGAGACGGCGGGCCCCCGCGTCGCCTTTGGCGTACTGCAACCCCGCGCCGAACCCGACCGTGCTGGCATGGCCCTCCGGCCTGGGCGCCTGCCCGGGGAACCGCATCAAGAGCAGGCCCACGATCACGGCCAGGTAGCTGGCCGCGTTGAAGTAGAAGCAGGCGGCGAGCCCCACCGCGGCGATCATCACACCGGCCAGGGCGGGACCAAGAATCCGGGTCAGGTTGAACACCGAGGCGTTGAGGGCGATGGCGTTCATCAGGTCGTCGGTGCCCACCATGTCCACGATGAAGGCCTGGCGGATCGGGACTTCGAAGGCACTCAGCGTTCCCAGCAGCACCGCCAGCGCCATCACCCAGGAGACCGTCACCCACCCCCAATGGGTCAGGGTGGCGATGGTGAGTGCCTCGAGCAACATCAGGCTTTGAAGCAGAACCAGCGCGGGACGCTTGTTCACCCGGTCGGCCACCACGCCGCCGTAGAGCGTGAAGAACAGGATCGGCAATGAGCCGAGGGCGGCAACCAGACCGACCTTGAAGGCGGAGTTGGTGAGCTGCAGCACCAGCCAGCCCAGCGCCACCGTCTGCATCCAGGTGCCGCTCAGGGAGATGAATTGTCCGCTGATGAAGAGCTGGAAGTTCCGGTGGCGCAGGGCGCCGGGGAGGCGGGAAGCGGAAGGCACCGGGGTAATCTAGAACGATTCGGCCGGGTTACGGGTCAGCCCGGGCGCCCGAAAGTTGGCACCTTTCCCCAGAGCGGGGTTAGGATAAGGCAGGGAGAAATCCATGCGCTACACGACCTATTCGAAGTTCGTTCCCGAGCTGGCCGACGCGGTCAACCTCCAGGCCCTCCTGGACCAGTTGAGCGACTTCCTGCTCCAGTCCGGATTTGCCGGCGGCTCCAACACCTTCTGGGACGAGGGTGACCCGGGAGAGGGCCGTACCCTCGACGGTCTCCGCCAGGCAATTCTCGATGCGTTGATCAAGTCGGGGCAACTCACCCCCGAGATGCTCAAGGTGCTTCGGGGAGACTCGACCGGAGAGCCCGAGCGGGACCAGGAGGTCGAGGAGGCGCTGGCCCAGCTGATCGATCAGATCGTGAAGCGGCTGATCGACGAAGGATATCTCAACATCGAGCAGGCGCCCCAGATGCCGGTGGGCTACAGCGCTGTGCTGGGCCCCGGCGGGCAGGCGGCGGCCGCCGCGCGCCAGGTGCAGTTCAGTCTCACCGAAAAGAGTCTCGACTTCCTCGGCTATAAGACCTTAAAGGACCTGCTGGGGAGCATCGGCAAGTCGAGCCTCGGCTCCCACGAGACGCCTTATCTCGCCACCGGGGTCGAGGCCGAGTCGGTGAGCAAGTCGTACGAGTATGGCGACGTCCTGAACCTGGACGTGCCGGGGACCCTGGGCCGCGCCATCGCGCGAGAGGGCCTCGGGGTCCCGATCAACCTCGAGTACAGCGACCTGATGGTCCAGCAGTCCGAGTACCGCTCCTCGGCGGCGACGGTGCTGATGCTCGACTGCTCCCACTCGATGATCCTCTACGGCGAGGACCGCTTCACGCCGGCCAAGAAGGTGGCGCTGGCGCTGACCCACCTGATCCGCACCCAGTTTCCGGGCGACACCATCAAGGTGGTGCTGTTCCACGATTCGGCCGAGGAGATTCCACTGGCAGCCTTAGCCAATGCGCAGGTGGGACCCTATCACACCAACACGGCGGAAGGGTTGAAGCTGGCCCGCCGGCTCCTGCTGGCCCAGAAGAAGGACATGCGCCAGATCATCATGATCACCGATGGAAAGCCCTCGGCGCTGACGATGCCGGACGGACGGACCTACGTGAACTCGATGGGCCTCGACCCGCAGATCCTCAAGGCGACTTATCGGGAGGTCTCAAACTGCCGGCGGGCCGGGATCATGATCAACACCTTCATGCTGGCCCGGGACCGGAGCCTGGTGGAGTTCGTGAAACACGTGGCTGAGCTCTGCCGCGGGAAGGCGTACTTCACCAACACGATGACCCTGGGTCAGTTCATCCTGATGGACTTCATGAAGCGGAAGACGAGGACGGTGAGGTAGGGTCGCTCGTTAACTCCCCGCCACCACCTGTTTCACGTACTGCCCCGCCTTCAACGTCGCCGTCGAATCCACCCGGTTGACCAAGGCCAGCTCCGAGAGACCGATCGCCGAAGGGTAGCTCCGGTGGAACTCGGCCAGAGTCATGGACCGGTTCAACTGATGCACCCTGATCCGGTTGGGCTGGACCGCCAGGGCCTTGGGATCGGTCAGCGCCTTGAAGCTGGTGAGCGACGCGCGAATGGTGGGAGCGTAGCTCTGATATGAGGAGGTCTTGGTGAAGCCGATCAAGGCGTACGTACGATTCTGGTAGGAGAGGAAAGTGGCCTGGCCGGCTACCGGAGTCTGGTCGGCCTGCGCCTGGAACTCTCCTGAGATGGCAGAGAGGCCGTTCACCTGCTCGCGCCTGGTCTGGCCCGGCGTGATCCCTTCGCCGTTGAAGAAGCTCTTGGCGGACTCTTCGGGCGAGGCGCCGCCAAACGTCAGCTGCACCACCGCGTCCTGCTGCGGACTCACCGCCACCACACCACCCGGCTGATTCTGAATCTTCCACCCTTCGGGAAAGGTCATCTGCAGCTTCAGGTTGGGATGCTGAAAAGTGCTGCCCTGGAAGAAGCCCTGCCGGGGGTTGTCTCCGTAGACCATGCCGTCGATGAGCTTGAGGTACTCTTCCTGGCCCACCCGCTTGGTGGACCAGTCAGTCTGAGTAGCAGCGATCCGTGCGTCGACGGCCTGGATCCGGTTCGGAGGGGCCGGGTGCGTGGATTGCCATTCGGGCACCCGGGCCCCACCGGCGGCCTTGGTCACCCCATCGAGGGTCTCGAACACCCCGCGCATGGCCCGCACGTCATAGTTCTGCTTGAGGGCGTAGCGGTAGCCCAGCTCGTCGGCCTGGCTCTCGTTACCGCGACTGTACTTGAGGAAGAGCAGCTGGAGCCCAGCCTGAGCGGCTCCGGCCAGATTGGCGAAGGTGGTGGACACCATGCTGCCTACGGCGAGACCCATCTGGGCCAGCTGCTCTCGGGTGATCTGCTGCGCCGAGTGCCGAGCCGTGACGTGACCCACCTCGTGCCCCATGACCGTGGCCAGCTCGGCTTCGGATTCGAGGTCGGTCATGATGCCGCGGGTCACGAAGATGAACCCGCCCGGCAGTGCAAAGGCGTTCACCGCCGGGTCGTCCACGACCTGGAACCGCCAGGGGAGCTGGGGCCGCTCCGAACCTCCCGCCAGCTTCATCCCGATCCGGCTCACGTAGGCCTGCACCGCGGTATCCTGGTAGACCCCCATCTCCCGCGGCACCGCGTCGGCCGCCTCCTTGCCCATGGCGATTTCCTGGGACTCGGAGACCAGGCTGAACTCTTTTTGCCCGGTGGCTGGATTGGTGGCGCAAGATCCGGACGCAATGGCGCCCAGGCCGATGATGACCCAGGCGCCAATCTCTCTCAGCTTTTTCACGCGTGCGGCCACCGCCAACCAAAGCTCCCGGCCGTGAGCAACGAGTACACCAGGCCGTCGAAAATGTTCTTGATGGTGATGGACCACGGGGTACCGCTCCAGATCGACTGCATGGCCTGGCCCCCGGCGTAGGCCAGGAAGGCGGTGGTGCCTGCCACCCGGAAGACATGGAGATAGTCGGTTCCGGGAGCCACGACCCGGCCGGTCAGGTACGCGACGAACAGCGAGATCACCAGCAAGTACACGAACCACTGGATCAGGGCGGGGGTCATGGTCATGGGACCCGCCTTCCGAATCGTGATCATCGCCAGCGGGCCTTCCCCGAACTTCTTCAGCACCTCCGGCTTCTTGAAGTCCGCCATGTCCATCACATGTGGGATGTGGTACTGGCCGGGCGGAAGGTTCTGTTTCTTGAGTGCCTGGCGGAGCGCCTCCTCATCCGACACGGGACGGTAGTCCGGCTTGTGATATGTCAGGACCATGTGGATGACGGTGCTGGCAACGAAGACCAGAACGGCCGAGATGATGATCGGCAGCCACAGCGCGGCGATGGGAACCATGCCGAGCCTCCGGGAAAGGGTGAGGTCCGCCCAAGAACGGGGCGGGTAAGGTGGCTGGGAAGCCGGGAATAGCCAAAGACAAGTTATGGCGGGATGAAGGGGAAGCGCAAAGTCCGCGATTCCGGCATCCGGCCAGGGCACTGAGGCCCGAAGAAGCCCCGGACTCAAGCCATCAGGAGTCGCCTCAGGCGCTTAACGGACGAAGGGCGTCGCCAATCCTGGTGGCTCGGGTGCGACGCTCCGCCTCCGTCTGTTCTCGCGACGCATCACTCGAAGTCAACAGCGGAAAATCGGCCCTAGCGGGGCGACCTCGCGAACCATAAGCTATGGCCGGGAGCCACCCGCACCCTCCGCCTGAGAACCCGAGACCCGATCGCGATGCAACCCACCCTCAGCTGTCCCCGCTGTAACGGCAGCCTGGACCCTGGCGCGCGTTTCTGCCAGAGCTGCGGGCTGAGCCTGTCCGGCGACCAGCCGTTGGTGACGGGGGCGCCTGGCGGCACCGGGACCGGCGCCTTTCAGCTGGCACCGGCGCAAGTGGACCTGCTGGTGCAGGCGACGCTGGGCGAGTACGACATCCTGGGGGAATTGGGCCAGGGCGGCATGGCGACGGTATACCTCGCTCACGACATCGCACTCAACCGCAAGGTGGCGATCAAGCTGATGTCTCCCGCTTACCTGCACGGGCCCGACATGGTGGCCCGGTTCAAGCGGGAGGCGAGAACCGCGGCCGCGCTCAGCCATCCCCACATCATCCCGGTCTACGCCGTGCGCGAAGAGGAGCAGGTCCTCTTCTTCGTGATGAAGTACGTGAAGGGGCGGACCCTCGACTCGATCATCCACGAGATGGGTCCGGTCCCGCTCACCATGGTCCGGAGCATCCTGCTGGAGGTGACCGGCGCCCTGGACTACGCGCACCGGGAGGGTGTAGTCCACCGGGACATCAAGCCCGGCAACATCATGGTGGACGAAGAAGGCTTCGTGATGGTGACCGACTTCGGGATCGCCAAGGCCATGCAGGGCGAAACCCTGACCATCACCGGCACCACGGTGGGAACGCCCAGCTACCTGAGTCCCGAGGCCTGCACCGGGGGACCGGTCAATCAGGCGGCGGACCAGTACTCGCTGGGCGCGGTGGCCTACGAGATGCTGACCGGCAAGCCGCCGTTCGAAGCCGAGAACAGCATGGCGATGATGTACGCTCAGGTACACGCGGAGCCGCGGCCCAGCACCCAGATCCGGAGCGACTGCCCGCCCGAGCTGAACGAAGTGATCAT
>Ga0335083_10011694_pt1 | contig 10541 bp, 9 predicted proteins | sample Lox_Sample_42_FD_206716 | JGI IMG/M metagenome (GOLD analysis project Ga0335083, IMG submission 206716) | Soil microbial communities from Loxahatchee National Wildlife Refuge, Florida, United States - Lox_Sample_4.2 | ecosystem: Environmental > Terrestrial > Soil > Wetlands | place: USA: Florida... | reverse complement strand
CCTTACACATTCACCGCCGGCCGCGGCGAAGCAAGCAGTTACGGCGCGCACGTCGCCATGGAACCGGCGCGCTCAGAGGAAACGGTATGTTACACGTGCCATCTGGACGTGCGGGGACAGTTCAATCTGCCCAACCATCATCCGGTGCCCGAAGGCCGGATGAAGTGTTCCGACTGCCACGACCCGCACAAGGGCTCGATTTCTGCGGGCGGCGGCACGTCCATGCTTACCGAAAATGACATGTGCCTGCGCTGCCATCCGGCCCAACAGGGTCCGTTCGTCTTCGAACACGAAGCCTTGCGCGAAGGCTGCACCACCTGCCACAACCCGCACGGCTCGGTCAATCCCAAGCTGTTGACCCAGCGGAACTCGAATTTGTGTTTGAAATGTCACTTCGTCCAGCAAACCAGCACCGGGCAGCTTCTCATCGGCGGTTCCGACCACACACAACGCCTGTCGCAGGGCACTTGCTGGACCGCCGGTTGCCACGAAGCCGTGCATGGCTCGCGGGTTAACCCCCAACTTCAATTTTAATCCGAGTCGCGTTGACCATGAAACCCTTTCAACTTTATCACGCGAGAATCCCGGAACGGCCGCGAGCATCGGCGCCGGGCCGGGCGGGTCGCCTTGCCTTCTGGCTGATCGCAATGGGGTTGATGGCTTTCGGCGCGCGGGTGCTGGCCGATGACACCAACAGTCCCGCGTTGTCGCCGCAGGATTATTTTGAAGGCGGCCCGAGCACCTACAACAACTGGATGGCGCTGACCGCCGGCGGCCTTTTGACCAGCGGTAATCAGGCGCAGGCGCAACAAAGCCTGCACATGGACACCGGCGCGTTCGGGGGAATTGAAGACCTGCACTTCCAGGGCAATGCCTTTACCAATACCCTGTTTACCCTGGACGGCCACTCGATTATCGACGATCACGATTATCAGTTGAAGCTGGGGTTGACCCATCCCGACCTCTGGTTCCTCCGGTTCAATTTCGAGAACTTCCGCACCTGGTACAACGACGCCGGCGGATATTATCCACCCACCGGAACGACTTATTCCGGTCCGTCCGACGCGCTGGCGCTGGACCGTGGCGAAATTTCCTTTGAAGGCGGCCTGACCCTGCAAAAACTGCCCGCCCTCACCTTCAAGTACACGCATAGCTACCGTGACGGTGAGAAAAGCTCGACCATCTGGAGCCCGGTACATCCTGATCTGTTTACTGACCCAACCCTGACACAGGGGTTGGGACCCAGTTCCTACGATATCGACGAAAAGATTGATACGTTCCAATTGAACGCGACACAACACGTCAAGGAAACCGACCTGGCCCTGGGATTACGCTATCAGACGGCCAATCTCAATGACGCACTCTATACCACGCGCTACCTGACCGACCCCGTACCCCCCAACGCCGCCTACGTCACCGACCGGCAGAAAACCACCTATAATTTGTTTGATCTGAATGCGTCCAGTGAGACCTGGATCAAACCCAACCTGCTCTTCTCGACGGGTTTCCTTTTTGCCAACTTGAACAACGATCTGTCCGGAGACCGGATTTACGGCGACGGCGATAATGTGAGTTATATCCCCACCCCTTCCAGTGGCCTCGGTTACACCAACCTGGTCGGCAATTCCCACATGAAGGAATACGTGCTGGACATGAATCTGATGACTATTCCGCTCAAAACCGTCACCATCGTACCGGCCATTCGCGTGCAGCAGGAAAACTGGGACGCCAACTCCAGCGGAATCGGCACCTTGAGCACCTTTCCCACGGACCCCTTCAGCAGCCAAAGTTCGCGGGACGTTATTGACGTGGCGGAAAGCCTGGATGCACGCTACACCGGTGTGACCAACTGGGTCTTTTCCGCCCGCGGCGAATGGACCGAGGGCCAGGGCAACCTGACGCAAAACGGCGGCCTCACCCAGGTGGCCGGCATCGGTGTCCCGTCGGTCCTGACGTCGGGTGAAACCGACGACAACCGTTTCTTTCAGAAATATTCCCTCGGGGCGCGCTGGTATCCGTTCCGCCGGCTTACGATTGATGTCGGCGGTTACTACCAGAACAACCGCTATAACTACACCAATCCGACGAACAGTGCGGCCAATGACTTCTCCATGCAGAGTTTCCAGACCTATGACGGCAACGTCCGGATAACCGTGCATCCCCGTTATAATGTCACCCTGGGTGGACGCTACGAGTACCAGTTTTCCACGGTGTACACACAGCCGGACCCGGCCTCGGGCTTGAATGAGGTTCAATCGGCCGAGATACCCAGCCAGATTATCGGAGGAAACGCCACCTGGACACCCTGGTCGCGGTTAAGCTTGCAAGCGGGTTTGGATTACGTCTTGAGCCAGACCAAAACGCCCGTAACCGATTTTACCAACTCTGTCTTGAACTTGAACAACAATTACTGGACGGTGAATTTCTCCTCGGATTTCGTCGTGGACGACAAGACTGACCTGAATGTGTCCTACTTCTATTACCAAGCGGATGATTTTCAGAATAACTCACCCAACGGTGTGGCCCTGGGCGCGGGAGCGCACGAAAATGGTGTCAACGCCACCCTCACCCGTCGTCTTACCCAAAACCTACGGGCCAGTTTGAAGTACGGCTTCTATGATTATGTGGATGTGGCTTCCGGCGGTTTCAACAGTTTTAAAGCCAACCTGATTTTCGCCACCCTGCAATACCGGTTTTAGCCGCAGGACGGGGATTCGTCAGCGAAGATCCGGCGTCCGGGGCAATTTTGACCCGCGGACCAGGCTGTAGCGCACGCAAAATTGTTTTCCCCGCCCCGACACTAACCAGGCCGACAACGCGGTCAGCAGAAAATTTACCGCCAGTTTGTGGCAGATGAATTCCTCGCCGGTGCCGCAACCGCAATCAAACTTCACCGCACAGAAGGGAATATGCAGGGCCGCGTGCAGTTGCAGGGCGCGGTGCAGCACCAGCAGGGAAAATGTCAACAGCATCAAGGTGAGCGCCACGGCCGTCCCGCGCACCGCCACCCCCGCCCACAACAGCACCCCGCAAAAAATTTCAAACCAGGGCAATCCCGCGGCAAGAAAGTTCAATAGCAAGGCGTCCCGGGTCAGGTCGTATTGCCGCAGCAGTTTTAAAAACTCGACGGGGTGCAAGGCCTTGGTCAGGCCCAGGTAAAGAAAAATGGCACCGAGCAACCAGCGGATCAACACGGTGAAAAGGTTGACGACGGCAACGCGCCGGATGGGGTAATCGTCGGTCATTGGATAGTGATGCTCAGGTTGCCGCTGTTGCGCGCGCCGGTTTCGACCGGCTGGTGATTGCTGGTCCAACCGGTGATGCCATCTTCATAGAGGAACAGCTTCCGGTTGGCAATGCCCACTTCCCGAAGAAGCAGTGCCGCCGACTTACTGTCCTCGCAATCCCCGCCGTTGCAGTAAACCACGATTTGTTCCGCCGCTCGGCAAGCCGGCAGCACGGTCGGGAAATATTTCTCAGGATGATAAGGATCGAACTCGTAGGCCCCGGGAACGTGTCCGGCGATATAATGTTCCTCGTCCCGGGCGTCCACAAACACGATGGCTCCCTGCTTCAAGTGCGAATTGTGGAAGAGTTGCACCGCCTGATGGCCATCGATTGACTGCCATGCTTCCTGCTTTCCAGACCCGCCCGGTGCGGATTCGGGTGAAAGAGCTGTGGTATTTGTGCCAGTGGCAGTGACCGGTAGTATCGCCTTGTCGATCCCGTCCGGAAAATAATTCCGGGTAAGCGTCAAGCCCCGGGGAGAGATTTGGTTGGCAAACAGGGCAAATACGACCCCCGCGACGGCCACCAGCACGGCTTCCCGCAAAACCTTTCCGACCGGGCCTTGGCGGATCTTCACCGGGGTCTGCCGGAGAGGCTCCTTCATAAATGACCACCACCCAATATTTGTATTATAATAACTGATTTCATATTATTAAATAATAAACTTTTATTGTTATCTATGAATCAATTTTGGTGCAATAAAGAGCAACTGAAGGGTGGCGTGGTATGGGTTCATCTTTACATTATGTGCATGTTCAAGTTGTATAAAACAATCGCCGCCGGCTGGCAAATCAAAGTCCGGCACTAGAAATGGCGGTTGTCCGTCGCGGAGGTTTGATTTGACAAGAACCCCGCGACCTCTTTTAGTGGAGCGATTATGAAAATGAAAATGAAAACTCTGGTTACAACCACCGCTGTAATCTGCCTTCTGGGAGGCGCGTTTTGCTGGTCCGCCCGGGCCGGCGACGTCACCGAAACCTGGAACAAGGATTGCGCCGCCTGCCACGGCAAGGACGGCAAGGGCGCGACGATGATGGGACGCAAGCTCGGCATCAAGGATTTGACCGACGCGACGGTTCAGGCGGCCCTGACTGATGACCAGGCCGTCAAAGACATCAAGGAAGGGGTCACGGAAAATGGCCAGACCAAGATGAAGCCGTTCGCCGACAAACTCAGCAACGACGAGGTCAAAGCCCTGGTCGCCCACATCCGGACTTTCAAATCAGGGCAATAAAAGCTCTTTCAGCTCCGGTCATCCAACCGCGAACGCAGACCGAGACGCCGGAATAAGACGGGCGTGTGTCGGTTTGGTTGTGAGGTGTTTTCGCGAATCCGACAGGTCATTATGGAAGATAGAGAAAAATCAGGGCCCGGCCGGCGGAAGGGTCTGTTTAAAAACTGGCTCAGCCTCACGGGTGCCGTGATTGCGGCGGGCAGTGTATTCTCCTGCCTCTTCCTGTTTGCCACCGAATTGTTTCTTCCCCGCAGTAATCCCTACATGGGGATTTTGATCTACATCCTCGCCCCTGTTTTTTTCTTTCTTGGTCTCGTGCTGGTCATCATGGGTTGGTGGATGCAACGCCGGCAGAAACCGGGCGCCCTGGCATGGAAACTGGATCTGACCCGGCCTCGCGACCGGAAATTACTGGGCGCGTTCATCACCGGCGCGCTGGTGTTTCTCCTGTGCTCCGCCATCGGCAGTTATCAAACCTATGAGTATACCGATTCCGTCCAGTTTTGCGGCACAGCCTGTCACGTGCCGATGAAGCCGGAATACACGACCTATCTGCAGTCGCCCCATGCCCGCGTGGCCTGCGTCGAATGCCACGTCGGTCCCGGGGCCAACTGGTATGTCCGTTCCAAACTCAACGGCGTGCACCAGCTTTTCGATGTGGTACTGGACCGGATCCCCCGTCCGATTGGGACACCTTTGGACAATATGCGTCCGGCGCGGGAAACCTGTGAGCAATGCCATTGGCCACAGAGATTCATCGGCGACATCCTGCGCACCGATTACCATTATCTGTCTGATGCGACGAACACGCCCTTTGCCGTGCGCCTGGAACTCAAGGTCGGCGGCGGAAAACCGGACGGTTCCATGAGCGGCATCCACTGGCACGTCAGTAAGAATTTCAAGGTGGAATACATCGCCACCGATACGCAGCGGCAGGTCATTCCGTGGGTGCGGGTGCTCGATGTGGCCAACGGAACCGCCACGGTGTTTCGCGACAAAAGTTTTCACAGCGATCCGGCCAAATATCCGGTTCGCACGATGGATTGCCTGGATTGCCATACCCGGCCTTCGCACCGTTTTTTGTCACCGGATGAGGCAGTGGACACCGCCATCACCGCCGGTCTGCTGGATCCTGCGGTGCCCTGGGTAAAATCCAATGTCGTGGCGGTGCTGGTTCAACCGTACCAGACCACGGACGAAGCCCTGCAAAAAATCGCCGCCCGTCTGCACGCCAGTTATCCCCAACTGGCGGGGGTGGACAAAATCGTCGCCGAAGCCCAGCGGATCTACCAGGGGAATTTCTTTCCCGAGATGGACACCGACTGGCGGGTTCACCCGGACAACATCGGCCATAAAATCTCGGCCGGCTGCTTCCGCTGCCACGACGGCAATCATACCACGGATGACGGCAAGCAGGTGATTTCTGCCAGCTGCAACCTGTGTCACATCATTCTGGCGCAAGGCAGCGGCCCGCAATTGCAGCAGCTCAACGCGACCGGCGATGATTTCTTTCACATCGATTCGGTTTATACGGATCCGGCCTGTGCCATGTGTCACACGGGCGGCCCCATCTCTGCGCAATAATTGTTTTGCCGGGATCGCCAAACATCCGCTTGCCGTTTATGCTCACAATTAGTAGGCTTTTAGAATGAATTCTGTGCCTTCACCTGGCAAACGTCCGGTTTTTCTAAACTGGCTGGGGATGATGCTGCTGATTGCCTTCGCGCTCGCCGGTTGCGGCCGCGATAATGTCAAAGTCTATCGCCTCTCCAACGACGATTCCTCGTCCACCACTCCGCCTCCCAATTCCACGACGGCCGCACCCGCACCCGGGCCAAACGATAACATCGCCGCGCAACCGCAGTTGCATTGGACATTGCCCTCGGGCTGGATCGAAGTTGCGCCCGGCGCCATGAGCGTCGCTTCCTTCAAGGTGTCCGGCCAAAACGGAGCTGAAGCCGAGGTAAGTGTGGTGCCGTTGCCAGGCCCGGCCGGCGGCGACACTGCCAATGTAAATCGCTGGCGCGGCCAGGTGGGTCTGCCGGCGGCAACGGCGGATGAATTGCAGAAAATGGGCGAAGCCATCCAGGTCGGCGACCAATCGGCAACGCTGTATGACATCGTCGGCAGTGACAACGCCAGGCGCATTCTGGGAACCATTCACGAACTCAGCGGCACGACCTGGTTTTTCAAAATGACCGGCGATGCCGGACTGGTCGAACAACAGAAACCGGAGTTTACAGCTTTTCTCAAATCGCTGACCTTTTCTGCCGCCACCACAGCGGAGGCCTTGCCGCCCGGGCACCCGGCCATTGGCGGTGCGGATCAGACCGCGCCCATGATGTCGGCCGAACCGGCCGCCGCGGGCAAACCCGCCTGGACTGTGCCGGCCGGCTGGCAGGAAGCACCCCCGGCGCAATTTCTCGTAGCCGAATATTCCATCGCCAGTGCGAATGGTGGGAAGGCCGAAGTGAATGTGGCTCAGTTGAGCGGCAACGGTGGCGGCGTGCTGGCCAATGTAAATCGCTGGCGCGGACAGATTGGCCTGGACCCGGTGGACGAAAGCGGTCTGGCCAAACTGACGTCGACCCTGGACGTGACCGGCGGCCGGGCTACTTTGGTGGATATGACAGGCAACGACATGTCCGGCCAGGCCACGCGGCTCGTCGCCGCCATCGTCCCGATGGGCGACCAAACCTGGTTTTACAAATTGATGGGGGACGATAAAGTCGTTTCCGGCCAAAAGGACGCCTTCACCAAATTCGTGCAGACGGCGAGGTATGCCAATGCTCCTTGAGCGCCTCATCAAATTCTTTACATCGCTGCGGCTGACCGTTGTCCTTCTGGTATTGTCTCTGGTGCTCGTCTTCGCGGGCACGCTCGCCGAGGTGCATTTGGGCCTTTACAAGGCGCAGACGGAATTCTTCCGCAGCTTTTTCATTTATTGGCACCCGGCCCAGGCGGCCTGGAAAATCCCGGTCTTTCCCGGCGGTTATCTGCTCGGCGCCGCGCTGCTCCTCAATCTCATCGCCGCGCATGCCAGCCGGTTCAAACTGACCCGCGACAAAATCGGACTCTGGATCATTCACGCCGGGTTAATCCTGCTGATTCTGGGCCAGCTGGCCACGGACATGTTCGCCTCCGAGAGCCAGATGCACCTGCGCGAGGGGCAGATGAAAAATTATTCCGAGGCCGACCGCATGGATGAACTGGCTATTTCCGACATCACGGATAAAAAGCTCGAAACGGTGGTGGCGATTTCCCAACGGTTGCTGGCCCAAAAGGGTGACATCCACAATGATCAATTGCCGTTCGTCGTGCGCGTGAAGGAATTTTATGCCAACTCGGTGCTGACTACCAACGCGGCGCCGGATTCGGCCCGTGTCAATGCGGATTCCGGCTTCGGCGCGGGTTTATGGTGGAAACCGGTGCCGCGCGAAACGGCCATGGACCGCCGCGACATGCCATCGGCGCTGGTGGAAATTGTGACACCGCAGGGTTCGCTCGGCACGTGGCTGGTGTCGGATTGGCTGGAGCAGCCGCAGACCTTCAGTGCCGGCGGCCGCACCTGGCAATTGCAATTGCGGCCGGAGCGTTTTTATCTGCCCTTCAGCCTGCGCCTGCTGCAATTCCATCACGACGTTTATGAAGGCACGGATATTCCTAAAAATTTTTCGAGCCAGTTGCTGCTGAACCGCCCGGACACTGGCGAGCGCCGCCAGGTGTTGATTTACATGAACAATCCGCTGCGCTACGATGGCCGGACGTTTTATCAGGCGAGCTTTGACACGGACAACCAGGGCACCATCCTGCAAGTCGTAAAAAACCCCGGCTGGCTCACGCCATATCTGGCCTGTATTCTGATTGCCACGGGAATGGTGGTGCAATTCCTGTCGCACCTGGTGCCCTTTTTGCGAAGGAGGATGACATGAAATCACGATTTACAATTTACGATTTACGATTGGGTAAAGCGTTTCCCCGGCAGAAATCATCCTCGTTCTCGTCCCCCGCCTCGCCCTCGATGCTATGAAAAAATTCATACCCTGGATTTTGGTCGTGGTATTTGCCGCGTGGGTTTTGTCCACACTGCGTCAGCCACCGGAAACTGGTTTTCACACGCGCGATTTCGGCCGGCTGCCGGTGCTGCTGAACGGGCGCGTCCAGCCGCTGGATTCCGTGGCGCGCAATACCCTGCTGCAAATCCGCCAGCGGCAAAGCGCCGGCGACCTGAGTGCCACCGCGTGGCTGATGGAAACGATGATGAACCCGGACGCCGCCAACCGCCGGAACATTTTCCGCATTGATAATCTCGAGCTGCTCAACCTGCTCCAATTGCCGGAATCGCAAAAGTATTATTCCTTCAACCAGATCCAGCCGCATCTCGACGACATCTCCAAACAGGCCGAGCGCATCAACAGCACCGACGATGCTAACCGCACCGTGTTCGAGCGCCAGTTGCTCAAGCTCGACAATGCACTGGAAATCGATCAGCGGTTGAAACTGAGCCTGTGTCCGCCAGGGACGACGGATTTTACCGGCCAACTGGCGGCCTACCAACAGGCCATCCCCGATGGCGTGGCCGCGGCCCAGGCGCGCGAAGCGGGCAAAAAGTATGATCAGGTGGCGTTCAACCGCCTGCTCGATTTTCTTTCCAGCTACAACGACCTGTCGAAATTCGCCTATCCGCTCATGGTGCCGCCGGCCCCGGACGCGAAATCACGCGCCGACTGGCAAAACATCGGTCAGAACCTGATGAGCGTCGTTCACGGCAACGACCTCAGCGCGGCCGTAAAGGATTATGCGGCAATGGCCACGGCGTACAACCGGAACCAGCCGGCAGCCTTCAATCAGGCAGTTGAGGAGTACCGTAACTGGCTCAACGAATGGTTTGCGCCGGAAGCCCGGCATGGCGCGCAGGAATATTTCTTCAACGAATTCGAACCGTTCTACAAGGCCATCATCATCTACGTAACGGCGTTTTTGCTGGCGGTGATTGCCCTGCTAACCTTCGCGCTGGCGCCCAAACTGTCCGAGACGCTGCGGCGCTCGGCATTCGGGCTGGTCGTGCTGGGTGGCATCATCCACACGTTCGGCCTGGTGTTTCGCATGTGGCTGGAAGGCCGCCCGCCGGTGACGAACCTATATTCGTCCGCGATCTTCATCGGCTGGGGTTGTGTCGTTTTGGGAATCATCCTGGAACGCGTTTTTGCCGTCGGCTTGGGCAGCGCGGTGGCATCGTTTGCCGGATTCGTCACCCTGGTCATCGCCCACAACCTTTCGATGGACGGGGACACGATGGAAATGCTTCGCGCGGTGCTGGACACCAATTTCTGGCTGGCGACCCACGTCGTAGTCGTCACCCTCGGTTATGCCTCGACGTTCATGGCGGGTCTGCTCGGCGTCACGTACGTGCTGCTCGGCTTGTTCACACCGTTGCTAAAATATAAATCGGGTAACATGGAACTGGGCAAGGTGCTCGCAAAAATGACTTATGGCATCGTCTGTTTCGCCGCGCTGTTCAGTTTCACCGGCACGGTCCTCGGCGGCATCTGGGCCGACCAGTCGTGGGGCCGGTTCTGGGGCTGGGACCCGAAGGAAAACGGTGCGTTGCTCATCGTGTTGTGGAACGCCGCCATCCTGCACGCGCGCTGGGGCGGCCTGATCCGCGAACGCGGCCTCATGAACATGGTCATCTTCGGCAATATCGTGACGAGTTGGTCCTGGTTCGGCGTGAACATGCTCGGCATCGGTCTGCACAGCTACGGTTTCATGGCCGCCGCGTTCTGGTGGCTGCTCGCCTTCGTCCTGAGCCAGGTGGCGTTGATCCTGCTCGGAATGTTGCCAACCGGAATGTGGAAAAGCTTCCGAACTCCGTCACGGCCGGCCGGCGCTTGAATTAACGGCCAACGGGATGACCATGGGAGGTGTTGCGTCCATTCACTAAAAATCGGGCGTGACAACACCGTAAATTTCGACATCGTGCGGGTAACCGTTATGAATCTCAAAATCATTCCTCCTT
>Ga0335083_10011693_pt1 | contig 10542 bp, 12 predicted proteins | sample Lox_Sample_42_FD_206716 | JGI IMG/M metagenome (GOLD analysis project Ga0335083, IMG submission 206716) | Soil microbial communities from Loxahatchee National Wildlife Refuge, Florida, United States - Lox_Sample_4.2 | ecosystem: Environmental > Terrestrial > Soil > Wetlands | place: USA... | reverse complement strand
GACTCCTTCGCCATGCTGCCGTGGTGGGCGGTGACGTGCTCTTCGTCCAGGCGCTCGGACAGGTGGCGCGCCAGGCGCTCGGCCTGGCGGCGCGTGTTGACGAACACCAGGGTGGTGCGGTGCTCGCTCACCAGCTGCGCCAGGCGGTCGTAGATCTGCGTCCAGACCTCGCCCGACATCACCGCCTCCAGCGGCGAGTCCGGGATCTCCAGCTGCAGGTCGCGCGTGCGCACGTGGCCCGCATCGATGATGGCGCACTCGGCCGCGCCGTCGGGACGCAGGTTGGCGTTGCCCACCAGGAAGCGCGCCACATCGGCGATCGGCTTCTGGGTCGCGGACAGCCCGACGCGCCTCAGGCGCCGCCCGGCGAGCGCCTCGAGGCGCTCGAGGGTCACGGCGAGGTGCGCGCCGCGCTTGCTGCCGGCCATGGCGTGGATCTCGTCCACGATCACGGTGCGCGTGGTGGCGAGCAGGGTGCGGCCGGAGGCCGAGCCCATGAGGATGTAGAGCGATTCGGGCGTGGTGACCACGATGTGCGGTGGCCGGCGGCGCATGGCGGCGCGCTCAGACTGCGGGGTGTCCCCGGTGCGCACCACGGTGCGGATCTCCAGTTCGGGCAGCCCGGCGGCGGCGAGCTCGCTGCGGATGCCCTCGAGCGGCGCCTCGAGGTTGCGGTGGATGTCGTTGGAGAGCGCCTTGAGCGGGGAGACGTACACGACGGTGGTCTCGTCCGCGAGCGCGCCCTGGGCCAGGCCCCGCTGCACCAGCTCGTCGATCACGGCGAGGAAGGCGGCGAGGGTCTTGCCCGAGCCGGTGGGTGCGGCGATGAGCACGTGGCGCCCCGCGGCGATCTCGGGCCACGCGGCGGCCTGCGCCGGGGTGGGGGCCACGAAGGTGCGCGCGAACCAGCGCGCCACGGCCGGATGGAAGGCGGGGAGCATTGTTATGAATTGAAACACAGCCGGGCGGCGCGCCGCAGCATCGCGCGTGCGCGGCCGCTCGCGTACAGGGGCTCCCGGGCCTCGGTCCTGTACGCCTGCAGGCGTCTTACCCCAAACGGACGCGTCCCGCTGTCCGACAATCCTGACGCGGGCCGCTGACTGCCCGCGGGGCAAAAGGGGAGTAAAGTCCGCAGCTTTCCGGCACGCAATACCGAGGGGACTGCGCAGGATGTGGGAAGCCGAAGACGTCGAAGCATCAGCGAAGCGCAAGGTCGCATGGCTGGTCGGCATCGTCGCCGCGGCGGTGCTCGCCGCCGGCGGCTGGTACTGGTACTCGCACCGGGAGCCGCCCGCGCCGCCCGTGGCCGCCACGCCGCCGCCGGCCGCGCCGCCGGCGAACGCGGAACCGCAGATCGCGCATCCCATCAGCGCCGGGGGTGAGGGCGCCGCGCTGCCGGCACTCAACGACAGCGACCAGGTGGTGCACGACTCGCTCGCCGGCGTCGTGGGCCGCGAGCCGGTCGAGCAGTTCCTCGAGCCGCAGAACATCATCCGCCGCATCGTGGTGACGGTCGACAACCTGCCGCGCAAGAAGCTCGCGGTCGACCGCCGGCCGGTGAAGCCGACCGCGGGACAGACCGCGACCGCCTCCCAGGGCGACCTCGTCACGCTCAGCCCCGAGAACTACGCGCGCTACGCGCCGCTCATGAAGGTGCTCGAGAAGACCGACATGAAGGCGCTGGCGGTGGTCTACGAGCGGCTGTACCCGCTGTTCCAGCAGTCCTACGAGGACCTCGGCTACCCGGGCAAGTACTTCAACGACCGCCTGGTCGAGGTGATCGACCACCTGCTGCAGACCCCGGAGATCAGCACCCCGATCGCGCTCACGCAGCCGAAGGTGTTCTACGAGTTCGCCGACCCCGACCTCGAGAACCGCTCCGCGGGGCAGAAGCTGCTGCTGCGCATGGGGCCCGCGAACGAGCGCCTCGTCAAGGACAAGCTGCGCGCGTTCCGCGCCGAGATCGTCAAGAAGAAGTAGCACCCCGCGCCGACGAAGAGGTGGACGATGACCGAGGCAGCAACCATCGCCGATGCGGACCTGGCGCGCCCGCTGGCCGAGCTGCGCTCGGTGCTGATCCCGGGGGAAACCCTCGAGGCCATCGCGGTGCAGCGGCGCCTGTTCGCGCTCACGCACCGGCGCGTGCTGCTCGCCGCCACCAGCGGCCGCCTGGTGGTGCTCACGCGCAAGCTCCTCGGCGGCTTCGACGTCACCACCATCCGCTGGCAGGACCTCGAGGAGGTCACGCTGCACGTGGGCATGCTCAGCGCCGCGCTCGCCCTGCGTGCCGGCAAGGCGACCGACCTCGCCTCGCTCGCCACCACCGGCTCGCAGCGCGTCGAGTTCCGCGGCCTGCGCGCTGAGCAGGCCCAGGCCGTCTATCGCATCTGCCAGATGCAGGACCAGGCGTGGCGCGAGAAGCGCCGCATCCGCGAGCTGGAGGAACTGCGCGCGCGCTCGGGCGGCATCCAGGTGAGCTCGGGTGCGGCCGCCGGGTCGGCCACGGACGGTGATGCAGTGCGGCGGCTGCAGGAAGCCAAGCAGCTGCTCGAGGCGCGGCTGATCACCGATGCGGAGTACGAGGCCATCAAGGCCAAGATCGTCTCCTAGACGACACTTTGCACAGGTAATCCACAAGTCATCCACAGGCGAGCTGAGCTAGTCTTCCGCCATGGCCATCCGCTTCCGGCGCCGGCGCGAGCCCGAGAACGAGGTACTGGGCATCTACACCTTCCCCAGCCGCACGGTGCGCGTGCTGAAGACGCAGGACGACCGCATCCTGTGGACCTGTGACTGCGACCGGTTCCGCCGCCAGCAGGACCAGCGCGAGCCGCTGTGGTGCAAGCACATTGCCAAGGCCGCCGCGCGGCGCTCGCTCGAGCGCATGACGCGCCGCGTCGCCGGCACCCGCAACCTTGATCCCTGAGGGCCCGCTCAGGCCTCGATGAGGCCGTGCCGGATCGCGATCAGGGTCAGCTCCGACTGGTTCGCCACCGCGAGCTTCTGCTTGATGTTGTAGAGGTGCGTGCCGATGGTGGAGGCCGAGAGCTTCAGGTCCTCGGCAATGCGCTGCACCGTGTGGCCGCGCGCCAGGCGCAGGAATACCTCGAACTCGCGTTCCGACAGCCGCTCCACCGGCGACTTGCCGCTGCCGTCGGCCTCCTGCAGCGCGAGCTTGCGGGCGATCTCCGCATCCAGGTAGCGCTCGCCCGCCGCCACCGCCGTGATCGCCTCCAGCAGGGCCTCCGGGGCGCTGCGCTTGGAGAGGAAGCCGCGCGCACCTTCGCGCAGCGCGCGCTGCGCGTGCTGCGGGTCGTCGTGGGCCGAGAGCGTGAGCACCCGCGCCTGCGGCTGGTGGGCGCGGATGCGGCGCAGCGCCTCCAGGCCCCCCATGCCGGGCATCGACAGGTCCATGACCACCACGTCCGGGGACAGCTCGAGGAAGCGCTTGAGCGCGACCTCGCCGCTCTCGGCCTCGCCGATCACCGTGGTGCCCGGGTGGGCCTGCAGCAGCAGGCGAAAGCCGGTGCGCACCACGGCGTGGTCGTCGACGAGCAGGACTCGGATCATGCGTTCACCAGCGGGATGTCGGCGGCGATGCGCGCGCCATGGGGGGTGAGGTTCGTGACGCTAAGAGTACCGCCGAGCCGCTCGACGCGCTCGGCGAGTCCCCGCAGGCCGAAGTGCCCGGGGCGCGCCCAGTTCTCGGGCAGGCCCACGCCGTCGTCGCTCACCGCGGCCTTCAGCCGCGTGGCGTCGGCGCGCAGCTCGATCTCGACCTTCTGCGCCTGTGCGTGGCGCACCGCGTTCACCAGCGCCTCCTGCACCACGCGGTAGACCGCGAGCGTCACGCTCGCGCCCAGGTCTGGCGGCAGCTCGTTGCGCAGCACCAGCCGGGGCGTCGCGTGGCGCCGCTGCCAGTCGCTGACCAGGCTGTCGAGCGCGTGCGCGAGCCCCTGGCCGTCGAAGCTGATCGGCGCGAGGCGCGGGATCAGGCCGTGCATGGCGTCGTAGAGGCGTGCCGCCTCGTCGGAGATGAGGCGCGCCGTGTCGCGCGTCGTGTCGTTCCCGGACTGCGTGGCGATCGCCATCGCCAGCGAGCGGATCGCCGTGACCGACTGCCCGAACTCGTCGTGCAGCTCGTGCGCGATCTGGCGGCGCTCCTCCTCGACGCTCTGCTCGATGAGCGCGCCGAGCTCGCGCCGCTCCTCGAGCCGGGTACGCGCCTCGTGCGCCTCGCGCTCGGCCTGCACGTTGCTCTCCACGCTCTGCGCCATGCGGTTGAAGGCGCTGCCCATGGCCTGCGCCTCGTCCCCACGCAGCGGCGGCAGGCGGTAGCCGAGGTCGCCGTGCTGCAGCCGCTCCAGGCCCTGCACGATGACCTTGAACGGGTCGAGCGCCCGGCTGACGAGCCAGAAGGCGAGCCCGCTGACGGCCGCCAGCAGTACCGCGCCGCCGGCCAGCATGCGCGTGAGGTCGTCCCAGGCGTCCAGCACCGCGCGCGAGGCCTGGGCGTCGAAAGCGAGCTGCGCGCCGTCGGGCAGCGCGAACAGCTGCCGCGGCACGTGCGGGGTCAGCAGCTGCACGAACCAGTGCGGCGCCTCGCGCCCGGCCTTGTAGAGCGCCGGCGGCGAGGTATAGATGACCGAGCCATCGGCGGCGCGCAGCGTGATCTCGGTGGCGCGCACGTGGCCGACCTGCTCGAGCAGGTTCTGGACGGCGAGCGTGCCGCCGCCATCGGCGTAGGCCTGCGCCAGGCGCCCGAGCGTCTGGGCGGCGACGTGGTTGGCGGCCTCGATCTCCTCGCGGATCGAGGAACGCGTGGCGCGGATCTCGTCCAGGATGGTGGCGGCGATGAACACCGCCGTCAGGCCGGTCAGTACCAGGTTTAGGCGGGTCCTGAGCTTCATCAAGGAGTTAGGGCAGTGCGGGCGTCATCGGCGGCGCGGCGGTGGCAGTTCTTTCAAGAAATTCTCGAAGCTGCCTTCATGACCCTGCAGTGTGCGCCGCGCGCACGGCTGGGTGAGGATACACCTGCACTGTCAATAACCGGCAACGCTTTAGGAGTTCTGACCATGCGCTGGGAAATACCTCAGGCCGTTGATTTCCGTTTCGGTATGGAAATCACGATGTACATCGCGAACCGGTAAGTACCGCTCGCGAGGCCCAGGGAGCCTGGCTGCCGGGCTCCGCAAGCCCTCCCTTCGAACCAACAGGGCGCGTGACCCGGGCGGCGCCCTAGAGTCCAAGCGTGAAGATACGGGTACTGGGGTCCGCGGCCGGCGGTGGCTTTCCCCAGTGGAACTGCAACTGCCGCAACTGCTCGGGCCTGCGCCAGGGAACGCTGCGCGCCCGGGCGCGCACCCAGTCCTCCATCGCGGTACGCGGCGCCGACCCGTGCGCCTGGGTGCTGGTGAACGCCTCTCCCGACATCCTCGTGCAGCTGCGCGCGGCCCCCATGCTGCAGCCGGCCCGCGCCGCGCGCGACACCGCGCTGCGCGCCGTGGTGCTGGTGGATGCGCAGATCGACCACACCACGGGGCTGTTCATGCTGCGCGAGTCGACCCGGCCGCTGCCGGTGTTCTGCACCGACAACGCCTTCCTCGACCTCACCCGCGGCAACCCGGTGTTCGGCGTGCTCGGCCACTACTGCGGCATCGAGCGCCACGTCCTCAAGACCGACGGCAGCAGCTTCACCGTTGCGGGCGTCGAGGACCTCGAGTGGCGCGCGCTGCCGGTCGCCTCCCGGCCGCCGCCGTTCTCTCCCAACCGCGAGCGGCCGCAGCCCGGGGACAACGTGGCGCTCGAGATCCGCGACCGCGCAAGCGGCCGGCGCGTGCTGTACGCACCCGGGCTCGGGGCGATGGAGGTCCCGGTGCTGGAGGCCCTGGGGCGGGCCGACTGCGTGCTGGTGGACGGCACCTTCTGGACCGACACCGAGATGATCGACCGCGGCCTGTCCGCCAGGCGGGCGCGCGACATGGGGCACCTGGCGCAGTCCGGGCCCGGCGGGATGCTCGAGCACCTGGCGCGCCTGCCGCGCACCACGCGCCGCATCCTCATCCACATCAACAACACCAACCCGATCCTGGACGAGGAATCCGCCGAGCGTGCCACGCTCCAGGCGGCCGGCATCGACGTGGCGCACGATGGCATGGAGGTCGACCTATGAGCGAGGCAGCCTGGAGCCGGGCCGAGTTCGAGCGGCAGCTGCGCGAGCGCGGCCGCGCCTACCACATCCACCACCCCTTCAACGTCATGCTCAACACCGGCAAGGCGACCGCGGTGCAGATCCGCGGCTGGGTGGCGAACCGCTACTACTACCAGATCAACATCCCGGTGAAGGATGCCGCCATCATCGCCAACTGCGACGACCGCGCGGTGCGGCGCAACTGGGTGCAGCGCATCCTCGACCACGACGGCTACGGGGACGACCCGGGCGGCATCGACTCCTGGCTGCGCCTGGCGGAGGCGGTGGGGCTGCAGCGTGCCGAGGTCGAGAGCCTGGACGCGGTGCTCCCGGGGGTGCGCTTCGCGGTCGACGCCTACGTCAACTTCGCGCGCCGCGCGCCCTGGCCGGAGGCGGTGTGCGCATCGCTCACGGAGCTCTTCGCCCCCGAGATCCACAAGCAGCGCCTGGCGAGCTGGCCCGAGCACTACCCCTGGATCGAGGCGGGCGGACTTAGGTACTTCCAGAGCCGCGTGAGCCTGGCACGGCGCGACGTCGAGTTCGGGCTGGCGGTGACGCTCGAGCACTTCCGCAGCCGCGCCGAGCAGGAGCGTGCGCTGGAGATCCTGCAGTTCAAGCTGGACGTGCTGTGGCACATGAACGATGCCATGGGGCTCGCCTACGGGGTGAAGTCATGACCGCAGGCCTCGACGGCGGCGCGCGGCCGGCGCTGGTCGCCGGCATGCGCCTCCAGTACGAGCCGGCCCAGTCCGCGCACGTGCTGCTCTACCCCGAAGGCATGGTGAAGCTCAACGGCACCGCGGGGGCGATCCTCGAGCGCTGCAGCGGCGAGCGCACGCTCGAGCAGATCGTCGCGGACCTCGAGAAGAGCTACGGGGCGAGCGGGCTCACTAAGGACGTCAGCGCCTTCATCGCCTATGCGCTGGAGAAGCACTGGCTGGAGCTGCGCGCTTGAGCGCGCCCGCCGTGGCGGCACCGGCGGCGGCCGGCGGCGTGGGGCCGCCGCTGTGGCTGTTGCTCGAGCTGACCTACCGCTGCCCGCTGCACTGCGTGTTCTGCTACAACCCGACCGACTTTGCGAACACCGGGCCCGAGCTCACCACCGCGGCGTGGCTGCGGGTGCTGGAGCAGGCCCGCGCGCTGGGCGCGGTGCAGCTCGGCCTCTCCGGCGGTGAGCCGCTGGCGCGCGAGGACCTCGAGGAGATCGTGGCGCGCGCCCACGCGCTCGGCTTCTACGTGAACCTCATCACCTCCGGGATCGGGATGACCGAGGCGCGCATCCGCGCGCTCAAGGATGCAGGTCTCGACCACATCCAGCTGTCCTTCCAGGACAGCACGCGTGAGCTGAACGACTTCCTCTCCAGCACCCGCACCTTCGAGCTGAAGGCGAAGGTCGCCGGCCTGATCCGCGCGCACGGCTACCCGATGGTGCTCAACGTGGTGCTGCACCGGCACAACATCGACCACGTGGGCGAGATCCTGGCGCTCGCCGAGCGCCTGGGCGCCCAGTACGTCGAGCTCGCCAACACCCAGTACTACGGCTGGGCGTGGCTCAACCGCGAGGAGCTGCTGCCGAGCCGCGCGCAGCTCGAGCGCGCGGAGGCCGTCACCAACGAGTTCCGCGCCCGGGTCGGCCAGGCGACCAAGGTGTATTTCGTGGTGCCGGATTACTTCGAGACACGGCCCAAGCCCTGCATGAGCGGCCTGGGCTCGCTGTTCCTCGCCATCGCCCCGGACGGGACGGCGCTGCCGTGCCACGCGGCCCGCATGCTCCCCGGGCTCGAACTCCCCAACGTGCAGCACTCGTCCGTGCGCGAGATCTGGTACGAGTCTTCCGCATTCAACCGCTTCCGCGGCCAGGGCTGGATGAAGGAGCCGTGCCGCAGCTGCCCGGAGCGGGAGAAGGACTTCGGCGGCTGCCGCTGCCAGGCGTACCTGCTGACCGGGGACCCGGACAACGCCGACCCGGTGTGCGAGCTGTCCCCGCACCACCACCGGGTGACCGAGGCGGTCGCGCGGGCGGAAGCCGCCGCCGGCGCGCCGCGGCATGCCGGCGAGCACCGCCTCGTGTTCCGCGACCACCGCACCTCCATTGCGGTGACCACGCTCATGCCGCGCAAGCCGCAGGCGGGGTGATCTAATATCGGCGCATGGCCGTCTTACGTGTGCTGAGGATGGGGGAGCCGCTGCTGCGCGAGGTGGCGCGGCCGGTGCAGCACTTCGACGAGGCGCTGCGCACGCTGATCGCCGACATGGACGAGACCATGCGCGCCAACCATGGCGCGGGGATCGCCGCCCCGCAGGTGGGCGTGGGCGTGCGCGCCGTGATCTTCGAGCTCAACGAGAACCCGCGCTACCCGCACATCAAGCCCGTGCCCTACACGGTGCTGGTGAACCCCGTGCTCACCGCGCTCACCGAGGAGCAGGACGAGGGCTGGGAGGGGTGCCTCTCGGTGCCGGGCATGCGCGGCCTGGTGCCGCGCTTCACCCGCCTGCGCTACCAGGGGTTCGACGCCCAGGGCACGCCCATCGACCGCACCGTGGAGGGCTTCCACGCCCGCGTGGTGCAGCACGAGGTGGATCACCTCGACGGCATCCTGTTCCCGCAGCGGGTGCGGGATCTGCGAAACTTCGGCTACGAGGACGTCCTGGCCGGGCAGATGACGCCGATGCCGGACTGATTGACCGCAGCACTGCCGCACCAGGAGGACACCGCCATGAGTCAGCGCGCCACCGGATCCTTCGACGTCAAGGTCACCCCGCAGAAGCCGGACACCCAGGTCGCGCGCGCCGCGAACCTCAGCCGCCTCACCATCGACAAGCGCTTCCACGGCGACCTCGAGGGTATCAGCAAGGGCGAGATGCTGGCGCTGCAGACCGACACCCAGGGCTCGGCGGGCTACGTCGCGCTCGAGCGGGTGACGGGCAAGCTCAAGGGCCGCGCGGGGGCCTTCGTGCTGCAGCACTCGGCGACCATGAACCGCGGTGAGCCGGAGTCGGCGATCACCGTCGTGCCGGACTCAGGCAGCGGCGAGCTGCGCGGCATCAGCGGGCGCATGAACATCGTGGTGGCGGCCGACGGCAGCCACACCTACGAGTTCGACTTCAGGATCGACGGTCCGCACGGCTGAAGCCGCGCCTCAGCTGCCCGAATCCGGCGGCATTTTCAGGCGCTTCAGCAGCGCGGCAAAACGCGGGTCGGGGCGGATCGCATCCAGCTGCGGGTCGTGCCGCACCCACAGGATCCCCGGGTCGTGACCCACGCTGCGTTCGAGCCACGCAAAGGCCTCATCGGGACTGCCGGTGTAGGCATAGGCCTCGGCCAGCTGGAACTCCGAGCCCGCCGACTGTCGCCGCAGCTCACCGATCGCCGCCTGCATCTCGCGCGTGCGGCCGGTGTCGTGGTAACCGAGCGGCAGCCCGAACAGGCGCCACGCCGAGTCCTGCGGCTCGGCCTCGAAGGCGGTCACGGCTGCGGCCGGCTGCCCCTGCATGAGCAGCACCCGCCCGAGCTCGTAGTGCAGGCCGGTGAACTGGGGATTGCTGTCGATGGTTGACTGCAGCACCGCGGCGGCGTCCTTGGGGCGGCGCCCATAGAGCAGTGCGCGCCCCAGGTACTTGCGCATCAGTGGGTTGAGGGGGTCCAGGTCGCTGCCGCGCTGGAACTGGCCGATCGCCTCGCTGGCGGTCCCGACCGCCATCCCCAGGTGGCCGCGCAACTGCCACAGGAGCGCGTGGTTCGGGTCGAGGGCTGCGACCTTGTCCAGCAGCCGCCGGGTCTCGGTGAAGTCGAGCTGCTGCAGGCGCGCGACTGCCAGCGACAGGTAGCCCTCGGGCAGGTTCGGATCGAGCTCGATGGCGCGCTCGGCGGCGGTGACCGCCTTGGCGGTGCCGCCGCCGTCGGCGTCCACGCCATTGGCTACACGCCGGATGTGGCAGTAAGCCAGGGCCGCATAGGCCGCGGCATACCTGGGGTCGAGTTGCAGGGCGCGCTGGTAGAGCTGCACCGCGCCCTCGAGGTCTTCCGCGCGGTCGCGCTGCACCAGGTACTGCGCCTGCAGGAACAGGTTGTGCGCCTCGACGCTCTGGGTCTTGCCGCCGGCCGCGTCCGCGTTGGTCAGCAGGCTCAGCTTCATCTGCTCGGCGACCGCGCGCGCGATCTCGTCCTGCACCTGGAAGATGTCGTGCATGTCGCGGTCGAAGGTCTGCGACCACACGTGGTAGCCGTCATCGGCGCGCACCAGCTGCGCGGTGATGCGCATGTGCGTCCCCGAGGTGCGCACACTGCCCTCGAGCACGTGCGTGACCTTCAGCGCCTGCCCGATCTCACCCACCGGCGCCGACTTGCCCTT
>Ga0335083_10011692_pt1 | contig 10542 bp, 7 predicted proteins | sample Lox_Sample_42_FD_206716 | JGI IMG/M metagenome (GOLD analysis project Ga0335083, IMG submission 206716) | Soil microbial communities from Loxahatchee National Wildlife Refuge, Florida, United States - Lox_Sample_4.2 | ecosystem: Environmental > Terrestrial > Soil > Wetlands | place: USA: Florida... | reverse complement strand
GCCGTCGATCAGCCCGAGCAGTGCCGGTTGCGAGTTGGTCGGGGACCAGACCAGGTCACGGCCGTCGCTGGGCTGGGTGGACCGGTGCGCGAAGTCGGCGCTGAACACCGCGGTGATGGCCTTGAGATCCGCGTGCTTGGTGTCCTCGATCAGGAAGTCGCGGCTGGTCGCGTAGTACCGGCTGGTCAGGTTGGCCGTCATGATCAGCGCGGTCTTGCCGTCGATGACGATGGTCTTCTGGTGGGTGTACTCGAAGGCCGGCGAGGACCAGGTGACCTTCGCGCCGTGGGCGGCCAGGTAGTGGTACGCGGCGTCGTTGGTGCTCTTCTCCTGCCGGTCCAGGATGACCTTGACCCGCACCCCGCGCCGGGCCGCCGCGGCCAGGTCGTGCTCGGCGGCGGTGTCGCTGAACTCGTACATGGTGATGTCGATGTAGTGCCGGGCGTGGCCGATCAGCCGGTAGACGGGGGAGAACCCGGCGCCGGGCTCGGTGAACAGCGGCCCGGACTGGGCGGCGGCCTTGATCTTGCCGCCGCCGGCGTGCCCGGGAGCGGTCAGCGTTAATGGCTTGCAGCCGGCCACGGCGAGGGCGGCGGCCATGATGAGAGCGGGGATGAGAGCTAGGCGGCGCAGCACGGCACACCAGTACCCGTGTCCGGGGAACTAAGCACGCCCCGTGGTCTGGAAATTCAGCGCTCCGAGTTGGAGAAGATGCGCAGGAAGAACAGGAACACGTTGAGCGCGTCGAGGAAGATCGACGCGGCGATGAGCGGCGCCGAGTCGAGCCCCCGGGAGCGGCGCAGCCGCTGGAAGTCGAACATGGTCAGCCCGGCGAAGATGACCAGGCCGAGGATCGAGTAGATCAGGTCGCCGTGCGGGATGTGCACGAAGATCAGCGCGATGCCGAACAGGATGAGCGCGATCAGGGCGAAGAAGCTGATCCGGCCGACCATCGACAGGTCGCGCCTGGTCGCGTACCCGGCCGCGCCGAAGCCCGCGATGAACAGCGCGGTGGCCCCGCCGGCCTGCCACAGCGCCTGCGGGTCGGCGTCCGCGTAATAGCTGAGCGTGGGCGCCAGGCCCAGGCCGAGCAGGATGCCCACCGCGAACAGCAGCCCCACGGTCAGCCCGGGGGAGCGGCGGACGGTGAAGTTCATCGCGATCAGGCAGACGAACGCGGCGATGTAGCTGACGATGGCCACGCCGCCGGACAGGTTCCGGCCGGCGTAGGCGCCGAGCGCGAACAGGCCGGTGGTGATGGCGACGTATCCCATGGTCTGGCCGAACAGCGTCCGGGTCTGGTCCGGGCGGGCCGCGCCCGCCCCGGGGTACGCGTAGGTCTCGCTCATGCCCTGATCGTAGAGGCGCGAGCCAGCGACCCCCAGAGGGTGCTGGCCAGGCATTCTGGATCTTCCGTTAAAAACCTCATAAAATAGTAGGGTGAGCGAACGTTCGCTCATGCCCTGACCTGGGGTGATATCCCTCGATGTCCTGCCTGGAGGTCTGATGCGAGTCCCTGCCCACCGTGCCGTGCTGGCCGCCGTGTCGGCCGTGGCCGCGACCGTGTTCGTCAGCGGGGCCGCGGCCGCGTCGTTAGCCCCGGCGGGCGCCGGCCAGGCCGCGGCCGGCGCCGGCGCCCCGGCCGGCTACGTGTTCGTGCACGACCCGAGCATGGCCAAGGAGGGGGGCACCTATTACCTGTTCTCCACCGGCGACCCGGCCGGGACCATCGGCAACGGCAACATCCAGATCCGGACCTCGACCGACCTGCGGCACTGGATCTACACCGGCACGGTGTTCGCGGACAAGCCCGCCTGGATCACCGCGGCGCTCGGCGACATCCCGAACCTGTGGGCGCCGGACATCTCCTACTTCGGCGGCCTGTGGCACCTGTACTACGCGGGCTCCAGCTTCGGCTCGAACAACTCGGTGATCGGCCTGGCCACCACGCCCACGCTCGACCCGCACAGCCCCCGCTACCACTGGACCGACGACGGCCAGGTGCTGCGGTCCAGCACCACCGACGACTACAACGCGATCGACCCGTCCCTGGTCGCCGCGCCGTCCGGAGACAAGTACCTGGTCTTCGGGTCGTACTGGAGCGGGATCAAGCTGCTGGCCATCGACCCCGCCACCGGCAAGCCGTCCAGCGCGTCCCCCGCCATCTACTCGCTGGCCCAGCGGCCGGCGCCCGACGCGGAAGAAGGCGCCGGGATCACGTACCACGACGGCTACTACTACCTGTTCGTCTCATGGGACCAGTGCTGCGCCGGGATCAGCAGCACCTACCGGATCATGGTCGGGCGGTCCCAGTCGGTCACCGGGCCGTACCTGGACCCGGCCGGCACGGACATGATGAACAGCGGCGGCATGGAGATCCAGGGCAGCGACGAGGGGATGATCGGCCCCGGCTCGTCGTCCATCTTCACCAACGGCGGCCAGTCCTACCTCGTGTACCACTACTACGACGCGTTCGACAACGGTGACCCGTGGGTTCAGGTGCGCCCGCTGGTCTGGACCTCGTCCGGCTGGCCGGTGACCGGCGCGCCGCTGGTCCCGGTGCCGGACAGCCCGGTCCCGCTGGGCGGCTGAGTCGCCGCGGCGGCAGACAACGCGGCCAGCGCGTCCCCGGTGAGGTCGCGCTCGGCCGCGTCGACCACTTCCAGGTCGGCGCGGGTGTGCAATTCGGCCGCGGTGACCAGCAGCCCGACTACCGGTGATGGCGCGGCCGCCCGGGCCTCGGCCAGGCTGCGCAGTTCGGCCAGCAGGTAGGCGCGCTGCCGCCGCAGGACGTCGGCCAGCGGCTCCGCGTCGCCGGCCTGGGCTGCCGCCATCACCTTGAGGAAGAAGTCGTCCCGGTAGCCGCGGCTGCGCGGGCTGGGCCCGGTCAGCCAGCGGCTGAGTTCCTCGCGGCCTGCCGGGGTGATCTCGTACACCAGGCGGTCCGGCTTGACCGGCTGCGGATGGCGCTCGGACTCGACCAGGCCGTCCCGGGAGAGCCGGTCCAGGATCTGGTAGAGGTGCCCGATGTTCAGCCCGCCCCACTGCTCGCCGACCGCCTGCTCGAAGCGGCCCTTCAGCTCATAGCCGTGCGCGGGCTTGGCCTCGAGGAGCGCCAGCACGGCGTGGTGCAGTGGCATGGCACCGGCCCCTTTCCCGTGGGTCGGAGTGACGAGCGGCGTAACGATGTGATCTCACCTTACATTGTCGCTATGTAAGGCTCTTGCATTGCCGCTATGTAAGGGATCAGAGTAGTGCCGTGCGCAGACTGGCGTGGTCGCAGCTCCGGTTCCGTGGCGGCCGGGCGCTGGCCCTGCTGGCCGGGATGCTGGTCGCGGCGACCGCGTTCACCGTGCTGACGGCGGCGGCCCGGACCGCGCAGATCCGCACCATCGGCACGGTGTCGGCGCACTTCCGGCCGGCTTACGACATCCTGGTCCGCCCCGCGGGGGCGCGGAGCACGCTGGAGTCAGCCACCGGCGCCGTCCAGCCGGACTTCCTGTCCGGCATCTACGGCGGCATCACCATGGCCCAGTACCACCAGATCCAGCGCATCTCCGGGGTGTCGGTGGCGGCGCCGATCGCCATGGTCGGGTACGGCTTCATGAACGCGGTCTTCCCGGTCTGGCTGCCCCGGTCCGACGTGTCCCGGCCGGGCCGCCAGCTGTACCGGGTGGACACCACCTGGGTCAGCGCGGGCGGCGCCAGCCGGGTCAGCCAGCCGCCGGAGTACGTCTACGTCACGCCGGACCGGGTCAAGTACCGGAACCGGACCTCGGCCACCAGCGAGATCCTGCCCGGCGGCGCGACCGCGGTCCCGTGCCCGGCCGCCGGCCCGGTGACCAGCCCGTTCAGCTACCGCGCGCTGGCCAGCGCGTCGTGCTTCTCCAAGGTCAACGGCCAGGGCGCCCCGCCGGGCACGTTCTTCGTCCCGGACTTCCACGGCCGGCCGGGTTTCGCCGTCGAGTGGCAGTTCCCGATGCTGCTGGCCGCCGTGGACCCGGCGGCCGAGGCCAGACTGGACGGCCTCAACCGGGCGCTGGCGTTCGGAAAATATCTGCCGGAAACCTACAGCAACCCGGTCGCGGACCATTCCTACCTGGAGGGGGACTCCTACCCGGTGCTGGCCGCGACGGGCAGCGGGATCGGCGAGTACGCGGAAAGCCAGGTCCAGGAGCTGGCCACCCCGGCGGCGCCGCCCACGCTGACCACGGCGGCCATGCGCCGCGACGCCACGCGGCCGGGCCGCTCCGTGCTGAGCCGCGCCACCACCGCCCGGCAGGCGTACTCGTATCTGCTCGGCAACCTGCGGGCCGGCGGCCGCGCGGCTGCCGGCGACGGGCTCTGGACGTACTGGCAGGCCGGGCCGGTGCGGTACCGGCGGGCCAGCGACGGCGGCCTGGTCCCGGACCAGGTGCGCAACCCGGTCTCGGTGTGGGGGACCGGCAGCAACGTGTTCTACGCGCCGCTGGACAACGCCGGCACCCAGTACCGGGCGCTGCGCCAGCACGCCGTCACCGCCCCGGACACCATCTCCCCGGTGCCGCAGCTGACCGGGACGTTCGACCAGAGCAAGATCGCGGCGTTCGACCCGCTGTCCCGGGTGCCGCTGGGGCCTTACCAGCCGACGCTGGCCGCGCCGGCCAGCGCGGCCAGCCGGAAGGCACTCGGTGGCGGGGACCTGCTCCCCAGCCTCAACCTCGGCGGTTATGTGAGCCAGCCGGTACAGATGATCACCACGCTGGCCGCGCTGCCCACCGTGGAGTCGCGCAAGTACACCGGCGACGCGCGGCTGCGCCGCGCCCCGATCAGCGTGATCCGGGTCCGGGTGGCCGGCGTCACCGGCCCTGACCCGGTCTCGCTCAACCGGATCAAGGAGGTGGCTGAGAAGATCGAGCTGCGCACCCACCTGACCGTGGACATCGTGGCCGGATCCTCCCCGGCGCCCACCGCCGTCGCGCTGCCGGCCGGCCGGTTCGGCTACCCCGCGCTGCGGCTGAGCGAAGACTGGGTCAGGAAGGGGGTCGCGATCTCGATCCTGGACGCGGTGGACCGCAGCAGCGTGGCCCTGTTCGTGCTGATCCTCGTGGTCTGCGCGCTGTTCGTGGCCAACTCGGCCACCGCCGCGGTGCGATCACGGCGGCAGGAGCTCGGCGTGCTCACCGCGCTGGGCTGGACCCGGCCGCGGCTGTTCGCCGCCGTGCTCGGCGAGCTGGTGCTGATCGGCCTGATCGCGGGGGTGCTGGCCGCGCTGCTGGCCCCGCCGCTGGCCGCGGCGCTGGGCCTGCACGCGTCCGCGGCCCGCGCGGCGCTGGCCATCCCGGTGGCGGTCGCGGTGGCCGTGACGGCCGGGGCCGTCCCGGCCTGGCTGGCCGCCCGGGCCGACCCGGTCGCCTCGGTGCGGCCGCCGGTCCGGCCCGTGTGGGTACCCGTGCGGCGGGCCTGGCAGCCGCGGCGGATCACCGGCCTGGCCGTGGTGAACGTGCTGCGCACGCCCGGCCGGACGCTGATCGGCGCGCTCAGCCTGGCCATCGGCGTGATGTCGCTGACCCTGCTCGTGGCGGTCACGCTGGCGTTCCGCGGCGCGATCGTCGGGACCCTGCTCGGCAACGTGGTCACGGTCCAGGTCCGCGGGGCGGACTACGTCGCGGTCGCGGCGACCGTCACCCTGGGCGTGCTGGCCGTCGCCGACGCCGTGGTGATCAGCATCAAAGAGCGGGCCGCGGAACTGGCGACGATCCGGGCGTTCGGCTGGCCCGAGCGGGCCCTGCGCCGCCTGGTGATCACCGAGGGGGCGCTGACCGGGCTGGCCGGCTCGGTGGCCGGCGCGGCGGCGGGCCTGGTGGCCGCGGCCGTGTTCGCCGGGCAGCTGCCGCCGCTGCTGTTCGCCGCCGCGGCCGCGGCGATCGTGGCCGGCGTCCTGGTCACCTGCGCGGCCGCGCTGCTGCCCGCCCAGCTGCTGCACCGGCTGCCCGCCGCCCAGCTACTCGCCGAGGAGTGAGCATGACCGAGCCCCCCCATGGCGCCCTCGACCTAAGCGGGGTCAGCAAGCGCTACTCCACCGGCGACGCCCAGCCGGTCACCGCGGCCGACGAGGTGACCCTGCAGATCGAGCCGGGCGGGTTCGTCGCGCTGACCGGCGCTTCGGGGTCGGGCAAGTCCACCCTGCTGCACCTGATCGGCGCGCTGGAACGCCCCGATTCCGGGACCATCCGCAGCGATGGCACCGACGTCACCAGGCTGCGTGGCGGCGCGCTGGCCGCCTACCGGCGCACCGTCGGCTTCGTGTTCCAGCGCTACAACCTGCTGCCCGCGCTGACCGCGCTGGACAACGTGCTCGCGCCAGTGCTGCCCTACCGGACCAGCTGGGACAAGCTGGACCGGGGCCGCCGCCTGCTCGAGGCGGTCGGCCTGGGCGGGCGGGAGCGGTCACTGCCGTCCCGGATGTCCGGCGGCGAGCAGCAGCGGGTGGCGATCGCCCGGGCGCTGATCAACACCCCGCACCTGCTGCTGGCCGACGAGCCCACCGGCAACCTGGACTCGCGCACCGCCAGCGGGATCCTGGACCTGCTGGCCGGGCTGCGCCAGGAGAACCCGATGACGGTCATCATCGCCACCCACGACCCGCAGATCGCGGCCCGCTGCGGCCGGCTGATCCGGCTGCGCGACGGCGCGGTCATCGACGACATCGAGATCGCCGCCGCCCGCCCGGCCGAGGAAACCATCCGCCAGGTCGGCCAGCTCGGCTGACCCCGGGACCGGCCCGCAGTCCCGGTCAGGCGGGCGTGTCAGGCGGGCGTGTCAGTCATCCCCACTGTGTAGCTCATCCCGGCCCTCTTGTGCACGCCGCAGCACCACCTTCCGGATCTCGCTGACCACGATGATCGACAGCGCCACGCCCGCGCACAGCAGCCACTGGTCTTCGTCGAGCGTGGTGGTCTTCAGGATGGCCTGGCAGGGCCCCAGGATGGTGGCCATGACGATCAGGAACAGCGACCCCCCGGTCGTCAGGATGAACGTCCGGTCAGAGAACGTGCTGAGGGAGAACGCCGACTCGCGTGTGTCCTTCGCCTCGATCGAGAAGAACAGGTTGAGCAGCGAGAAGACGACCAGGCCCATGGTCCGCGCGGTGGTGAGGGTGTGCGCCTGCTGGGCCCAGCTGACCAGGCTCAGCGAGCCAACGGCCATCACCAGCCCGACCAGAACCAGCCAGCTGAGCACCCCCCGGCTCAGGATCGGCCGGCTGGGCGACCGGGGCGGGCGGTCCATCAGCCCCTCGGCGGGGTGGCTGTACCCGAGACCGATGGACTGGATCGTCACGGTGGTGAACGCCACCCACAGGACCTGCAGGGGGAGGAGCGGCTCACCGTGGGCGATGTCGAAGATGCTGGCGCCCAGGAAGGTGATGATGAAGCCGAACATGCAGCCCATCTCGAACCGGATGTACCGGGCCAGGTTGTCGTACAGCCCGCGGCCGAGCTGCACCGCCTTGGTGATCGTGGAGAAGTTGTCGTCGGTGAGGATCATCACCGCAGCCCGCTTGGCCACCTCGGTGCCGGTCTCACCCATCGCCACCCCGATGTCGGCCTTCTTCAGCGCGGGCGCGTCGTTGACGCCGTCGCCGGTCATGGCGACGATCTGGCCCTGGCGGTGGAGCACGTCCACCAGGCGGACCTTGTGCTCCGGGGTGACGCGGGCGATCACGCCAATGCCGCCGATCCGCTCCGCCGCCTCGTCGTCGCTCATCGCGCTGAACTCGGCGCCGCTGATCACCTGGCCGTCGATGCCGAGCTGGCGGGCGATCGCGGCGGCGGTCACGGCATGATCGCCGGTGATCATGCGGACCTCGATCCCGGCCGCTTTCGCCTGCGCGACCGAGGCCCGGGCGCCGGGGCGCGGCGGGTCGACGATTCCGGCCAGGGCGAGCAGTTCCAGATCGGTGACCAGCGGGAGCAGGTCGGCCTGGGGATCGAACGTCACCGGGTCGAGATCCCGGCGTGCGGTGGCCATGACCCGCAGGCCCTCCTGCCCGAACCGGTCGTTCTCAGCCAGGTACCGCTGGCGGAGCTGATCGTCCAGCGGTACCGGCCCGGTGTCTGGGTCCAGGATCGTGGCCGCGCGGGCCAGGAGCTGATCGGGCGCCCCTTTCACGAAACAGCGGATCACCGCCTGCCCTGATTCACTGGTCATCTGGTGGAACGTCGCCATCAGCTTGTATTGCGCGTCGAACGGGAGCTCAGCGATTCTCGGATACGCCTGCCTGGTGGCGACGGCGTCGATGCCGCCCTTCGCGGCCAGGGCGACCAGGGCGCCCTCGGTGGGGTCGCCGATCAGCTCGCCGTCGCTCAGCACCGCGTCCGAGGCCAGCACCATGGGCAGCAGGAACTGGTCCAGCGGGCCCGCCGCGTGCCCGGCGACGCGGTTGATACGCCCGCCGGTCGAGTAACCCTTGCCCTCGACCGCGTAGCGGTGCCCGGCGATCGCCAGCGCCGCCGCGGTCATCTGGTTCAGCGTGAGCGTCCCGGTCTTGTCCGTGTTGATCGCGGAGGTAGCGCCCAGGGTCTCGGTGGAGCGGAGCTGCTTCATGATGGCGCCCGCCTTGGCCAGGGCCTGGGTGCCCCACGCCAGGATCGTCGTCACCACCGTGGGCAGCTGCACCGGGACCGCGGCGATGGCGAAGGCGACCGCGGCGTTGAACACCGCGTTGAAGGTGTAGCCGCGGGACAGGTTCACGCCCACCGACGCGATCAGCGCGATGCCCGCGACCAGCAGGAGCTGCTTGGAAAGCCGGTCGAGCTGGCGGGTGAGCGGGGTCTTGACCGCCGGCTGGGCCTGGAGCATTCCCGAGATGTGACCCACCTCGGTGGCCATCCCGGTCGCGGTGACCACGAACTCGCCCGCCCCGCGGGTGACGGAGGTGTTCATGTACACCATGTCGGTCCGGTCGCCCAGCGGCAGGTCGGCCTCCCCGACCGGGGCCGTGCCCTTCGAGACCGGCATGCTCTCCCCGGTCAGCTCAGACTCGGCGATCTCCAGCATGGCCGCCTGCAGCAGCCTGCCGTCGGCCGGCACGATGTCGCCCGCCTCAATCGAGACGACATCGCCAGGGACCAGTTGCTGCGCGGGGATCTCCGCCTGCTGCCCGTCGCGCCGCACCCGGGCCGTGACGATCATCATGTTCTGCAGCGCGGCCACCGCCTGCCCGGCCTTGCCCTCCTGCTGCAGGCCGAGAACCGCGTTGGCCAGGGTCAGCAGGATCAGCAGCGGCCCGGCGCCGAACTGCCTGAGCGGGTAGAGGCTGAGCACACCGGCCGCGACCAGGACGATCTGCATCGGGTCGTAGTACTGGCGCAGGAACGCGTGCCATCGCGGCTCCACCTTGGCCTCGGCCAGCTTGTTGGGGCCGAACTGGCCGGCCCGCGAGGCCACGTCCGCGGCGCTGAGCCCGCGCTGCGCGGATACCTGCTCGGCCTCAAGTACCTGCTCAACGCCGAGCGTGTGCCACGCGAGCCCGCGGGCCTGCGGCTCCGCCCCCGGCACGCGCACATCGGTCACTGAGGCCTGATACCCGTCGCGCCGGCAATGAGTCCTTGGCCGGTGGGCTGATCAGCTCCGCGGCCAGGCGGTGAATTGCTCGCGCAGCCGGGCCACGTCGGCTGGCCCGAGCCCGTAGCGGGCGAACACCCCGTCGGGCATCCGGTCCAGCTGACGGCCCGCGTCGGCGAAGTCCCGGTCTTCCAGGCCGGGATCGAGCCGTTTCGCGAAGCCGATCAGCTGGTCCACCGGGTAGCGGCGCATGGCGGCGGCGGTGTCGATATAGTCGCGCGGCTCGACCCGGCTGGCCAGCGCGCAGACCTTCGAGCCGGCCAGGTCCTCCAGGGCCAGCACCGGCCCGACGTCCATGGTCACCGGCCGGTGGCTGCGGTCGAAGTAGGCCAGCTGCAGCATGGTCTGCTGCCCGCCGGGCGCGGTGATGATCCACTCGGCGATCCCCTCGCCCATGCCGTAGAACACGCCCGCCAGGCCGTGGTCGCTGTCCTGCCGGTCGGCCTGGAGCCCGGCCGCGCGCAGCGCGTGCTCCACCACCTCGGCGGCGGCGCCCACCCCGGCTTCCTGGTTGCTGAACAGGTCCACGTCGTCGGTGGGCCGGTCCACGATGCCGTGCGCGATCAGCGCGTTACCGCCGGCTAAGGCGAAGCCGTGCCGGGCCGCGGCACCGAGCGCCACGGTGGCCACCGTGCGCTGGAGTTCGTCGATCGGCATCAGGTGGCGGCCGGGACCGGGGCCGCCCGCAGCACCGGGTGCTGATCTTCCCAGGCCTGCCGCACGTCGCGGGGCAGGTGCAGGTCCGGCCACAGGCTGGCCAGCCGGGCGCCGTTCAGGTAGGCGAGATCCTCGGGCCTGCGGGCCTCCCGCAGCACGATCTGGTACATCCAGGGCAGCATGCCCGGCTCGTCCAGGTCGAAGCGGCGGTCCGGGAACCAGAACAGCCAGATCGGCAGCTCGGCCACGCCGTGCTCGGGGCCGTCCAGGCCGTCCAGG
>Ga0335083_10011690_pt1 | contig 10543 bp, 13 predicted proteins | sample Lox_Sample_42_FD_206716 | JGI IMG/M metagenome (GOLD analysis project Ga0335083, IMG submission 206716) | Soil microbial communities from Loxahatchee National Wildlife Refuge, Florida, United States - Lox_Sample_4.2 | ecosystem: Environmental > Terrestrial > Soil > Wetlands | place: USA... | reverse complement strand
CGAGCTGCAGACGGGCACGTGGCGGATCGAGGCGGATTCCCCGGAAGCGCTCTGGGAGCTGCTCTCCAACTCGATGCCGCCGCTCCACGCCTGGCTCGGGAGCGTCGACGACGAGACGCGCACCCGTGCTGAGCGCGTCTATCTCGACTTCCTCGCATCGGGCGTCTTCGAGCGCAACTACGTGCTCGTGCTCGGAGAGCGCCGGTGAGCACCGCGACGCTGCGCGACGAGGTCACCGACCTCCTCCAGCGACTGATCCGCGTCGACACGACCAATCCGCCCGGCAACGAGACGGCTGCTGCGGAGCTGCTGCGCGACTACCTCGAGGCGAACGGTCTTGCCTGCGAGTTGATCGCCCGGGTGCCCGAGCGCGCGAACCTCGTGGCGCGCATCCCGGGCGGCGACGGGCCGTCCCTCCTCTTCCTCTCCCACACGGACGTCGTGCTCGCCAACCCGGCTGAGTGGTCCGTCGCACCGTTCGGCGGCGAGCTGCGCGACGGCTGCGTCTGGGGACGCGGTGCGCTCGACATGAAGGGCCAGGTCGCGGCGAGCGCGGTCGCGATCGCCTCGCTCGCGCGGGAGGGCTTCCGGCCGAACGGCGACCTGATCTTCGCCGCGACCGCCGACGAGGAGGTCGGCGAGGGCTTCGGCCTCGAGTGGCTGTGCGAGGAGCATCCGGACGCGGTCCGCTGCGGCTTCGCGATCAACGAAGGCGGCGGCGAGCGGCTCGAGCTCGGCGACGGCCGCGTGATCTACGAGGCAACGGTGGCGGAGAAGCTGACCGCGCCCTTCCGCCTGCGCGTGCACGGCCGCTCCGGGCACGCCTCGATGCCCGCAATAGCCCACAACGCACTCGTCGACGCGACCCGGCTGATCGAGCGGCTTGCCGAGTACCGGCCGGAGCCTCAACTCGGCCCCGAGGTCGAAGCCTTTCTCCACGTCGTCCTCGGCGAGGAGACGACCGCTGCCGCGGCGGTGGATCGCGTGACGGCGGTGTCGCCCGTCGTCGCGGCCCTCGTCGACGCGCTGCTCGTTCCGACCTTCTCGCCCACGATGATCTCGGCGTCGCAGAAGCGGAACGTGATCCCGGGGCTCTGTGACGTGGAGATCGATTGCCGGCTCCTGCCGGGGCAGCACCCCGAGCACGTCGAGCCGCTCATCCGTGCCGTTCTTGGCGGCGACGTCGAGTACGACCTCGAATGGACCGAGGAGCCGCAGGGAGGCACCCGGTCGGCGCTTGGCACGCCGTTGTGGGAGGCGCTCGAGGGGTTCGTCGCGGAAGCGGAACCTGGCGCCCAGGCCGCGCCGCTCTGCTGTGCCGGCTTTACGGACAGCCACTGGCTGCGCCAGGCGTTCGGAACCGTCGCGTACGGCTTCTTCCCGGTGACGGCGGAGATGCCGCCCGAAGTCGCTGCCCTGCTCATCCACTCGGCCGACGAGCGCGTCCCGGTCTCCGATCTCGAGCTCGGCGTCGGCTGGCTGCGGCACGCGGCCCGCGCGGTTCTCGGGTAGCGCCGACTACCCTGTCGGCGTGGCCAAGGAGAAGATCCGGCTCGGCGGAATGGCCCTGCCGAACGGTGTGCTCGTCCACGGGCCGCATGCCTGGGCCTGCGCGATCCGGCGCGAGGACGGCGAGATCGAGGTCTCCTCGGCGCGGAAGCGCCTTCGCGCTTCGCGCATCCAGAATCCGATCTTGCGCGGCCCGGCCCGCCTCGCCGAGGCGCTTGCGTTGCTGCCGCAGGTGAAGGCCAGGCTCCCGGCGGCGCGACTCCCGATGGAGAGCCCGCGTACGGTCGCGTCGATGCTCGGTGCCGCCGTGTTCATCCGGGGCCTCCGCGAGTCGAGAATGCGCCCCGTTCCCCGTGAGCTCCTGTCCGCGCTCGTGTCGGTGGCGCCGGCCGTCTTCGCGCTCCGCTCGGGCGAGCTGGCCGCCTACCACGGCGCCGAGCACATCTCGATCGGTACCTACGAGCACGGGAAGCGCGCGACCCGTGAGCACGAACGCTGCGGCGGGCACCTCGTCGGGCCGCTCGTCGTCACGTCGGCGGTCGGCAACGTCCTCGCAGGCCTCGCCCCGGAACGGCATCGACGCCAGGCGCAGGCTGCTGCGCAGATCGGCGCAATCGCGGCGGCCACCGAGCTCTTCGGCTGGATGACGCGGAACCCGTCCCACCCGCTGGCGCGGGCGCTCTCCAAGCCGGGACACGAGCTCCAGCACCGCTTCTCGACGGCGGAACCGAGCACGCAGCAGCTCGAGGTTGCCCAGGCCGCGCTCGAGGCATGCCTCGAGCTCGAGCATGCCGCAGCCGCCTAGGCAGCGCCTCGACCCATCGGTCTTCGGCCTCCCGGTCGAGAAGATGCGAGCGGGCCGGTACACCGACGCGTACTTCAACCACGCCCGCGCGACACTCCTCGCCGACGGCCGCCACGCGAACGTCGTCGTCCAGGTCTTCCAGAAGAATGCCGCCTGGCTCGGCGGGATCGACGAGGCGATCGCGATTCTCCGGCTCTGCTCTCACGAGCCCGGCGCGCTGACGATCCGCGCGCTCCACGACGGCGATCGGCTCGAGCCCTGGGAGACCGTGCTGACGATCGAGGGCGACTACACGGCGTTCGCGCACCTCGAGACCGTCTACCTCGGCGCCCTCGCGCGACGGACGCTGATCACGACGAACGTCGTGCGGGTGCTCGAGGCGGCGAACGGGAAGCCCCTCATCTTCATGCCGGCCCGATTCGACCACTATCGCGTTCAGGCCGGTGACGGCTACGCGGCCCACGTGGCCGGGCGGATCACCGGCCTCGAGATCGGAGTCACGAGTGACGAGCAGGCGTCGTGGTGGGGCGGGAGGGCGATCGGCACCGTGCCGCACTCCCTGATCGCGGCGTACGGTGGGGACACGGTCCTCGCGGCCCGCAAGTTCGCGGAGTGGGCTCCGCCGGACATGTCGGTCACGGTGCTCCTCGACTTCGAGAACGACTCCGTGCGCACCGCGCTCGAAGTGGCGGACGCACTGGGCGAGCGGCTGTGGGGGGTCCGGCTCGACACGTCGGAGACGCTCGTCGATCGCTCGCTGTGGGAGGAGCTCGGGGAGTTCACGGCAACCGGCGTGAACGAGCGGCTCGTCCGCAAGGTGCGCGAGGCGCTCGACGGGGCCGGCTTCGGCAACGTCCGGATCGTCGTCTCGGGCGGTTTCACGGTGGAGAAGATCCGTGCCTTCGAGGAGCGCGAGGTGCCCGTGGATGCCTACGGCGTCGGCTCCTCGCTCATCCGCGGCGCGAACGACTTCACGGCCGACGTCGTGTTGACCGACGGAAGGCCGTCGGGCAAGTTCGGGCGCCGGTTGCGCGACAACCCGCGGCTGGAGCTCGTGGAATGAAACAGCTCCTGCTCGCGTCTCACGGGGTCGGTGCGCTGCCGGAGCTCGCGGGCCGCGAGACGGCCGGGCTGCGCTTCGCCTTCGTGCCCACCGCTGCAGGGCCCGACGCGGAGTCGAAGTTCTGGGTGCAGGCCGACCGCCGCCAGCTCGAGGTTCTCGGCTGCGAGGTCTCGACGCTCGAACTGAGCGCCGTGCAAGCGGGTGCGGTGGACACGGCCCTGCGCGGTCTCGACGGCGTGTTCCTCACCGGAGGCAACTCGTTCCTGCTCCTCTGGCACGCGCTCCGCAGCGGCTTCGCCGAGCGCGTCGTCCCGCTCGTCGAGCGCGGCGAGCTTCTCTACGTGGGCACGAGCGCCGGCGCGGTGGTCGCGGGGCCGGACGTCGGGCCTGTGGTCTCAAGCGACGGGCGCCGTGCCGTGCCGGAGCTGGAATCGAGTCGAGCCCTCGGGTTGGTGGACTTCACCGTGTTGCCGCACGACCAGGAGCCTGATTTTCACGCGCGCAACGACGAGGTCGTTGCCGCTCACCCTTCTGTCCCGTTCATCCGGCTCACCGACGACCGGGCCGTGCTCGTGCGGGGGAGCGAGGCCGACGTCGTCGAGTCGCAGCTCCTGGCGTAGCGGCGTTCGGGTCCGTACGCTTGCAGTGATGCCGCTTCAGAATTACGCAGCCTCGCGCGCCTGAGCGTACGACCACGCCGAGCGTGTCTCGGTGGCGTTGAGGGAGCGGGAGATCCGCGACCAGCTTCGTGAAGCTGGCGCGGTGGCGCGGCGCAGTCGCCTGCGGCTACCCGCGTGGCTGGAGCTGCATCGACACGCGAGGCGGGAAGTAGCTCTCGCAGTGGTTCCCGCGCCAGTCGACGGTCACGCGCGCCCGTAGCGTCCCGGGCTCGGTCGCCTGGACCAGCGACAGGCTCTGCAGGCGTTCGCGGCGAAACGGGAACCAGAGCGTCGGCTCGCCGGGCTGGATCTCCCGTCGTCGCCGCAAGTTCCCTCCGCGGAAGGTGGCGCTCGTCGTCGCCGTGTCCCGGAACACGTGGATGCCCAGCGACCATTCGGGACTGCGGTAGTGAACGCAGTCGTAGCGCCAGTAGACGGTGCCGATGTTCGCGACAGCCGTGAGGACGTACGGCTTCTGGCGCCCGTTCGTCGCCCCGTCCGTTGCGGAGACCGGCAACAGCAGCACCAGCGACATCCCGAGGAGGACGAGCCACGCCTTGTTCACGAAAGAGGTACGCCGAACAGCGGCAGGCAGGTCCCGAGCCCCTCGATCTCCACTTCGAATAGGGGCCGCCACTCGTCCTTGCTCATCTCCAGGTCGGCGTGTCCGACGGTCTCGCCTCGCGGGGCAACCGTCGAACGGCCGACGTGCCGGTAGCCGAGCTTCTCGGAGACGCGGAGCGACGCAATGTTCCCGTCGATCGCGCCCGAGCGTGCGACCTGTGCGCCCAGACCGCGGAAGGCGAGCTCGAGCACGGCCGTCCGCATCTCGGTGCCGACGCCGCGACGCTGAAATCGCCGGCCGAGCCACGAGCCGGTCATCACCGTCCGCGTCTCGGGGAAGTCGGTCGCCGTCACCGCCTGCACCCCGACCGGCTCGCCTTCGAGCCAGACGCCGAGCTCGAGATGCCATGCGTCGACGTTCCACTCCTCCCGACGCAGCTCGTGGTAGCGGAGAAAGCCCGCCAGGCCGGGATCGTCGGTCCACGCGACCGAGAACGGCATGAATTCCGGCGGATGGACGCCGGCGAGCGCGACGCTGCGCAACGTCTCGAGCTCGTTGCGCGTCGGAAAGCGCAGCTCGAGCCGCGGCGTCCGCAGCCGCAGGACGAAGAGCGGCGACAGGTCGGTCAATCCAGTTTCTCGGGGTGTCCCAGCTGGCCGAGCTCGGCGATGTCGCGGCGGAAGAAGAGAGAGACCGTCCAGTCGGCGACGATCCGGAGCTTCCGCTGCGTGGTGGGAACCTGGTAGAGGTGGTACGTCCGGGTGACCCACCACCCGAGGAATCCACGCAGGCGGACGCCGAGCACCTCCGCGATCCCCTTGTGCATGCCGAGCGTGGCGACCTGTCCGAGCATGAGGTAGCTGTACGGCTCGGGCGGCCCGACGAGGTTCCGGGCGAGCCTCCGAGCCTGGCGGAGTGCGTGCTGGCAGGTGGGCGGGTCCGGCCGGCCGCTGCGGGCGTTGGGGACGCGGGCGCAGTCGCCGAGCGCCCACACGTGCTCGTGCCCGAGCACCCGGAGCAGCTCGTCGACCTGGACGCGACCCTTCTCGTCGAGCGGTAGCTCCCATTCGCGCAGGACGGGGTTCGGCGCGACGCCGGCCGTCCAGACGAGCGTGTTCGTCGGGATGCGCGTCCCGTTGCCCAGCACGGCTTCGTCAGTCGAGACCGACTCGAGCGTCGTGTCCACCTGGATCTCCACCCCGCGTGAGCGAAGTTCGGCCGCCGCGTAGTCCCCCAGCGGCGGCGGGATCTCGGGGAGGATCCGCGACGCTGCGTCGACGAGCACCCAGCGGCGACGAGCCGACTGCAGGCGCGGGTAGTAGCGGAGCGCGTCCTCAGTGAGGTCGGACAGCTCCGCGAGCGCCTCCACGCCCGCATAGCCCGCTCCGACGAAGACGAACGTGAGCCGCCGCTCGCGCTCCTCCTCGTCGAGCGCGGCGTCGGCCGCCTCGAGCTGGTGGAGGACGTGGTTGCGCAGGTTGATCCCGTCGGCAAGGGACTTGAACGAGAGTCCGTGCTCGGGCAAACCCGGGATCGGCAGTGTCCGCGGCACCGCTCCGAGCGCCAGTACGAGCTCGCGCCAGGCGACCGACTGGGGGCCGTCGTCCGTCTCGACGAGCGCCGTCTGCGCCTCGAGATCGAGCGCGGTCACGCCGCCGAGGATCAGCTCCGCGTGCCGGCACATGGTCCGCAACGGCACGACGCAGTGCCGCGGCTCGAGCGTCCCCGACGCAGCCTCGGGCAGGAGCGGGGTGTAGAGCATGAAGTTCTCCTTGCTCACGATCGTCGCCCCGCGCTCGCCGAGCTCGCGCGCGACGTACGCACCCGCGAAGCCCCCGCCGACCACGAGCACGCCGCCTTGCGCTTCCCTCGAAGTAGTCATGTCTCCTAGCATCGCTGACAGATGGCGCTTCAGGTCTCCGTCGTCGGAAGCGGAACCGAGCACGAGCCGAACGCCGAGGCGGTCGGGCGGCTGCTCGCCGAGGGTGGCGCGACGGTCGTCACGGGCGGGCTCGGCGAGGTGATGGCCGCCGCCGCGCGCGGGGCCAAGAGCGCAGGCGGGACGACGATCGGGATCCTGCCCGGCGAGACACGGGCCGGCGCGAACCCGTGGCTCGACCACGTCGTCGTCACGGGCATCGGGCACGGTCGCAACCTCGCCGTCGTCGCGTCGGCAGACGCGGTGATCGCGGTGGGCGGGCGCTACGGCACGCTCGCAGAGATCGGCTTCGCACTCACGCTCGGGCGAGCGGTGGTCGTGCTCGAGCCGGGCTGGGAGGTGGAGGGCACGCGGCGGGCGGAGACCCCGGAGGAAGCGGTCGAACTCGCGCTCGCCGCAGCACGGCATACTCGGGCGACATGACCGACGTGCTGCTCCTCAACCTCGTCTTCTTCATCCCCGGAACGTGCGGTGCGACGGCGTTCTCGTTCCTTGTCTACCGGTTCCTGACGAGCCCACCGCCGCCCGCGTCACCTCCGCCCGGAGGCCTCGGCAAGGCCCCGCTGCCGGCCGCCGGCCCGGACGACCTCGCCCGCTCGGCCTAGGCCGCGCCGGCCGCGTGGCGCTCGCGGTAGCCGCGCTGCTTGTCGCGGTTGCCGCAGACCTCCATCGAGCACCAGGCGCGCGAGCGGTTGCGCGACTGGTCGTAGAAGGCGACGCGGCAGGTCTCGTCGCGGCAGGTCTTCAGCCGCTTCCACTCGTCGGTCGGCGCGAGCTCGGCCACCGTCGCGACGACCTGCCCGATCGCCCCACGTGTCCCGTCGTCCTCCGGAGCGAGGACGGGCCGGCCGTTCTCGAACCGGACGCCGAGCCGGGCCTTGCGCCCGGCCTCCTCGAGCGTCTTCGAAGCCGCGTCCGTGTCGGCCGCGACGCCGTTGTTGGCGAGCAGCAGCTCACGAATCGCCTCCCGCACGGCGAGGGCTTCCGCGACCTCCTGCTCGGTGGGCTCGACGAGATCGTCGACGAGACCCTGCTCCGAGAGCCACATTGCCAGCTCGTCGCGCGACGAGATCCGGTCGATCCCCGTCTCGAAGTCGAAGGTGTTGACGAAGTCGCGGACGAGGTCGAGCTGCGTATGTAAATCCGTAACCATTGTTCTTGCGTTGGAGGTTACATAACTGGTAATCTCCGAACAGTGGTTAGGGTAGCACGGAGAGAGGAGAACTGATGCATCCCGAGCTGACACTGATGCTCGCACGCGACAGGATGTCCGGCTTCCGCAGTAGTGCTGAGCGGTATCGCCGTGCACGGCAGGCTTCGACCCGGCCGCCGCAGCCGGTGCGGACGGCGATTCAGCTGAGGCTGAGCGCCTGCCGCGAAGAGCTCGAGCGCCTCGCCGCGCTGAGCGAGCGGCCGCTGCACGATGGCGACTGGATCGTCGCCGACGTCGACGGCGTGCCCGTCGCCGCGGTCTCGGTCGAGGACGGCACCACGGTCTACGACCCGTTCCGCCCCAGCATGCAGGCCGTGTCGCTCCTGGAGCTCCGGCGCAAGCAGGTGCTCAAAGCGGCGTACTAGGAGGCGGCGGTGACGCGGGTCTGGAGGAACGTGCGCTCGGTCTCGCTCGGCGCGAGCTCGAGCGCACGAGCGTAGGCAGCCGCTGCGTCCTCCTCGCGGCCGAGTCTGCGCAGGAGCTCGGCCCGGGTGGAATGCCAGAGGTGGTACCGCTCGAGCCCGGTCAGCCCCTCGACGATCTCGAGCCCCGGCTCAGGTCCGTCGGCCATCGCGACGGCGACCGCGCGGTTCAGCTCCACGACCGGTGAAGGGCTCAGCTCCGCGAGCCGGGCGTAGAGGAGCGCGATCTGCTGCCAGTCGGTCGTCTCCTCGTAGTGGAGCGAGGCGATCGCCGCCTGCAGCTGGTACGGCCCCGTGTGGCGGAAGCCGAGTGCACGGGTGAGCGAGCGCCGGCCCTGCTCGATCTCGTTGCCGTCCCAGAGACCTCGATCCTGTTCCTCGAGCAGGACGAGCTCGCCGGCGGGCGACACGCGCGCGGCCCGTCGCGCGTCCTGGAGGAGGAGCAGCGCGTGCAAGCCGTGCGCCTCGGGCTCGTCGGGCATCAGCGTGGCGAGAACGGCCGCGAGCCGGATCGCCTCGCCGCACAGCTCGCCGCGCACCGGCGGCCCATAGCCGGCGTTGAAGACGAGGTAGATCGTCGCGAGCACGAGCCGCAGACGGTCGGGAAGCATGTGCTCCGCCGGCACGCGCAGCGGAATCCCGGCGTCGCGAATCTTCCGCTTCGCGCGAACGAGCCGCTGTGCGAGCGTCGGCTCCGGGACGAGGAAGGCCCGCGCGATCTCGGGCGTCCCGAGGCCCCCGACGAGGCTCAGCGTCAGCGCGACCTGGGCCTCCGGCGCGAGCGCCGGATGGCAGCAGGCGAAGATCAGCTCGAGGCGCTCGTCGGGGATGGTTGCCTCCTCGTCCTCCGGCAGCTCCTCGGCACGTGCGAGCAGCTCCGTCTTGCGCGCCAGCGTCCGCTCGCGCCGGATGCGGTCGATCGCCGCGTTCCGGGCCGTGGCCACGATCCACGCGCCCGGCTTGGCCGGAGCACCCTCGCGGGGCCACCGCTCGGCCGCTCGGACGAAGGCGTCCTGCACCGCGTCCTCGGCGAGGTCGAGATCACCGAGGATGCGGCCGAGGATCGCGACGGACTTCGCGCGCTCGTCCCGGAATGCGCGAGAGAGGTCGTCTATGCGGACATCGTCTCGTAGTTGGTGACCACCGGGCGCACCTCGATCGTCCCGTAGGTGGCGCCGGGGATCTTGGCGCCCCACTCGAGCGCCTCGTCGAGCGTCTCGACATCGATCAGGTAGTAGCCGCCGAGCACTTCCTTCGTCTCGGCGAACGGCCCGTCGGTGGTGAGGGTCTCACCGTCGCGGACGCGGACGGAGGTCGCCGTGTCGATCGCCTGCAGCGCATCGCCGGCCACGAGCTTTCCCGACGCCTGTAGCTCTTCCGTGAACGTCCCGTAGGCCTGGAAGATCGCACCCTGCTCGGCCTCCGACATCGACTCCCAGCCGTTCGGGTCGTTGTAGATCAGGAGCATGTACTGCATGAGGTCCCTCCTTCGGGAATCGCTGACGACTCTAAGACGAACGAGCTAGCACGAATTCGACATCCTCGTCAGCAGAGTGAGCGCGCCCGCCTTGTCGAGGAACTCGTTGAGGTTGCCGCACTTGGGGCTCTGCACGCACGACGGGCAGCCGTGCTCACACGGGCAGCCGGCGAGGAGCTCGGCCGTGTCGGCGACCCAGCCCTCGAACTGGTCGAAGCCACGGGCCGCGATGCCGACGCCGCCCGCGTGGCCGTCGTAGACGAAGACGGTCGGCGCGCCGGTGTCGGCGTGGACGTTCGTCGAGAGACCGCCGATGTCCCAGCGGTCGCACATCGCCCATAGCGGCAGCAGCGCGATCAGCGAATGCTCCGCCGCGTGGAGGGACGACAGGAGGAGCGGCATCGCCTCGAGTCCTTCGAGCTGGTGGGGCCGGGGCACGAACCAGACGGCCTCGGTGTCGAACGTCGTCGGCGGCAGCTCGAGCGGGATCGTGTCGAGTGTCGAGCCGTCCGCCGCCGCCTTCTTCTGGTAGGCGACCACCTGCTCGGTCACCGAGACGCGGCCGAAGGTGAGCTCGAGCCCGAGGCGCCGTTCGGCGCGCAGCGGCTCCGCGATCGACGTCTCCGTCTCCTTTTTCGCCTGCGTGTACCAGTCGCCGTCGAACGGCTCGACGAGCGCACGCCTTGCCTGCAGGTCGAGCTCGCGCACGAGGTACTGGCGGCCGAGGTGGAGGTACACGGCGCCCTCGTGCACGGTCGAGTAGGCGCGTTCCAGCTCGGCGAGGCCGAGCACGTCTCCAGTGGAGGCGTCGACCACGAGGAAGACGTCCGGCGAGGTCGAGCGGAGCGGGGTGCGCGCAGCAGGCGCGTCCTTTCCCGCCCAGACCCAACC
>Ga0335083_10011689_pt1 | contig 10543 bp, 5 predicted proteins | sample Lox_Sample_42_FD_206716 | JGI IMG/M metagenome (GOLD analysis project Ga0335083, IMG submission 206716) | Soil microbial communities from Loxahatchee National Wildlife Refuge, Florida, United States - Lox_Sample_4.2 | ecosystem: Environmental > Terrestrial > Soil > Wetlands | place: USA: Florida... | reverse complement strand
CGGTCGATCTCCGCTTCCCATGAGGTCTCAGGAGTCTTCTCCGACGGGTTCCACTGGTGATTCTCCGACGAACTCAGCCAGACGTTCATCTGCTCGCTGGGATCGAGTCCGACGTTGGTAAGGCCAAGCAAGATCGCTTCGTAGTCGAAGGTCTGCGTCATGCGCTCGATCAGGGAAGGGAAGTCGAGGGTCACGACGTTCACCTGAACGCCAATCTTCTGCAGATCTTCCTGAATCATCGTCGCCATGCGCTCGCGGTATTTATTTCCAGCGTTAGTGATGATCGAAAAGACAACGGCATTTCCGTCCCTATCCTTTAGCGCCCCGTTCTCCATACGGAAGCCTTCGCTCTGCAGTGCCTTCAGGGCCGCTTCCGAGGAGTGACCCTCATCTTTCAGACTGGCATTGAACCAGAATTTGTTCGCGGGAGAGACTGGGCCCACCGCAGGCTGAGCATGCCCGCGAAATACAACTCGGGCGAGATCGTCGCGATTGATTGCCTGGGAGATCGCGCGCCGGAAATTCGCCGATCGGAACCAGTTCTTCTTGTACGGAGGTAGCGGAGATTTGGCCACTTCGTTGAACCACATCTGCTCGCTGTCGAGGGACGGACCGGCATCATGCACAAGTTGCGGAGAAGTGGCGGCCAGTTTGTCGAAATACTCGCTGTCGAGCGAGTTGATCAAGTTGATCTCACCGCGTTTGAAGCGCAGCATTTCCACATCACGGTTCGGCTGGATATCCAGCTTGATCGAGTCGAGATAGGGAAGCTTGCGCCCCTGCGCATCTGTCTTCCAGTAATTCGAATTGCGTTTCAGCAGGACGGTGGCCCCTGGTTTGTAGTCCGCCACCATGAACGGGCCGAGCACCGCCATTTCCTTCTTGGGGGAATGAGCGGAGAGAACGGCAACCTGATCGAATTGACGGTCGAGTCCGGCGACAGGAGCCGGGAAGGTAATCGATATCTGCGTTGGGGAAATGATCCTGGTCTCAACGTGGCCCGGACCAGAACGGAAAGCGTCGCCGGTCGGCGAATGGAGAGTTGGATCCATCAGTTGATTGATAGTGTAGGCCACATCCTCCGCAGAAAAAGGAGTGCCGTCAGAGAAGGAAACGCCGCTGCGCAGAGAGAATGTAATCTGTCGTCCGTCCTTCGAGACCCTCCAAGACAGCGCGAGTTCCGGCTCCAACGCTTGGGTTTGCCGGTTGAGACGGAGCAATACGCCCCCGGTCAAATATCGGATCACTACCGACGAGTCGTCTTCGACTTTCAACGGATCAAAAGTCTTCGGCTCCGAGCGCAGACAGAACCGCAGTTCGCCCTGCGCCAATGCCGAGCCCGCCAGAATCCCGAGGTAGACCATCGATACCAAGATTGCATTCCTGCACGTTGCTGCCATCACCGCCAACCTTCCCTGGAGGATCGTCATGCCGATACCTCCTCTTGCTTCGAGAGGACAAATTGAAACGACGTCACTACCATCACGAGCAGAATCAGCGGCACGAATTTCCACGGCTCTTCGCCCACCGATACCAGGCCCTCTAACTCCTTTAACAGGCTTCCCCAGGAAGGCATCGGCTCGGCTACACCCAGACCCAGGATTCCCAAGTTCGCCTCACTCAGGATGAATGCGGGAATCGAAATCCAAAACTGTGCGTATAAGACCGGCCTCAGGTTCGGGAGCACGTGGACCCAGAACAATCGTGATCCACGAATGCCCGACGCTCTCGCCTGCCGAACGAAATCCGAGTCGCGCAACGATCCGGCTGTCGAACACAAGACGCGCGCGGCGCTCGTCCACCCCAGAAGTCCCAACATGAGAAACGTCACCAGCACGGAAACGAGCGGCGTCACGTTCAACGGCATCACTGCACGAACTGTGATCAACAGGAACAACCACGGCAGCGACAAGAACAAGTCCGTCACAGCCATGGCAGCCCGCGCCCAGGCGCCGCCGAGATATCCGCCCAATCCGCCCACCAGAGCGGCCATCAGCGTCGATAGCAAAGCCGCGGCCGGCGCCAGCAGCAGCGAAATTCGAGTCCCGTAGAGCACGCGCGCAAACCGATCTCGTCCGATTTCATCAGTCCCAAGCCAATGCTGATGCGAAGGAGGAGCGCCTGCGGCCTCGCGATACTGTTTGGCATATCCCGCCGGAGCCAGCCAGTTCGCCGCCAGCGAAATGCTCACCACGAGCAGCAATACAGCACACGCCATCGACCGCCAGATGTTGTTGCGCGAGAGGATCATGCTTCCTGGCCTCGAAGCACATGCCCGATTACATCTGCACCGGAATTTGCCAGCAAGGTTACGAGCGTAACCAGGATTGTTAGATTCGTGAGGAGCGGGAGGTCGCGCGCCAGCGCAGCCTGCCAAGCTAACTGCCCGACTCCGGCCAATCCACAGAGTGCTTCTACCGGGATTGCCGCACCGACGGCGATGCTGACCGATACTCCGGCGACAGCGAGCAACTGTGGCCCGGCGACTGGAACGACATGCCAGAACAGAACACGCGACTCGCTCAGACCTTTGGACCGCGCCGTGATGATGTGGGGCAGGGAATAGGCTTTCGCCAGCAGATTGTGGGCGTAGCGATACACGCGGGGGAACACGATCAGGCCGATCGCCATCGCTCCCGGAACGTTCCACACGACGGACAACAGCGCCAGCACCGCGGCTGGAATACAAAGAAACGTTCCGCTGATTGTCGTCGTGAGCGCGTCATACGCCGATACGCGCAGCCACGCAGCGCTGAGTGCCATTGCCATCGCGACAGCCCAACTTAGGAGCAGTCCTAGGCCCACCAGTCGCAACGTCAGGGGCGCCCGATCGCGCAGCAGAGCACTCACCGGCTGGCCCAGCGAAAGTGAAGTTCCCAAATCTCCGTGAGCCGCACGTTGTAAGGAATGAAAATAGAAGCGAAAGATGTTGTTCTGTTCCAGCCGTGCCTGGCGCAAGGCCTGAAGGCTGGCGGAATTCAGATGGGGATCGAGTTGCGCTTCGTCTACATCAAAGCCGGGCGCAAGCCTCACCAGAGTGGCCGACAGCAGTCCGCCTAAGAGGACCGTCGCGATGACGGCCAGTCCATGCCGCGCAATTTTCCGCCATAGCATGGTTCCGAGTCCCCTATTCAGCCGTGGCTCGTCGGCTTTTCGATTTCTGCTCGTGCGAGACCGAAGCGGCGTGATGGATCTGTTTCATCGAGTACATCCGCCGGTCCGCCTCGGCCAGTAGGCGTTCGACGTCGAAGCCATCTTCCGGACAGAACGCCATGCCCACGCTCAGCGTAATCACGTCGCGTCCGCAGACGTGCCGGCCCGATTCAATGGCGGCCTGATTGAGCAGGTCGGCCTTTTCGGTCGCCGCCTCGGCGGTCAGGCCGGGAGCGGTAATTACGAATTCGTCTCCGCCCATGCGCGCGACGTAGTCGTAGCCGCGGCAAACGTCTTTCAGGCGGGTCGTAAACTCGCGCAACAATTTGTCGCCTTCGAGGTGCCCGAAGGAGTCATTGATCTGCTTGAAGCCGTCGATGTCGCACACCAGCACGGCGAGCGATGATTTCATGCGCCGGCAGCGGGCCACTTCCTGGGCCAGATGGACGAACAGGGAACGAGCATTGGGCAGGCCTGTCAGATAGTCTGTGGTCGCCGAACTCTCAGCCTGCTGGTACTTCAACGCGTTTTCGACGGAGAGGGCGACCTTCGAAGCGACGGCCAACAGGATTCTCAAATGATCGGGCGTAAAGGCGTCGCGGGTCGATTGATACATCGCCAGCACGCCAACCACGCCGTTGAGACCTTCGAGAGGCACGACCAGCGCCGATTGCAGCGTGGTGTGCTTCCCGGGATCGACCACGTATCCCGCTTCCACCTGCGGGTTCCCGTTCACGATGGGCTTGCAGTTCGCTGCGACCCATCCGCAGAGTCCTTCCCCCACGCGAATCTTCAGTGACGACAGCATGCGGAAGTTTTCTCCGCTGACGAGTTCGGGCAACAGCCAGCCGTTCCGGTTCACGAACACGGCAATGGAATCGTATGGAATCATGCGGCGCAGGCGCATCGACAATACCGACAGCGTCTCGCTCAAGCTCAAGGACACCCCGAGGTCCTGGCTCAGCTCGAACATCGTTTGTGCTTCCTGCCGGGCAGAAGCGATGGAGGATAAGAAGTCGCCGCTGTCCGAGGGGCCGTGCGTGGGCTCGGTTCGTTCGAATCCCGCGGCCGGCGCCTGGCCTCGTTCCACTCGTACGGTCTTCGAGAGTGAACTGGGAGCGGCGGTATCCTCCGACATCTGAGCGATACGCTCCAGTTCCACATAGCGCCCGGCAAGAATTTCGACGACTTGCGGATCGAACCACGTGCCGGCCTTCTCCTTTACTTTTGCCATGGCCTCAGCGAGAGGAAGTGCCGGTCGGTACTGCCGGTGAGAGGCGAGTGCATCGAGGCAATCCACCGCTGCCAGAATTCGCGCTCCAATCGGAATCTGTTGTCCGCTCAATCCCTCGGGATACCCCGTGCCGTCCCAGCGCTCGTGATGAGACCGGACGATCGGGGCTACAGGATAGGGAAACGCCACGCGGTCGAGGATTTCCGCGCCGACCAGCGGATGCACCTTCATCTTCTCGAATTCTTCCGGCGTGAGCTTGCCGGGCTTGTTGATGATTTGTTCGGGAACCGCGAGTTTTCCAATGTCGTGCAAGAGCGCAGCCGCACGCAGAGCCTCAATCTCTCCTTCAGGAAGACTGAGTTCGTTGGCGATGGCCACTGCATAGGTGCGCACTCGCTGCAGGTGTGTGTGCGTTGTGTGGTCCTTGGCCTCGATCGCCAGGGCTAGTGCCTCGATGGTGCGCATGTTCAGCGAAGCGATTTGTTCCACGTGCCGCTTCTCGACTTCGACTCGCTCCTTTTCGGCCTCAAGCCTGCCCAGATAGAGGCGGTACGAGCGGTATACCCAATAGATCAGAGGCAGGACTAGCAGCGACGTTTGCCATCCCGCGGACCGGTTGACGATTCCGACGAGTCCAACTGCGGCGGCGCCAACCAGATAGTAGGGGAACGACCAGAAGTAACATTCGGACCACACCTTGCGGCTCGATTTGCCCTCGGTCATCGCTATAACGACTGAGATCGGCAAAGTGTTCGCGAAGAAGAACACGAGCGCCGCGAGCATCAGAAGAATTGGTTTATTCGATCCGAATCTTGCGACCAGCCAGTGATAGCTCAGGTAGGTAAGAGCGCTGGCGTTGGCCATCATGCCAGCGACATTGAACAGCACTTTGACGGGATCGAGACGCTTGCGCGTTTGCCACACGCTTTGGACGAGGCTCGCGGTACAGCCAATCAAAAGCGTTTCTGGAAGGCTCAGCTCCAGGACGCCCAGCAGGATAAAGAGGAAGTTCACCGACATCGTGCCGTCGATGCCGGGCAACTGGACCTTCAGCCCGGATGCCAGCACTGCCACGGCCATGTAGCACGCGAAGCGCATCAGGTCGTGCGATTGCCAGTGAAACAGAGAAAAGCCCAGCACCACCACGCCGAGCGACGCGGTGACGCCGACGAATGCCTTCGTCTGAATCGACAATCCGTCCGTCTCTGCTTTCATGTACAACCCTGACTGCGGCCGGTCCCGGCCTCGAAGCGCGTTGTCCCCGATGATGCCCTCGCCATCCTCCCGCGAAGACACAAAAATTTGACTGCGCGGGCTGTTTCAGCCCGCGCGCGGCCCTCATGGAAGACATCTCCCCCGGTTCGAGCCTGCCGGAATCCTATTGCAAGGATTGGGGGTTCTAAAGCTTACTTTGGTAACCACTCGGAGGTATTCCTGCCGGAGTAACTCACAGGAGGCCGCTGCGCGGTGCGGACGGTTTTGACGGTCTGGTTGCTAGTGTCGGGCAAGAGCGAGCCTCTCATTTTGGATTTTGCCCAGAGTAAACATGCTTCCGGACGAATTTCCCTGAAAGGATGAAGCCGTTACTTTGGTTACGCCTTTCGTAACACGCTTCTCGGTCGAAGGGCACTGACTGTGTCACCATCTTTCCGAACGCCGAATATGCCGATCCCACACCGCAGTTCGGACCAGCCCGAGCCGCCGACCAGCGCTACCACCGCCGTCGGATCGAGCACAGCGCTCGCGCGACCGCAGATGGCCGTTTTCTCCGCGGATCTGCAGGGAGAGTTCAGCGCGTGTAACGCAGCTTTTTCCAAGCTCATGGGCTACTCGTCTCAAGAGCTGCTTGGACGGGACTTTTGCGTGCTCTTCTCGGAAACCGAAAGGGCGATTGGCGACGACCGTTCCCGACTGCGAAGAGAAATTCTTTCGGCCATTTCCACGCCGGTGGATTACCGTTGCCGGCTGTATGCCCGACCCAAGACTGGTCCCAGCTTTCCGGTGCAGTTCTCCGCCACCATTCTCGGCACTGCACCCGTTGCCATGATCGCCGTCGTCGAACCGCTAGCCGACGCCAGGCCCGTCAACGGCAATGACGGGTCGACCGCTGATGTCCTCGCACCGGGAGTGATTTCCCGCAAGATTGATGACACGACATTCATCCTTGCCAGTCCGGTGATGCACAAGTTTATGGCGCTGGTGGATCGAGTTGCCGGCCACACGGAGACGGTTCTCATTACAGGCGAGACTGGCACCGGCAAAGAACTTATCGCGCGTACGATTCACGAGTCCTCGAACCGTCGAAGCCGGCCGTGGGTCGACATCAACTGCGCAGCACTGCCCGAAAACCTCGTCGAAAGCGAACTCTTCGGATATGAAAAAGGTGCATTCAGTGGCGCCGATTCCTCCAAGCCAGGCCTCTTCGAAATGGCCGACCGGGGCACTCTTTTTCTTGATGAAATCGGCGAGTTGCAACTGCAGACGCAAGTCAAGCTCCTGCGGGTGCTCGATGGCCAGCCCTTTTACCGCCTCGGCGGCCACCGCAAGATCAAGGTCGATGTCCGCATCGTCGCCGCCACGAATCAGGATCTTGAAGCCGCCGTCCGCGAGGGTCGCTTCCGGCAGGATTTGTTTCACCGGCTGGGTCAGATCCAGTTGCGCGTGCCTCCGCTGCGCGAGCGTCCTGAGGACATTGTTGCCTTGGCGGAACATTTCCTGCGTTTGAAGGCCCCGAACAAGAGTTTCTCCACGCGCGCAATTTCCGCGCTGCTCTCTCATTCCTGGCCGGGAAATATTCGGGAACTTCGCAACCTGGTCGCCAAGATGGCGATGGAATCCGGCGGTTCAGAAATTGATTTCTCTCAACTCAATGCTGCGCTCACCGGCGAGCCCGCAGCCTTGCGTCAGACCGCGTCTATGCCGGTCAGCAATCTGGACAGCATGGAAGAGCAGATGATCATCAAGGCTCTGGAGCGCACTGGAGGCCAGCGGACGCTTGCGGCTGAACAACTTGGCATTTCGCGGCGTACCTTGAGCCGCAAACTCAAGGAATACAACATCAATTTCGCTCCCGGAGAAACCAGTGCTTCATTAGGCTTTATCAGCAACGAGCAACAGAAATTTTTCCGCACTCGCGTGGAAATTCCAGTCACGGTGAAGAGTGCTCAAGGCGAACAGATTCAAGTGCAGGGAGTGAACCTGAGCACAGGCGGCATGGGCCTCGACGGGTTGAAAGAGCCGCTGCGCTTCGCGGGACTCCTCGACGTTAGTTTCATGCTTCCCGACACCGAGATTCTGTTCGAGGCGAAAGCCCGCCTTATGTGGGTAGGGGATGAGGGCCGCGTGGGAATTCGCTTCGCCGTGATCGAACCTGCGCTCTTCGAAGAGCTTCAGCACTGGACCAACCGCAAGATGAAAGAAGAAGGTTGGGATTTCCCCGGTTAAGAAGCGTTACGAGACCTGCCACACGGTATCGAGCACAGTTCCATCCACCCACTTCACAATTGCCACTGGCCGATCGCGGTGAACTGGCCGCTGCGGTTTTCCGCCACAGATCCGTTCGACTTCCTGTTTGATCTCTTGCAGCGGCCGGATCGGCAGCTTTGAGCCTTTGACCGCATCCAGAAGATCCTGACGTCGCGGATTGATGGCGATGCCACGCTCCGTGACCACCACATCAATCAATTCGCCGGGGCCGCAGAGAGTCGTCACTTCGTCGACGATCACCGGAATTCGGTCCCGGAAGGAGGGTACCGCCAGGATCGTGCATTTTGAAGCGAGGCAGTTTTGCCAGCCTCCAATGCCGTGGAGAAGCCGCCCGTCGGAATGCGTGACCACGTTGGCATTGAACTCGGCGTCGACTTCGGTTGCACCGAGCACAACCGCGTCAACCATCGAGGCAAAATTTCCTTTACCGTGATAGTTGTAAGATGTGAACGGGGACGTTGCGACGTGGCGCGCGTTCGTCGCCATGGAACGTACCCCGTCGAGGTCAAAGGTCTGCCCGTCGAGAATGTAGTCGGTCAGTCCCTCTTCCAGCAACTCGACGAGATACTTGGTCGATCCACCGCGTACGAAGCGGGCCTTCACGCCCGCCTGCTTCATCATCTGCTTGAGGTAGCTGACGAATGCGAGGGCGATTCCTCCGGCTCCGGCCTGGAAGGAAAATCCGTCGCGCATGATACCGGCATCGCGCAGGAAGCGCGCCACGAATTCGGCGATGCGAAGCCGGTCTGGCGAACGCGTGATCTGCGTTGTGCCAGAGACGATTCTCGCAGGGTCGCCAATCGAGTCAACCTCGACCACATAGTCTACGTTATTGCCCTGAATCTGCCATGGCACACAAGGAAAGGGAACGAGACTGTCGGTGACGACGATGACGTGGTCGGCGTACATCGAATCGGCGAGCGCAAAGCCGAGAGAGCCGCACGCGGACTTTCCGTGGGAGCCATCGCAGTTTCCAAATGGGTCGGCGGTAGGGGCGGCGATCACCGCGATATCGATATGAACTTCGCCATCTTGAATGGCCTGCCAGCGCCCGCCGTGCGATCGTAGGATGCCCATGCCCCGCATTTTGCCTTGGGTGCAGTAATCACCCAGCGGGCCGTTCATGCTGCCTTCGATGTGATCGATGACGCGCGATTCCATCAACTCAATCGCGCTCTTCTGAGACGGGAATGACGCGCTGGGAAACCACGTCAGGTTCCTCGCGCCGATCTTTGCCGCAGATTCCAAGGCCATCAGTGCTGCGCGATCGCCATCGCGGAGATGATGATGCGACGATATGACCATGCCGTCGCGCAACCCGCATTTGCGCAGGGCACTTTCGAGGTCGGGCACGCGCTTGTCGCCGTTCGCCGGATAATCTGCCGCCGTACGCACGGCGGGCGAGGCTTTGCCATCGAGCGGCCGGTATTTCCCGACTCCCATGTACGGAACCTGAGAACGTCCGTTGACGTTTTCTGGCACGATGCGTCCCGCCGCATTTGCGGCCAGGCCGGCTTTATCAAGGAGTGCCATTACGCCCCCTATCCAACGCGTTGCTTTCACCGACGAGCAAGCGCATCGAGTCTTACTCGCTCACTCCCATCGCCTGCGCACGCGCCATTAACTTCAGGGCGCGCTGTACCACGGGAGCGTCGATCATTTTGGTGGCCAGGCTCACTACTCCCAGACCCTTCTGCTGCGCCTCGTTGTACGCTGCAACGATCTTCCTGGCCCGGTCGATTTCCGCTGCCGTGGGCGCGAAGGCCTCGTGAATTACTGCGATCTGCGACGGGTGAACACAGCCCATGCCTTCAAATCCGAGAGCGCGAGAGTGCCTGCCCCAAGCCCGCAAACCATCCATGTTGCCAACGTCACCAAAGACCGAATCGATGGCTTGCACACCGGCGGCATGCGCAGCGTTCACCATCCGCTGGCGCGCGTACAGCGACTCTTCGCCAGTGGCAGTCTTCGCCACGCCAAGATCGGCGGTGTAGTCTTCCAGTCCGATGGTCAGCGCGACTATCTTCTCGCTCGCCTGGGCGATGGCAAAAGCGTTTTCAATCCCGAGAGCCGACTCCAGAATCGGCATCAGCCATATCGGTCGCGTGATGCCGTAATCGGCCTTGATCTCGGCGATGCGAGCGGTGGCCTCCAGAATCTGAGTTGCGCTTTCGACCTTGGGAATCAGGATCAAATCCGGAGACTCGGGAACAATCTCGTCTAGATCCTCCATGCCAAGAGGGAGCTGGTTGATCCGCACCATGCGTTCGCAACGGAGGAAATCGACGGCGCGCAGCGCGTTGCGCACCAGAAGGCGGGCCGCATCCTTCTCGCCGACGTGGACCGAGTCTTCGAGGTCGAGAATGATGGCGTCGGCCCCGTGCAGTCCCGCATTGATAAAGTATTTCGGCTCGCTGCCCGGAACATAGAGCCGTGAGCGCCGGAGACGATCGCGGGCAGAAGATTCGGGAAGAGTCACTCGGTCGGGAAGCACGCGGGTACCCTTGCCCAATCCAGCGCGCCGGACCGCAGCCTCGATGCGCGCAGCGATCACAAAGGGCAGCGCGCCCTCGTCCTGGATTTGAACCTGAGCGTGCCGCACGCCGAGCGCTTCCAGAACCTCTTCGGCCTGCCGATAGATCGATTCGCCGTAGTATGGTTTGACTCGCG
>Ga0335083_10011688_pt1 | contig 10543 bp, 11 predicted proteins | sample Lox_Sample_42_FD_206716 | JGI IMG/M metagenome (GOLD analysis project Ga0335083, IMG submission 206716) | Soil microbial communities from Loxahatchee National Wildlife Refuge, Florida, United States - Lox_Sample_4.2 | ecosystem: Environmental > Terrestrial > Soil > Wetlands | place: USA... | reverse complement strand
GCTTGGCCACCACGCGCCCCGCCGACCTGGAGAGCTATCTGGTCTGGCACCTGATCTCCGCCGCCGCGCCGGCGCTGGGGCGCGCCTTCGTGGAGGAGAGCTTCCACTTCCGCTCGCGCAACCTCACCGGCGAAGGCCAGCTCTTGCCCCGCTGGAAGCGGTGCCTGGCCGCCGTCAACAGCGGGATTGGGCAGGCGCTGGGCCGGCCGTTCGTGGCCGCGACCTTCGGCGCCGAAGGCAAGGCGGAGGCGGAGGCGCTGGTCACGACCATCGAGGGGGCCCTCCGAACGACCCTGACCCAGTTGACCTGGATGGACGCCCCGACCCGCCAGCAGGCGCTCGCCAAGCTGGAGCTGGTCGACAACCAGATTGGTTACCCGGCGCGCTGGCGCAACTACGACGCCCTGCTGATCGGGCGCCAGAGCGATCTGCAAAACCGCATGAACGCCGCCGCGGTCGAGATGGAGCGCGATCTCGGAAAGATCGGCAACCCGGTCGATCTCGGCGACTGGGACGCGCCGCCCCAGATCGTGAACGCCTACTACGATCCATCGAAGAACGAGATGGTGTTTCCAGCCGGCATCTTGCAGGCGCCGTTCTTTGCGCGGCTCGGTCCGCCGGCCCTCAACGACGGCGGGATCGGCGTGATCATGGGCCACGAGCTGACCCACGGGTTCGACGACGAAGGACGACAGTTCGACGGTCACGGCAACCTGCGGGACTGGTGGACGCCCGCCGTGGCCAAGGCGTTCCAGGATCGGGTGGCCTGCGTCGTCTCGCAGTTCGACGCCTACCCCGTGGCGGGCGGGCTGCACGTCGACGGGCGGTTGACGGCCGGTGAGAACATCGCCGACCAGGGAGGCCTCCGGCTGGCATACGACATTTTCCGTGCCCGAAGTCCGGGAGCCCAACCGGACGGGTTGACGGCCGACCAGCGGTTCTTCGTGGCGTTCGCGCAGGACTGGTGCACCAAGCGGCGCGAGCCCTACGCGCGCATGCTCGCCACCGTCGACCCACACGCGCCGCCCCGCGACCGCGTCAACGGCTCCGTGTCGAACCTGGAGGCCTTCCAGCGCGCCTTCGCCTGCCGGACGGGCGCCCCGATGGCTCCGGCTCACCGCTGCCGCGTCTGGTGACTGGCCGCCTGCCGCTGTGCTGAAAGAACTCCAGCCCGGCGGCGTTTATCCGGGTCATGAACAGCAAACACGCTTGGCGACTCTGGCGCAGCATTCTCCCGGTCGCCGGCGCCGCAACCGTGAGCTTCGGCGTGGCGCGCGCGATCGCGACGCCGGCCAGCCCGCCCGCGCAGCCTGCCGCCTCCGCGGTCGTGACGCCCAAGACTGACCGGCCGCCCGCCGCCGGCGCCCTGTCCGAGGCATTCGCCGGGACCGCGCGCGCCTCGCGGGCCAGCGTGGTGCGCATCGACGTCGAGATGTCGGGGCGCCTGCACGCGATGGCCCCCGGCGCCGAGCCGCAGCCGGACGACCAGGACGCGCTGCCGCCCGGCACGGGCTCCGGCGTGGTGGTCGACGCGAGCGGCGACATCGTCACCAACAGCCACGTGGTCGATCACGCCAGCGTGACGATGGATGGCGGCGAGCAGATCCCGGCCAGCGTGATTGGCCGCGATCCGCAGACCGATTTGGCGACCGTCTAGGAGCAGTGACCGCCGGGCGGCGGCTTACTTAACCTCCCGATTGGTGCCGCTCTTGCGGGGAGCTCTGCCCATTGCGGGCGTCCAATGCGGGAGCAGACTCTGGGGACATCGGGGCGCGTCGCGGGAGGTGCAGAGATGAGACGCGAAGATTGGCTCGAGCGGGATCTGACCGGAGACACATCGGGGCATGAGGCGCAGACGGAGATCTGGCTCGCCTCGGCTGCCAAGGTGACCTTGCGAAGCCGCCCGCTGCTGGCTGCGGCGCTGCTGGGTTCGGCCGGCGCCTGCCTGGCGGGAGCCTGGGCCTTCCTCTGGGCCATCCCGGTCTTCTACGCGCTGCGGTTCGCGGGCGCGCTCCTGACCGGTCGGGTGCGCCAGGCCGCGCTGCGCCGGGCGCGCGAGCAGCCGCTGGAGCTGCCGCCGGGGAGCTGCTTCGGCGACGGCCGGGCTCGCAGCCTGGTGGAGCGGCTGCGAGGCGCGCGTCAGGCCGTCGAGCGGGCGATCGGGGCCGGTCCCGTCGGAGCGGCGTTCGACGTCAAATCTCTCGTCGAGGGGATCCCCCGGCTGGAACGCGACGTCCTGGCGCTCGCCGCGCGTGTCGAATATCTCAAGCGCTTCCTCGATTCCTCGCCCCCCGATTCCCTGGTCGCGGAGCTCGGCGAGCTCGAGAAGAAGCGTGACGGATCGGACGCAGAGCTTTCGAAGCTGTTGGACCGGGTGATCCTGCGCTACCGCGAGCGCTTCGACCTGCTGAGCGGCCTCGCCAGCCGCGCCGATCGCGCCTACGCCGTCGCCGAGGAGCTGGTCGCCGGCATCGAACAGGTGCCGGCCAGAATCGTCAGGCTGCAGCTGACCCGGCTCGAATCGTGCGACGTCCGTTCGGTTGACGCGCGCGAAGAGGCCCTGGCCGTGTTGAATCAGTTCGGTGCCCTCGAGGGCGCCATCTGTGAGCTGCAGGCCGGCGCGTCGCCGCCGCAGTAGCGCCGTGAGGCCGGCTACCGCCGCCCATGGACGCCGGCCTGAGCCTGGTAGAAGGCAGCCTCGCCGGCCCCGGCCAGGCACTCTGCCGTGAACGCGATGAGGTGATGGCTCACCACGGCGGTGTGAATCAGGGACTCGACCTGGCCGCCCCGGAGCGTCGTCCAGGCCAACCGCCAGAATGCACGGCAGCAATGGCCGCGCACGCCGATGCGCCACAGGACGCGCGAGCACCGCTGGGAGTCGCCGTGACCGACTCAGTCGCCGAATAGCTCGAGCCCGGCTGCGAGCGCGTCCGTCATCGTCGTCTGGGTGATGAGCCCGACCACGGCGCCTGGCGAGTCCACGGTCTCGCCGCGAGCTGGACGGACGACCACCGCGACGGAGGCGCGCGCGGAGGTCGTCCGGATCAGGAGATCGGCCAACCGCGAATCGGCGGCGATCGTCACGAAGTCGCTGCGCAAGAGGTCGCGCATCGGAGGATGAGGCGTCTTCTTCATCTGCTCCGAGAGCTCGGCCCGTTCGGCGAAGCCCAAGATCTGATGACGACTGCCGTCGACCACCACGACATGCTCCGGCGAGCTCGGTCGGTCCGGCAGATCGAGCTCCGCCAGCGCCGCCCCGGCCGGAACGACCAGGACGGCCTGGAGCGGAAGGTCCGAGACGCGGCGAACCAGGTGCGCATTGGCTTGCAGCGCCTGCGGCATGGTGTGCCCCCGCCGGGTCAGCTTCATCGTGTAGATGCTCTCGCTGCTCAGGACCCGGCGGAGCCCGTAGCTGATCGCCGCGGTGATCGTCAGCGGCAGGATCACACCGTAATCCAGGGTCATCTCGAAGATCATCACGATGGCCGTCAGGGCGGCGCCGGTCGCGCCGGCGACCAGCCCCGCCATTCCTGCCAGGGCGAAGGTGGCGGGATTGACGTGGAGACCGGGAACGACCGCCTTCAGCACGGATCCAAAGGCCGCTCCGAGGGTCGCTCCCATGAAGAGGGACGGCGAGAAGACGCCGCCCGACGCGCCCGATCCCAGGGTCAACGACGTCGCGAGCAACTTGAAGATCGGGAGTGCCACCAGCAGCCCGACGACGAGCAGCCGTCCCGACAGCACGTCGAGGATCGTCGCATAGCCGACTCCTTGGACGTAGTAGTGTCCGGCGAACCGCATCAACAGGACCGACAAGATCCCGACGCCAAGCATCCCCGTGACGTGTCGAACATAGGGATGCGGTATCTTCCGCTCGAACAGATCCTCGGTGCTGTAGAGCCCGCGAATGAAGACGACCGAGGCCAGCGCCATCAAACAGCCGAGAGCGACGTACGCGGGTAAGAGCGCCATGTCGGAAGCGCCCGGCGTCGCCGAGGCCGGCACCTCGAAGGCGGGGTGGCTACCGAGCAAGTAGCGGCCGACATAAGTGGCGGTCGCCGTGGCGAGCGCCACCGGGACCAACGTGCGAACGCTGACCTCGAGCATCAGAATCTCGACCGCGAAGAGGACACCGCCGATCGGGGTGTTGAAAGTGGCCGCGATGCCGGCGCCGCCGCCGGCGGCGACCAGCGTGGCGAGTTGCCACCGCGACACCGCGGCCAGGCGCCCGAGCGCCGAGCCGAACGCCGCGCCGATCTGGATGATCGGTCCCTCGCGCCCGACCGAGCCGCCACTTCCGATCGACAGCGCCGAGGCCACGGATTTCACGAGGGCCACGATGGGTCGGATGACGCCCTTGGAGTAGTAGACGGCGTCCATGACCTCGGGCACCCCGTGCCCCCTGGCCTCGGGCGCGAAGTTCTTCACCAGAAACACGACCACCACGGCCCCGAGGGCGGGCGCCAGCGCGACCCCGGGGCCCCAAGGCCCAGGCGCGGTGTGAACGTTGGTGTCGTAGACCCACGAGAGGCGGCCGAGGAAGAAGAGATTGTGAAACAGGCCGATGAGGTTGCGGAAGGCGAAGGCGCCGAACCCTGCCAGCACCCCCAAGGCGATCGCGAGCAGAGAGAGCGCGAGAGTCCCTCGCCGGCGAGGGGGACGAACGAGCTGTCCAACACCGGCGCGGCCCGCCCGCGGCGCCCGCCCCTGGTCCGGATGTTCCATGGCTCCCAGCAATATGGGAATGCTTCAGGCATTCGCGACCAGTAAGGCGGAGACCGTCCGGGAAGGCCCTGGGCCTGTCGGTCCTCGGCAAGCTCGGGCGTCGCGCGTTCCCGGTCATCGCCGTGGCGGGTGGGCTGGTCGCGACCGCTGCCTTCTGGGTGAGCATTCGCGCCGAGCCACCGCCGAACCTGGGCGTCGTCATGTCTCCCGGTCTGGTCGCGCGGGTGGCGCCTTCGATGGAGGCAGGCGCCTCGTTCATTCCCCGCGAGGGGAGCCTCGTGTCGGTTGTGCGGACAAAAGGGCGTTTCATCTTGATCTCGGCCGGCGGCAACCGGGGATGGATCCCGACCGGTGGTGTCGAGCCCCAGAGCAATGCCCAGCTCGACGCTTTGGTGCGCATCCCTTCAGCTCCTCCAGACAACCTTGGCCGTCGCGCGCGAACGCCAAGTTGATTCGTTCGTTCGACGCCGGGCATTAGCTTTGTGGAGAAGGGAGGTCGTCGATGACAAGAGCAGATGGACAGCGGAGGTGGCGGCTCGTCGGTGTGATCGCATTCGCGGCGCTGCCGTTGGTGGCTGGAGGTGGGGCCTGGGCGCAGGGTTCGTCGGCCGGGTCGGGCTCGTCGCACCCAGATCCGGCTCGCTCCGGCTTGGCGCTGGATCCTTCGCAGCTGGTCGCCACGCTACACCAGGTGAACCAGATGGAGATCACGGCCGGACAGATGGCTCAGCAGAACGGGTCCATGCCCGCCGTCCGCGATTACGGTCAGACGCTGGTGCGCGACCACCAGGCTGCCGACGACCAGATCACGTCGTACGCCAGGAGCAAGGGCATCCCGCTGAGCGACGTGCCGATGAGCTTCAGGAAGCAGCAGCAGGCGCTGCAGGCCAAGATGGACGAGCTGCAAAAGATGACCGGCGCGCCGTTCGACCACCAGTTCGCGCTCGACATGGCGAAGGCCCACAGCAAAGTGATCGCGATGATCGAGGCGTCCCGACCGGCCGTCCGGGACGAGGGTCTGATCGTCCTGCTCGATCGGCTGGTGCCGACGCTGCGCAAGCACCGCCAGATGGCGGAGAACATCCTCAACGGCAACACCGGTACGGCCAGCAACACCGCCCACGCCGGGAACGCGCAGGGGCGGCGCAGCGCTGCTCGCTGACCAAATCCGCCGCCTCGGGCCAGCGCCTGGCGATCCACCAGATGGCTGGCGCCGGCAGTCCGAGCCGTCAACGTCAGCGGCCGCCGCCCCACCGGCTGTCGGGCGAATCGGGCTTCTCACTCTCCGACCGGCGTCCAACACCGGGGTGACCCTGACGGGTCTCGGTTTTCGGCTGAGCCGGGTCGGGGGGAGCTCGACTGGGCGGGCGCGGCGGCCGGTCAGCGGGGTTCCTGATGGCGTTTGCGTCCACGGGCCGCAACGTTCAAGGGTGAAAGGCGGTGACGAGATGGACTGCGACCAGCACCAAAACCACGATGGCCACCAGCACGGCCCCGGATGCGGTCATACCGCCGTGCAGCACGCCGACCATACGGACTACCTCCATGGCGGTCACCTCCACAACATGCACGCCGGCCACGTCGACGACCATCGGGTGGCGGTGAGCTCCGCGAACCCGAACAGCTGCTCGACAGGCCATGATTGCGGCGGGCACGATCGCGCCCATCGCCACGGCCCGACCTGTGGGCACGAGCCGATTCCCCATGGCGATCACACCGACTACCTGATCTCCGGGCATTTGCACCACGACCACGGGGATCATTGCGACGACCACGGCCGCGTCACCAAGGCGTGACTCGTGATCGAGCAACGCGTCCAGGTCGTAAGCTCGAGATGCCGAACGTCCTGATCGTCGACGACGATCCCGACCTCGTCGACGTGCTGAAGGTCGCCCTGGAGGACGAAGGCCACTCCGTTCGGACGGCCCTGAACGGGAGCCGCGGGCTGGAGGTGGTCCGCGGCTGGCGTCCCGACGCCGTCGTGCTGGACGTCGACATGCCCGTCCTGAGCGGTCCCGACATGGCGTACCGGATGTTCATCGACGATTGCGGCGAGGAAGACATCCCGATCCTGCTGCTCTCGGGGACGCGCGACCTCCGTCAGGTGGCCGAGCGGGTCGGGACCCCGTACTACGAGTCCAAGCCCTACTGCGTCGATCAGGTACTGGAGATGCTGCACCGGCTGCTCGCCGAGCGCCGCAAGCCCGTGCCCCTCGCCGCGCGGCCCGACGGCGAACGGTCCGACTCGCACTAGCCAAGCGCCCCGATCCGGACGCCGGTGGCCGGCGGGTTTGCGACCTCGTGCAAACGGGTCGGAAGCTCGGTGCCAGCTTGGCCAACCCCGGGCGTGCCGCACACCGAGATGGGCTCGGATCGGTTCGCGGGCACGCCGGAGGCGCGCTGGCCGGACGAAGCGGTCGCACGCGGGTCAGGACGGCGATCGGGGACGATCTGCGAGCTGGCCAAGGTCCCGGTCGTCTGTGCGCACTCGATGCGGGGGCTGCACAGCACTCTGGCGATGGACGCCGTTGTCACGGGGCACGTCGTAGCGGCGTCGCTGGGCCACGAGTCCCGAACGTAGGTGAGAAACCGAACGGACCAGTCGCCGGAGCCGGGCGATGATTCGACGGGGTCACCTTGTTGAGAGTGAACTCGACCTTCGGGTTCGACATCCCGAGCATGGCCAGCCGGTTGGTCGCGACCGCAGAATCGGGGCCACCTGGTGAGCCGAAACATCAACGGCGGCGCGGCCTTACATCTTGTGGAGCTGAACGGGATCGAACCGTCGGCCTCCTGAGTGCGATTTCGGGGTGAACCGAACAAAGACCAGCAGTTACGGACCGCAACCGTTCCCTCGAACAGCGAAACGTCAGCAGTTTCAATAGGTTGTGCTGGGAACGATTGGATCGTGCGAGCCCCACTTCCGATGGGCAGGGGGAGAACCCTCGGAAGCTGCGAGCCACTTGGGCGGGCCGGGGCTCGCACTGCCCGCGCGCGGAGCAGTCCGCGGGGATCCCAGGCGCGGCACACATCTTTCCGGCAGGGCAGTCCTGGGCAGCGGTCGAACAGTCGGCCCGGGGCATCGTGTCAGCTATCGGGAGTAGCTTCTGCTCGGGCTGAACCGACACTACACGCTCAAGTGAGCGTGTTCCCGGGGGAAGGCGAAGTGTCCGCCGAGCTTGTAGGCCGTCGCAGTCGAATCAGAGTTCGATCTGAAACGCCGGCTCGAATGCTTCCAAGCTTTTCGGCTCGCTCGGATATCCCAGCGGGTTAGCGACGATCCGCGTCTTGCCAAGGACGTAGTCGTAGCGGTCGTGAGTGTGACCGTGAATCCAGAGCTTGGGTTGGCGTTCGGCGATATACGAGGTCATGTCGCAGACGAAGAAGGCGTTCGCGATCGAGCGCGCGAATCTCATCGGAGTGCTCTGGGGAGCGGGCAGATGGTGTGTCAGGACAACGTCGGTCGCCTTCAGCCGACCGATGACGACTTGCTCGAACGCGGCATTCTGCTCGTACACCCAGGGCTCGAAGTCCTTGATGAGCGAGAAATCATGCATCACGCGCTTGCCGTGTTCCGCCGCCGGGTCGGCACGGAACCACATCGTGCCCGCGATGAATCGCTGACCCGCGATCACCACGGTGCCGTTTTGGGGAATCACGAGCTCTGGGACCGCCTTCGTGAGTTTCGCCAGGTTGCGCGTGACCTGTCCGGGTGACGACTTGTAGTACTCGTGGTTTCCAGGGACGTAGAGGATGTGGCGGTACTTTTTCGCCAGCGGCTTGAACACGCTTTCGAGGTCCTCATAGTACCGAGCCATCGTGATGTCGCCGGCCAGCACCAAGACGTCCACGCCGGTCGGGTCGAGCCCGCGAATGAGCTCGGCGCCGCCGTCCGCGTGCATCTCGAGGTGCAAGTCGGACATGATGTGAAGCTTCACCGCCGCCGACCTCGCTTCCGCAGCGATCCGAGTTGACCGCCCCGGTGCGCGAGCGCCCGGGTACCCTCCCGACGGGCGCGAACGTCCGCATCCATTCTCGATCGTTCCAAGCGCGTGGCCATTCCTTTCCCTACTGCCCCTGGACGCCGGTTCGACGCTCCCAGGCGCGACACAAACGCCGCTCGGTCGTCTGGGAGCAGCAAACGCCTTAAAAGTCAGGAGAATCATACCGCATACCCAGCCGAGAGCTGAACCGGACCCGGGTTGCGTCTGCGTCGTCTGAGGTTGCGTCTGGGTCGAATATGTACTACCCTTCAGGTCATGGAAATCACCGCCGCCCGAACCATGGAGGGCCAGATCCGTCGCATGACTCCGGTCGCTGCGCCGCCGGATCAGCAGGCGGACGTGGCTGCACTCTTCAAGGCGTTGGAGGGCATGAGCCATGCGCGCTCGCGGCGCGGACCCAGGTGCAAGCTGGTCGGTCCAAACAGAGAGACGATCGAGCTGCCCGAGTCCGTCTTCTATGTCCTAGAGCGCGTGGCCGAGGTCATGGCCCGCGGCGATTCGATCACCGTGGTACCCGTTGGCCGAGAGGTGACGACACAACAGGCCGCTGACCTGCTCAACGTATCTCGTCAGTACCTGGTGCGACTACTCGAAGAGAAGCGAATTCCGTTCCGCAAGACCGGCAAGCACCGTCGCTTGCGAATCGAGGATGTCCTCGAATTCAAGGAGAGGCGGGACAAGGATCGCCGCGCTGGACTCCGCGAGCTCTCTCGGATGAGCCAGGAGTTCGGCGGCTACGACGCTGAGACGAAGTAGTAGAGTCGGCCCAGCCGATGGGCCCGGTTCCGTTCATCGTCGTCGTAGACGCAAACGTCCTGTACCCACTCACCCTCAGGGACACGGTACTTCGCGCTGCGGCGGCCGGTTTCTACCAGCTCCGCTGGAGCACAGACATTCTCGACGAGATGGAGCGAAATCTCGTCGCCAAAGGGAAGGTGCCGACGGACAAGGCAGCGCGCCTCCGTGCCACGATGGAGAAGTACTTTCCCGAATCTGACGTCAGAGGCTATCAGCCACTCGTCGATGTCATGCCGAACGATCCCAAGGATCGGCATGTCGCTGCCGCGGCTGTGAAAGCTGGCGCTCAGGTGATCGTCACTGCGAACATCAGAGACTTTTCGGTTCTGCCCGACGGGGTGGAGGCACAGCCCCCCGACGAGTTCCTGTGCAACCTTTTCGACCTCGATCCGCCCGCATTTGTCGAGCTGCTCCGGGAGCAGGCCGCCGACCTCACCAACCCGCCTGTGACTTTTCAGGAGCTGCTCGATCGCCTGGGACGAGTGGTCCCCGATCTTGTGGCGGCGGTGCGACGATCGTTGCCGCGTCCCTGACCGGGATTCGGCGCCGGGCATTGAACCTGCCCGGCAAATGACCCAAATACCAAGCACCGCGCCGACTTGCACGGTCATTGCGCGGACTTGGGTGCTTTCGAGACAGAGCAGGAGAGGGGGGGTGAGATTCGCTGAGATCCGGTGACTCCGGTTGGTCTGGGCGACAGGTGGGCGACAAAGTTCCAGCGTGTTTAGGCGCTGGGATCTGGTCTCGTCGCGCCTCGACACTCTGTTCCAGCGGCTCGAACGCATCCAAAACACCGTGGACCTCTTCGCCATGGCTTTCGCGCGCTATGTCGAGGCGTGGTGTCGTTTCCTACCGCCTTCACTCCCGGCGCCGGACTCCATACAGAGGGGGGATGTCGTCGCTCATCCCGAACCGCGTGAATCTGGACGGACGGCCGGCGGGAGGGTGAGCGGAAAGTCGCGGAGCGGGGCGGTTCGGGTTACCTGAAGACCGCCACTCCCGGAGGGAGGAGGGAC
>Ga0335083_10011686_pt1 | contig 10543 bp, 11 predicted proteins | sample Lox_Sample_42_FD_206716 | JGI IMG/M metagenome (GOLD analysis project Ga0335083, IMG submission 206716) | Soil microbial communities from Loxahatchee National Wildlife Refuge, Florida, United States - Lox_Sample_4.2 | ecosystem: Environmental > Terrestrial > Soil > Wetlands | place: USA... | reverse complement strand
GTATTCGTAAAGCCGCGTTCCTTTCGGAACGCGGGCGCCTCTCGGCGCTCCACTGGCGGCGATTTTAAGTCCCCGGCGCCGCGTTTCCTGGGACGAGGCCAGTGGCCAGTCCCAGTCCAGCGAAGCTCCTCGCGGAGCGGTCCTAATGCCGCCCGAGCGACGTGCCGGGGCCCCCCGGTGCCTCGCCTGCGAAGCGAGACAGCGGGCGCCGCATCAGCCTCCGGCTTGCGCCGCAAGGCCCGGGATGGTCGGGAGCTGCATCTCCGGCCCCTTCATCATCCCGCTGCTCCATCATCAAGACGCCTCTAGATGACGCCCTCGGATTTGAGCAGGACGCGTGGAATATAATCCTAGTCGCGCCTGGTGTCAAGCGGCATTGGAAAAATGCCTTCAACGTCGATGCGCTAAGAGCATTTTCTCCGGTGCACCGTGACCCGTTGGCCATGCCGCCATTCGTGTCGGATCACGACCCGGCAGTGGGTCCCGCCGGCGTCGTAATTATAGGCCTCGCCGCTTCGTTGTCCGACATAAGGGGCCGTGTCGGGGGTGACAGGAGCTCCCCCGGGCCCTTTGACAACATTGCCGCTGCCGATTTCAGGGTCGTATTTTTGCGCGAGGGCTGGCCCGCCCGCTGTCGCGAGCAGCACCATTGCGACGGTTCCGATGAGCAAATGTTTCAGCATCTTGGCACTCCTCCAAAAGCAAAAGAAACGCCGCTTTGCGAGTTTGGTTCACATCGCTCAAACAAAACCCGCCGGAGCGGCGGGGTTTTGCATCGAGCAAGACGTGGATGGCCGGGACAAGTTTACGGCCGGGCCAGCCTTTGGCCGGACCCGGTTGCCCCGGCCATGACGGCGGACGGCTTATCCCACATCCGTCGAGTGGATGCGCTTCTCCATGGCGCCGCCGCGGACGCGCTTGCTGGTGAGCCTGTTGAGCGCGCCGAGATAGGCCTTCGCCGAAGCGACCAGCGTATCGGGATCGGCGCCATGGATTTCCGCATCAGCAACGAGAAGCGGACCATGAAGCGTGGCGATGTCCGGTGATCCCCGGCGGCGTCGAACACGAAGGATTTTTCCCGGAGGATTCGGAAGCGATCGATTTCTTCGCGCCGGTGCGCGAGGGTTTTCTCACCGGCGAGCCGCCGGATTACATGCGCAAGGGGGTGACGGCGTGCATCTGCCGAAACAAAAACCCGCCACGGCCCGGCGGGAGTTTGCACTGACCTAAATGCAGGACTATGCGGCGGCCTTGCGCCTTTTGCGCCAGCCGAGCGCACCGAGCGCGCCAAGGCCACTGGCGAAGAGAGGCAGCGCGGTGGGCAGCGGAGTGGCAACGCCAAGAAAGGCATCGCCAATCGCAAAACCGTTGTAGTCCGTGACTACAGAAGATGGCGGATCAGCTGTAAGGGTAAATGTGTAACTGGTAATGCCTGTGGTACTGACAAAGCCAAAGAATGTCGCACCATGGTTGCCATTCACCGCCTGTGTGACAGTGGTCCCGTCGCTCAGCGCAAATGTTACATTGTAAAATAGAAAATCGACGGGTTCGATGTAGATGCCAAACGCATTCAGAGCCGTGCTGAAATTTCCTGTAGCGGTATCGGTTAACGGACTATAGTTCGTGGGGTAGTAGCGCAAAACCTGCCCGCTATAGCCGCAGCACCACGTGCTGTAGCCGTCTCCAATTGAAACAGCGGTGGCCCCGTTTGGGTTCGCTAGCGTCAAGGTGGGACCCCCGTCGTCGAGCTCGAATTGAGAAATGAAAGTGTAATCCGGCACACCAAAATTTGTTGTCTCTACGTAACTTCCGACCGTCGCTTTCCATATCGAAATGTCGGTGTACGCCGTCGTAGAGGCATTCGCGGGTAGCGCGATGCACAAAGCGACACTTGCCACCACTGCATTGATAAATTTAGCGCCCATGACCGGCTCCGAGTCCGCGCGCGCCACTGAATGCAAGTTCAGCAAGATCGATGTGCGCCGTCAAGGGAGCGGACTCTAGATGGACGAGCGCGGGTGCAAATCCACCCTTGGCAATTTATTTTTGATTTATGCTGTCTCCATCGAATTATTCACGGACTTAACGGCCTTCTGCCATAGCTGTGAAATCGGATGTCGCACAAATAAAAACCCCGCCTCGCGGCGGGGTTCTGCATTTCGTGGTTGCGCAAATCGGTGAAGGCTCACCCCACGTCGGTCGAGTGGATGCGCTTCTCCATGGCGCCGCCGCGCACGCGCTTGCTGGTCAGATTGTTGAGCGCGGCGAGATAGGCTTTGCGACAAAGAGAAAGGCCGCCTCGCGGCCGTCTCTCCAAATTCGATCACGTGTCTTTTTGAACAGGCAACGTTAGCCTTACGCCTTCCGTTTCCTGCGCCAGCCTAGCAGCCCTAGCGCGCCGAGGCCGGTGGCGAAGAGCGGCATTGCACCGGGAATCGGGGTAACGAGCGTCACGTTGAATGTTCCATACTCCGCACCGACATTACCTCCGGGAATATCAAAGTCCGCAATCGCATCGGTTCCCGCAGAGGCATCATAGTAGATAACATATTCCTGTTGTGGCGAATTCGACTCGGAAAAGCCGATTCCGAGAGCGTCTATTAGGTTGGGCGGCGGCGCAGGATACAGGAGATTGCTTTCCCCAACTGTGCTCAGCGGGCCGGACACAGTTCCTGAATACGATGACCCAAGAAGTGTAAAGCTGTCAGTGCCGATCAGCGATGTTATCGGATAGCTCGCCGATGGTCCCGAGGCGGCAATAGTGAGAGTCCCGCTAGCCGACAACTGCAATGAGAAGAGCGAAAAAGCTCCGGTCGTGATGCCATTCGGCGTGAAGGTCCAATCGAATTCGTATGTGGCCGCGCTTGCTGCTCCGCCGCCGCCGAGAAATGCTGCCGCCGCGATGACGCACGGCATGATGGAACGCGGGATAAAACGCATGGTACATTCCCCATCGCCACAACAAACGTAATTTTCTCTCCCCATTGCGCACCTCGACCTGGTTGTCACCCAGGTGATAGCCGAGCTCTCTATTCAGACAGCGAGCGCTGCGGCTTTCTTTTTATGGCGCCAGACGAGCAGGCCCAACGCGCTGAGGCTAGAGGCAAAGAGCGGCAAGGCGCCAGGAATCGGGGTGGGGGCAATTGCTTGGTAGTTGCCCGAATAATACGTGGTGCCTTGGTAGTAATATTCATTCAATAGACCGCCAGGGACGCCCGGCGGCTCAAAGCTAATTTCGGAACCCAGCGCATTTATCAGGTCAATCGAACCCCCCAGAGGGCCGTAGCCAAATGCGTAGACGTTGCTGAATTGAAGTTGCTGCCCGGCAGAAGTTGATGTCAGGACGATTTCGATGTCGCTAAGGGGCGTTTGAATATCCGAAGTCGAAAAAGTATCGCCGCTAAAATCGAACGACATGCTGTATCCGCCAACCGAAGTTAGCGCGAACGTTCCGTCGCCTGGGTTGTTGGCAATCGTGATCGAACCGCTGCCAACAAAAGGTGGCACGGGGGCGGCGATGTCGGAAGTCCGACGTTGTCGAAAACAAAATCGAAAGTCGTTGCATTCGCCGCAACTGCGCCGGCGAACACAAATGCGATGAGACCTGCCAGCAAGACCTTAGCGAGGCCGATCACTACGACTGGACGTTTGATATGACGCATGGCTTGCTCCCCAACCACGCCGCAGAGTTATTCTAATCTGGGGCGGGTTCCCTGGGGGAACTGTCACAAATTAATTTTCGATCATATAAAAATAGGCGCAATTTGGGCTATAAAATTCATCTCAAGAAATCGCGAAATCCGCAATTTTTTTGCGAATCCAAGCTCCTGCCCTAACCGTCACCGCCGGCACGAGGCTGGCCAAATTATTAGGGGCTATCACACGGCCGCGCTGGGTCCCCGCTTTCGCGGGGACGAACGGAGTGTGTGGGTCGCGCTTACTTTACCCCACATCGGTCGAGTGGATGCGCTTCTCCATCGCGCCGCCGCGAACGCGCTTGCTGGTGAGCTTATTGAGCGCGCCGAGATAGGCCTTCGCCGAAGCAACGAGCGTGTCCGGATCGGCGCCCTTGGCGGTGACCGCCCGGCCCTCCGACGACAGCCGCACCGAGACTTCGGCCTGCGCGTCGGTGCCTTCGGTCACCGCGTGCACCTGGTAGAGCTCGAGCTTGGCCTCGTGCGGCACCAGCGCGTGGATGGCGTTGAAGATCGCGTCCACCGGGCCGTTGCCGGTCGATTGCATGGTGACGTGCTTGCCGTCGATGTCGAGCGTGAGCGTCGCGGTCTGCGGGCCCATGGTGCCGGCGATGACGGTGAGCGAGACGATCTTGATGCGGTCGTGGGCGGTCGCAATCTCCTCGTCGACCAAAGCCTCGATGTCCTCGTCGTAGATCTGCTTCTTCTTGTCGGCGAGCGCCTTGAAGCGCACGAAGGCGTCCTCGATCTGGTTGTCGCCGAGGTGATAGCCGAGCTCTTCGAGCTTGTGCACGAAGGCATGACGGCCGGAATGCTTGCCCATGACCAGCGAGGTCTGTTTCACGCCGACCGATTCCGGCGTCATGATCTCGTAGGTCTGCGTGTGCTTGAGCATGCCGTCCTGATGGATGCCGCTCTCGTGGGCAAACGCGTTGCGCCCAACGATCGCCTTGTTGTACTGCACCGGGAACGAAGTCACCGCCGAGACGAGCTTTGAGGCGCGGGTGAGCATCGTCGCGTCGATATTGGTCCAGTACGGCAGCACGTCGCTGCGCGTCTTGATCGCCATCACCACTTCTTCCAGCGCGGCGTTGCCGGCGCGCTCGCCGATGCCGTTGATGCAGCATTCGATCTGCCGGGCGCCGCCTTCGACGCCGGCGAGCGAATTGGCGACCGCCATGCCGAGATCGTCGTGGCAGTGCACGGAGAACACGGCCTTGTCGGAGTTGGGCACCGCTTCGCGCACGCGCTCGAACAGCGCCCGATATTCCTCCGGCACGGTGTAGCCGACGGTGTCGGGGATGTTGATGGTGGTGGCGCCGGCCTTGATCGCGGCCTCGACGCAGCGGCAGAGGAAATCGAATTCGGTGCGGGTGCCGTCCTCCGACGACCACTCGACGTCGTCGGTGTGGCTTCTCGCGCGCGTGACCTGCGCGATCACCATCTCGTAGACCTCGTGCGGCTCCTTCTGCAGCTTGTATTTCATGTGCACCGGCGAGGTGGAGAGGAACGTATGGATGCGCTTCCTCTTCGCCGGCTTGATGGCTTCGGCGCAGCGGTCGATGTCCTTGGGCGCCGCGCGCGACAGGCCGGCGACGACCGCGTTCCTGGTGCGCTTGGCGATCTCCTGCACGGCGGCAAAATCGCCGTCGGAGGCGATGGGGAAGCCGGCCTCGATGATGTCGACGCCCATGGTGTCGAGCAACTCGGCGACCTCGAGCTTTTCCTCGTGCGTCATGGTGGCGCCGGGGCACTGCTCGCCGTCGCGCAAGGTGGTGTCGAAGATGACGACGCGGTCCTTCTCGGACTTGGGTCGTGTGGTCATGACTTTGATCCTTCTGAAACGAATGCGCCGCTCCGGGCGCTCTCATTGGGTTTTTACGTTTGAATTCACGCGCGGTCGGACGCAAAACCGGAAGCCACTTTTGCTGACCGCGCTTATCGATCCCCCGAGTGCCCAGGCAACAAAGCCCAGCCGGCGCTCAGGGGCGCCTAAGCAGAAGGAGGGTGCTCAGAATGAGGGAGGCCGCGGGGCCGGCAAGCGCCGCCCGCTCGAACGCGAAAGTGGTGGCCCGCGTTGTCATGCCTCGTGAACCTCGCCGGTTAAGCTCGCGGATCAAGGTAAAGTCCGGGTTAACCGCCCGCGGTTTCTAGCGGAAACGGGGCGGCAGAGGCAAGCGGCGGATAGGACAGCGGTGCTGCCCTAGAAGTCTCCAGTTCGTCATGCCCGGCTTTATGCCGGGCATCCACGCCTTGCTGGTTCGGAAGAAAAGGCGTGGATGGCCGGAACAAGTCCGGCCATGACGACTACGACTGCCTCAACCGGGATGCTGCGATGAAAAAATCGCTGAGCCGCCAAACTTTCGAAGGGCTGCTGAAATTCACGCTGGCGATGGCGGCGCTGATTTTCCTGCCGGCGTGGACGCTTTACTACTGGCAGGGCTGGGCGTTTCTCGCCGTGTTCTGCGGCGCCTGCTTCGCCTCGAGTTTCTATTTTTTGCGGCGCGATCCGCGGCTGATCGAGCGCCGCATGAAGGCCGGCCCCGTCGCGGAAAAGGAACCGGCGCAGCGCGTGATCATGACCATCGCCTCGCTCGGCTGGATCGGCACCATCGTCGTCTCCGCGCTCGATCACCGCTTGCAGTGGTCGCACGTGCCGGACTGGGTGGCGCTGGCCGGCGACGCGATTTTTCTCGTGAGCTTCTTCGGCATCGTGCTGGTGCTGCGGCAGAACAGCTACGCCGCCTCCACGATCCGCGTAGAAGACGGCCAGCCGGTGGTCGACACCGGCTTCTATGGCGTCATCCGCCATCCGATGTATGCCGTAGCGCTGCCGATGTTCCTCGCCATGCCGCTCGCGCTCGGCTCCTATTGGGGGCTCGCACCGTTCATCGCCATCCTGCCGGCGCTGATCTGGCGGCTGCTCGACGAGGAGCGGTTTCTCGATGCGCATTTGCTCGGCTACGCCGACTACCGGCGCCGTGTGCGCTACCGGCTCATTCCCGGCGTGTGGTGATGGCCCGTCATTCCGGGGCGCGCTGAAAGCGCGAACCCGGAATCCAGATACAAGGCAAAGCCGGTCGCTCTTCTGGATTCCGGATCGCCGCTGCGCGGCGTCCGGAATGACTTCGTCACTTCTCAGCCTTGAGCGCCTTGCGTGCCGCTTCGAGCTCCTTGAGCGCCTTGCCCTGCACCTTGGGGAACTTAAGCTTGAGCCCGTCCATGGCCTCGACCAAAGCCGCGGCGACGACGAGGCGTGTGAACCATTTCTGATCGGAGGGCACCACATACCAGCGCGCCTCCGGACGGCTCGTTTCGCCGATCAGGTCGGTGAAGGCGGCCATATAATCGTTCCAGTACTTGCGCTCCTCGACGTCGGCCATGGAGAATTTCCAGCGCTTGCCCGGCTCGTCGATGCGGGCGAGAAAGCGCCGGCGCTGCTCTTCCCTGGAGATGTTGAGGAAGAATTTGAGGATCAGCGTGCCGGAATTGGCGAGATGCTCCTCGAAACCACGGATGTCGTGGAAGCGGCGCTGCCAGATGTCCTTGCCGGTGTGCGGCACGCGCTCGGCTTCGAGCAACTCGGGATGCACGCGGACGATCAACACCTCCTCGTAATAGGAGCGGTTGAAGATGCCGATGCGGCCGCGTTGCGGCAGACGCTGCGCGGCACGCCAAAGAAAGTTGTGCTCAAGCTCTTCCGCGCTCGGATGCTTGAACGAATGCACGTCGACCCCTTGCGGGTTCAAACCTGTCATGACGTGGCTGATGACGCCGTCCTTGCCGGCGGCGTCCATGGCCTGCAGCACGATCAGCACCGACCAGGTATCGCTCGCCCACAGCTTCTCCTGCAGGTCGGAGAGCCGCGTGATGCTCTCCTTGAGCATGTCGTTGGCCTCAGCCTTGTCGATGGTGAGGCCGCAGCAATCGCCGGGATCGTGATCCGCGAGCTTAAATTTGTGCGGATGATCGATGCGGAACCGGCGGGCGATGCTTTCGAGCTTCATGCGCGCTACTCCACGCCACGGGCTTGCGCTTGGCAAGGCCTCAGGCGGCGCGCCAGCGCTCCTTCAGAAACGCGGCGACAAAGCGCGGCATGGCCGGATCGAGATCGGCCGGCCCGCGCACGATGCGGATGTCGGAAAACTCCGGCTGCGCCTCGCACGCAAGCTTGGCGAGCGCCCGTTGGCGCAACGCTTTCGCATCCTCGCCGCTGCGCAAGACCTCGATCGCGGCGATCAACGCACCGTCGATCACCACGGTCCATCCCGGCTCGGCGGAAAGCTCTGCCGCATCGAAACCGGTTTCCTCCTTCAGCTCGCGGCGCACGCTGAAATCGAGATCGACCTTGCCGCCGGCGATGTCGGTCGGATCGGGCGTGCCGCAGGGAAAGTAGATCTGCCCGGCGTTGAAGGTGTGCGCGCCCATGACGCCGAGCAGAAAGGCGCCGTCGGCGGAAAGAATCGCCGCTGCGCCGAAGCAATCGTGCACGCCCGCCGGCGGCCGCCCCCAACGATGCCAGGCGGCGAAACTCGCATAGTCGGTCTCCAGGTAGTCGCCGCGCAACACGCCGTCGGAAAGCACCTGCCGGTAGAGCAGCAGCACGCGCCCGTTCCACACTGCCGGCTTCTCGCGCTGGAGCGCGGCGAAGAACGCCTCGATCTCGGCGCGCCGCCCCTCGGCAAACGCCCAGGGCTTCGGCTTAAAGCAAAGTTCAAGGCGGTCGATGCGGTAAACGGACGGCTCTTTATCCATTACTCCATGTCCAGAAAAATTATGGCCGGGGTGGGCCCGGCCATAACGCTTCGCGCTGTTCTGATCGCCGTTACTTCATGCCCATCTTCTTGTTCGCAGCGTCGACGAACTCATTGGTGTAGGTCTTTGACAGGTCGATATGGGCCTTGGCGATTTCCGGCGAGGACTGGCTGAACACTTTGAGCACGGCTTCCGCGCCTTTGGGGTCCATGCGGCCGTCCTGTGAATACATCGGCAGCGTGTTCTTCAGCGCCGCGAGATAGAGCGCCTTGTCCTTGCCGACCATCTCCGGCGGCATCTTGTCCATAATCTCTTCCGGCGTGTGCGAGTGGATCCACTTGAGCGTGGAGATGATGGCGTTGGTCATCGCCTGCGCTTCCTTCTTGTGGCTGTTGATCCACTCGATCCTGGTGTAGAGCGCGCCGCCCGGGTAGGCGCCGCCGAACACGGCGAGCGTGTCCTTCTCGCTGCGGGTGTCGCTCAGGATGCGCAGGTCGCTGTACTTGTTGGCGAGGATGGTGACCGCGGGGTCGAGCATGACCGCGGCGTCGATCTGCCCCTGCTCCATGGCGGCGACCGCCGAGCCGCCGAGGCCGACGCCGATCACCGCGATCGAATTCGGGTCGACGCCGTTCTTGCTGGCGAGGTACTTGAGATAGAAGTCGGTCGAGGAGCCGGGCGCCGAGACGCCGACCTTCTTGTTGGCGAGGTCCTTGACCGACTTGATCTCCGCCGTGTGCTTGGGCGACACGACCAGCACCAGGCCGGGGAAGCGGTCATAGACGACGAAGGACTGCAGCAGCTGGTTCTTGGCGGCGAGTTCGACGGTGTGGTCGAAATAGCCGGAGACGACGTCAGCGGAGCCGCCGATCACCGCTTTCAGCGATTCCGAACCGCCCTTGAAGTTGACCATGTCGACGTCGACGCCGGCCTTCTTGAATTCGCCGAGCTGGTTGGCGAGCACGGTCGGCAGATAGCAGAGACAGCCGGCGCCGCCGATCGACAGCGTCACCTTGCCCTGCGCCAGCGCCAGACCCGACGACATGATGAGCGCGGCGAATGCCACGCCGGAACGGCGCACGAATGAGTGCAACATGAAAGTCCTCCCGTAGGTAGCTGAGGCTTTTTTTCTCGGCCCCGCTTCGGGGCCGACATTAGGGCAGCGCGGCGGCGCTGACTAGGGCGCGGGCAGAGGCCTCGGCACCTTTACATCGAGGGTCGTGCCAAAGATACGATCCCATAGATCAGTCGTGACGCCGAAATTGCCGGCTTGGGAATGGTGATGACGCGCATGACGCAGCCTCGCCCTATAAAGATACGATCCTTTGCGCGGACGCCAATGGTGGAGCGCGTAATGAACGAACACGTACCAAAGATAGCCGGTGACCATGCCCCCGGTCACCGCGGTGCCCAAGTCGAAACCGAGCATCGCGACGGAGGGAATAACAACCGCAATCAAGGCAATAAGCATGCTCGCCCATGCGGGCGTGCCGATGAGGTCTTGAGGCGAGCGATGGTGCTGCTCGTGGATGCGCGCGAGAATTGGTGCGTGATGGAAAAACGCGCGATGCAGCAGATACTCGATCAAGGTCCAGCTCATTAGACCCATGCAGTAAACAATCGCCCAAATAACGAGCCGCGGCGCTGTTGAATCCCGAAATGCAAGAAACACGGAGACGAAAACGAACGGAGGAAAAAGTAGAAATTCCGAAAAATAGCCGATCTTGCTCATTCTCATGGCAATACCTCGGGGCCGCATCCAGCAATTGCATTCGCCCCCCAGATATTCAATAGGCCAAAAGGTGAAATTTAGCTCGCCTTTTCAAGGCACCGTCTACTTGATCCGTTTCCAAACGACGACGACCCTGCCGCCGGCAGTCCGACCGGGATTATCGAATCGCATATCATCTCCGGAGAACGTGACAATCCGCTTGGCGCCTTTTCCCGTCACTTGGTTCGGGTAAGAACTGCGTTCAACAAGAAGAGTGATTGCTTTATTGGTTTGATCGGTCGTGTAGGTGCCAAAGAACGACAGGACGCCGTGTGCGACGGCCTTGTCTTCCGCCGCGGTCGTATTAAGCCGAGCTTTCGAT
>Ga0335083_10011684_pt1 | contig 10545 bp, 9 predicted proteins | sample Lox_Sample_42_FD_206716 | JGI IMG/M metagenome (GOLD analysis project Ga0335083, IMG submission 206716) | Soil microbial communities from Loxahatchee National Wildlife Refuge, Florida, United States - Lox_Sample_4.2 | ecosystem: Environmental > Terrestrial > Soil > Wetlands | place: USA: Florida... | reverse complement strand
TCGGGTGTACCGTGGCCGTCATGAATCTGGACGGGAAGGCACAGGCAGCGTGAACGCACGGCAGACAGCGGCCCCATCAGGGAGCGCCGGACAGAGTGGACAGGCCCCGGGAATGCGGCGGAGCGGTCCGCCGTTTCGCGCCGATCACGTCGGGAGCCTGTTGCGACCGCAGCCGCTCCTGAGGGCGCGCGAGGCGCACAAACGCGGTGAGATGTCCGCCGGACAGCTGCGTGAGCTCGAGGATGCGGCCATTCGTGAAGTCGTGCGCCTTCAGGAGGATGTGGGACTGCAAGCCGTGACCGATGGCGAGTTCCGCCGTGGCTCCTGGCACATGGACTTCCTCTATCAGGTGGGTGGTGTCACCCGCGTGCAGGACTCCCTCAAGGTCCAGTTCCGCAACGAGCAGGGTGGCATCGAGTTCACCCCGGCCGCCTTGCGGGTGACCGCGCCACTGAAGCTGACCCGCTGCATCTTCGGCGAGGACTTCCGCTTCCTGAAGTCCGTGGCGCGCGGGGTACCCAAGCTGACCATTCCCTCCCCGAGCATGATGCATTACCGGGGCGGCCGCTCCGTCATCGACTCCGGCGTCTACCCGGACCTGGCTCGCTTCTGGGGCGATCTCAAACAGGTCTACGCGGACGAAGTCGAAGCGCTCGGCCAGCTCGGCTGCACCTATCTGCAGCTGGATGACACCAGTCTCGCCTATCTGAACGACCCCGCGCAGCGCGAGTACGTCGAGCGCCTCGGTGGCAGCGCCACCGATCAGCACCTGGTCTACATCGATCTGATCAACGGCGCGCTGGCGAAGAAGCCGGCCGGCATGACGGTGTGCACCCACCTGTGCCGTGGCAATTTCCGCTCTTCCTGGGTGGCCTCGGGCGGTTACGACTACGTCGCGGAAGCGCTCTTCGGCGAGCTGGGAGTGGATGGCTTCTTCCTGGAATACGACGATGCGCGCTCAGGGGGGTTCGAGCCCCTGCGCTTCGTGCCCCGGAACAAGTTCGTGGTACTGGGCCTCGTCACCTCCAAGCGGCCCGCGCTCGAGAACAAGGACGACCTGAAGCGGCGCATCGACGCGGCGGCGCGTTACGTGCCCCTGGATCAGTTGTGCCTGAGCCCGCAGTGCGGCTTCTCCTCGACCCAGGAGGGCAACGCCCTCACCGTGGAGCAGCAGATCGCCAAGCTGCGCCTGGTGGTCGAGACCGCCCGCGAGGTGTGGGGTTGATCGGAAGCGCGCAGGTCCCCGGCCGTTCGGGGTTGGCCGGTCATCCGCCCGAGGGTACCGGAACACGCCCACGGGCATGCCCCTGAAAGGGGCGCTCCCACGCAAGTCCGCGCCGCAAATTGACCAGTCGCAGCCCATGCCGGCCGGGATAATGGCGGTAAGTCCGGCCCCGATACCGGGCCAATTGCAGGAGTTCCGCTATGGACGAGCCAGGTCAGGCTTCCCGGGCGCGCCGTCCCAGCGGACGCGACGCCAAGCGCGCCGCCCGCACGGCGCGCAGCGCGTCGTTCGTTCCCTTCATCACGCGCAAGGTGCCCTATTACGAGGTGCTGGGCAGCGAAGGGCTCGAACTCCTGGAACACAATGCCGACACCATCCTGCAGGAGATCGGCATCGACTTCCGCGACGATCCGGAAGCCCTGCAGATCCTGAAGGCCGCGGGTGCCGACGTGCAGGCAGAGCGGGTGCGCTTCCCGCGCGGCATGTGCCGGACCATCGTGCAGCGTTCCGCGCCGCGCGAATTCACGCAGCACGCCAGAAACCCGGCCCGCACGGTGATCATCGGCGGCAATCGCACCGTTTTTGCGCCGGCCTACGGATCGCCGTTCGTGCGCAATCTCGATGAGGGCCGGCGTTACGCCCGGATCGAGGACTTCCGCAACTTCGTGAAGCTCGCCTACATGTCGCCGGCGCTGCATCACTCCGGCGGCACCATTTGCGAGCCCGTGGATCTGCCCGTCAACAAGCGGCACTTCGATATGGTTTACACCCATATGAAGTACAGCGACAAACCCTACATGGGTTCGGTCACGCAGCCGGAGCGTGCGCAGGACACGGTCGACATGACCCGCATCCTGTTCGGAGATGAGTTCATCGATCCGGTCAGCGGCAAGCCCAAGACCTGCATCACCAGCCTGATCAATGCGAATTCGCCCCTGACCTGGGACGCGACGATGCTGGGCGCCCTCAAGACCTACGCGCGCGCCAATCAGGCCACCATCGTGACGCCGTTCATTCTTGCCGGGGCCATGAGCCCGGTGACTGTCGCCGGAACCGTGGCGCAGACACTGGCCGAGTCGCTCGCCGGCATGACCCTCGCGCAGCTCGTGAATCCCGGCGCGCCCGTCATCCTTGGCAGCTTTGCCTCATCCCTGTCGATGCAGTCCGGGGCGCCCACTTTCGGTACTCCGGAACCGGCTCTGGTGCTGTACGTGATGGCCGCGCTGGCACGCCGGCTGGGCGTGCCGTTCCGGTCAGGCGGGGGGCTTTGCGCCTCCAAGATTGCCGATGCACAGGCTGCCTTCGAATCCGCGAACACGCTGATCCCCACCTGCCTGGCGGGCGTGAACTTCGTACTGCACACCGCCGGCTGGCTGGAAGGCGGTCTGTCGATGGGCTACGAGAAGTTCGTCATGGACGCCGACCAGGCGGGGATGATGCACACGCTGCTCGAGGGAGTGGATCTGTCCGACAACGGCCAGGCCCTGGACGCCATCCGCGAGGTGGGCCCGGGCAAGCACTTCCTCGGCTGCGCCCACACGCAGGCCAACTTCCAGACCGCTTTCTACCGCTCGCCGCTGGCGGACAACAACAGCTTCGAGCAGTGGGAGGCCGAGGGCGGCCAGGACATGGCCAAGCGCGCCAACACGCTGTGGAAGAAGCAGCTGGCCGAATACGAGGCGCCGCCTCTGGATCCGGCCACTGACGAAGCCCTGCTGGACTTCATGAATCGACGCAAGGCCTCGTTCCCCGACTCGAACGTCTGACGCCTGTGTCGGCGGGTGGTGTCGCCGACGCCCTGTACGTCTTCAGCTCGCGCTGGTAGTCGGTCGCCGACGCGCACCGCGAGCTGAGGCGCGGGGTGCGGCGGCCTTCGGGGCCGGAAGGGCGACTGCCTTGCGCAGGTTCACGAAGTCGTCGCTCGAATTCGGGATGCCCATCGCCTGCACGAAGTGCTCCTGGAAGCGCGGCTCGATGGCCGTCTCGATCTTCTCCACCTGGCGAACGAGTTCCTCGATCTTGCGACGCGAGGTGTTGGAGAGGAGAGCGATGCGCGCGCCCGTGCCCGCGGCATTGCCTGCTGAACTCACATGCGACAGATCGCAGTCCGGGATCATTCCCAGCAGCATCGCGTATTTCACATCGATGTGACTGCCGAATGCGCCGGCCAGACGGATGCGGTCGACGTGATCCGCGCCCATGTGCTCCATCAGCAGCTTGATGCCGGCGTACAGAGCGGCCTTCGCCAACTGGATGGCGCGGACGTCATTCTGCGTGATCTGCAATGGCACCAGACCGCGATGGACGATGTATCCGAAGGTGCGGCCATTTTGCACGATGCGGTCGCTGCGCGCGGCCAGCTCACCGTCGACCACACCGTCCTGGCTGATGATGCCGGCCAGGTACATCTCGGCAATCACCTCGATGATTCCCGAGCCGCAGATACCCGTGACGCCGGTGCTCGCCAGCACCTGCTCGAACCCGGGTTCATCGGACCAGAGATCCGAGCCGATGACCTTGAAGCGCGCCTCCAGGGTGTGCGGATTGATCCGCACCCGCTCGATGGCGCCGGGCGCTGCGCGCTGACCACAGCTGATCTGCGCGCCTTCGAATGCCGGGCCCGTCGGGCTGGAGCAGGCGAGCAACCGTTGTTTGTTGCCCAGCACGATTTCCGCATTGGTACCGACGTCCACCAGCAGAGTCAGTTCGTCGCTGAGGTCGGGCCGTTCGGCCAGGATCATGCCGGCCGCATCGGCGCCCACATGGCCTGCGATGCAGGGCAGGACATAGATGCGGGCATTCGGATGCAGGTCGAGGCCGATCTCGGTGGCCCACATGGTGAGTGCGCCATCCGTCGTGAGGGCAAACGGTGCGCCACCCAACTCGACCGGGTCGATGCCCAGCAGCAGGTGATGCATGATGGGGTTGCCGACGAAGGTGACCTCGAGGATCTCCTGGATGGACACCTGCGCTTCGCGGGCGACGTCCGCGGCGAGGGCATTCAGCGCGCCGCGCACGGCATCGGTCATCTGCTGGGCGCCGCCCGGATTCATCATCGAGTAGGACACGCGGCTCATCAGGTCTTCGCCGAAGCGGATCTGCGGGTTCATGGAGCCGCTGGAGGCCACGACCTCGCCGGATTCCAGATCGCACAGATGGGCGGCGATCGTGGTCGAGCCGACGTCCACGGCCATGCCGAACAGCTGCTCGTGCAGACCGGGCCAGATGCCGACGATCTGGGAGCCCGCATGAACCGCGACCGTGACCTTCCACTCGCCCTTGCGCAAGGCGGTCTGCAGGTTCTGCAGCACCCGCAGATCGCACTCCAGCCCGGTCAGGTTCCACTCCCGCTCCAGCGCGTTCATCAGGCGCTGCAGGTCGCCCGACGGATCGTGCATGTCGGGTTGCTGGACCTCCACGTAGTGCAGGTGCACGACGGGGTCGAGCGTGATCTCCCGGGTGTCGGCCGCCTTGCGGACCACTTGCCGATGCACCTGGCTGCTCTGCGGCACGTCCACGACGAGGTCGCCCTGGACGAGGGAGGAGCAGGAGAGGCGATGACCATCGGCCAGCTTGCGGCGCCGGCTGTAACTGCGTTCCGCATCACTCAGCGGCGAGAGGTTCTCGGGGCGCGAGTTGACGCCATGCTTGGGGAAGTCCCCCTGCATGACGAGCACCTGGCAGCGACCGCATAGCGCCCGGCCGCCGCAGACTGAATCAACGTCCACGCCCAGTGTGCGCGCCGCCTGGAGCAGCGGCGTGCCCAGCGGAAACCGGCCGCGTTTGCCCGAAGGCGTGAATACGACCAGAGCGTCCTTATCTGTCATGTCTGAACCGTTCGCCGTGAATCAGGCGGACGGAGTGCCGCCTTCGCGACGGCGATGTCCGCCCTCCCGGCGTCCACGGGCGGCGCCTTCGGTGGGGCGTGCAATACCGCCGCCACCGCCCATGGCGGGCGCCTCGCGGAAGCGGCGGATCCAGCGCGCACAGTCCGGATCGTGACCCATCATGACATCGGCCCCCATGCAGGCCTTGACGATCTCCTCGTGCATGGGATTCATGATGGCGGAGGTCATGCCGGCGCCGATCGCCATGGACAGGAAGGTGGCGCTGATACCCTCGCGCGCCGGCAGTCCGAAGCTGATGTTGGAGGCGCCGCAGGTGGTGTTGACCTTGAGCTCGGTGCGCAGCCGGCGCACCAGCGCCATGACCTGCACGCCCGCCTGATTGATGGCGCCGACCGGCATGACCAGGGGGTCCACCACCACATCGCTGTACGGGATGCCGTGATCGGCGGCGCGCTCGACGATCTTCTTCGCGACCGCGAAACGCACATCCGGATCCTCGGAGATGCCGGTTTCATCGTTGGAGATGGCGACGACGGCGGCGCCGTATTTCTTCACCAGCGGCAGTACCGTTTCCAGCCGCTCCTCCTCACCGGTCACTGAATTGACCAGGGCCTTGCCCTGGTAGACCGACAGGCCAGCCTCCAGGGCGGCGACGATCGAGGAGTCGATGGACAGCGGCACGTCCGTGATGGACTGCACCAGCCGGATGGTCCGGGCGAGGATCGCCGGCTCGTCGGCCAGCGGGATGCCGGCATTCACGTCCAGCATCTGCGCCCCCGCGGTGAGCTGGGCGCGCGTGTCGGACTCCACACGACTGAAGTCGCCCGCGGACATCTCGGCGGCGAGGATCTTGCGCCCGGTGGGATTGATGCGCTCGCCGATCATCACGAAGGGGCGCTCGAAGCCGATGACGACTTCACGGGTGGCGGAGCTGATCACGGTATCGGTCATGATGCGATCCTGTTGGTATTCGGGTCGGTGTCCCGCCCCGGGTACCAGGGCACGCGGCCCCCGAGCACTCCGGAGCGATCGATGATCTCGGCGACGCTTTCTTCCTGCTTGTAGGCCATGAGGTGCACGCCACTGACGCCGGGCAGCGTGCGGATCTCCTGGATGAGGTCGATACAAAGCTGGCGGCCTTCGCGCGCGCCGTCCGTCGCGCCCGCCATGCGCTTCACGATGGCATCGGGGATGTGGAGGCCGGGAACATGCGTGCGCATCCATTCGGCGGCCTTCGCGGAGCGCAGCGGTCCGACACCCACCAGGATGAACACCTTGCCGAGCAGGCCGAGATCCTCGACCTCGCGCAGGAACTGCCGTAGCAGCGGCACGTCGTAGCAGTACTGGGTCTGGATGAACTGGGCGCCGGCGGCGACCTTCTTGGCGAGCCGGCGTGCGCGCCACTCGATGGGCAGCGCGAAGGGATTCTCCGCGGCTCCGAGCAGCACGCGTGGCGCGTAGGTGATCTTGCGGCCACTGAGGAACCGATGCTCATCGCGCAGCGTGCGCGCGGTCTCGAGCAACGAGATGGAGTCGAGATCGAACACGGGCAGTGCCTGCGGATGATCGCCGGCCTGCACGCCGTCGCCCGTCAGACACAGGACGTTGCAGACGCCCATCGCCGCGCCGCCCAGGATGTCGCCCTGGATAGCGATGCGATTCTTGTCGCGGCAGGAGATCTGCATCACGGGCGCGTACCCGACGCGCGTCAGCAGCGCGCACACGGCCAGGCTCGACATATGACAGTTGGCGCCGCTGCCGTCGGTTGCGTTGATCGCATCGACGTAGCGATCGAAGATCCGCGCACGCCGAAACACGTCCTCCGGATCCGCGGAGTCAGGTGGAGCGAGCTCACTCGTGATCACGAACTGGCCGCTGCGCAGGACGCGTTCGAGCCGTCCGGGGGAGCTGTGCCCGGCCAGGATGGGAAGTGGGTAGCCGGGAACCGGCTCGTCTTCGAAGTTCACGGCTGACCTTCCGCGCGCGCGCGCGCAGCGCGCAGCCAGGAAGACTTGCCCTGCAATCGCCGGTCGACGGCCGGTTGCTGTTTACGCAGTGCGTCGATGCCGCCGGGGATACGATTGGCGCCGGCGAAGGCTTCATTCCAGACGCACCGCATCTCCGGACGCACCTCACAGGTGCCATCCGCGCGCACTCCGCCACAGGGTCCGTTGCGCAAATTCTTCGGACAGTTCATCGGGCAGGCCATGCCCGTCGAGCTCAGCACGCACTGGCCGCACATGCGGCAATCGAACAGCACGCCTTTCACGAGCCGCTCGGTGGCGGCAACCGGCCGCTCGAGACGTTCGTAGCCGATGAATTTCCACACGGGATGCAGCCAGGCCAACACGCCCTCGAAACCGCGATAGAAGGCATTGAGGCCGCGGGCATGACGCACCGACCAGCGACGCATGGTGTACATCAGCCCTCCGCGGAACCGGGCGTCGGGCCCGATGTTCCTGGCGCGGAACCCGAACTTCCTGGCGCGGAACCCGAGGTTCCGGTCGCATCCGACGGCGCTGCGGATCCAGGCTCGAGGCCCTTTGCGCGGATCAGCCGCTCGAGATCTTCGTCGGTATAACGACCCTCAATGGCCGCGGCCGCAGCCGCCACCACCGAGTGGATGTCGTCGTCGCAGGGTTGCGGCGCGCTGCGTTTCCAGTCGGCGAGGTAGGCATCGGAGCTGCCACGGCCGGCTCTCATCGCTGCGCGGTCCACGGCCTCCTGGAAACGGGCGGAGAGTTGCACCTTGGCGGTCTCGCGACCGCGCCGGCCGATGACCTGCGCCGGAATGTCCCGCCAGGAGATGATGCTCAGGCTTGCCATGTCTGTGCGTGTTCGGCCGCGAGAGCCGTCAGGCGCGTGCCGAGCTCACCGTAGCCAGTCAGGCGGTATTCGTATTCGAGGCCCATGCGCTTCGCGATGGCGCGCGCCTGTTCCTGCGCGTCAGGCGAGGGCGCCTGCGCGAGGTAGACGAGCTTGCGGTAGTGACGGAAGTACTCCGTCGCGAGTTCCGGGTGTCGGTCGAGGCCCAGGCCGCGAGTGACCAGACGATCGAAGTGCCGCAGCAGGAAGTCGGTCAGATAGAAGGTGCCGGGCTCGGCCTCGGCGAGTGCTGTGAAGCTTGCGGACCCCGCGAAGAACTCATAACAGTGCGCACCGGGCAGACGTTCGACACCCGTCTCGCGCAGCACGGCATCCAGCATCCCGCCGGTACCGCAGTCCGCGTAGGCGACGAAGATCGAACGATACCGCGCACGCTGCGCCTGGATGGTGTCCCGCACCGCAGCCGGGATTCGATCCGGTCGGTTGTGCAGTTCGGGTGGCAGACAGGTGACATCGATGCCGTCCCATGCGTTTGCGCGACGCAGGGCGGTGATCTCACGGGCGAGCGCGCCACAGGCGATGATCAGTGTGCCGCGGCGTGTGTCCACTGCATCGGTCCGGCGGTGTCAGCTTGCCCGCGCGGCGCGGCGCGCGGCGAGCAATCCCTTCGCGGTCTCCACAGCGATTGCCGCGTCGCGACAGTAGGCATCGGCGCCGACGGCCTTGCCGAATTCCTCATTCAGCGGCGCGCCACCGACCAACACGATGTAGTCATCGCGGATGCCCTGTTCCCTGAGCTTGTCGATCACGACCTTCATGTACGGCATGGTGGTCGTGAGCAGCGCCGACATGCCGAGGATGTCCGGCTTGTGCTCCTCGAGCGCGGCCAGGTACTTCTCCACCGGGTTGTTGATGCCCAGGTCGATCACCTCGAAGCCGGCGCCCTCGAGCATCATCGAGACGAGATTCTTGCCGATGTCGTGGATGTCGCCCTTCACGGTGCCGATCACGATCTTGCCGATGGGCTCCACGCCCGTCTCGGCGAGCAGCGGGCGCAGGATCTCCATGCCGCCCTTCATCGCATTCGCCGCCAGCAGCACCTCAGGCACGAACAGGATGCCGTCGCGGAAATCGATGCCGACGATGCGCATGCCTTCGACCAGGGCATCGTTGAGCACCTTCTCCGCGCTCCAGCCACGCTCCAGGAGAATGTGCGTGGATTCCTCCACCTCGGACTTCAATCCGTTGTAGAGATCGTCGTGCACCTGCTCGGTCAGTTCCTGATCGTTGAGATCGCGTAGGTTGAACTCGCCTTCGGGCTGTTCGGACATGCTTCAATCTCCGCCGCAGGGGCCGGGTAGGTCGTTGATCCTGCGCAAATATTAAGTGTGGGGGTGGCGGGTCAGTGGCTACTTAGCGACGCTGGCATGTCCGCCGACGACAGGCTTGGGCGTCTGAAAGCGACATAAGCCGCGCTCATGGGGGCGACATAGGCCGCTCATGGCGCAGTGGCGCCGCCGCGGGCCCGGGCGGCGCTGCCCTTGCTGTGGCGGATCTGCCGCTCGGCGCTCGGCGGACAGCCGAACTGGGCCCGGTAGCAGCGCGAGAAGTGCGGTGGCGACTGGAAACCGCAGGCCGTCGTGATGTCGATGATGGGCATGGACGTTTGCAGCAGCAGCTCGCGGGCGCGCCGCAGCCGGATCTGCAGGTAGTAGCGCTTGGGCACACAATCCAGGTGGCGCTTGAAGAGTCGCTCGATCTGGCGGCGCGACAGCTGCGTCGCCGTGGCGATCTCATCCAGCGACAGCGGCTTCTCGATGTGTTGCTCCATCAGCTGGGCGACCTTGATCAGCGTCTCGTGGCTGACGCCAATCTGCGCGCGCAGCGGCACGTACTGCCGGTCCCGGTCGTTGCGCACACGGTCCACGATGAACTGCTCGGAGATGAGCTGCGATATGCGCGCGCCCAGCTGGCTGCGCACGAGATTCAACATCAGATCGAGCGGCGCCACGCCACCCGAGCAGGTGAAGCGGTCCCGGTCAATGGTGAAGAGCTGGTCGCTGAGCTGGATGCGCGGGAATTCCTCGCGCAGCGCCGACAGGTTTTCCCAGTGGATGGTGGCGCGGTACCTGTCGAGCAGCCCGGCTTTGGCGAGCGCGTAACCGCCAGTGCAGAGCGCGCCCAGGGGAATCCTGCGCTCCGCGAAGCGCCGCAACGCGCTCACTACGCGCGGCGTCACCCCCTCCTGCACATCCACGCCACCACAGACAAACAGGATGTCGGTTGGCCGTGTCGCATCCAGAGCAATCGTCGGTGTCAGCTGCAGTCCATTGCTGGCAGAGACGGGAGCCCCGTCGATGCTCGCGATCGACCACTCGTAGGCCGTGCGGTTGGTCAGGATATTGGCCATGCGCAGCGGCTCGACCGCGTTCGAGAGCGCGATCATCGAGTAGCGCGGCAGCGTCAGGAACGTGAATCGGGCGGGGCTGGCCACGTGCCGGATAGTACCGCAATCTTGCCTGTTTGCGACATCGTGCCCGTCTCCGTACCCGTATCCGTCCCCGTACCCGTACCCGTCCCCGTACCCGTACCCGTCCCCGTACCCGTACCCGTGCCCGTATCCGTCCCCGTCCCCGACCCCGTCCC
>Ga0335083_10011683_pt1 | contig 10545 bp, 13 predicted proteins | sample Lox_Sample_42_FD_206716 | JGI IMG/M metagenome (GOLD analysis project Ga0335083, IMG submission 206716) | Soil microbial communities from Loxahatchee National Wildlife Refuge, Florida, United States - Lox_Sample_4.2 | ecosystem: Environmental > Terrestrial > Soil > Wetlands | place: USA... | reverse complement strand
CGAAGATGGCCCGCGGTGCAGTTGAGGGCTGTCTCCAGCAGGTGGCTGACCATTTCGCGCTGGTGATCGAGATCGGCGCCGGCAGGGCGCGGTGCGGCGAAGACGACCGACACCGTCATCCGCGCCTTTCTGGTGGCGCAGACGGCGGCGGGGCCACTCGCCGGGTCGTTCCGGCGTCGGAGCGATGTGACGGAATCAACCGCGGAGGGACCGGTGGGAAAAGCCGAAGATAAACGGGCCGCGATCGTGGCGCAGCAGGCGGCGCGTGAGGCCGCCGATCGCGCGGAACGCCTGCTGCGCGGGCCGGCGTCCTCTCTGCCCAACCAAAAGGGACGTCGCCCGCGCGGGCGACCGCGGAAGTTGGGCGACTCGTAAGGACAACCAGATCCCATGCCATCAATGACCGAGAACGATGATGCCGAGCGCGAGGCAGGCGTCGAGTTTGATGCGTCCGGCGCAACCGGAAAGGACCCGGTGCGGTTGTACCTGAACGGCCTCAGGTCGTTCTCACTCCTCACCCAGGAGGGCGAGATCGAGATCGCCAAGCGCATCGAGGACGGGCAGCGGCGCGTCTTGCGCGCGGTGCTCGACTCGCCGGTCGGGGTCGACGACCTCTTGTCGATGCGTGACGAGCTCTGGGCCGCCAGGGTGCGGATCAAAGACGTCGTCGGGTGTGTCGACAGCGACGATCCCGACTTCGACGAGCGCTGGCACACCGAGCGCGTGTGCAACGTGCTGAATGGGGTCGGGCGGCTTCGGCGACAGGCGCGGCCTTTGGACGGGGCTGCGGCGGAGCGGACCAGGCCCGACCAGGCCCACAGCGAGATCGTCGAGGCGCTCCTGGCGCTTCGACTGCGTCCCGTGCAAATCGACAAGATCGTGCTCAGGCTCAAGGACTTGCTGGCCCGCGCGGACCGGGCCCAGGGCGAGATTGCCGCCTGCGAGACCCGCAGCGGCCTGCCCGCCCGGGCCTTCGGCCGGGCCCTACGCGAGATGCGGTCGTCGCCGCTTCGGCAAAGGGCGGTAGCCAAGAAGCTTGGACTTCGCGTCGACGAGATCGATCAGATGTCACGGGTCATCGCCACGGCCCGCAGGAAGGTCAGGAAGGTCGAGGATGAATCCCGCCTGAGCGCGCCCGCGTTGCGCTCGTCCGTGCACGAGATCCTGCAGGGCCAGCACGCGACGGAGAAGGCCAAGGCCGCTCTGGTCCAGGCCAACTTGAGGTTGGTGGTCTCGATCTGCCGGAAGTACCTGAACCGGGGTCTCCAGTTCCTGGACCTGGTCCAGGAGGGCAACATCGGCCTCATGCGGGCGGTCGACAAGTTCGACTACAAGCGCGGGTACAAGTTCTCCACCTATGCGGTCTGGTGGATTCGACAGGGAATCACCCGAGCCATTTCGGATCAGTCGCGCACGATCCGCATCCCCGTCCACATGGTCGAGACGCTGCGCAAGCTGACCCGCGCGGGACGTCTGCTGGTCCACACACTCGGCCGTGAACCGACCGCCGACGAGCTGGCTGCGGAGATTTCTGTTCCGTGCAGCAAGGTTCGCACGCTGCTGCCGCTCATCCGCCCGACGTTGTCCCTCGAATCGCCAGCCGGGCCGGACAGCGACGCGCGTCTGAGCGACTTCGTCGAGGACAAGAACCTCGTCGCTGCTGACGACGCGGTCATCTCCGTCGACCTGGCCGAGCAGACCCGGAAGGCGCTGTCCGAGCTGACGCCACGGGAAGAGAAGATCCTCCGCATGCGGTTCGGTATCGGCGAAAGCTCCGAGCACACGCTCGAGGAGGTGGGCAACGCGTTTTCGGTGACGCGTGAACGCATCCGTCAGATAGAGGCCAAGGCGCTGCGCAAGCTTCGTCACCCCGGCCGGAGCCGGCGGCTGCGGTCGTTGAACGACAAATGAGTGTGGGCGGGCCTCACCGAGGCGGTTCAAGGAACAAGTAGAAATGTTCCAGGCTGCGTCGGATGAGCCGGATCGACCCCACTGGCATGCCGAAGGTCGCCAGGTATCCCTCGTAGGCCATCCGCGCGCCGTCGCGGGCCCTCGGGTCAGTTCGCGGATCGCCGCCGGGCCAGGGATTCGCGTCGAGGTAATCGCAGTAGCGCGCCACCTGATAGCGCACGCTCAGCACGCCGAAAGGCCGGTCCTCCAGCAGCGGGTGGCGCTCCAACCAGGCCGAAAATCCCGCAAAAGATCGAGACTCCGCGAAGCCCATCCGATCAGCGCTCCGGTTGGTCGGACCACCAGATGGTCAGCTCGGAGGGAAGCAGCTCCGTCATCCGCCGTTCGACCAGATCCCGGACCGCGACCTCGCTGTGCAAGGTCAGCGCCTCCTGCACGAGCGCCTCGGCATCCGCCATGCGAGACGCGCGGACGATCGATTTGATCACGGGAATCGACGCCGCCTCCATCGACAGCTCGCCCAGCCCGAGCCCCATCAGGATCCAGGTCAGCATGGGGTCCGAGGCCATGTCACCGCAGATCGAGAGCGGGATGGCTGCCGCCCGGGCTGCGTCCACGACCATCTTGATGAGCCGTAGCACCGCTGGATGCAAGGGCTGATACAGGTTCGCGACGTCGTCGTTGCCTCGATCGGCGGCGAACGCGTACTGAATGAGGTCGTTGGTCCCGAGGCTCAGGAAGGCGCAGCGTTCGGCCAGATGATCGGCGGTCAGGGCGGCGCTGGGGGTCTCGATCATGACGCCCAACGGAACCGGCGGCACCTGCTCGCCCTCGGCCGTGTCCTCGGCTTTCTGCCGGAGATGGGCGACAGCCCCGGCCACGTCGTCACAGATCGCGACGGCGCGCTCCAGCTCGGTGACGCTCGAGACCAAGGGCAACATGAGACGCATCGGGCCGTGCGACGCCGCTCGATAGAGCGCGCGCAGCTGGCTGCGAAAGATGTCCGGCCGTTCGAGCGAGAACCGGATCGACCGCAAGCCCAGGGCAGGGTTGGGGCCGGTCGCGATCCGCAGGGACGCCGGGAGCTTGTCGCCGCCCAGATCCAGCGTCCGAAAGGTGATCGGGATGCCTGCGGCGGCCCGCATCGCGGCGAGAGCGTCCCCGTATTGCTCCTCCTCGCTCGGCAGATCGGTTCGATCCAGGTACAGGAACTCCGTGCGCATGAGGCCGATCGCCTCGGCCCCATGGGTCCGCGCCGTCAAGATCCCCGCGACCGATTCGACGTTGGCGGCCAGCTTGACGTGAACCCCGTCCCGGGTCACCGCCGGCAAGTCCCGGAGCGATGACAGCGCCTGCACACGCTGCTGGCTGGTCGCCAGCCGCGACCGGTAGCCCGCGATCGTCTCTTCGTCCGGATCGAGAACGACCTCGCCGCGCGAGCCGTCGACGATCAGCCGGACGTTGGGATGGACGTGCATCGCCAGGTTCTTGATACCGGTCACGTAAGGCAACCCGATATCCCGCGCAACCAGAGCTGCGTGCGAGGTCTTTCCGCCGTGCTCGCTGACGATCCCGATGATGCCGGCCCGCTGCAGCTGGTAGGGATCGAGCGGCGTCAACTCGTAGCAAACCGCGATCGCGCCTCTCTCCGCGCCGGTGCCGGCCCGGATCTCGGGGAGATTGAGCAGCACGCGTACCAGCCGCTCGCCGACCGCCTCGAAGTCGGCGCCGCGAGCCCGGAAGAACGGATCGGGGAGCTCCGCAAACGTGGCGCGAATGCGGTCCATGGCTCGCGTCACTGCCCATTCCGCCGCCAGGGCCTCGTCGGCGATCATTCGGCGAGCCTCACCTTCGATCTCGGGGCTCCGGAGCATCAAGCGCTGCGCCTCGATCAGCGCCTCGCCATCGGCGCTGAGGCCGCTCAAGTAAACCCGTACGCCCTTGAGCTGCTCGTCGGCGGCATGAAGCGCGGTCGTCAGTCGCGCCAGCTCGGCTTCCCGATCGGCCCGAAGGACCCGTCGCTCGGCGACCATGACGCGCGCGACCATGAGGTGAGCTGGTCCTATCGCGACGCCCTCTGCGGCGCCGACCCCCTTCAGACCCCTCCGCGTCGTCGACAAGTCGCCGAAGTATGCGCGGCGCATCTCAGGCGGGCAACTCACCTCCGGCCGAAGATGTCCTCGCGCGCCGACTTGCAGATCGCGACCACCGCCGGGTGCTTGATCTTCCGTTCGACGGAGAGCGCGTAGAACTGCTGGCGCACCTCCTCGGTCCGCCCGATCACGCGCACCTCGGACTGCCGCCGGATCTCCGACTCGATGACCGTGGGAGCTGCAAAGACCCCCATGCCTTCCGCGCCGAACGACCGCGCGAGCGCGCTGTCATCGAACTCGGCCACGATCACCGGGTGCAGGTCTCGTGTGGTGAGCCACTGTTCCAGGGAGCGACGCACGGTCGAGGGAGCGCCCGGCAGCAAGAAGGGGGTCCCGTCGAGCGAGCGGGGAAAGCTCCGCTTCAACGAAGCGGCCTGCCCGGGTGATGAAAAGAAGGACGTGCCGCATTCGCCGAGCGGGTGGCTGAAGACCCGGACCGGAACTCCCGAGCCGACTGGCCCGTCCGCGATCACGACGTCCACGCGGTGGAGCGCCAGTTCCGCGACGAACTCGTCCACCGACTTGTCCGCCCGACAGACCACCCGAACAGGCTGGTCCAGGCGAAAGGCCGGCTCCAAGAAGCGGCGCACCAGCGAAGCAGGGAGAACATCGGCCACGCCCACCACCAGCCTCATCGGGCGCCCTGTGGCGCGGCCCTTGAGGGTGTCGGCGAACTCTCGCCCCAGCGAGAAGATCTCGTCGGCGTAGCGATAGGCGAGGCGTCCGGCTTCGGTGAGCACCAGGTTACGGCCGCGCCGAGCCAGCAGCTTCTCGCCGAGCATCTGTTCCAGCTTGTGAATCTGCCCGCTGATGGTCGGGGGCGCCAAACGGAGTTGCTCGCTCGCCCTCACGATGCTCCCCTCCCTGGCGACCACCCAGAAATACTGCAGGTGGTGGTAATTCAGCCATTCCATCGGAGCGGATCATACTTCGGTTTTGTGGATGTCTTCGACTCAAACTTCCGAATAGCCGAGATATCGCGAGGCGCGTACGATGTGCGCGGATCAAAAATGGAGAGGGAACTGGGGTTGAATCGGACCATTCGGATGTTGCCGTTCGTCGAGAGATTGGGGGTGGCGACCGAACTGACGGGATCGTTGGAGTCCGCCACGCGATCAGGGCAGGAGCACCTGATGGACAAGGTGCTCGCGATCCTGCGTCGGGAGATCCTGGAGGTCCAAGGCCCGTTTGTCGGGGCAGATCTCGCGTGCCTCTTGGAGGCGATGTCGGAGCTCGAGCACGAGGCGGGACGGGTCGCTCCAATGCCCGTGGCGTTCAACCGGCAAGCGCACTTGGTCATCGCCGCTCTCATGCGGGGCCGGTCCGAGACGATCTCGAGCCTGGCGCCGGTGACCGAGCCATGAACCCCAAACCGAAAATGACCAAGCAGGGCATTCGTGACCTCAACTACTACGGACCGAAGCCCGGCAAGGTTCCGGCCGCGTCGCGCCCGGCTGCGTATGACGGCGAGAGCGGCGTCGCCCGAGCGACGATCCCCAAGAGACCTGAAGCGCCTTCGCCTGGCTGAGCCGGTCGTCGCTTCCGCGCAACTGGAATCATGCTGTGGAACCGGGAAGGGCTGTGTGGGCCGCCATCAAGCAACGCTTGGAGATCGTCGCGGCCGATCTCCGCCGGCTGGATACTGCGGCCTTGGGTGCGGCGGTCAACGTGGAAGCGGCGCCCATCCGTGAAGCCGTGACGGGCGCGATGCGCGAGCTCGCCGCGGCGGTCGCGCTGCTGCCGCCCCCCGACCCGCTCGAGATCGCGCGCGTCCCGTGCCCCTTCTGCGCCCAGATGATCATGCCCGCCGCTACCTTGTGCGGCTTCTGCTGGCACAAGACCGCGCGCCCCGCCGGCGAATAGTCAGTTGGTCGGACCGGCGAGATGACGCCGGGCGAGGTGCCCGGGGCGAGTGGCGAGATCCTGACCGAAGTATGACCCGCCGATGACAGGTGCCGGCGCACAATCGATCCCGTGTCCGCCAACAGTGCCATCTGCTCGCTGAGCCCGCCTCCCGCCCCGACGGACGATTCGCCGGGGACGGCTTCCTGGCGCAGTCATGTCCGCCTCACCACCGTCCTCTTCTCGGCGGTCCACCTGGCGGCCGTCCTGGGGGCGGTGTGGTTCTGGTCGTGGCGCGGCGTCGCGCTGGCGCTCGGCGCGTACTTCGTGCGCATGGTGGTGGTGACGGCTGCTTACCATCGCTACTTCTCCCATCGCGCCTTCAAGACCTCCCGCGCCTTCCAGCTGCTGCTTGCGGTCGCCGCTCAGACGGCCGGTCAGAAGGGGGTGATCTGGTGGGCCAGCCATCACCGCTGGCACCACAAGCACTCCGACACGCCGCTCGACGTGCACTCGGCGCGGCTGCGCGGTTTCTGGTACTCCCACGTCGGCTGGGTCCTGAGCAACAATTGGAACGAGACCGACCGGACGATGGTCAAGGACCTGCTGAAATTCCCGGAGCTGCGCTTCCTGGACCGGGGGTTCATGCAGGTCGTTCCGATGGTGGGGCTGGCGCTCGCCTTCCTGCTGGTGGGCGGCCTACAGGCCTTCGTGTGGGGCTTTCTGGTCTCCTCGGTCCTGGTCTGGCACGGCTCGTTCGCCGTCAACTCGCTGGCCCACCTCATCGGCCGGCGCCGCTACGACACCGGTGACGATTCGCGCAACAGCTTCCTACTGGCGCTGGCGACCAGCGGCGAGGGCTGGCACAACAACCACCACCGTTACCCGAGCTCGGCTCGTCAGGGATTCCGCTGGTGGGAGATCGACGTGACATACTACGTTTTGTGGTTGCTCGCCCGCCTGAGGATAATCTGGGACCTTCGCCCGCCGCCATCCGGCGCTTGAAACACCAGTCGCCGGCGACGGTGTTCCTGCGCCGCGCACGGATCACTTTCATGCTGGCGGCGCTGACCCCGACCGTCCTCATCACCGCCATCGGCATCATCCTGGTCGTGTCCGGGGGCTCCAAGTCGCTGTCGCTGGTGGGCGGGATCCTGGTGCTGGCGTTCTGCGCCACCGCGCTGGCCGGCTACACGCTCGGCAACATCTTCGTCACCCGCGGGGCGAACCTCGCCTCCGTCCAGAATGAGTTCCTGTCCCTGGTTTCGCACGAGCTGAGGACACCGCTCACCTCGATCCTCCTGTTCATCGAGACGCTGCGCGAGGGCCGGGTCGAGTCTGACGCCGAACGACAGCGATGCCTCGCCATCATGCACCAGGAGCTGACACGGCTCGATGGGCTGGTGGGCAAGCTGATCGATCTTTCCAAGATGGAGGCGCGCCACGGCGAATTCGACCGGCAGCCGGTGACGGTGGCTGACCTGGTGGCCGACGCTCTGGCTTCGTTCGAGGCGGTCAAGATCGGCGGCGTCGCCGAGGTCCGCACCAACCTGGATCCCGGCTTGATGGTTTACGGCGATCGGGTCGCCCTGGCGCAGGCGCTGGGGAACCTGCTCAGCAACGCCTGGAAATACACGCGCCGCGCCGACAAGAAGATAGAGATTCGTGCCCAGGTCGAGCTCAGCAACGTCTCGATCTCCGTGAGCGACAATGGGATCGGGGTCTCGCGCTCCGAACGAGCCGCGATCTTCGAGAAGTTCGCGCGCGGCTCGGCGGCGCAGGAAGGCGGCGCCGCCGGATCGGGCCTGGGCCTGGCCATCGTCCGCGCGGTCGTCGAGGCACACCGCGGCCGGGTCGAGGTGCGCTCGCAGGCCGAGCGCGGAACGCGGTTCAGCATCGTCCTCCCGCGCTACCGGGCGGGAACATGATCGACGAGGCCGCCGCCGGGGAGCTGATCGCGGTCGTGGAAGACGACGCCGCCATCGCGGAGGGACTGGCTCTGAACCTCCGGTTGCAGGGATACCGCTCGGAGATCATCGGCGACGGCGAAGCCGCGGTCCGCCAGATCGAGGCGAATCGGCCGGACCTTGTCCTGCTCGACATCTCGCTGCCCGTGCAGAGCGGGCTGTGGGTCCTCGAGCAGCTCCGCGGAAGAGACAACCAGGTTCCGATCGTGGCGCTCTCGGCGCGGCAAGACGAGTTTGACAAGGTGGCGGCGCTCCGCCTGGGCGCCGACGATTACATCACGAAGCCGTTCGCGCTGGCCGAGCTCTTGGCGCGCGTGGCGGCGGTGCTCCGGCGCTCCGTCCGCCACAGCCTGGTCCGCGCCACCGATGACGCCGCCGCTGCCGCGGCGTCCCGGGTCCTGCGCTTCGGCGACGTGGCCGTCGACCTCGCCAAGCGCGCCGTCACGCGGGTCGATCAACCCGTGCCACTCACGCACCTCGAATTCGAGCTGCTCAGCTTCCTCTGCCAGCGCAGCGAGCGCGTCCACTCGCGCGAGGAGCTCTTGTTCCAGGTGTGGGGCCTGCGTCAAGGCCAGGCGCGCACCGTCGACAACTTCGTCGCCCAGCTCCGCGCCAAGATCGAGCAGGATCCGGACCACCCGCGCCACTTGATCACCGTGCGAGGGAGCGGCTACCGCTTCTCGCCCGGCTGAGTCGCTCGATCGAGCGGGGGGTGGACCATGACCCGGCACCCTGAAAATCATGACGGGATCGTGGCGTCGTGATGACAAAGCAGCGCCCATAGTAGGGCCATCGATGACGCCACCTGGACCGCATCCCCGGAACGCCGCCACTCTGGGGCTGCGCAAGGTGGCCATCGGCGTGGCCGGGTTCAGCGTCCTGACTCTCGGCGTGGCCCTGCTCGCGGTGCCGGTTCCTGGCACCAGCGTGATCGTGATTCCACTCGGCTTGACCATCCTGGCTCGCGAGTTCCACTGGGCGAAGAGATTGCGCGTTTGGTCGGGCGCCGCCCTCCGGCGGACGTGGGCGAACCTGCGATGCCTGTTCGGATGGCCGCGGGTCGTTCCGGCGGCGGTTCCGCGGCCCTGAGCGCTACCGGGAGGGGGCGCCAACCATTCGGTCGCGACGGCCCCGAGATGTTCCGGCCGCCCTGTTCTTGTCGTCCACGGCCGTCCGCTCGGTCAGGAAAGCGCGGATGACCGCGTCCACATTTTCTGCAAAACGCACTTTCCCGGCGCCGACCTCTCGCAGGGCGGCCACGGCAGACTTGTTGCTGCATGGAACCAACCGAGTCGCGCCGAGGGCAATCTGTCGAGCGCGGTTGGCGGCCAGAATCACCAGCGCGAAGTGGTTGTTCACCCGCTGGAGACAATCCTCGACTGTAACGCGAGCCATGTGCGCCTCCTTGTCGTCCGAGGCGTCTTTCCCGCGAACGGGGATGGAAGAGCTTCCGCTCGCGCCACGGCGTCGAAGCTGCGTGGCGACTGAATCGTCCCAAGCGCCAATCACACTAGCACTTCGGAGCAGCCATCGGATGAACGGTGTGAGGTAATCAACCGTCGCAGCGGACGCGCAGCCGCAGCGCATTCGGAGGCAGGGGCAAAATAAAGATGGCGTTACCGGTTCAGGGCGCCCATTGTCGAGAGATGCCGAAAACCAGGGTCTCGAACAGCGTAACCAAGTACGAGAAGGCCTTCCACAAGGCGATGCGAGCGCTGAACTCTCCGAAGGGCCGCCGGACCTTCTCTTCTCGGCCGCGCTGATCGAACGCTTGTTTGAAGATCACAAGGAAAGGTCGATGCAAAAAGGCACGGTCAAGTTCTTCAACGCCGCCAAGGGTTTCGGTTTCATCACGCCTGATGATGGCGGCAAGGACGTTTTCGTTCACGCCAACGACACGGGCGGCGCCGTTCTTCAGGAAGGCACGAAGGTCGAGTTCGAGGTCGTTCAAGGGAGAAAGGGGCCGCAGGCCAGTGGCGTGAAGGTCGTCTGACCTCAATCCGCCCCGGGGTGCGTCAAATCTCATTCGTTTTGCTTGGGAGGCAGCGTGACACCAACCGACAGAACCTTGACGAAGGCCGCGGACAAGCGGGCCGCAATCATTGCCCAACAGGCCGATCGTCAGCGGGTGCAGCAGGGCGATGCCGGGGCGATGCCCGCACGGAGGCCGAACTGGGCCGCGACGGGGCCCGTTCCGCCGCGCTCTCGCCGACCGCCCCCCGGTGGTGGCCGCAGGTGAGTCGTGCGCTCACCGGGACGTTCTTCTCGCGGTTTGGTGAGCTTGTCGAAGCGGTCGTCCTCCCCAACCGTTCGATGAGCCGGTCGCGCGCCGAGGCGCGACCAAGCCGCTTCTGACGCTGAATCGGCATCTCGCGAGCAGCATGGCTCGCGGAGCGGGTGTCAGGCCGCGAGCTCGTCGGTCCAGACCCGAAAGCTCTGGAGGGTGTTGGGGCCAAAGGTGGTGGCGATGGCGACGTCGGCCGCGTCCCTCCCTCGTGCGATGAGGACGCGCCCGATGCGCGGGATGTTGTTGCGGGGATCGAACGTATGCCAGGACCCGCCCAGGTACGCTTCGAGCCAGCCCGCGAAGTCCATCGGAGACGGGTCCTTGGGGACACCGATGTCGCCCAGGTAGCCCGTACAGTAACGCGCGGGGATATTGAGGCAGCGGC
>Ga0335083_10011680_pt1 | contig 10547 bp, 10 predicted proteins | sample Lox_Sample_42_FD_206716 | JGI IMG/M metagenome (GOLD analysis project Ga0335083, IMG submission 206716) | Soil microbial communities from Loxahatchee National Wildlife Refuge, Florida, United States - Lox_Sample_4.2 | ecosystem: Environmental > Terrestrial > Soil > Wetlands | place: USA... | reverse complement strand
TCACGCTGCCGATGACGATGGCCGTGAGCGCATGCGGCAGCGAGAGGCCGGGCACGAGCAGCGCGCCCGCCTGCGCCACCAGCAGGCCGATGCCGAGCGAAAACCACAACGCGAAGGCGTCGCCGGTGCGGAACTGGCGGCGCGCGTCGGGCACGGGCACGTTCGGCGCGTAAGTGGAGCCGGCCTCGCCGGCGTGCGAATCTTGAGTCATGGGGAACGCTTTCCTCTATATCGTGTGTTTTGCCGGTTTTGTCTGTTTTGTCCGGTTCCGTCAGCCCGAGCGCGGGAGCCCGCGTCTCGCGCTGCGGCTCCCGCTGTCATAATGCACGACTGCATCCGGGGCGGCGGGGAGCTCCGTCCCCGAATCCGGCGCCACGCGCGCCGCCCGCCGGCAAGCCGTCATTATCGCGAAAACGTCATGTTTGAAGAAACCCGTGCCAACGTCCCGCTCGCCGAGCGGCTGCGCCCGCGCTCCATCGACGAGGTCATCGGCCAGAAGCATCTGCTCGGGCCGAACAAGCCGCTGCGCGTCGCCTTCGAGTCCGGGGAAGCGCATTCGATGATTCTCTGGGGGCCGCCGGGCGTCGGCAAGACCACGCTCGCGCGCCTCATGGCCGATGCGTTCCACGCCGAATTCATCGCGCTTTCCGCGGTGCTCTCGGGCGTGAAGGATATCCGCGAGGCGGTGGAGCAGGCGCAACTGCATCGCGCGCACGGGCGCCAGACGCTCGTGTTCGTCGACGAAGTCCACCGCTTCAACAAGAGCCAGCAGGACGCCTTCCTGCCGCACGTGGAGTCGGGACTCTTCGTGTTCATCGGCGCGACGACGGAGAATCCGTCGTTCGAGATCAACTCCGCATTGCTCTCGCGGACGCGGGTCTACGTGCTGCAGCCGCTGACGGAAGATCAAATTGTCTCCTTGCTGCGCCGTGCGCTCGAAGATCGCGAGCGCGGGCTGGGCGAGATGAACGTCGGCGCTTCTGATGAGGTGCTGAAGAAGATTGCCAGTTACACCAGCGGCGATGCGCGCAGCGCCTATAACGTGCTGGAAGTTGCGGCTGGGCTGGCGAAGTCAAATTCCCCACTTCTCGCAGAGGACGCGAGAAATGGGGCACCCGGTCATGCTCCAATCTCTTCCGAGATCACCGACGAGATTGTTCGCGATGCGTTGCAGAAGCGGGTTCTGCTTTACGACAAGACTGGCGAAGAGCATTACAACCTGATCTCGGCGCTGCACAAGTCCGTGCGCAACAGCGACCCGGACGCGGCGCTCTACTGGCTGGGACGCATGCTGGAAGCGGGAGAGGACCCGCTTTACGTCGCGAGACGCGTGGTGCGGATGGCGGTGGAGGACATCGGGCTGGCCGATCCGAACGCATTGTCACTGTGTATGGCGGCCCGAGACGCAGTGGATTTCATCGGCATGCCGGAAGGCAATCTCGCGCTGGCGCAAGCGGTCGTCTATCTTTCCGTCGCGCCGAAGTCGAATGCACTCTACATGGCTTACGGAGACGTGCAGAGCGACGTGGAACAAACCGCCGCCGACGCCGTGCCACTCCATCTGCGAAATGCTCCCACAAAGCTGATGAAAGGCCTGGGCTACGGCAAGGGCTACGAATACGCGCATGACGTCGAGAGCAAAGTCGCGAACATGCAATGCCTGCCGGACAACCTTCGCGACCGCGTCTACTACAAGCCGACGAACGAAGGCATCGAGAAAAGGATCAAAGAGCGGCTTGAACAGATCAAACGGATTCGGACCAGATCGGTTGAATCTGGCAGGGCTGAAGCGCAGAAGGAATCCTAGGCGGTCTCTTTCGAGGCAGGGCGCAGGGTCGCGAAGATAATCAGGCAGATCACTGCGAACACTCCAAGAATGAAGATGCTGCCTTCCGGCCCCGTGGTGCCTCCGCTAAGCAACGGCTTCCCGATCGGATGGGTCTCAAGCAGGTGATGCTGCGCCAGCAGTCCGCTGTCGGCGACGCCGTAGAGAAACGACTGAGACCAGTCCCAGGTCGCGTGGAATCCAATCGCCCACCACAGAGAACCGGTCCGCCAAAGACTCAGGCAGAATACCAAGCCGGCCAACCCAGCCGAAAGCAGGCCAATGGGGGATTCCCCGGGATTGGAACCGTGAGCGAAGCCGAAAAGAAACGACATCAGCACGCCGGCAGTCCAGAAGCCGAGCGCCTTGCTATGGCGCGTTTTGAATAGCCAGGTATAAATACCCGCGAAGCCACGCGTAAGCGTGAATTGCACGTAGCCGCGCATCAGATATTCCTCAAACACTCCCACCAGCAGGAAGACCAGCAGCCAGAGGGCTCCATAGCGCAAGGCATCGCTGCCAAACAGCACGCGCCGGTCGATCGCGAGAAATCCAGTTTGAGCGAGCGTGAACACGAGCAGAGACAGACAGATTCCACCCCACACCAGACCGGCAATAAAGTGCTTGAGCTTGCGCGAGCTGCCGAGGCCATAGACAGAGTTGGGGCGTCGCTCGATTTTGGACATCACCCAGGTCACCAGCAAGATGATCAGCGCCGGAATTCCTTCGGTGAGCAGCATGGCGCCAGGTTCGAGTTCCTGCTGTGTGGCTGGCGGCCGCTTCGCAGGAACAGGATGGATTGCGTGCGCGATGGATCGCGCGGCGAACGCAACCGCGACAAGGATAACGATGAAGATGAGCAGGCTCCAGCCCGCGCGGATGCCATCTTTGCCGACGAAGACCTTGCGGAGGGTCGAGGGCTGCGGCGCGGGCGGCGCGAAAGATTCGGGCGGCGATTTCTCTTCATGACTCACTGCTGGTTCGTCCGCCATGCGGAGCCTCCTTGGCACGCTCTGATCTGGACCATGTACCCTAGCGCAACCGCGCGCGGTGTTCCTGCAAGATGCAATGGTCCATGAGCACGAAAATTCCCGCCTTGCGAGCCTTCTCAGCGGCCTTCTCGTGAATCACTTCTTCCTGCATCCAGATCGCGGGCACTTTGAGCTGGATCGCCTGATCGACAACGTCTTCAACGAACTCAGACCGGCGGAAGATATTCACGATGTCGATCTTCTCCGGGACGTCGAGCAGGGTTGGATACGCCTTTTGTCCAAGCGAAGCCTGAATGCGCGGATTCACCGGAATGATGCGGTATCCGTGAGCCTGCATGTAGGCCGAGACGCCGTGGCTCGGGCGCAGCGGATTGTCGGAGAGGCCGACGACGGCGATCGTTTTCGCGCGCTTCAACAAATCGGTGATGGGATCGGGTTGGGGAAGTGAAGCCAACGGGAGCCTCCGGATTATTTCTTGTTCGCGGATTCCATTTTCTGCTTGTACATCTTCAACGCCAGCTTGCGGATGGTTTCCGAGACATCTTTGTTGCCCGAAATGTTCTTTAGGTCGCCGGGCAGAAGATTCTTCATCAGCGACAGGCCGAGGTCGAGCGGAGTGCGCGGATTCGCGACCAGATTGCGGACCACGATGTAATTTTTCATGAACTTCCGCTTGAGTGGAATCTGGCGCAGCACGGCTTCCAGCACATTTTTCTGCGACGCAAATTTTTCGACTTCACCGTCAGAAAGCTTGGGTGCTTCAAGCACCGCCAGCGCGACGACTTTCGTGCCGTCGCGGATCAGGAGCGAGCGTTCTTCCTTGTTTCCCTTAAGCGCAAGCTGGATGCGGCCTTTGACGTCGAGAGAATTGATTTTCTGGAGCGCGTTCATGCGCACGCCCTCGACGGCGCCCTTCTTGGGAGCAACCGGGCGCGCTGGAGCCTTGGCAGCTTCAGCCTCAGTCGCGGGAATGTCCGCCGATTGCGTGACTGGGAAATATTGCTCGCCGAGAAGCTCGACCACTCCGCCAATCGACTGGAATGGCTTCTCGCCCTCCGCGGCGATTTCGCTGGCGTTTTCGCTCATGTAGGTGGCGAGGGCGGCTTCGTCTTCTTCGTCGCCGGCAGGCAAGGAAGCGTCGCCCGCCGCAATGGCCGGAGCTGTCGGTTCAGCTATGTTTGCTGGCGCGGGAACCTGGGACCTCGCGGGCGCTGCCGGAGCAGCAGCAACGGGGGGCGGAGCAGGCGGCGCGGTAGCCAAACCTTTCAGCAGCGCAGCAGCCTCCTCCTTTTTTACGTAGGGATTCGACTTGAGCACATCGACAATCTTCCGTGACGCTCGTACCCGCTCGCTCTTCAGCATGACGTCGATCGTGTCGCGCATGGCGGAGGTCGCCAGCCTGGCAATGTCGGCCTCCGGCACTGAGGGATTGTCGAGCAACTTCGGCAGCAATGCGGGACGCAGGTTGTCGCCGGAGATGAAGTAGTTCAGAACTTCTTTCGGCGTCTGCGGATCGCCTGCGACGACAGTGGAAGATTTTTCATCCCACCCGGCCAGCGTCATGCGCGCCAGGTCGCCGAACACTTTGTTGTGTTTGGCGAGGTAGACGAGAATCTCGATATTCTCGGCAGCCGATACCTGCAAAGCGCCGCGCGCGGCAAACTGCATCATGTTCGATGGCAGCTTTGAAGCGCGGATTTGTTCGATCATGCTTGGCATAAACCAGCTGCGAGCTATGAGCCGTGGGCCTTGGAGCGAGCCACTTCTACTTCATCGTTACTTCCTTGCCATTGCGCCGGTTAACGCTTCCAATTCTCTTACTGCCAGATCAAGATCAACGGTGACGCGGTTTGGTTTGCGCTCTAGAAACACATCCCGCAAAGTCCGATAGTACCAAAGAGTGCCCCCGCGGCCTCCGCTGAACCGTGACCAGACGGATTCGCCGATGGCGCGGTAATCGCTCAGGATGGAGCGGACATTGTTCAGCTTGTCGGCAGCGGAAACGAGGCGGGTGTCGTCGTCGGCTGCTTTTAGTCTGCGGATATATTTTTCCTTGCGTTCCTGCCACGGTGGTTTCGGGATCGTGTCAGCATCGGTGCAGCCTTCGACGATTTTCGCCACACGCGTACCGAATTTCCGGCGCACTTCATTCAGCATAGGCGCTCCGCCGCAATCTTCGACCACGTCGTGGAGGAGCGCGGCGATCGCTAAATCTTCGTCGCCCCCGGCTTCGAGCACCAGCGAGGCCACGCCAATCAGATGGGCGATGTACGGGATCGTCGAAGCTTTGCGCGTTTGCCCATCATGCTTCTCGGCCGCGAAGAGAAATGCCTTGTGAAACCGCGAACCAAGAGGGACAGCCTTCAAAGGCTTCGATTTCTTCGCCCCCGGCATTACTGTTTCTCTCCGCGCCGCGCCAGCAGATACGCGCGAATGAAGGGCTGGATGTCGCCGTCGAGCACGCGATCGGCATCGCCGACTTCGGTCTTGGTGCGATGGTCTTTAATCATCCGGTATGGTTGCAGCACGTAGGAGCGAATCTGCGATCCGAATTCGATGTCGAGTTTGGAGTCTTCGATCTTCTTCGTGGCCGCGCGCTTTTTCTCCAGTTCGTATTCATAGAGCTTCGACCGGAGCATGCTCATCGCGCGATCTTTGTTTTTGTGCTGTGAGCGCTCGTTCTGGCAAGCCGCGACAAGTCCGGTGGGTATGTGCGTGATACGCACGGCCGAGTCGGTCGTGTTGACGTGCTGTCCGCCCTTGCCGCTGGAACGGTAGGTGTCGATGCGGATGTCTTCCGGCTTGATGACGATGTCGATGCTGTCGTCAATTTCCGGCGAGACGAAAACGCTGGCAAACGAAGTGTGGCGGCGTTTGGCCTGATCGAAAGGCGAGATGCGCACGAGACGATGCACGCCGATTTCTCCCTGAAGCAGGCCGAAGGCATACTCACCATTCACCGCGAACGTAGCCGACTTGAGGCCCGCTTCTTCGCCGGGCTGATAGTCGTAGAGGACGGTTTCGAATCCGCGCCGCTCCGCCCATCGCAGATACATGCGAAGAAGCATGTCAGCCCAGTCCTGCGACTCAGTGCCTCCCGCGCCGGGATGAATGGTCACAATGGCGTTGAGCGCGTCGTTCTCGCCCGAGAGCAGAGTTTCTGTCTCAAGCTTGTCGAGCAGGTCGCGCAGCGATCCGATTTCGCGGCCCAGATCGCCATCAACGTTCTCGCCTTCTTTTGCAAGATCGAAATAAGCGGCGATGTCGTCACTCCGGCGCGCGAGATCGGCGTCGGTCGACAACACATGCTCCAGCCGCTTTTTCTCGCGCATGACCTGCTGCGAGCGCTGCGGATTCGACCACAAGTTCGGGTCGGCGGCCTGCTTGTCAATTTCGGCTAGCTGCGGACGGACTTTCTCCGCGTCAAAGATACTCCCGGAGTTCGTGGACCTTCTTGTTCAGCTTTTCGTATTCCTGTTCGAACTCTTGGCTCATGAGGACGTGTCGACTTTCTTCGATGGGATGAAGCGCATCAGAAGCGCTCCGATAGAAATTATCGCACAGGCAAACGCGAACCAATCGCCGTGGCGCGTGTAGAAGGTGGTTACGGAGGTGAGTGCATACGGCGCTGCTAGCACGTTGCGCTCCTTGCGCGGGATACGGGCGACGACGCGTCCCCAGGGGTCGACCGAGGCGGTTACGCCGGTGTCGGTGGCGCTGAGCAGCCAGCGGTCGTTTTCGATGGCGCGCATGCGCGTCTGGTTCAGGTGCTGGGCGTAGGCTCCGCTGTCACCGTACCATCCGTCGTTGGAAATATTGACGAAGACCTGCGCGCCGTCGCGGGCGAACTGGCGGACTTCATCTGGAAAAATCGATTCGTAGCAGATGAACACGCCGAGTTTCTTGCCGCCAGCATCGAGCGGGCTGCGTGATACGCCGTGCTGGAACTGGCCGACTTCCTTGGTCAGGCCTCCGGCGAAAGAGAACAGGCTCGGGAATGGCAGATATTCGCCGAAGGGCACGAGATGAACCTTGTCATAGCGCGCAACGAAGTTTCCGCCGGGATCGACGAGCACGGCCGAGTTGTATTCCGGCGAATCCGTTCCGCGGCCGACCTGATCCGTTCCGATCGAGCCAGCGACCGTCCAGATGCCGGTCTGGCGGCCCATTTCGCCGAGTGCGTGGCGAAACAACGGGTCCTGCGAGAAGAAGGGCGCGGGCGATTCCGGCCAGACAATCAGGTCTGGTTTTGTAGGACTTGCGGCCACGCCGGCGACTGTTCGCGAACTCAAATCGCGAAGCGTGTCGTTGAAGATGGTAACGTTCCAGCTTTCGTTGACTGGAATATTTTGCTGCACAAGCAGCGCAGTGCGGTCACTCGGGCTAGGCGGCGCGTCGATGAGCCTGCCGGCCTGCAACACCGCTGCCGCGGCCAGAGCTGCAGTAAGCATTGCGCCCCGCTTCTGCTTCGGAATCAGAAAGGCAGCGGCGAACGCGACGTTGACCAGCATGATCTCGAACGAGATTCCGTAGACACCGGTCGCCTGCGAGATGCGGCAAAGGGAGGAGTTGTCGACCTGCGAGATGCCGAGCAGGTTCCAGGGAAATCCGGTGATGCGGGTGCGCGCCAGTTCGACCGCAACCCAGAGAAACGGCGCGGCCACAAGTGCCCGGCGGTAATTTCGGTCGCGTCCGGCTACGAGCGCGAGAAGCAGGCCGAAGAACCCGTGGTAGAGCCCGAGATAACAGCAGAAGAGAAAGAGCACGAGCAGGGCGGCCGCAGAGTTCAACTCGCCGTACTGGCGCATGGTGTCGAAAATCCAGTAGCAGGTTCCGGCGTACCACAGAATTCCGCAAACGTAAGCGAGCAGGAACGCCTGACCGGGCGATGCCGGCTGGAGCCGCAAGCCGCCGCTGACCTCGAGGTCGCCAACGTTGCGCGCACGCAATAGCGCGAGAATAAGAGGCGCAAGAGCGAACCAGGAGAGAACATAAACGCCCGGAAGCGGGAAGATAAGAATCTGCAAGGCTGCCGAGAGAACCATCAGCAGCCACGCGCTGGAATGAATTTGCCGCACGCCAAAGAATAGCGAAGAGCGGGCATCAGGCGCCAGGCTTGCGGGCGCTCAACGGTTGGCCGTTGGGATGCTCGCCAGGCTTGTGCGGACGAAATCCACGATCTGCGGGGTGACATACGGCGGAGGAGCAATTCGAAAGACCGGTTGCTTCGCCACCGGCTTCAGCGAAACCGATAGCCACGATGTTTCGTCAATGTTGCCGTTCATGATGACGGCGCCGGCGCGGTCGAGAAACTCCCGCGCTGAATTCTTGAAATCGGCCGTCGATGGGTCCAGAACAGTCAGGTAAAGATCAGGCCGCAGGAATTTCATTACACTGTTCGACTCGATGATGACGTTGCCTGCTTCGGCAATCTTTGCGCGGAACTTCGGCATCGCCTCCGCCAACCGGCCTTGCTCCGTGCGCACCCAGAGCGAACGCACTGCTCCTGCGACCAGGAATCGTGACGTGTCAGATCCGCCGGAGCGGTCGTGTTCTTCCGAAATTGCCCAGGAGTGATCCCCGGTCGCGCAGTCGCAGGGCGCGCCGTTGGCCGAACAGACCCCATGTCCGTATTGCGTGATTTTGACCGCAGTCCAGCGGAACTCGGGCAGGGCGGAGATGAGGCCGGCAACGACGCTCGTCTTGCCGACGCTGCGGGAATGTCCGCCGACGACGATGATCGCCAAGGCTATTCCCTCTTTGCGAGGCGCGCGAGCGTCGCCAGTTGCTTCAGATATTCGCGGAGCGGCTGAGCGGGTGTTCCCCAGAACGCGACACCTTTGCCCCGCAGGATTTTGTTCGGCAGCACGCCGCCCTGACCTCCGAGCATCACACCTTCGCCGATGGTTGCGTGTTCTCCGATGCCGACCTGGCCGCCCAGCACCGCGCCTTTTTCAATCGTAATGCTGCCGGAGAGCCCGGTCTGCGCGGCGATCACGACGTCTTCGCCGATATCGCAGTTGTGGCCGATGTGGACAAGGTTGTCGATTTTGGCGCCGCGCCGGATGCGGGTTTCGTCGAGCGCGCCGCGATCGACGGTTGTATTGGCCCCGATTTCAACATCGTCTTCGATTACCAGCCGACCCACTTGCGGAAACTTCTCGTAGCGCCCGGTATCGCTGTCTCGCACGTAACCAAAGCCGTCGCTGCCGAGCACGGCGCCGGCATGAACGATCACACGATCGCCGATGGTCGTGTTGGGGTACATGGTGACGTTGGGATAGATTTCGCAGTCGCGGCCGATTCTTACTCCGGCATTTAACATGCACCCGGCGCCAATCCGCGTGTTCTCGCCAATCTGCACATCGTGGCTGACGATCGCAAGCGCTCCCACAAAGACTTCCGGACCTAACGTCGCCGACGAATGAATTACCGCGGAGGGATGCACCGCTGTTTCCCACGCGCCGGCTTCATACAGAAGTCGCGCCGCCCGAGCGAAGCTTAGTTTGGGATGACTGGAAATGAGCAGGGGCTTGGCTGTTTGAGAAGTTTCCGGCACTCCGCGAGCGATCACCGCGCCAGCTTTCGACTGCAACGCCCCCGCGAGGTGTTTGTCGTCCCCGACGAACACGAGATCACTGGCAGTCGCGGACTCGATGCTGGCCACCCCGCTGACTTCGAGACTGCCATCGCCGAGCAGGCGCGCGCCCACGGCCTCGGCGATGAAGCGGAGCGAACGTTTCATGGATTCAGTTTATCGCAGGAGACGGAAAACGATGGGCGTGTCAGGTCGTCGTCGCACTGCAGGTCGTGGTGTTCTGGCACATGGTGAAGTCGCCCGTGCCGCTGCAGCCATTGCCACCGCTGAGCGTCCAGGTACCCACCACCACACCGTTGGTCACGGTACTGTTGCTTGCGGTTCCGGTGATCGTTCCCGTCAGCGTCAGGGTGCTGCCAGAAGATTGCACCGTATAGGTCAGCGTTCCGGTCACGTTGCTGGTGGAACCTGTAGTCAGGTTTGCTGTTCCAGCGACGCTCGGATTGGGATCGAAACAGGAGTTCGCGTTGAAAAATCCAAAGCCCGTAATGTCGAGCGGACCCGTATTTTCCACCGAAAATGCGGTGACAAAATCAAGCAGGCTGGCCTGGCCGATACCGCCGGTCATGGTGGCCTCCCAGTTTCCATTCGCCGTGGTGTTGACCGTGTTTGCGGAATTTCCGCTGCCGCAGCCGCAGACCGCGAGTTCCGCCAGCAAAACCAGAAGTGCAAGCTTCTTCATTCCCGAATCCTTATATGAGATCCCTACGAGAATAGAGAGATGCAGGCAGACCCGTCAATGGATGTAAGGCCGCCGGACGGCATTTTGCGCTTTTGCCGATCCGGCGGCTGAATCTCAGGCATGGACCATGGTGAAGGTTCCCGAGCCGTTGCAGCCTTCTCCGTTCAGCATCCAGGTGCCGGAGATGGTCTTGCCGTTGGCCGTTCCGGAAAGCGTGAGCGTATTGCCGACAGGATTGCCCGACAGCACGACAAAGTCGAACTTCCCGCTTACGTTGCCGTTAAAGTCTCCGGTGAAGGTGAACGACCCGCTTTCCGTCTGTCCGGAGACGAAGCAGGGCGAGTTCGTGGCAAAATTGAAGTTGCTGATGCTGAGCGAACCGTCGCCGCTCACGACCAGCGAGGTGCCGAACGTCAGAAATGTGTTGCCGTTGACGTCGACCAGCGTCGC
>Ga0335083_10011679_pt1 | contig 10547 bp, 9 predicted proteins | sample Lox_Sample_42_FD_206716 | JGI IMG/M metagenome (GOLD analysis project Ga0335083, IMG submission 206716) | Soil microbial communities from Loxahatchee National Wildlife Refuge, Florida, United States - Lox_Sample_4.2 | ecosystem: Environmental > Terrestrial > Soil > Wetlands | place: USA: Florida... | reverse complement strand
CGAGGCGATCTCGATCGCCGACTACTACACCGTGCGCGAGGGTTCCTCGGTGGCCTACCGGCCGACCGCGCACTACGCCTACCACCCGAGCGACTCGGCGGTGATGTCGGTGCACGAGCTGGCCGGGCGCAACTACGTGCAGCAGGAGCGCCAGCGCATCCTGATGGACGAGATCACCGGCGGCATCGACGAGCTGGGCGTGCTGCTCGCCGGCCACAAGAAGAATGCCTACTGGTACGGCTCGCAGCTCTCGATCGAGGAGGCGCGCAAGCTGGCCCCGTACAACAACGCCACCAGCCTGCAGGTGTGCGTGGCGGTGCTCTCGGGCGTCATCTGGGCGATGGAGAACCCCAACATGGGGGTCATCGAGCCCGACGAGATGGATTACCGGCGCAACCTCGAGATCTGCATGCCGTACCTGGGTCCGGTGGTCGGGGAATACACCGAGTGGACCCCGCTGCACGAGCGTGAGCGGCTGTTCCCGGAGGACCTCGACAAGACCGATCCGTGGCAGTTCAAGAACGTGCGCGTGATCTGGTAGCCCGGCCTCAGGGGTACTCGATCGCCACGATCACGTAGCTGCGGCCCCCCCCGGGGGTCTCGACGCGGACCTCGTCGTCGAGCCTCCGGGTGAGCAGGGCCCGGCCGAGCGGGGAGTCCATGCTCAGGTAGCCCGCCTGCATGTCGAACTCGTCCGGTCCCACCACCCGGTAGCGGCTGCGACCGCCATCCTGGTCCTCGAGCTCCACCCAGGCGCCGAAGAATACGCGCCGCAGGTCCGCCGGCGCGCTCTCCACCACCACCATGCCGTCCAGCCGCTGGCGCAGGAAGCGCACGCGGCGGTCGATCTCGCGCAGCCGCCGCTTGCCGTAGGTGTACTCGGCGTTCTCGGAGCGGTCGCCCTGCGCCGCGGCGGCCTGCACCGCGAGCGTGACCTTGGGCCGCTCCTCGCGCCACAGCGCGTCCAGCTCGCGCCGCAGCCGCTCGGCCCCCGCCGGGGTGATGTATTTCGAGCCCGGGGCCTCCCGGGCGCGGTAGCGGCTCATACGCCGGGAATTTCCTGTGAATTATGTCGCACAGACTTTTACCGAATTCGGGCTTTCTGTGGAACATCTCACGGACGCTGCCGGCGGCGCGCTACTAACCTGCGCTCGTGGCTACCAAGTACTACACGCACTTCGTGACCCACGCGGGCCGGGCCAAGAGCGCGGCTCCCGGCAACGAGTGGAGTGGTGTGGTGGAGCTGCGCGAGCCGCTGCCGCAGAACCGGGCCAACCGCGAACTGCGCGCGCTGCTGGCACAGAGTTTTGACCTGGACTCGGAGGACATCCGGATCCTGCACTGGGCGCGATTGCACTGAATCCCCTGGCGGACTTCCTTCCCTTCATCGAAGGTCCGCCCTTACCGACCCCAGGCCTAATAAGCCTGGGGTTTTTTTTCGGCCCGCACCCGCGCCCCGCCCGCAACACTCCTTATAAGAAGGTGCCTGCCGCGCTCCCGGCGGCCGCCCCCGGCGCAAAATCGACGCCGCTTTCCCGGCCATGTGACAATCCGCATCCCCCGGCATGGGGCGGGGGCGAATCACAAGGAGAAGTCCGATGCGTGCCTGGTCGTATGCGTTTCTCGGCGCCGTGCTCATGTGCCTCTCGGGTTGCGGCTACAACACCCTGCAGCAGAAGGACGAGGGGGTGAAGGCGGCCTGGTCGGAGGTGGTCAACCAGTACCAGCGCCGCGCGGACCTCATCCCGAACCTGGTCAACACCGTCAAGGGCTACGCCGCGCAGGAGCAGCGCGTGCTGGTGGAAGTCACCGAGGCGCGCGCCAAGGTCGGCTCGATCCAGGTGACCCCCGAGGTACTGAACAACCCCGAGCTGTTCCAGAAGTACCAGGCGGCGCAGAACCAGCTGACCGGCGCCCTGAAGAGCCTGTTCGCGGTGTCCGAGAACTACCCGCAGCTGAAGTCCGACCAGAACTTCCGTGACCTGCAGGCGCAGCTGGAGGGCACCGAGAACCGCATCACCGTGGCGCGCAACCGCTACATCCAGGCGGTGCAGGACTACAACGTCACGGTGCGCCAGTTCCCGGTCAACCTGACCGCGAAGGTGTTCGGCTTCCAGGTGAAGCCGAACTTCACGGTGGCCAACGAGCAGCAGATCTCGAGCGCACCCGCGGTGAGCTTCGACACCTCCACCCCGGGCACCCCCGCCGCGACGCCGCCGCCCCAGCCCAGCAAGTGACCCGGGGCGTGCGCCGCGTCCGCGTACTCGCGGGCCTCGCGCTGCTGTGGCTGGGATGCCTCGGCCTGCCGGCGGCTGCCCAGGACCTGGTCCCGGTGCCGAAGCTCAGCGCCCGGGTCACGGACCTGACCGGCACGCTCACCGCCGAGCAGCAGAACGCGCTCGAGCAGAAGCTCGCGGCCTTCGAGGCCGCCAAGGGCTCGCAGCTGGCGCTGCTGATCGTGCCCACCACCCGGCCCGAGGAGATCGAGCAGTACTCGATCCGGGTGGTGGAGCAATGGAAGCTCGGCCGCGGCACGCAGGACGGCAAGCGCATCGATGACGGCGCGCTGCTGCTCGTCGCCAAGAACGACCACCGCATCCGCATCGAGGTCGGCTATGGCCTGGAGGGCGTGCTGACGGACGCCACCTCGAACCGCATCATCGACGAGACCATCGCGCCGGCGTTCCGCCAGGGCAACTTCTACGGCGGCATCGACAGCGGGCTCGAGCAGATGATGAAGCTCATCGACGGCGAGCCCCTGCCCCCGCCCGAGCGGCAGTGGCAGGGCAGGCACCGCGGCACCAGCCCCGGGATCTTCCCGGAGCTGCTGTTCGCGGTCCTCATCGGCTCGGTGGTGCTGCGGGGCATCTTCGGGCGCACGCTCGGGTCGGTCTTCACCGGCGCCGGCGCGGGGCTCCTGGTGTACCTCGGCGGCTACGCGCTGCTGCTCGCGGGACTGGCCGCGGCCGCCGCGTTCGCCATCACCCTCCTCATGGGCTTTGCCGGCAACGGCAGCGGCTGGTCGAGCGGGCCGCGCGGCGGCCTCGGCGGCGGCTGGGGGGGCCTGGGCGGCGGCGGGTTCGGCGGTGGCGGCTTCGGGGGTGGGTTCGGTGGTGGGGGCGGCGGCTTCGGGGGCGGCGGCGCCTCGGGCGGTTGGTAGGATGAGCCTCGCGCGAGTCCTGCGGCATGTCTTCACCACGCGCTGGAGCACCCGCGCCCGTTTCCCCGCCCCGGCGCTCAAGGCCATCGAGCAGTCGATCAGCGAGTGCGAGGGCCGCCACGGCGGGGAGATCCGCTTCATCGTCGAGTCGGCCTTCGACCTGCCGGAGCTCGCCCGCGGGCTCTCGCCCCGCGAGCGCGCGCTGCAGCTGTTCGGGCAGTTCCGCGTCTGGGACACCGCGCACAACAACGGCGTGCTGATCTACGTCCTCATGGCCGACCGCGACGTCGAGATCGTCGCCGACCGCGGCATCGCCCAGCACGTGCCGCAGGCCGAGTGGCAGGCCGTGTGCCGCCAGATGGAGGGCCACTTCCGCGCCGGGCGCTTCAAGGACGGCTCGGTGGTGGGGATCCTCGGCGTCGGCGCGCTGCTCGGGCGGCACTTCCCGGGCGCGCACGGCGGCGACAACGAGCTGCCCAACCAGCCGGTACTGCTGTAGCCCTTCGCCGACAATCGGCCCGGGCCGCACATCGGTCATAATCGCACCGCCATGAAGTACCGATCCCCGCGCGCGGCCAGCGCCGCGCTCCTGTGCCTGCTCATCGCCGGCTGCTCGCTGTTCCAGTCCCACCACCGCGAGCCGCCGCCCCCACCGCCGCCGCCACCGCCGCCGCCGGCCGAGCCGCTGCCGCTCGCCAACGAGCGCTTCGAGCTCGCGCCCGGCCAGGACATCGTCGGCGTCGTGCAGGTGGTGAAGGCGAGCAAGGACGACACGCTCACCGACATCGCGCGCCGCTTCAACGTGGGCTACGAGGAGATCACGCGCGCCAACCCGAAGCTGGATCCCTGGCTGCCGGGGGAGGGGACCGAGGTCGTCATCCCCTCGCAGTTCATCCTGCCGGACGCGCCGCGCACCGGGCTGGTCATCAACATCGCGGCGATGCGCATCTTCTACTTCCCGAAGCCGAAGAAGGGCGAGCCGCAGCTCGTCTACACCCACCCCATCGGCATCGGCAAGGTCGGCTGGCGCACCCCGGAAGGGGTGACCCGGATCGTGCGGCGCCAGAAGGACCCGACCTGGCGCGTGCCGGTCTCGGTGCGCAAGGAGCACCACGACAACGGCGAGGACCTGCAGCCGGTCATCGGCCCGGGGCCGGATAATCCGCTCGGCCGCTATGCCTTCTACCTGCAGTGGCCGAGCTACCTGATCCACGGCACCAACAAGCCCGCCGGCGTCGGCCTGCGCTCGAGCCACGGCTGCATCCGCCTGTACCCCGAGGACATCGAGCAGTTCTTCAACATGGTGCCCATCGGCACCGAGGTGCGCGTCGTCAACCAGCCGTTCCTGTTCGGCTGGCGCGACGGGCAGCTGTACATGCAGCCCTACGACGTGCTCGAGGACGACACCCGCGACTGGAACAAGGCGCAGAAGAAGCTGCTCACCCGGTCGCTCGCCGCACGCCTGCGGCAGCAGGTGCAGCAGCACCACCAGCAGGTCGACGGGGGCCTGGTGTCGGCGCTCGCCAAGTCCCCGCGCGGCATCCCGGTGGCGATCACCGCGGGCGACACCAGCCTCGAGCAGGTGCTGGCGAGCGCCGCGCGCGTGCAGAACGTGCTGCCGCAGGGCTCGACCTGGGACGGCAAGTCGGACCTGCCGATGGACGAGGCGACCTTCAAGCAGATGGTCTCCGAGCGCGACCCGGGCGCTGCCGATCCCGCGCCGCAGGCGGCGGCCGCCGCGGGCAAGGCACCGCCCGCGCCGCCGCCGAAGAACAACGGCGGCTGATGCGGTCTGCGGCACGGCCATGAGCGCCCTCTCGGAGTGGCTGCAGCTGATGCTCGCGGAGATCGCGCGCAAGCAGGACGAGCTCGAGCGCGCCCGCACCGAGGACGGGCTGCGCGCGCGCGAGACCGAACCCGGCGCGCCGCCTCGCGCGCCCGCAGACGCACGCACTGTCGGAAAACTTTCCACTCGGACTGATCGATAAACTGACACCCGCGAAGGGCGTGTGTTAGAGTCGCGCCGGCAAATCCAAGAGGCGCTTGAGTGGCCGACAGCCCCGCGTCCGGCGTACAACTCGCACAAGAACAAAGCCGCACGGATCACGCGATCGAGCGCGTGCCGACCGGAGTCGTCGCCTTCGTAGGCCGCACGCTCAAGGGTCCCGTGAACCTCCCGGTGACGGTGACGAGCTTCGTCGAGTTCCAGCAGACCTTCGGCGGCCTGTGGCAGCCTTCCACGCTCTCCTACGCGGTCGAGCAGTTCTTCGAGAACGGCGGCCGCGAGGCACGCATCGTGCGCGTCGTGAACGGCGCGCGCCCGCCGACGGTGCCGCTGCCGGCCGGTGGCAGCGTGCTGCGCCTCGCGGCGGTGAACCCCGGCTCGCGCGAGTACCTGCGGGCCTCCGTCGACTACGACGGCCTGGCCGCGAGCGAGCACGAGCGCTTCAACCTGGTCGTGCAGCGGGTGCGCGCCGCCGGCTCCGAGCTGGTCGAGGACCAGGAGATCTACCGCCGCGTCTCCATAGTGCCGGGCGCCCAGCGCTTCGTGACCGACGTGCTGCTCGAGTCGCGCCTGGTGCGGGTCGTGGGCCCGGCCCCGGAACGGCGCCCGGACCGCTCGGCCGGCGGCCCGGGCGGGGTGGCCGTGGGCTACACGCTCTCCAGCCCCGATGGCGATGACGGCGCGCCACTCACCGACTACGACATCATCGGCGCCGCGGCCAGCGCCACCGGCCTGTTCGCCCTGCAGGGAGCCCAGCGCTTCAACCTCCTGTGCATCCCGCCGCTGACCCGGGAGCGCGACGTCGGCCTGCCCACGCTCCTGGTGGCCGCGCGCCTGTGCCGCGAGCGGCACGCGCTGCTGCTGGTCGACCCGCCCGCGGCCTGGACCTCGGCGCGCATCGCGCTGGACCAGATGCGCCAGTGGCCGTTCCGCAGCGAGAGCGCGGTCATGTACTTCCCGCGCGTGCACGCCTTCGACCGGCTGCGCGGGCGGATCGAGGTGTTCGGCTCCGCCGGGGCCGCCGCCGGGATGATCGCCCGGGCGGATGAGACCTGGCCGGTCTGGTCCGCGGCCGAGAGCGAGGATGCGATCCTGCGCCCCGGCCTCAGGCCCGCGGTCGCGGTCAACGAGGCCGAGCGCGTGCGCCTGGCCCAGGCGGGCATCAATACCCTGCTGGCGGTGCGCGGCGGGGGCCGCACCGGCGTCAGCCCGCGCACCCTGTCCGCCGGCGGCTCGGACTGGAAGTACCTCTCGGCGCGGCGGCTGGCGCTGTTCATCGCGGCGAGCATCGAGCAGGGCACCCGCTGGGTGCTGCTCGAGCACAACGGCCCGGCCGTCTGGGAGCGCGCGCAGGCGCAGGTCGAGGAGTTCCTGGACCGGCTGGCTGCCGACGGCGCCTTCGCAGGGGCCGCCGAGGAGAGCTACTTCGTGATCGCGGACGAGCGGGTCAACCGCCCGCAGACCCTGGCCGAGGGCAAGTGCAACCTGCTGTTCGGCTTCGCCACCAGCAAGCCCGGCGCCTTCGACACCTGGCTGGTCACCCACCGCGCGGGCCTGAGCCGCGTGCGTCCGGTGTCGGTCAACCGCTCCGAGACGGCCAAGAGTCGCGTGGAGTGGGAGATCGAGACCGCGATCCTGCGCGGCTGACCCGCGCGCATGCCGCGACCAGACTGAGCGGCATGCGACTCAACCGTGTCCTTGGCCTGGGCTTCGGCGTGGCCTTCGCCTTCGGCACCATGGTCGGGGTGGGGATCCTGCGGCTGCCCGGGATGGTGGCCGCCGCCGCCGCAACCCCGGGCCGGATCCTCGCCTGCTGGGTGCTCGGCGGGCTCTACGCCCTCATGGGCGCGGTCTCGATGTCGGAACTGGCGGTCATGTACCCCGAGGCCGGCGGGCTGCGCGTGTACGTGCGGCGGGCGCTCGGGGAGGGTGTCGGGTTCGTCGTCGGCTGGAGCGACTGGCTGGCATGCGTGGCGACCCTCGCCTATGCCTCGGTGTCCGTGGTCGACTTCCTGGGCCTGCTGTGGCCGGCGCTCGCCGCGCCGCCGCTGCCCACCGCTCTGGCGCTCGCGGTGCTGGCCGCCTTCACGCTGCTGCACTGGGGGGGCCTGAAGATGGGCAGCACGGTCACCACGCTCGCCAGCAGCCTCACCGCCGTACTCCTCCTGGTGCTGGTCGCCGCCTGCTTCTTCGGCGGCACCCGCGTCGTGGCGGGGCCCGCGACCGCTGCGCCGGCGGGCGCTGCGCCGGCGGCGGCGCTGTCGCTGCTGGTACTGATGCCGGCGCTGCGCGCCATCGTCACGGCCTATGACGGGTGGTACGCGCCCATCTATACCGCCGAGGAGAGCCGGGATGCGGCGCGCACCCTGCCGCGCGCCATCATCGGCGGCGCCGCCCTGGTGATGGCGCTGTATCTTGCGATCAACGCCGCGCTCCTGCACGTGCTCCCGGTCCCGGTGCTCGCCGCCTCCAGGCTCCCGGTGGCCGATGCAGCGCAGCTGGTGCTGCCACGCGGGAGTGCGGCGCTGCTGACCACGCTGTCGCTGGTCATCGTCCTGGGGCTCATCAACGGCAATGCCCTGATGGCGCCGCGGGTGCTGTTCGGCCTGGCGCGCGACGGCTGGATCCCGGCGGGGATCGCCGGCGTCAGCCCGCGCGGCACGCCGCGCGCGGCGCTGCTGGTGAGCATGGTGCTCAGCGCCGTGATGATCCTGTCCGGCTCCTTCAACCAGCTGATCGCGCTGTTCGCCCTCCTCATCGTGCTCGGCTACGTGGCGGTGTTCACCTCGGTGTTCGTGCTGCGCCTGCGCGAGCCCGCCGCGCCGCGCCCCTACCGTGCCTTCGGCTACCCGTTCTCCACCTTCATCGTGCTGCTGGGCTCGGTCGCCTTCCTGGTGGCCGCGGTCCTCGAGGACCCGCACTCGGGGGCGCTGGCGCTCCTGTTCATGTCGCTGTGCCTGCCGGCCTACCTGCTTGCGGCCCGGGCGCGCCGCGCGCGGCGCGCGGCCGCGACAGCCTGAGCTGCAGGCTCAGGCCAGTGCCGGACCGAAGCCCCCGCCGCCGGGGGTGAGGATCGTGAGCACGTCCCCGGGCTGAAGCTCGAAGCGCGCCGTGGCGCCGAGGGCCTCGACGCGGCCGTCGGCGCGGCGGATGTATCCCTCCCCGGGCGCCCCGGGCGAGCCGCCCTCGAGCCCGAACGGTGCGATGCGCCGGTGGTTGGCGAGCAGCGCCCCGCAGAGCGGCGCGCGGAACTCGAGCCGCCTCACGGTCCCGTCCCCACCGCGCTGCCGCCCGGCACCGCCGGAACCGCGCCGGATCGAGAACTCGCGCACCAGCACCGGGTATTCGGCCTCGAGGATCTCCGGGTCGGTGAGGCGCGAGTTGGTCATGTGCGTCTGCACCGCGCTGCAGCCCGCAAACCCCGGGCCGGCGCCGGCGCCGCCGCAGATGGTCTCGTAGTACTGCAGGCGCGCATCGCCGAAGGTCAGGTTGTTCATCGTGCCCTGCGAGGCTGCCAGCACCCCGAGGGCGCCGTAGAGCGCATCCACCACGCACTGCGAGGTCTCGACGTTGCCCGCGGCCACGGCCGCCGGGGGCGCCGGGTCGAGCATGCAGCCCGGCGGGATCAGGATCTCGAGCGGCTCGAGGCAGCCCTCGTTCAGCGGGATCGCCGCGTCGATGAGGGTGCGGAACACGTACAGCACCGCGGCCGTGCAGACCGCGCGCGGCGCGTTGAAGTTGTGCGGGCCCTGGGCCGAGGTGCCCGTGAAGTCGACGCGGGCCACCCCGCGTGCCCGGTCGAGCGTGACGCGCACCGCGATGACCTGGCCGCCGTCCATCTCGTAGCGGAACGCCCCGTCCCTGAGGCGCCCGAGCGCGGAGCGCACGCTCGCGGCCGCATTCGCCTGCACCGCCTGCATGAACGCGCGCAGCTCCCCGATGCCGTGGCGTGCCACGGCGCGCTCGAGCTCGGCGATGCCGCGGGCGTTGGCGGCCAGCTGCGCCTCGACGTCGGCGAGGTTCTGCTGCGGGCGCCGCGCCGGCCACTCCCCGCGCGCCAGGTGCGCGCGCAACCCGGCCGCGTCGAGCCTGCCGGCGCTCACCAGCGGGAAGCACTCGAACAGGATCCCTTCCTCCTCGATGCGGCGGCTGAAGGGCGGCATCGAGCCGGGCGTGGTGCCGCCGATGTCGGCGTGGTGCGCGCGCGAGGCGACGAAGAAGTCCGGGGTCGCCGCCCCGCTGAGGAACACCGGGGTGACGACGGTCATGTCCGGCAGGTGGGTGCCGCCGTGGTAGGGGCTGTTGAGGAGCCAGGCGTCGCCGGCGCGCAGCGCCTGCGTGCGCGCCACGGCGCGCACGCTCGCCCCCATCGATCCCAGGTGCACCGGCATGTGCGGCGCGTTCGCGACCAGGCCCCCCGCGGCGTCGAACAGGGCGCAGGAGTAATCCAGCCGCTCGCGGATGTTCACCGACTGGGCGGTGGCCTTCAGCACCTCGCCCATCTGCTCGGCGACGTGCATGAACAGGTTGTTGAAGATCTCGATGCGGGCGGCGCGTGCGGCCGCCGGCCGGGCACCGCCGGCCGCGCCCCGGTCCGTCAGGAGCAGCGCCCCACCTTCCAGCGGCTGCGCGCTCCAGCCCGCCTCGAGCACCACGGTGGTGTGCGGGTCGACCAGGAGCGCCGGCCCCTCGAGGACGCCCCCCACCTGCGCCGCCGGCACGAGCGGCACCTCGCGCCACGCGCCGAACCAGGCGCGCACGCGCGGCGGCAGGCCGGCGGCCGCGGCGTGTGCGGGCATCACCAGGGCCTGCGCGTCCACCGATGCGGCCCGCGCCTCGGCGCGCAGCGCCTCGATCACGACCTCGAGCGAGGCGGCCGCGAAGCCGAAGCGCTTGAGGTGCTCGGCGTGGAAGCGCTCGCGCACCTCGGCCAGGTTCCCGAACGGCACCGACAGGCAGACCTCGCTGTCGCCCGCGCGCAGCTCGAGCATCCGGGCCACCGTCAGCGGCCCCCGCGGCAGCGCGGTGGAGGCGAGTTCGGCCTCGGCCGCGCGCACCAGAGCTGCGAGCGCGGGGGCGGCGGCGGCGAGCCCGTCCTCGTCCAGCGCACGCCGCAGGCTCGCGCGCCGCATCGCCAGCCGGTCGGCGACGCCGATGCCGAAGGCCGACAGCACGCTCGAGAGTGGGTGCACGAGCACCCGGCGCACGCCGGCGGCGCGGGCGACGCGGCAGGCGTGCTGGCCGGCGGCCCCGCCGAAGCAGAAGAGCGTGAAGTCGGCCGCATCGCGCCCCTGCCGGGTGGAGACCTGGCGGATGGCATTCGCCATCGCCTCCACGGCCACCTCGAGGAAGGAGTCCGCGACCGCCTCGGCCGTCGCCCCG
>Ga0335083_10011678_pt1 | contig 10547 bp, 9 predicted proteins | sample Lox_Sample_42_FD_206716 | JGI IMG/M metagenome (GOLD analysis project Ga0335083, IMG submission 206716) | Soil microbial communities from Loxahatchee National Wildlife Refuge, Florida, United States - Lox_Sample_4.2 | ecosystem: Environmental > Terrestrial > Soil > Wetlands | place: USA: Florida... | reverse complement strand
GCCTCACACGAGAAGGGCGGGCGCAAGCCACCTCGCCGAGCGGTCTCGAGCACGGTGTCGCCCTCGTGATACGGAACGGTGTGCTTCCGTCGGCTGAGCCGGATCACGAGCGAGTCGGGGGCCGCTTGGCACGCGGCCACCGGTTCCGCATCGGGAGTTACGAACCGCTCGATGAACACCTGCGCCGGCGGTACGCCGAGTGTCGACAGGCCGGCTGCGACGGTGTCCATATACGAGGCGGGACCGCACAGGTAGAAATCGGCGTTCCGGTGCTCGCTCGCCAACTCGGCACATTGCGGAGGATCGAGGAACCCGCGCTCGGAGTCGAGGTGATGATGCACCGCCAGCCGTTCACCGAACGTCGTGCGCAAGCGCGCGAGCTCGTCGCGAAAGATGATCGAGTCGGCGCTCCGATTCGCGTACACAACAAGGATCGGGCGCAGCGTGCCGGCGAGCGCGCTCTTGATGATGGAGAGCACCGGCGTGATGCCGCTGCCGCCCGCGAAGGCGACGATCGGGGCCTCGCGCTCGCGCAGGACGAACAGACCGGTCGGGCGCATCACGTCGATGGCCGAACCCGGAACGAGCACGTCGTTCATCCAGTTCGACATGCGGCCGCCCGCGACGCGCTTGACCGTCGTCGTGAACGGGTCGCCGGTGTCGGGCGAGCTCGACATCGAGTAGCACCGAACGACCGACTCGCCTTCGATGTCGGCACGGAACGTGCAGAACTGGCCGGCGCGGTACGCGAACGTGCGCTCCAGCGCGGGTGGGATGTCGAGAACGAACGACCGGGTATCGGCCGTCTCGTCGACGACGTCGACCACGCCAAGCTGGTGGTACTCGTGGTCGGGCAGCATCCGCGGTTCCGGGTCGGCGGGTTCGACGCAGTGAGAATCCTACTCTCGCTCAGCGCTAGTCTAGTTCTCCATTCGTTAGGGGGGGGGCGCGAGTGCCGAAGGCTCACGACCAGCGGTGGTCCGTGCGGCAGGTGCCGGCCGCGTTGCGCGAGCGTTATCTCGCCGAAGGATGGTGGACCGGCGAGTCGCTCGGCGGGCTCGTCGATCGTTGCCTCGTCGCGGCCCCCGGGGCCGAGGTCAACATCTGGTCGGAATCGCGGCCGTGGCACGGCACCTATGCCGACGTTCGTTCCGACGCGCGGCGATTGGTCACGGTCCTGCGCGATGCGGGACTCGAGCCGGGGGACGCGGTCGCGTTCCAGCTGCCGAACTGGCGGGAAGCGGTGGTCGCTTTCTACGGCCTTGCGATGGGCGGCTTCGTCCTCGTTCCGATCGTCCACATCTACGGCCCCAAGGAGGTGCGCTTCATCCTGCGCCAGAGCGGCGCGCGCGCGTATCTCAGCGCGGCGTCCTACGGACACGTCGACTATCTCGACATCGTCGACGGCGCGCCGCCCGGTGAGCTGCCGCACCTGGAGCTGCAGATCGTGGTGGGCTCGGCCGGTCCCGCGAGTGCGAGTGCGAGCGCCCGTGTGCGACGGGTCGGATGGGATGTCGTCGATGCTTCGCCGCTTGCGGGTGACATCACCGTCGTTGATTGCGACGACGTGTGCGTGCTGGCGTACACCTCGGGCACGACGAGCGACCCGAAAGGCGTGATGCACAACCACCGCACACTGATCGCGGAGTTGATGCACATGCGGTCGTGGATCACGCCGGGATCACCGAACCTGATGGGCTCGCCCGTCACCCACGCGACCGGCATGCTCGGTGCGGTGCTCGCACCGATGGAGTCGGGTCAGGCCATACACCTGATCGACCGGTGGGACCCGGCGCGCGTGCTGCAGGTCATGCTCGAAGCCGACATCGGCGCGGGCACCGGCGCGTCGGTGTTCCTCGCGAGCCTCCTCGACCATGCCGACTTCACGCCCGACCACGCGCGGCGTATCCGTCGTGTCGGCCTGGGCGGTGCGCCGGTTCCGTTGGCACTCGCCGAGCGAGCGGCGTCGCATGGCATTCTCCTCGTGCGCGCGTACGGATCGACCGAGCATCCGTCGGTCACCGGCTCCTCGTTCGAGGATCCCGCTGCGGCGCGCCACTCCACCGACGGCGCGCCGCTCACCGGCGTCGAATTGCGCTTGCTCGGCGACGACGCCACACCGGTCTCGCCCGGTGAACCCGGCGAGATCTGGTCGCGCGGTCCCGACCTGTGCGTGGGCTACACGGATCCCGCGCTGACCGCGGAGTCGTTCGACGCCGACGGCTGGTACCGCAGCGGCGACATGGGCATCCTCGATGCCGACGGCTTTCTGACCATCACCGATCGTGTGAAGGATGTGATCATCCGAGGGGGCGAGAACATCTCGGCGGCGGAGATCGAAGAGGCCGTCGCCGTGCTCCCGCAGGTCGCCGAGGTCGCGGTCGTCGCCGCACCCGACGAGCGGCTCGGCGAGCACGTGTGCGCGGTGATACGGCTCGCGCCGGGGACCGCGTCATTCGACCTGCGCGACATCACCGCGGAGCTCGAGCGGATCGGCCTCGCCCGCCCGAAGTGGCCCGAGGAGCTCCGGATCGTGGACGACTTCCCGCGCACGCCTTCGGGCAAGGTGCGCAAGGTGGATCTGCGGCGGCAGTTGCGCGTCGGGGCCCGGTGACGACACCCTGATCGACGATGGCCGTCGACGAAGGTTACCGATCGATCGAGGTGCTGCCGATTGCGGGTGCGCTCGGTGCCGAGATCAGCGGGGTCGACCTCGGGACCGATCTGGCCGACGAAACGGTGGCCGAGATCCGCCGGGCCTGGCTCCGGCACCTCGTCGTCTTCTTCCGCGACCAGCCCCTCGATCCCGAAGAGTTCCTCGCGTTCGCGCGGCGCATCGGCGAGCCGGTGGAATACCCCTTCGTGAAGGGCATCGACGGATTTCCGGAGATCATCGCGGTCACGAAGCTTCCGCACGAGACGGTGAACTTCGGCGGCATCTGGCACAGCGACACCGTGTACCTCGAGCGCCCTCCGATGGCGACGATGCTCGTCGCCCGCGAGATCCCTCCCTACGGCGGCGATACGATGTGGTCGAACATGTACGCGGCGTTCGAGGCGCTCTCGCCCGGAATGCAGCGCATGCTCGAGAACTTGCGCGCGGTGAACAGCTCCGCCCTCGCCGACGTCTCGAAGACGAGAGAGGATCGCATTCGCGAGAGCGGCGCCGACGCATCGCAGGAGTTCCTGGCCGAACATCCTGTCGTGCGCACGCATGCGGAGACCGGGCACAAGGCGCTCTATGTCAACGTCGCGCACACGCTCCGATTCGTCGACATGACCGAGGACGAGAGCCGGCCGCTACTGCGGTTTCTCTTCGAGCACTCCGTCCGGCCCGAGTTCACGTGCCGATTCCGGTGGCGCGTCGGTTCGGTCGCGTTGTGGGACAACCGGTGCGCGATGCACTACCCGATCAACGACTACCACGGATACACGCGGGCAATGCACCGAATCACCCTGGCAGGAGACGTGCCGCGCTGAGCCGCCTCCTGGTGAGAACGGCGTATCCCCAGTTGTCACAAGAGTCCTCTCGCAGTACGTTACGAGCGTTCTCGGGGGGCACGCCCGTGCGCAGCGAGGGAGCGATGTGACGGTGCGCAGCGAAGTCACGTGGCCATCGATTCCGGCGATGGTCCGCGATGCCGTGCGCCGGTGCGACGACGACGAGGCCGTCGTGGACGGCGCCCGGCGCGTCGGTTTCTCGGCACTGCGCCGGATGGTCGACGACGCGGCGCGCGCGTTGCTGGCGTCGGGGATCGCGCCGGGCGACCGGGTGGCCGTTTGGGCCCCGAACTCGCTCGAGTGGATCGTCGCCGCGCTCGGCGTGACGACCGCCGGTGGCGTGCTCGTCCCGATCAACACGCGTTTTCGGGGTGCCGAAGCGTCGTACGTTCTCGCGCGGAGCCGGGCGCGCGCACTCTTCACCGTTCGAGGGTTCCTCGACACCGACTACCCGGCGATGCTCGCGAGCGCCGGGGTCGCGCTCCCCGCGCTGGAACGCACGATCCTGCTCGCGGGCGACCCGGACGCGGCCGCGATCGGGTGGGACGACTTCATCACGGCCGGCCGGGCGGTACCCGATTCCGATCTCGACGCGCGCGTCGCGTCGATCCGTGCCGACGACCCGAGCGACGTCGTGTTCACCTCGGGAACGACTGGGTCACCGAAGGGCGTCGTGATGACGCACGGCCAGACGTTGCGCGCATATCTCGACTGGTGCGATTGGGCCGATCTCAGGCCGCGCGACCGCTACCTGATCGTGAATCCTTTCTTCCACATCTTCGGGTACAAGGCGGGATGCCTGGCGTGTCTCATACGGGGGGCAACGATCTTCCCGCTCGCGGTGTTCGACGCCGGTGTCGTACTCGAGCTCGTCGAACGGGAGCGGATCTCGGTGCTGCCCGGTCCGCCGACGATCTATTACTCGCTCCTCGAGCATCCCGACCGCGCTCGCCGAAACATTTCGACGTTGCGGGTCGGCGTGACGGGTGCGGCCGACATCCCGGTCGACCTGATCCGCCGCGTCCGCGAGGAGCTGCCGTTCGAGCGCATCCTCACCGGATACGGGCTCACCGAGGCCGGCACGGTGACGGGTTGCCGGCCGGACGACGATTTCGAGCACATCGCGACGACGGTCGGTAGCGCGTGGCCGGGATTCGAGGTCCGAACGGTGGATGATTCGGGCCACGATGTCGGCTCGGGCGAGCCGGGCGAGGTGATCTTGCGCGGCGAGACGGTCACGCGCGGCTATCTCGACGACCCCGAAGCAACGGCCGCCGCCATCGATGCCGGCGGGTGGCTGCACACCGGCGACCTCGGGACTATCGACGCCGACGGGTATCTGCGGATCGTCGGGCGCATCAAGGACATGTTCATCGTGGGCGGGTTCAACGCGTATCCCGCCGAGATCGAGAACCTCATGCTGCGCCACCCGCGCGTCGCGCAGGTGGCGGTCATCGGTGTACCCGACGAGCGGCTCGGCGAAGTGGCGAAGGCCTTCGTCGTGCTGCAACCGGGCCCCCCGATCGAAGCGGATGAGATCGTCGCGTGGGCGCGCGACGAGATGGCGAACTTCAAAGCGCCGCGCTCGGTCGAATTCCTCGACGCGCTACCCGTCAATGCCACCGGCAAGGTCGTGAAGGACGAGCTCCGAGCGCGTGTCCCCGACGAACGGAGAACGTGATGGCGCGAGTCCCCGTCGCCGAAGGCATCTTCACGTTCCCCGGCGACGAGCCGCAGTTGATCGGGAGCCGCTGCGCGGCGTGCGGGATCGTCACCTTTCCCGTGCAGGACTCGTGCCCGCGTTGCGCGTCGACCGAGATGGTGGAGCACCTACTGGCGCGGCGCGGACGACTGTGGGCATGGACGACCCAGGACTTCCCGCCGCCGTCGCCGCCGTACGCGGGGCCGACCGGGAGCGCGTTCGTCCCCTTCGGCGTCGGCTATGTCGAGCTTCCCGGTGAGGTGAAAGTGGAGACGCGGCTCACGGAGTCGGATCCCGAATCTCTCACTCCGGGGATGGAGATGGAGCTGGTCCTGGTGCCCTTCCGCACCGACGACGACGGCAACGAGGTCGTGACGTTCGCCTTCCGGCCGGTGAGATGAGGAATTGATGAGCAACGACGTCGCGATCATCGGGGTGGGCTTGCACCCCTTCGGGCGTTTCCCGGGATTGACGGGAATCGACATGGGCGCGATCGCGATCCGGCGCGCGCTGACCGACGCCGGTGTGCAGTGGCGCGATATCCAGTTCGCGTTCGGTGGCAGCTACGAGATCGACAATCCCGACGCCGTCGTCGCGCTCCTCGGGCTGACCGGCCTCCCGTTCACCGACGTGTACAACGGGTGCGCGACGGCCGCGAGCGCGTTGACACTCGCGGCCGGCACGATCCGGCTCGGCGAATACGAGCTCGGCATCGCGGTGGGCATGGACAAGCATCTTCCGGGTGCGTTCAGCGCCGATCCGCGCCTCTATGCCTGTCCCTCGTGGTACGGCGACCTCGGCCAGTTCGTCACCACGAAGTTCTTCGGAATGAAGATCAACAAGTACATGCACGACCACGGAATCTCGCGCGAGACGCTCGCGAGGGTGGCGGCGAAGAACTATCGCAATGGGGCGCGGAACCCGAACGCGTTCCGGCGCAAGCCGCTGTCGGAGGAGGAGATCCTCGCCTCGCCGATGTTGAATTATCCGCTGACGCAGTACATGTTCTGCAGCCCCGACGAAGGTGCCGCGGCGGTCGTGCTGTGCCGCGCCGACACTGCACACCGCTACACCGACACGCCGATCTACCTGCGCGCGAGCACCGTACGGACCCGACGCCTCGGTGCGTTCGAAGTGCACAGCCCATGGCTCCCGATCGAGCAAACCGCGGGACCGACCGTCGACGCGTCGCGCGCCGCGTACGAGATGGCGGGGATCGGCCCGGAAGAGGTCGGCGTGATCCAGCTGCAGGACACCGACGCCGGCGCGGAGGTGATCCACCTCGCCGAGAACGGATTCTGTGCCGACGGCGATCAGGAGGCGCTGGTTGCCGCGGGCGCGCTCGAGATCGATGGCTCGCTCCCGGTCAACACCGACGGCGGTCTCATCGCGAACGGTGAGCCGATCGGAGCGTCGGGTCTGCGGCAGGTGCACGAGGTCGTCCTGCAATTGCGCGGGCAGGCCGGCGATCGGCAGGTGCCGGGCAACCCGAAGGTCGGCTACACGCAGCTCTACGGCGCGCCCGGAACCGCGGGCGTGTCGATCCTCTCGATCTGACGCCGTACGAGTATTGCGTTCTCGTTTTAGAATAACTAGGTTCTCATCGTGGACACCCGGGACACTCCCGAGCAGGCCGAGCTGCGCCGTGCCGCCCGGCAGCTCGCGAGCCGGCTGGGGCCGGCGACTGTCGCCGACCTCGCCGACGAGACGCGCGCCAAGCGGCTCGCCGTCGCCGTGCGCGACGCGGGATGGCTCGAGCTCCGCGACGTCGGGCAAGAGGGTCCGCCGCTCGCCGGCGGCGTGGAGGTGGCGATCGTCGCCGACGCGCTCGGCGCCGCGGTAGGCGACGTCGCGTTCGCGGGCCCGGTGCTCGCGCGCGACCTCGCGCGCCGGGCCGGCGCGACCGCCATGGAGGGCTCGGTCGTCGGGTTCTCGTCCCCGCTGCGGGATGCCGCGCTCGTGACCGGGGCCGTCACGGCGTCGCCGATCTTCGGCGTCGACGCCGGCGACGGCATCGTCGCCGCGCTCGTGCTCGTTCCCGACGCCGAGGGCTTCCGGCTCGCGCAGGTCCGCGGCGAACGCACGGGCGGCCCGACGACCGCGACGGACGTGACGCGAAACGTGCGCGTGATCCCGGCCGGCACACCGGTGCACGCGATTGCCGGCCAAACCCGGCGCCTGACCCGCGACGATCTCGCCCAATGGTCTGCGCTCGGCCTCGCGGTCACGAGTGCCGATCTGGTCGGCGTCATGCGAGGCGTGCTCGACGTCACGGTCGCGTACGCGTCCGAGCGCCGGCAGTTCGGCGTTCCCGTCGGATCCTTCCAGGCTGTCCAGCATTTGCTCGCCGACGCGCACTGCCTCATGGAAGGGTCGCTCAGCGTCGCGCTGCACGCGTCGTGGTCGGTCGACAACCGGTCGCCCGACGACGCCTGCGAGGCCGGCCGCATCGCCAAGGCATACTGTGCACGCGCCGCGCGCACGGTCTGCGAAACGGCGGTACAGGTGCACGGTGGTATCGGCAACACGTGGGACTGCGTCGTCCACGTGTATCTGCGGCGCGCGCTGCTCTCGTCGCAATGGTTCGGTGACGACGCCGCGCAACTCGCAGAGCTGCAGGAGCTGCGACTGGGAGCCACTCGTGGACTTTCGTGATTCGCCGGCGGAGGCCGAGTTCCGCGACCGTTTACGAGCCTGGCTCGCGGCGAACAATCCCGGCCTGCCGACGTCGTCCACCGACGACGAGTACTGGGCCCGTCAGGCCGAATGGCATACGGCCCTTTACGACGCGGGCTTCTTCGGACTGAGCTGGCCGGCGCGGTTCGGCGGTCACGACCTGCCGGCCGTCTTCGACGTCATCCTCGACGACGAGCTCGCGGCCGCGGGCGCGCCGCCGCGCCCGAGTCTCGGGTATCTCGTGCAGGGCATCTCCACGCACGGGAGTAATGCGATCCAGGAACGGTTCCTCCCGGGTCTGATCAGCGGGCGGGAACGCTGGTGCCAAGGTTTCAGCGAGCCCGATGCCGGCTCCGACCTCGCGTCGTTGCGCACGACCGCGACGCGCGACGGCGACGAGTACGTGATCGATGGCCACAAGATCTGGACCAGTTATTCGGACGTCGCCGACTGGTGCCTGCTGCTCGCGCGTACGGATGCCGGTAGCGCCGGAGGCGGAGCCGCGAGCCCGCACGAGCGCGTACCGAAGCACAAGGGTCTCTCCGCGTTCGCGGTACCGATGCAGCAACCTGGGATCGAGCAGCGACCACTGCGCATGATCAACGGGATCACCAACGAGTTCGGCCAGGTGTTGTTCGATGGTGCGCGCGTGTCGGCTGCGAACATGATCGGCGAACCGGGCGAGGGCTGGAGACTCGCGATGACGATCGTCAGTCACGAACGTGAGCCCGGCGAGCTCGGCTACGTCGCGCGCTACGCGAAGACAGTGAGACAGCTCGAAGAGAACGTGTGCGCCGACCCGTCCGCGTTCCGCCGCGATCAGTGCGAAGCTGTCTCGTGGGCGTACGTGCAGACCGAGATGCTGCGCCTGCATGTGTGCCGCCGTCTGTCGGAGCGGCTCGACGGTGTGGATCACGGCCCGGGCGGCTCGATCGACAAGCTGCTGATGACCTGGGTGGAGCAGAGTGTCGGGAGCGCGGCGCTCGCGGTTTCGGGGGCACGAGCAGTGACCGATGGCGACGACGAAGCGTTGAAGGTCTATCTCTACAGCCGCGCCCAGAGCGTCATGGGCGGTACCTCACAGATCCAGAAGAACATCGTCGCGACCCGGATTCTCGGCCTGCCGACCGTCTGAGTACCGGGCCGCGGTAAAGGAGCCTCATGGACTACGACCTCCCCGACGTCATCCGCGTCGAGGCCGATGGCCCGGTTCGCATCGTTCGGCTGTCACGTCCGGAGAACCTCAACGCGATCAACGAAGAGCTGCACCTCGGATTGACGCGCCTTTTCCCCCAACTCACGGACGATCCCGACGCGCGGGCTGCGGTCATCACCGGCGAAGGACGTGCGTTCTCCGCAGGAGGCGACTTCGAGCTTCTCGATCGCATGGCGAAGGACCGTGCGCTCCGGCACAACGTGATCTCGGAAGGTCGCGAGCTCGTGCTCAACATGATCCGTTGCCGCGTGCCCGTCGTCGCCGCGGTGAACGGTCCGGCCGTCGGCCTGGGTTGCAGCGTCATCGCGCTCTCCGACGTCGTGTACATGGCCGAATCCGCGTATCTCTCGGATCCGCACGTGACGGTCGGGCTCGTCGCCGCCGACGGCGGACCGTTGACCTGGCCGCTGCACACGAGCCTGTTGCTCGCGAAGGAGTACGCGTTCACCGGCGACCGGATCACCGCCGCCCGTGCGGCCGAGATTGGCCTCGCCAACCACGTGTGTCCGGACGGCGAAGTGCTGCAGGCGGCCGTCGGGGCCGCGCACAAGATCGCCGCGTTGCCGCGCCAGGCCGTCGAGGCGACCAAGCGCGTGCTGAACCTTCACCTCGAGCGCGCGGTCCTGGCGACCATCGACTTCGCGATGGCCTCGGAGACCGAGTCGTTCGACACGCTCGACCTGCGCGCGAACGTCGAGCGGTTCCTCGGACGCAGCTCGCCGACGAGCTGAGCGAACGGCCGGCGCGCGTCAGACGCCGAGGCCTCGACGGCAGAACTCCCAGGTCTCCTCCGGGGTGAGCCGCGACCGCGGGTCGTCGACGAGGCGGTTGCCGAACCAGCTGTACATCACTGTCTGCTGGACGAGGGCCGCGGCTCGCCGGGCGTCGTCGACGTGGATCACGCCCGCGTCGTCGGCCGCCTCGATGAGCCCGCGCAGCTCGCGCGACAGCGGCGCGAGGGCCGCGCGCACCCGGTCGGCGTGGTTGACCGCGAGGCGCATCGAGAACTCGGAGATGGCTCGACGCTGATGTGAGCCCCGCTTGCGCGGAGTCTCCGCGGGATCGCACCACTCGTGGAGCGTGACCGCGAATATTCGCAGCCGCGCGAGCGGGTCGGACTCGGCGTCGACCGCGGCTCGGATGTCGTCGCCCGCCTCGCGCACGGTCTCCTCGAACAGCGCGAGCACGAGCTCGTCCTTGCCGTCGAAGTACTCGTAGAAACCGCGGAGCGACTGCTTCGAGCGGTCGATGACTTCCTGGATCGTGAACTCGGTCGAACCCTTCTCGTCGATCAGCTCGAAGGCGGCATCGAGGAATCGCTGCACGCGCTCCTCGGCTCGCGAGCGGGCGGCATCCATGGTGCGGGAGACGGCGCGCGTGCGCCAGGCCGGCTCGTTGGCGTCGGCGGCGGCTCCTGCCATCTCTCGGCCACCTTTCACTCGGGGGACGGTA
>Ga0335083_10011677_pt1 | contig 10547 bp, 9 predicted proteins | sample Lox_Sample_42_FD_206716 | JGI IMG/M metagenome (GOLD analysis project Ga0335083, IMG submission 206716) | Soil microbial communities from Loxahatchee National Wildlife Refuge, Florida, United States - Lox_Sample_4.2 | ecosystem: Environmental > Terrestrial > Soil > Wetlands | place: USA: Florida... | reverse complement strand
AACGAGCTGAGCGATGCTGTTTACGAGGCGTAGAACTTGGGGGTATGGCCGGCGAAGATCGACCTCTCCGAACGCCATGCAGAGCGGCTCGGGAAGTACTTCAACGCGATTCTCCGCGCCCACCCAGATGGCCGGCGCCACCATGCCATCCGAACGAGTTATCTCAGCGACAGTTACACCATCGGGAAAGGTTTCCATCGGGGAACACAATCCAATAGGGGCATTCAGGTATCTCTAGCACCCCGTTCGTGGACGATTTGTGCACCGACAGGAGCCTGGGGGAACATTTTCGGTAGGGGCAGATAACCGGCATCCGCTGGGTGGCGGAGTTGGTCCGCATCGCAGGCGGCGACGATGTGTTTCCGCAGATGGCGAGTGAGTCGCTGGCGAAGCACCGCATTCTTGCCGACCCGGGGGAGGTCGTGCAGCAAGCGCCGGACATCATTCTGGGCTCGTGGTGCGGCAAACGGTTCCGGCCGGAAAAAGTGGCGGCGCGCGATGGTTGGGGTGCGATTCCCGCTGTGCGGCACGGCGATCTCTACGAGATCAAGTCACCACTCATCCTGCAGCCGGGGCCGGCGGCGTTGTTCGACGGGTTGGAGGTGATGCATGGGATTTTCACGGAGTGGCAAAAGAGGCAGCGCGGACTGTAGGAGCGCACCCAGTGCGCGACCGTAGAAGTGATGGACGCGTCGCGATCGCGCACAGGGTGCGCTCCTACAGGGAAGTACAGGTGCGATGACAAATGGTGAGGCGAGGTTAGCTCCTCACCCCAACCCACTCCCCGGAGGGGAGAGAGGGAATAAAGGCAACCCGCGCAACCCTTACCAGATCTTCACCCGCTGGTTTTCCGGTCGCCACATCGGCTGTCCCGGCTTCACGCCGAAGGCGTCGTAGAAGTCCGGTACGTTCGACATCGGCCCGTTGACGCGCCACTTGGCAGGTGCATGCACGTCTGCAAGCAGCCCGTTGCGCAGGCGTGCCTCGCGTTCCTGCGACAACCAACCCAGCGCGTAACCGAGGAAGAAACGCTGCAGTGGCGTGTAGCCGGCGATCTTCTCGCCCTTCTTGAATTGCTCGGTTTTCTTGAACGCATCCAGGCCGATCAGGATGCCGCCGAAGTCGGCAATGTTTTCGCCCAGGCTGGCCTGGCCGTTGATGTGCAGCCCCGGCAGCGGCTCGTAGGCGTTGAACTGCTTCACCATGACATCGGCGCGTCGCTGGAAGCGCTCGGCGTCCTGCTTGGTCCACCAGTCGACCAGGTTGCCCTTGGCGTCGAACTGGCGACCTTCGTCATCGAAGCCGTGGGTGATCTCGTGGCCGATGGTCGAGGCTGCGACATAGCCATAGACCACGGCGTCGTCGATCTCGCTGTCGGCGTAGCCCGGGATCATGAACTGCGCCGCCGGCAGCACGATCTCGTTGTTGGAGGGGTTGTAGTAGGCGTTGTAGGTCTGCGGCGTCATTTCCCATTCGGTACGGTCGACCGGCTTGCCGTACTTGGACAGCATGTCGTCGAAGGCCCAGCGCCGCGCGCGCATCATGTTCTGTGCGTAGGAATCGCGACCGATGGCGAGGGCGGAGTAGTCCTTCCACCTGTCCGGATAGCCAACCTTCCGCGTAACTGCCGCCAACTTTTCGTGGGCCTTGGCCTTGGTGGCCGGTCCCATCCAGTCGAGCTTGTCGATGCGCTCGCCGTAGGCGGTGCGTACGGCTTCCACCATTGCGTTGTAGCGCTGCTTGCTGGCTTCGGAGAAATAGTCCTTCACGTAGATGCGGCCGAGGATCATGCCCAGCGCATCGTTCTCGGCGCGCAGCACGCGTTTCCAGCGCGGCTTTTGCTGCGCCTGGCCAGACAGCGTGCGTCCGTAGAAATCGAAGTGTTCGTCATCGAACGACTGGCTCAGGAAGCTCGCATAGGTATCGGCCAGGTGCACGCGCAGGTAATTGCGAAGCACCGGTGCCGGCGTCTTTGCCAGCAGCGCCTGCAGGCCATCGAAGAACTCCGGCTGTCCGACGATGACGGTCGGAGCGGCGAGTTTCCAGGTGGCCAGGCGCGTATTCCACACGATGGCGGGCGTGTGCCTGGCGGTGAATTCCGTCGGCGCCATCTTGTTGTAGTTCTTTTCCGGATCGCGCAGGTCGGCCAGCGGGCGCGACACCTTGGCGAGTGCGGTCTCGAACGCCATCACCTGCGTGGCGCTGCTGTGCGCGGAAGCACCGTCGGCGCCCAGCAGGCGGAACATGCGGCCCAGGTGCTCGACATACGCCGTGCGCGCCTTGGCAATGCCTTGCTCGGTGTTGAAGTAGTAGTCGCGCTCGGGCAGGCCCAGGCCACCCTGGACGAGGTGCACGGCCATCGCATCGCTCTGCTTTTCATCCTGCGATACGCCGAAGTCGAAGAACACGTCCACGCCCAGCGGTTGCAGCGCGAAGGCAGCGTCCAGCGCGGAATTGAGATCATGCACGCCGTCGATGGTCGCCATCGTGTCCTTCAGCGGCGAAGCACCCAGCCGGTCGGCCAGCGCCTGGTCCATGCCGATCGTCCAGAAGTCGCCCACCTTCTGCTCGTCGCTACCCTGCGCGGCATGCGTCTGCGCGGCGGCGTCCTCGCTGATCTTGCGCAGCTTGGCGTACAGCTCTTCCTGCACGACCTGGCCGATGCCCCAGGCGGATTCCTCCGCCGGTATCGGATGCGCCTTCAGCCATGCGCCGTTGGCGAATTCGAAGAAGTCGTCGCCCGGATTCACGGACGTGTCGATGTTGCCGGCGACCACGTCGGGCTTGGTGGCAGTCGCAGGCGATGCGGCACAGGCCACGCCGGTCGCGGCAAGGCCCAGGGCAAGAGCAAGCAGCCGACGGCGGAAGGGCGACGGATTCGCGTTCATGCGGTTGTCTCTCCGGAAAACGATGGGATGGGGGACGGAATCAGAGACCGAGTGCGAGTCGCGCACCCAGGTCGGTCAGTGGCGAAACCAGCAGCAGGCGTGCGAGGACCAGCACGATCATCACGACCCATGGACCGAAGTCCAGGCCGCCGGCCACCAGGCGGCCTCGCAACGGGCGCAGCAACGGGTCAACCAGGCTGCCGGCGAGCCGATAGACCGGATGGTAGGTCTCGACCTGGAACAGGCTCATCAGCGACCACACGAAGATCAGCACCACGTAGAACATGGCGATGAAGTCGAGCGTGTCGGCCAGCGACAGCACGATCAATCCCAGTACGTGCGGAAAGACCCCCAGCAGCGCGAACAGCACCACGCGCTTGATCAGCATCAGCAGCCACACCGCCAGCAGCGCCGCGATGTTGATGCGCCGCCAGTTCGGCAGCAGCTTGCGGACGGGCGCCAGCACCGGGTTGGTGGTGCGGTAGATGAACTGGCTCAGCGGATTGTGGAAATCGGCGCGGCTGGCTTCGGCGGCAAGCCGCAGCACAAACAGCGCAGCGGCGGCGCCGAAGGCCAGTTCGAGCAGGAAGGAAAGGGCGTTGACGAGATAGCTCACGGCTGGTCATCCAATGCAGCGGCCAGCTCGCCGCTGCGGCGCGTGGCAGCGGCCACGGCACGGGCGACGATCTGGTGGAAATGGTCGGCGGAAAAACTTTCCAGGGCGGCTTGCGTGGTGCCGTTGGGCGAGGTCACGCGTTGGCGCAGCACACCGGGATCTTCGCCGCTTTCCACCAGCATGCGGCCGGCGCCGAGGCAGGTCTGCGCGGCGAGTGCGCGAGCTGTTTCGCGCGACATGCCCTGAGCGAATGCGGCATCTTCCAGCGCTTCCACCATGGCGAAGAAATAGGCCGGGCCGGAACCGGAAAGGCCGGTCACCGTATCGATCAACGCTTCGTCATCGACCCAGCGGGTCAGCCCCACCGCATCGAGGATGTGCTGTGCCTGTGCGCGCTGTTCGGCGCTGACGCGACGGTTGGCAAACAAGCCGGTGGCACCTGCACCGATCAGCGCGGGTGTGTTGGGCATGCAGCGCACGATGGCCAGCGCGTGGCCGAACCAGCGTTCGAGTTGGTCGATGCGCACGCCGGCGGCGATGGAAATAAGCAGCGGCCGCTGGCGCACCAGCAGGTCCTTAAGCTCGGCGTGGACGGCCGGCATGATCTGCGGTTTGACGGCCAGCACCAGTACGTCCGCGTCGGCGGTGGCCTGGCGGTTGTCGGCGTAGCAGGCCACGCCGAACTCGCGGCCCAGCTCCTGGCGGGCGTCGGCGCGCGGCTCGGCCACGCTGAGGGAGGAAGCGGAAAAGCCGGTCTTGAGCAGGCCGCCAATCAGGCTGCGTGCCATGTTCCCGCCACCAATGAAGGCAATACGTGTCATGCAGTTTCCTCATCCATGCGGCGGTTACCTTACCGGAGGAAGGGCTGTCCGTCCCATGGCGGAAGTGCAGCCCGTGGCCGGCTGGCAAGACCTTCTGCCGACCCGGTCCGCACTTTGGGCAGTAGACCTAAGGAAAGACTGGTGGCGCGGGCCTTGGCACGAGTAGTATCGGCTCGCTTGCCAGGGGAACCGGGACAGGGCCATTGCACGGCGTCGACGCGTTCGCGTCGCATGCGCCATGCCTCACCTCAACCGCGCGACCCCGGCATCAGGACATCCAGACGATCGGCTTGAGGGGAACGCCAGATGGATATCGCCGAACTGCTTGCCTTCTCGGTGAAGAACAAAGCCTCGGACTTGCACTTGTCCGCCGGCCTGCCGCCGATGATCCGCGTGGATGGCGACGTGCGTCGCATCAACATCCCGGCGCTCGAGCACAAGCAGGTGCACTCGCTGATCTACGACATCATGTCGGACAAGCAGCGCCGCGACTACGAAGAATTCCTCGAAGTCGACTTCTCGTTCGAAATCCCGGGCCTGGCGCGCTTCCGCGTCAACGCGTTCAACCAGAACCGTGGCTCGGGCGCCGTGTTCCGTACGATTCCGTCCGAAGTGCTCACGCTAGAAGACCTGGCCGCACCGGCCGTGTTCCGTGACCTGATCGAGCAGCCGCAAGGCCTGATCCTGGTGACCGGACCCACCGGTTCGGGCAAGTCGACCACGCTGGCGGCGATGGTCGACCACATCAACAAGAACGAATACGGCCACATCCTCACCATCGAGGATCCGATCGAATTCGTGCACACCTCGCAGAAGTGCCTGATCAACCAGCGCGAAGTGCACCGCGACACGCACGGCTTCAACGAGGCGCTGCGTTCCGCACTCCGCGAAGACCCGGACTTCGTGCTGGTCGGCGAGTTGCGCGACCTGGAAACCATCCGCCTGGCGCTGACCGCCGCGGAAACCGGACACCTGGTGTTCGGCACGCTGCACACCAGCTCGGCCGCCAAGACCATCGACCGCATCATCGACGTGTTCCCCGCCGGCGAAAAGCCGATGGTGCGTTCGATGCTGTCCGAGTCGCTGCGCGCGGTGATTTCGCAGTCGCTGCTGAAGAAGGTAGGCGGCGGTCGAATCGCGGCACACGAGATCATGGTCGGCATCCCCGCCATCCGAAACCTGATCCGCGAGGACAAGGTGGCGCAGATGTATTCGTCCATCCAGACCGGTCAGCAGTACGGCATGCAGACGCTGGACCAGAACCTGCAGGACCTGGTGAAACGCGGCCTCGTCACGCGCCAGCAGGCGGCGAGCTACGCGCGCAACAAGGACATCTTCAAGTAAAGGGTGAGGAGTAAATGGTAGAGGGGAGAAGCTGGTTCGCCGCAGCTTCGGGTTTCTTCTCTACCCTTGGCCATTGACGTTTGCGTCTCCCAAGGAGACAGATCATGAGCGATTTCGATTTCACCTCGTTCCTCAAGCTGATGGTGCACAAGAAGGCTTCGGACCTTTTCATCACGGCTGGCGTGCCGCCGTCGATGAAGGTGCAGGGCCGCGTCGTGCCGATCACGCAGAGCCCGCTGTCCGCGCAGCAGTCGCGCGACATGGTGCTCAACGTGATGACGCCCTCGCAGCGCGAGGAGTTCGAAAAGACCCACGAGTGCCAGTTCGCCATCTCGGCGCAGGGCGTGGGCCGCTTCCGCGTGTCGTGCTTCTATCAGCGCAACTGCGTGGGCATGGTGCTGCGCCGGATCGAGTCGAAGATCCCGACCATCGAAGAACTCAGCCTGCCGCCGGTGATCAAGCAGCTGGCGATGACCAAGCGCGGCATCATCATCTTCGTGGGCGGTACCGGTACCGGTAAGTCCACCTCGCTGGCGTCGATGATCGGCTTTCGCAACGCCAATTCGACCGGCCACATCATCACCATCGAAGACCCAATCGAATACGTGCACAAGCACGAGGGCTGCATCATCACGCAGCGCGAGCTGGGTATCGACACCGACAGCTGGGACAACGCGCTGAAGAACACGCTGCGCCAGGCGCCCGACGTCATCATGATCGGCGAAGTGCGTACGCGTGAAACGATGGAGCACGCGATCAACTTCTCCGAAACCGGTCACCTGTGCCTGTGCACCCTGCACGCGAACAACGCCAACCAGGCGATGGATCGCATCCTGCACTTCTTCCCGGAAGACCGCCGCTCGCAGCTGTTCATGGACTTGTCGCTCAACCTCAAGGGCATCGTGGCGCAGCAGCTGATCCCCACGCCCGACGGCAAGGCGCGTCGCGTGGCGGTGGAAGTGCTGCTGGGCACGCCGCTGGTGCAGGACTACATCCGCCAGGGCGAGATCCACAAGCTCAAGGAAGTGATGAAGGAGTCCACCAATCTCGGCATGAAAACATTCGACCAGAGCCTGGTCGAGCTCTATCACGCCGGCGAGATCTCCTACGAAGACGCCCTGCGTCACGCCGACAGCTCCAACGAAGTGCGTCTGCGCATCAAGCTGGCCCAGGGCGGTGACGCCCACACCCTGTCGCAGGGCCTGGACGGCGTGGAACTGGAAGAAACCCGCGACCAGCAGAATTTCAGCGGCAATTTCCTCCGGCGCTGAGCGGTTTTCCGTTTCGTACGAAAAGAAGGAGCCCGCGGGCTCCTTCTTCGTTTTCGGTTACCGCCTCAATCGGCGTGCAAGAGCTTTACTTGGCAGTATCGCTGACCGTCAGGCCACTGGCGTCGACGCTCTTGACGCCCTTGACGGCCTTGGCGACCGACGCGGCCTTGGCCTTCTCGGAAGAGCTGCTGGCGGTGCCGGTCAGGGTGACCACGCCGTCCTGCGTGTTGACGGAAATGTCGGTGCTCTTGATGCCCTTGGTGGTGGCAAGCTCAGACTTCACCTTGGTGGTGATCCAGCCATCGGCGGTCTTGTCGGGCACGGTTTGGTTGTCCGACGACTTCATCGCGGCGTCCTGGGCAGCAACCTGCGTAAAGGGCACGGCGGAGATGGCAGCGGCAAGGCCGACGGCGATCAGAGTCTTGCGGAACAGGTTGTTGGTGCGCATGGGATTTCTCCTGATAGTTGGGGAGCGCTGTCCATGAGACAGACGGTTGCCGCTGGCGGCGTCCGTGCAGCGATAACAACAGCATTCATGTGAATCGCGGATGGCTGGTGCCCGAAGTGATTCAGGGCCCGATTACGCATGCGAAGGCGGCGTCACGAAGGCGTCCGTAAAGCGTTGCCATTGATAAGATCGTGTCAATTGTGATGCCCATCACAATGGATCGTGCGACAACGCCAGCTTGGTGAAAGCCTGGATTTCTAGCTGCCATTGCTGCGTCGCAGTTGCGGATTTTTCCTATGCCGGCGCGCTGTCCGATGCCTTCACATCGCTTGTGAAATGGACGGCCATACGGCACATTTTGCGACAGCACAGTGCGTGTGCTGGCTTGATTTCGGGGGGAATCATGGCCGAGCTGGAAGTGCGGTTGTTTTCCGAGCGCCGGGAAGGCTTGCTCGTGGAACTCGGCCGCGTGGTTACCGAATATGGGCACGTACTGGTTCGACAACGGTTCGTGCAGGACGCGCAGGGCGCCTGCCTGACCTTGTTGCTGCGCGGGCCGGACGATCGCCAGCTTGCGTTGGAGGAGGCGCTGGGTACGCACCCTCGGGTCATCGGCTTTGAATCTTCGCGTGCGCCCAGCGACGGCGCCTACATGATGACAACCTCATTCGAGGTCGAGCCAGCCCTGGTTTCCGCAGAACCGATGGATGCCTCCGCCGGGGCCGACGTCGCGCGCGTGGAGCACATGCTGCCCAGCCTGGCCAAGGACTATCCGCGCATCTTTCCCTGGCTGATCAACCTCGAGTACGCCGTGTCCGCCGAGTCCCGCGATGCGTCGCTGCATCTGGCCGGGCGGCGCACGGGCAGCTGGATTTTCCGGCGGGATTTTTCGCTGGGCGCAAGGCTGCCGCTGCAGGACGCCATCAAGCGCATTGCCCTGCCGGCCCTGCGCGCGCTGGTCGCGGTCGAGCACCATGGGCACCAGCTGCATATCCGCGGGTGTCCGTTGTGCCAGCCAGGCTCGCCTTCCGGCGGGCATTTCTTCAGCGGATTCATCGAGGGCCTGCTGGCCGAGTCGGTGGATGCGCAGGCGGTGCTCGTGCACGAATCCAGCTGCCACACGCTGGGTTCGCCGGTATGCGTGTTCGATATATCCCGTTGAGGCTTATCGCATCGTCGCGGTAGCCGATCCCGGGCCATCCATTGCATAGGGGAAGGTCATGCAACACATGCATCAGCATTACAATCTCATGCTGGTCGTGCTGTCCTACGTGGTATCTGTACTTGGCTCCTTCACCGCGTTGCAGTTTGCGCTCGGCATTCCACGCGCACGCACGCAGACCCAGCGTTGGCTGGCGGTACTTGCGGCGGGTACTGCCATGGGCGGCGGCGCCATCTGGGCGATGCACTTCATCGCCATGCTGGCCTGCAACCTGGGCGTGCAGGTGACCTACGACGTTGTGCTTACGGGTATCTCTGCCGTGCTGGCTGTTGTCGCGTGTTCGATCGGGCTGGCCATGGTCAGCTCGGGCGCCCTCCGCTGGCCCAATCTCGTGTTCGCCGGGATGTTGATGGGGCTCGGCGTGGCGGGCATGCATTACCTGGGCATGGCAGCCATGCGGACGTCGGCACAGGTTTCCTACGACGGCAGCAAGGTGGCGCTGTCGGTGGGCATCGCCATCGTTGCCTCGATGGCCGCGCTGTGGCTGGCCTTCAATCTGCGCGGCAAGCTGCAGATGCTTGGCAGCGCCGTGGTGATGGGCGTGGCGGTGTGCGGCATGCATTACACCGGGATGTCGGCGATGCAGATGAGCCAGGGCGATCTGCTTCCTGCCGGCTTTGCCCAGGGAATCAGTGGCGATCATCTGGGCGCGGTGGTATTCGGCGTGGTGGTCGCGTTGCTGGTGCTGGCGCTGGGCCTGAGCATCGTTCGTCAGCAGCGGCGCGCCGCGCTCACGATCTGACGGTGTCACAAAGAAAAACGGGGCGCCCCTGGCGCCCCGTTGTCGTTTGACGCGTATGCCGCGTCTTACTTCAGCTCGGTCTGGCTGGTGACGACCAGGCCGCTGTTCTCCATCCGCACATCACCACCCAGCGACTTGATGCGCGCGGCCTGGGCCTGCATCGACTCGAACTGGGCTTTGGAACGCTCGGCGGTTGCCTTGGCCGTGGCCTGCGCTTCCGGATCGTCGCTGCCGGCCGAAGCGGTGAGCTCGGCGATGTGCTCCGCCTTCTGCGCCATGGCCTTCACCCACGCCTGGTACATCTCGCCGCTGAGATTCATACGGCCGAGGCGGCCGGCATCGCCACTGCTGGCGCTGAGCAGTTCGCCGAGCTTGGCGTCCTCACCCGGGCCGATGGCGAGCGCGAGCGCCTTGGGTCCCATCGCGGCCCACACGGGCGTGCCGAGCGGAGCGGTCACTTCGGGCGGCAGTGCCACCGGCTTGCCGTCAGGCGTCAGCTTGAGTTGCTGCAGGCCGGCGGAAGCCATCTGCGCCATGGCCAGCAGGCCTGCCGGGTTGGTGGTGCCGATCAGTACGCGCCCGCTGAACTTGGGCATGCTGTCGTTGCTGCCGGGCTCGAAGCTGTCCAGTGCGACACGCGCACCCAGCAAGTCACCCACCGGCGGCATGGCGGCCTGCTGCGACATCAGACCGATCTTGCCGAAGCTCTCGTTGAGCTGGGCCAGCGTGGGGCAGGTAAACGGCTTGGCGGCCACCGCATCGGCCTGTGCGCTCCAGAAGGCGCGCATCTGCACCATCGGCACGGCAAGGCTGATGTCGAACGGCGCGGTGCCGGCGGCACCCAGGCCCGGCAGTTCCACCTTGAGACCGGCGAAGGCCTTGGTGATGTCGTCGGCGAGGGCCACGTCCCAGCGGATGTTCTGGTGCTTTTCGTCCAGCTTGGTGTATCCGAAGCTGATCGACGGCACGCGGGCCGCTATGCGGGCGGCGTCGCCTTCGCAGGCGGGGGATACCTTCAGCTGGTTGGCGATCGGCTCGCCCGTCTTGGCCGACTCGGCCTCGGCGCGCGTTTTGATCAGCGCGTTGAACAGCGGGTCCTTGCCGCTGGCGGCGAGCGGCAGCAGGCGGGTCAAGTCGACCTGACCGATGGCCCACGGCTGGTAGTCCTTGGCCTTGGCCAGCTTCTCCAGGCGGC
>Ga0335083_10011676_pt1 | contig 10549 bp, 8 predicted proteins | sample Lox_Sample_42_FD_206716 | JGI IMG/M metagenome (GOLD analysis project Ga0335083, IMG submission 206716) | Soil microbial communities from Loxahatchee National Wildlife Refuge, Florida, United States - Lox_Sample_4.2 | ecosystem: Environmental > Terrestrial > Soil > Wetlands | place: USA: Florida... | reverse complement strand
TGCGCCGGGCAGCATCGCCGATTTCCACGCCAGGGTGCTGGAAACCCTGGCGCGGCTCGGCGTCCCGGTCGAGATCGATATTCACCCGAATGAGATGCCGGACCCGATCCCGTTCCCGCGGGACACGGGAGAGCGCGAGTACGACCGTGACGTTGCCCACCGCTTCTGGCGCGCGCTCGTTCAATGCGACCGCGTCTTCAAGCTCTTCCGCACCCGCTTCGTGGGCAAATGCAGTCCCGTCCACTTCTTCTGGGGCAGTTTCGACCTGGCGGTGACGCGCTTCTCTGGCCGAACCGCGCCGCTTCACCCCGGCGGCGTGCCATATCTCCCCGACGCGGTGACGCGTGAGGCCTATTCGCACGAGGTCTCCAGCGCGGGTTTCTGGCCGGGGAGCGGCGATGTTCAGTACGCCGCCTTCTACTCCTACTGCTACCCCATGCCGGCCGGCTTCGCGGATGCGGCGATCATGCCGGAAGAGGCGCGTTTCGATCCGCTGCTTGGTGAGTTCCTCTTGCCCTACGACGCGGTCCGCACTGCACCCGACCCGGACGCGGCGCTGCTGGCCTTTCTGCAAACGACCTACGAGGCCGCGGCAAACGCCGGGGGCTGGGACCGGGAAGCACTCGAGATCGAAGAGGGGCGGCCCGGTCGGCCGCGGCTTGTTGGCTGACCGGCCAGCACGGCCGCCATGCGATGGGATACGTGCCGGAAGCAGATCGCCCGCTGATGCTTTGGGGGGCGGGGATGCCGCTCGCCCGGCCGGAGGGAGCCATGATGGCGTTGATCAATCCACGGCCACTCACAATGCTCGCGACCTGCCTCGCGCTGACCGCTTGCTCTGACTGTCACCCGATCGTCGAATACCCGCTCTCCAATTACGAGACCTGGCACTATGAGGACGGCGCAGGAAATTGCCCTCCCCCTCCACGGCCCGAGACTCAAAATGGTTGGGGGTCTGGGGTTTCAGTGCCCCGTTGTGCGCAGGCACGCCTTCGCGTGACGGGGGTTCAGGGGGCAAAACCCCCTGGTCTTTCAGCGGTCAAGACATAAAGCCGTTGCCATCACGCCTCCGGCACGTTCCGCCGCAGCTCGTCCAGCCAGATCGTCGCGTTGCCATCCGATGGCGCCCGCCAGTCGCCGCGCGGGGAGAGCGCGCCGCCCGCCAGCACTTTCGGCCCGTTCGGCAGCGCCGAGCGCTTGAACTGGCTGAAGCCGAAGAAGCGCCGGAGAAAAACCTCCAGCCAGTGCCGGATCTGCTTCAGGTCGTAGGCCTCCCGCTTGGCGGCGGGAAAACCCTCCGGCCACTCGCCGGCGGCGAGATCGCCCCAGGCATGCAGCGCCAGGAACGCGGTCTTGGACGGGCGGAAGCCGAAGCGCAGCGTGTAATAGAGGTTGAAATCCTGCAGCGCGTACGGGCCGATGATTGCCTCCGTGCTCTGCGGCGCCGCGCCTTCCGCCGCCGGCACCAGCTCCGGTGAGATCTCGGTTTCCAGAATGGCGGTAAGCGTCCGCGACACGTCCGGCGCGAACCGCCCGGACGCCACCACCCAGCGGATCAGATGCTGGATCAGCGTCTTCGGCACCCCGGCATTGACGTTGTAATGCGACATCTGGTCGCCCACGCCATAGGTGCACCAGCCGAGCGCGAGTTCGGACAGGTCGCCGGTGCCGAGCACGATGCCGTCATGCTGGTTGGCGAGGCGGAACAGGTAATCGGTGCGCAGCCCCGCCTGGACGTTCTCGAAGGTGACGTCATGCACCGCCTCGCCACGCGCGAAGGGGTGGCCGAGATCGGCGAGCATCAGGCTGGCGGCCGGGCGGATGTCCAGCTCGTGCGCGGAGACGCCGAGCGACCGCATCAGCGCCTCCGCGTTCGCCTTGGTGGCCTCGCCGGTGCCGAAGCCGGGCATGGTGTAGGCAAGGATGTCGGTGCGCGGGCGCCCGAGCTTGTCCATCGCATGCGCCGCGACGATCAGTGCCTGGGTCGAATCGAGCCCGCCCGAGACCCCGATCACCACCCGCTTCACCCCGGCGGCGCGCAGGCGCTGCGTCAGGCCGGAAACCTGGATGTTGTAGGCCTCGTAGCAATCCTGGGCGAGGCGGGCCGGATCGTTCGGCACGAAGGGGAAGCGCGGGACGCGGCGGCGCAGGCCGAAATCGTCCGGCGGCGGCGCGAGGCGGAGCGGGATGCGGCGGAAGGCGGCATCGCGCCCGGCGAAGGCGCGGCGATTATCGTCGAACGTCCCCATCCGCATGCGTTCCTGGCGCAGCAGATCGAGGTCGATATCGGCCACCGCCGCGACCGCGCCCTCGGGGAAGCGTTCGGTCTCGGCCAGGGTCTCGCCGTTCTCGAAGATCGAGGCCTGGCCGTCCCAGGCGACATCGGTCGTCGATTCCCCCGCGCCGGCCGCGGCGTAGATATAGGCGGCGAGGCAGCGCGCCGATTGCGAGCGGCAGAGCAGCCGCCGCGTCTCCGCCTTGCCGACGGTGATGTTGCTGGCGGAAGGATTGGCGAGGATCGTCGCCCCGGCCAGCGCCGCCTCGGCGCTCGGCGGGATCGGCACCCAGACATCCTCGCAGATCTCGGCATGGAGCACGAAGCTCGGCAGGTCCTCGGCGGCGAACAGCAGGTCGGTGCCGAACGGCACGTCCGCGCCGCCGAGTCGGATCGTGCCCCCGCTTTCGCCGGCGCAGGGCGCGAATTGCCGGCGCTCGTAGAATTCCCGGTAATTGGGCAAGTAACTTTTCGGCACGACTCCGAGCACCTGGCCGCGATGCAGGGCGATGGCGGCGTTCACCAGCCGGTCGCCCTGGCGCAGCGGCGCGCCGACCAGGAGCAGCGGCAGCAGGTCGCGCGAGGCGGTGGCGAGGTCCAGCACCGCCTGCTCGGCCGCGTCCAGCAGCACGTCCTGCTGCCGCAGATCGTCGATCGCGTAGCCCGTGAGGCCGAGTTCGGGGAACACAGCGAGCACCACGCCATCATCCGCGAGGGACCGCGCCAGCGCGAGCGTGGCGGCGGCATTGGCGGCGGGGTCGGCAAGGCGGACCGGGATGGTGCAGGCGGCAATCCGCGCGAAGCCGTGGCGGTAGAGGGAGCGGAACGTCATGGCGGCATCCGATCACCGAAACAGGGGCGGCGTCCACCCCTCGGAGCGCCCCTCTTCCGCGCGTTGGCGCGCGGGCCTTCGGGGTACCAGGGGCGCGGGGCAGTCGTGACGGCCTGGCCGCGCCTCTCGATGTGATACGCCGCTCGGACGACTCGCAGGGCTCCGCTTACAATATACCTCGGCTTTGTGTTGACGGTTCGATAGCGCCCGGATACCCCCCTTGAGTGTGACAAATGACACCCGACCACGCTCCCATCTCCGCATCCGCGGCCGCTCGTTCATGGCGCTGGTGGTGGCGCCTGAGCCGCCGCTGGACGAATGGCTCGCGGAATTGGACGAGCAGATGCAACGCTCGGCGAACTTCTTCGCGCAGCGGCCGGTGCTGGTCGATCTCTCCGCGCTTGCCGGGCAGGAAGCGGCGTTCCCCGCGCTGCTCGACCGGCTGGAGGCCAGCGGCCTCCGCCTGATCGGCGTCGAGGGCGCGGACCCGGCGACGCTCGGCAGCGAAACCTGGGCGCGTCCGCCGCTGCTCGGCACCGGCCGGCCGGATCGCGGGATCGAGGTCCCGGACGATCCGCAGAAGCCGGCCGCCGCACCGGAGCCGACGGCGCTGCTGCATGAAGGGCCGGTCCGGTCGGGCCAGTTCATCATTTCCGAGCGCGGCGAGCTGACCGTGATCGGTTCCGTCGCGTCCGGCGCGGAAGTGATCGCCGGCGGCTCGCTGCACATCTACGGCACGTTGCGCGGCCGTGCCGTCGCCGGCCTGCTCGGCCGGCCCGGCGCCCGCATTTTCTGCCGCCGGCTGGAGGCGGAGCTGGTCGCGATCGGCGGCTTGTACAAGACGGCGGACGATATCGATCCGCGCCTGCGCGGCCGGGCGGTGCAGATCTGGCTGGAGGGCGACGTGATGATGATGGAAGCCCTCGATTAAGACGCCCTGGACTGAGGCGATTGAGAAGGAGAAGACACGGATGGCCAAAGTCCTGGTTGTAACATCGGGCAAGGGGGGCGTCGGCAAGACCACCACCACGGCGGCACTCGGCGCGGCGCTCGCACAGAGCGGCAAGAATGTCGTGGTTGTGGATTTCGACGTCGGGCTGCGTAATCTCGACCTGATCATGGGCGCGGAGCGCCGGGTCGTGTTCGACCTGATCAACGTCGTGCAGGGCGACGCCAAGCTGCCGCAGGCCCTGATCCGCGACAAGCGCATCGACACGCTCTCCCTGCTCCCTGCCTCGCAGACGCGCGACAAGGATGCGCTGACCGAGGAGGGCGTCGCCCGCGTGATCGCCGAGCTGCGCGAGAAATTCGACTGGGTGGTCTGCGACAGCCCGGCCGGGATCGAGAAGGGGGCCACCCTCTCGATGCGCCATGCCGACGCGGCGGTGATCGTGACCAACCCCGAGGTTTCCTCGGTGCGCGACTCCGACCGCATCATCGGCCTGCTCGATTCGAAGACGCTGCGGGCGGAAACCGGCGGCCGCATCGAGAAGCACCTGCTGCTGACCCGCTACGATCCGGCGCGCGCCGCGCGTGGCGAGATGCTGAAGGTGGACGACGTGATCGAGATCCTCTCCGTCCCGTTGCTCGGCATCATCCCGGACAGTGAGGAAGTGCTCCGCGCCTCCAATCTCGGCGCCCCGGTGACGCTCGCCAATCCGACCAGCCCGCCGGCGCGCGCCTATTTCGAGGCGGCCCGCCGCCTGATGGGCGAAACCATCGATGTCACGGTGCCGAGCGAGAAGCGTGGCCTGATCGGACGGCTGTTCGGCCGCAAGGTGGTGGCATGAGTCTGTTCAGCTTCTTAAACAAGCGCAGTTCCGCTCCCGTCGCGCGCGAGCGGCTGCAGATCCTGCTGGCGCACGAACGGGCGCTGGCGGGAAAATCCGATCTGGCGGCGATCCTGCAGGAGGAAATCCTCGCCGTGATCGCCCGCCATATCGCTGTCGATCGCGAGAAGGTGCAGGTGAAGCTCGATCGCGGCAATGCGGTCTCCACCCTCGAGATCGACATCGAGATGCCGGAGCAGCCCGGGGCCTCCGGCGCGGCAAAGGTGCCGGTCCGCAACTGACGGCACGCCGGATCGCGCGCGCTTCGTTCCTGTTCCCGGCGGCGGATTCGCCGCTGGCTTTCGCGCGTTCGCGGGCTGGATGCGCGGCATCTCCAGCCTTGCCGCGCGCGCCCCACTCTCGTCGCGCGGGAGACGGCCATTCCGCGGCGTCCGTGTCGCTGAATTTTCATTATCGCGACTTGCCGCCGCGCGCCAATGCCGCCGCCGGCAAGGCAGACGCGCGTCGTCTCCGGTCTTGACAGCGCCCCAGCCGCGGCGGTCCCAGGCGTGGTGCCGCTTGCCTCGATGATGACGGCTCCTCCGTCCGGTCTGCGCGTCGCCCTGATTCGCCATCCGCCCGCGCGGATCGAGGCCGGGCTTTGTTACGGCCGCCTTGATCTCGGCCTCGCCCCCGGGGCGGCGGAGCGTGTCACCGCGCTGGCGGCGGCGTTGCGCGCCTTCCCGGCGCGACGGATCTGGACCAGCCCCGCCCGCCGCTGCGCCGAGCCGGCCGCGATGCTGGGGGCGGCGCTCGAGCTTGCGCCGGTCGCCGATCCACGCCTGCTGGAACTCGATTTCGGCGCCTGGGAAGGGCTGGCCTGGGATGCGGTGCCGCGCGCGGCGCTCGATCGCTGGGCGGCTGATCCGCTCGGCTTCGCGCCGCCGGGCGGCGAGAGCGGCGCGGCGCTCATCGCCCGCGTGCGCGGCTTCGCGGCGACGTTGCGTGCGCGCGGCGAGGATTGCGTGGTCGTCGCGCATGGCGGCCCGCTGCGCCTGCTGCCGGCCTTGCTGCGGGGGGAGGCCCCGGACTTGCTGGCACCCGCACCGGCCCAGGGCGCGCTCACCTTCGTCGAGGCTGTGGCGTTCCCCGGTCCGGCCCCGGAGCAGGCGTGAATCCGCCGCCCCGCCTCCTCGCCGCCTACCGCGCCACGGAATACCGGGCCGGCGATGCGGTGGCGCGGATTGGCCGCCGGTCCCCCGCGACGGACGCCTTGCTCCGCCGTCTCGGAGCGCGGGAAGGCGCATTCGTTTCCGCATGGAATCCGTTGAGCCGGAAGATGCCGCCGGGATGGAACACGCGGATGACGCGGGCATTCGATGCCTGGCTGCGCCGGCTGAACTGGCAGGGCGGGGAGGGCGTCGGGCGAGGCTGGCGCGAGACGCATCGTCTGGTGGCCTTGGATGCGCGGCGGGCGATCATGCTCGCGCGGCGCTTCCGGCAGGCGGCGATCGTGCGGGTCCGGGTGGGGGGTGTTGCTCGGTTGGTTTGGGTTTGCTCAGGTAGGCCAGGGCTCTGCCCTGGACCCGCTGGGGCCTTGAGGCCCCAGACCCCCAATACTTAAGTAAAGGATTCCAAAGGCTTAGCCTTTGGCGGGGTCGAGGGGCAGAGCCCCTCGCCTTGGCGCGTCAACCAAGCACGGCCGCCGCCAGTGCCCCGCCGAGCACGACCAGCCAGGGCGGCATTCGCCAGCCGGTGAGCAGCAGGAAGGCGGTCAGCACCAGCCCGAAATCCGCGCCGCCATGCACCGATCCGGTCCAGACCGGCGCGTACAACGCGGAGGCCAGCAGCCCGACCACCGCCGCGTTCACCCCGGCCAGGGCCGCGCGCACGCCCGCATGGTGGCGGAGCGCGTTCCAAAAGGGCAGGGCGCCGGCCAGCAGCAGCACGGAGGGAAGATAGATGGCCGCGAGGCAGAGTAAACCGCCGGCCCAGCCGCGCGGCGCCGGAGCGGCCACCGCGCCGAGATAGGCGGCGAAGGTAAAGAGCGGCCCGGGCACCGCCTGCACCGCGCCATAGCCGGCGAGGAAATCACCCTCGCGCACCCAGCCGGTCGGCACCACGGCATCGTGCAGCAGCGGCAGCACGACGTGGCCGCCGCCGAACACGAGCGCGCCGGCGCGATAGAAGGCGCCGGCCAGCGCGAGCGCATGGCTCCCGAGCGCCGCCGCCAGCGCCGGCAAGAGCACCAGCAGCACCGCATAGGCGATCAGCGCCGCCAGCGCCCGGCCGCTCCCCGCCACGGCGCCGAGTCCCGGCTGCGCCGCCTCGCGCGGCAGGACGAGCCAGCCAGCCACCGCCCCGAGCGCGATCGCCGCGAGTTGCCCCGCCTGCGGCGGCAACGCGAGTGTCAGGAGCACGGCGCCAACGGCGACGCTGGCCCGCTCCCGGTCCGGGCACAAAGCGCGGGCCATGCCCCAGACCGCCTGCGCCACGATCGCGACCGCGACCAGCTTCAGCCCATGCAGCCAGGGCGCATGCCCCGCCGCGCCGAACCGGGCCATCCAGGCGCCGAATCCGATCATTGCCGCCGCCGAGGGGAGGGTGAAGCCGATCCAGGCGGCGAGCGCCCCGGCCAGCCCGGCGCGGCGGAAGCCGAGCAACAGCCCCACCTGACTGCTGGAGGGGCCCGGCAGCACCTGGCAGAGCGCGACGATGTCGGCATAGGCCGCCTCGTCCAGCCAGTGCCGCCGCTCGACGAACTCGGCGCGGAAATAGCCGAGATGCGCGATCGGCCCGCCGAAAGCGGTCAGGCCGAGGCGGAGAAAAGCGAGCAGCACCTCCCGCGTCGTGCCGCGTCCGGCCGGCTGGGGCAGGCCGTGCCGGGCGGCGGACGTGGTCAGGGTTCCGGTCATCGCTGTGCCTTCCGGGCGCACGCCTCCTCTTGCCCCGGCCGGCCTCGCCGCCGTACGACTGACCGGTGCCGTCCATGCGGGGCGGTGTCCGCCCGAAAACCGCGTGAGCCGGGAGCGATTCCATCCCCAGCCGAGATCCCACGCGTCATGCCGATCTCCTGGCGCGGTTGAACGAAGAGTTGCTGCGCGCCGACAGCGCCACCGAGGTGCTGTGCCGCTGGAGCGGGGAGCGCATCGCCGCGCGGTTGCTGCCGGCGCTGGAGAAGCCGCCTGGTCCGGCGCGCTGCCGGCGTCTCCGCCTCGGCGCCGGCGAGGCGCTCGCCTATCGCCGGGTGCAGCTCATTGGCGGTGGGCGGATGCTGGCGGAGGCCGATAATTGGTATGTGCCCGCCCGCCTGCCGCCCGGCGCCGAGGCGCTGTTGCGCACGACCGACACGCCGTTCGGCCTGGCTGTGCGCGCCCTGGCGCCCCGGCGGGAAACCCTCTCCGTCCGCCTGCGCCCCGGCGAGACCCCGGTGCTGGAGCTTCGGGCCATGCTGCGCGCCGCCGATGGCATGCCGTTTTGCGAGGTGCACGAATATTTCCTGCCCGCGCTCCTGCGCGGCCCCGGGGCTAGACCATGATTGGATCAGGTTGACTGTCACGCTCATGGTCTGGCGCCTTGTTTTGAGAGCGCGATTCACGCTTTCCGGCTGTCAGTCTCAAGCGATCGCGCTCTGAGCCCCTGCCACGGAGCACCGACGCCACCGCGGACCGATCCGGCGCGGACGGTTTCACGCGTCCGGCGCGGCCAGCTTAGTGGCGCTCAGGCGTTCATTGGCCCGCTCCACCGTGCGCACGACCACTTCGCCGGCGCGCCGCGTCGCCGGATCCTGGCTTTGCAGCAGCCGGTCGGCGGTAAGCAGCGCCGGCGAGAGGATGCCGCGCAGGTCGTGGCGCAGGGCGGATGTCGTCTGTTCGAGTTCCGCCAGCCGGGCCTCCGCCCCGGCGGCCCGCCGCAGCCGGGCATCGAGCGCGGCGAGCGGATCGCCCGGCGCCCCCGCGAGCACGCGGAGCGGCCCCACCAGCCAGCGGCGAAGCAGGCGATGGATCAGTGCGGCGGCGAGGACGCCGACCAGGACCACCAGCGCCCAGCTCGCGGCCGTGCCTTCCGGCAGCACGGCGCACGCCAGGGCGTGCCCCAAAGGCACCGCCGCGCCCGCGATCAGGGGCAGGATGAAATCGTGCCGCATCGCTTCTCGGTCATCCCTGTTCTCAAGCGCCACGGACCCCGATTCGGTCCGTCGCGTGGAGGAGAGGCGGACACCACACGCTTGCGGCACAAAAGTAAACTGGTGGGGATATCTCCGTCGCCCGCTGGTCAGGCCGAGGCGGCCCTGGCGTCGGCCTGGTGCTTCTCCACCAGCGCCCGGCCGGCGGCATAGAGATGGGCGATCATGTCCGCCTCGGCGGAGACCTTGGTGGAGAGCGGCAGGGACAGCAGCGTCGCGTCGGCCCGGTAGTCGATAAGGGGGACGTCCGGCGGCAGCGCGGCCAGTTCGGCATCGAGGCTGGCCTGGCAGGCGATTTCATGCAGGCGGTTGAAAATTTCGTCCGGCTTGGTCGGCGTGCCCGGCCGGTGGGAGGGCTGGGCGCGGATCAGGATCAGTTCGCGCGGCAGATACGGCCGGAGCAGCGGCGCGAGCGGCGGGTTGCCGGAATAGGCGCCGTCCCAGTAAGGCCGGCCGCCGATCTCCACCGGGGGGAACAGGAAGGGCAGGCAACAGGAGGCGAGCAGGGAATCGACCGTGATCTCCTCGTTGCAGAAGAAGCGCGGCGCGCCGGTCTCGACATCGGTGGCCGAGATCGTCACCCGCGGCGCCTCGGGATGGCAGAGCAACGCGGGGTTGAGCAGGCTGCTCACCAGGGCGCGCATCGGATTGAACCCGAGCGGATTGAGCTGGGCGGGGCTGAACAGGCGGAGCATGGTCTCCGCGCCGTGATGGGCGATGTTGTTCGCGAGGTTCCAGCCCCAGGACCAGGGACCGGGCAGCCCCTCCATCACCGGCGTGAAGCTGTGCGATGTCCCGGCGCGGCGCCAGAGCGTGCGCATCTCCTTCCGCGCCCCGTCCCGCCCGCCACGCACCGCGCCCTGGGCGTAGGCGACGGCGAGCAGCGAGCCGGAGGACACGCCGCAGATCGCATCGATATGCAGTCCGCCCTCGACGAGTCGGTCGAGCACGCCCCAGGAAAACGCGCCATGCGTACCGCCGCCCTGGAGCGCGACCGCGGTGCCGTGCGACCGTCTGGGCTCGACCCGGATCACGGATGATGACGGCACCGGCGTGGGGCCAGCGCGCCGCTTCTCCCTGCGGAATCCGAACATGCCGATGCTTGTCCTTTCCTCGCCTACGCCCCGGGGCGGCTCGCGCCGCGCCCCGTGGCTCTGGTTCCACCGTCCACCCGTTCGCCGCGGCCGGGGAGGCGCCCCGGGGCGGGCCGTGCGGTATGAGGGAATCTGAACGCCATACTGGCCGAATTTCGGATGGGCCGGGAGGATTTCTTGGCCGCCCCACGCATTCACGAAAAGGAAGCGGGCTCCGCCCACGCCCCGGGGCGGCAGGGGAGGAAGGGGACCGCGCTGTGGCGTGAGGGGATTCGCCGCGCGCCGCAATGTTGCGTCATCGCGCATTGACGCCCCCGCCATCGCCCGCCTATAAGCCGCGGCCTGAACCCGGGGCCCTTGCGCCCCGCTGCCGCTATTTGCGGTTTCCCCAAG
>Ga0335083_10011674_pt1 | contig 10551 bp, 9 predicted proteins | sample Lox_Sample_42_FD_206716 | JGI IMG/M metagenome (GOLD analysis project Ga0335083, IMG submission 206716) | Soil microbial communities from Loxahatchee National Wildlife Refuge, Florida, United States - Lox_Sample_4.2 | ecosystem: Environmental > Terrestrial > Soil > Wetlands | place: USA: Florida... | reverse complement strand
CTCGAGGACGTGCGCGACGAGAGCGCGGAGGACGTCCGCATCGTCCTCGTGCCCAAGAGCCGCGCCGTGGAAGCCGAGCTGCTCATGGAGCAGCTCTTCCGCCAGACGGATCTCGAGTCCCGCATCGGCCTCAACATGAACGTGCTCGACGGCGGCATCATTCCGCGCGTGATGAGCCTCAAGGAAGCGCTCACCGCCTTCATCGAGCACCGCCGCGAGGTGCTCGAGCGCCGCACAAAGCACCGTCTCGAAAAGATCGCGACGCGGCTCGAGGTGCTCGAAGGCTATCTCGCCGTCTATCTGAACCTCGACAAGGTCATCAAGATCATCCGCACCGAGGACGAGCCGAAGCCGAAATTGATGAAGGCGTTCAGCCTCACGGAAGCGCAGGCGGAAGCCATTCTCAACATGCGGCTGCGCTCCTTGCGCAAGCTCGAAGAGATGGAGATCCGGGCCGAGCACGATGCGCTGTCGAAAGAGCAGAAGGACCTCAAGAAGCTGCTCGGCTCCGACAAGCTGATGGCGGAGAAGTTGATCGAGGAAACCAAGGCGATCGACGCCAAATTCGGGCTCAAGACCGAGCTCGGCAAACGGCGCACCACCTTCGCGGAAGCCCCCGCGATCGAGGACGAGGTCGCGGCACTCGAGGCCCTGGTCGAGAAGGAGCCGATCACGGTCGTCTGCTCCGAGAAGGGCTGGATCCGCGCCTTCAAGGGCCACCAGGAACAGAGCGACGACGTCAAGTACCGCGAGGGCGACAAGGGTCGCTTCTGGGTCCATGCCGAGACGACCGACAAGCTGATGGTCTTCGCGACGGACGGGCGCTTCTTCACGCTCGATTGCGCGAAGCTTCCCGGTGGCCGCGGCATGGGCGAGGCCATCCGCACCTTCATCGACCTGCCGCCCGAAGCCGATCTCGTCACGATGTTCGTGCACAAGGATGGCCGCAAGCTGCTGCTCGCCGCGACCACTGGCCACGGCTTCGTGACGAACGAGGACGACGCGCTCGCCATGACGCGTTCGGGCAAGCGCGTGATGAACGTGTCGATGCCGGCCGAGGCGGTGGCGTGCGCCTTCGTCGACGGCGACAGCGTTGCGACCATCGGCGAAAACAGGAAGCTCCTGGTCTTCCCGCTTTCGGAAGTGCCGGAGCTGGCCCGCGGCCGCGGCGTCATCCTGCAGCGCTACAAGGACGGCAATCTGAAGGACGCGATCACGTTCGCCGGCAAGGACGGCTTCAAGGATGAGAACAACCGCGCCTGGACAGCCGGAGAGCTCAAGGACTGGAAGGGCGCACGCGCCCAGGCCGGCCGCGTCGTGCCACAGGGCTTCGCGCGGAGCTTGAAGTTCGCGAAGTAGGAGCGGCTAGGCCGTTTCGTCCGCGGACTTCGTGCCGCGAAAGGGAATGAGCACCGTTCGCCAATATTCGTTCGCGCGAGGATAGAGGTGCGGGTTGACGACGCCGTAGCTCTCCGGCCTGCCGCCCGGAACATAGACGAGCGTGCCGAACAGCAGATCCATGAGCGAGAGGACCGCGGCAAAGTTCTTCGCCTGTTTCTCGTCCGCGCTGTGATGCATGCGGTGCAGCTCGGCGCCGCAGATGAGATAGTTGAGCCAGCCCGTGCGCATGTCGAGATTGGCGTGGCGCACGAGCCCTTGCAGCGTGTTGAACGCGTTGATCGCGAGGACCGCGGCCGGCGCCGGCGCGAACAGGAAGAACAGGAGCGGTCGCAGCGTGCTGAACGTGTCCAGCGGATTGGAGACCGGCTGCATCATGACATAGACCTGTTCGGGCAAGTGATGGGCGGCATGAACGCGCCACATGAAACGCGTCAGCGGATTGCCGTTCCCATGGCTGAAGCGGTGCCACCAATAGCCGTGGAATTCGCAGATCAGCACGATTGCGGGAATGGATATCCAAAGCGGCCAGTTCGTCATGAGGCCCTTGTGATGTTCGCTGATCCAGAGCGTCAGGAGTTGCACGACAAGCCCGTTAGCCGGCGCGATCACGCGGTTGGAGACGATGAACTTGAGATCACGGGTGAGGAAGCTGCGCCACGTCATCGAGTAGGTGCGGTCGAGCGGGTAGAGCACTTCCAGCGCGAAGATCGCGAACATCGCGCCGAACAGAAACGAGGTATTCACGACGTGGAAATTCCAGCCGAGTGCGATCGTGGCGCACACCAGCGCCGTCGTGGCCGCGAGGAGGACGGGATAGCTCAGCCAGCTGACGGCCCAGGGCGTGGCGTCGCCCTCTTCGATCCGCGCGGCGCGCGACAAGGGCGTATCCAGGAGCCGGTCGAGTTTTTGCAGAAAAGCATGGGCGTCGGCGCGGGTGGGATCCTCCACCGGCCGTTCCCCCGCAGACAGCGCTCGCGCGCAGCCAGCCCCCACCACAGGGTTGGTTGTGCTCATTTGCCCATTCGACGCCCGAGGGCACCGTAGAGCGAAAGTTCCCCGGCGACAATGGAGAGTTGTGCGGCAAGATTTGCGCAACTCCGCTGCGTGATTTGTTGGCGAAATGCTGCGCCGCTGATCAATCTCCGTGCAGCGGCAGCAGCATCACCCGGAAGAACTGCCTCGCACGCGGATAGCGCAGCCGCTTCTGCACTCCGAGCCGCGCAGGCAAGCGATCCGGGCGATAGCAAAACGTGCCGAACAGGATGTCGAACAACGGCATTACGACGCCGTAATTCTGTCCTTCCATCGGATCGGCACTGTGATGGACGTGTTGGAGGGGCGCGGGCGCGAAGCGCCGCGGGGGAGGACCGCAGCCCTTTGTGCTTGTTGGGACTTTGTGGTGATTTCTCCCGGACTGTCATGGGGAAGAAACATGGACTTCAAGGACATCGCCTACAGCGTCGAGCACGGCATCGCGACGATCACGCTCAATCGTCCCGAGTACCGCAACGCGCAGAGCTACCGCATGCTCGACGAGATCGATGCGGGATTTCAGAAGGCGAAGGCCGACAAGGACGTGCGCGTGCTGATCGTGCGTGGCTCGGGCGGCAATTTCTCCGCCGGCCACGATCTCGGCACCGAGGACGGCAAGGCCTACAGGAAGGCGCTGGGCGCGGCGCCGGAGACCGTCGAGGCCTACGACCAGTTCAAGAAATACAATCTCGATCTCCTCGTGGGCTGGCGCAATTTCCCCAAGCCGTCGATCGCCATGGTCGAAGGCTATTGCATCTATGCCGGCTGGATGCTGGCGGCCTGCTGCGATCTCGTCTTCGCGGCCGACGACGCGCAATTCCTCGCGGGCTTCGTCGAGTACATGTCGATCCCCTGGGATGTCGGCATCAAGAAAGCCAAGGAGCTTTGCTTCGAGAGCCGGTTCATCAAGGCCGCCGAAGCCCGCGAATACGGCTTCGTCAATCGCGTGCATCCGAAGGACGAGCTCGAGAAAGAGACTTACGCCTATGCGCGGCGTGTGGCCGAGAACAGCCCCGACCTGCTGCGCTTCGTGAAGATCCAGGCCAACAAGGCGCAGGACGCGCAGGGCTATACGAACGCGCTCGAGGACTCCCTCGGCGACTACCAGGCGATGATGTATCTCCTGGGCGACAAGCTGCGCGTCGAAGGCGAGAAGAAGCTGCTTGCCGTCGACCTCGCCAACAAGGGTCGCCGCGGCGAGCGGTTTGGGCAGGTGAAGAAGTAAGGCAGGGCTGGTCGCCCCATCGTTTGCTTCCCCAGCGTGAATGCAAAGCGAAAACGCTTCGCTGTAGCCTTTGGCTGAGGCGGATGCCGGAGAGGGCTGCAGGGGAAGACGTCTCAACCAGACCGCAGCGGGCGAGGGGACGCCACCACTTATGCGGTTCGCAACTTCCCTGCTACGCTCGCCCGCAAAACAACAACAACGCCCGGGGAAAGCATTGGATACGCCAGTCACACCCGCCACGGCGCTCAGCGTCCGCGGCGTCTCTCGCACCTACATCCTCTGGATGGTGATGCTGGTCTACGTGGTCAACTACATCGACCGCACCATCCTCAACATCATCCTGCCCGAGATAAAGCACGAGTTTGCGTTGACGGACTTCGAGTCCGGAATCCTTTCGGGCACAAGTTTCGCCATCACCTACGCGGTCCTCGGCATGCCGCTCGCCTGGCTTGCCGATCGTGTCAGCCGGCGCAACATCATCGCGTTCTCCATGGCGCTGTTCTCGGCCGCGACCGTTTTCTGCGGGTATGCCGCCAACGCGCTGCAGCTTGTCGGCGCGCGCTTCTTCACGGGCGTCGGCGAAGCGGGCACCGGCCCAGCAATCCAGTCCGTGATCTCCGATCTTTATGAGCCGAAGGAACGCGCCGCCGCGCTTTCCTTCTATTCCGCGGGCCTCAATATCGGGCTCCTGATCGCATTCTTCGCCGGCGGACAGATTGAACAGCATTTCGGCTGGCGCGCGGCCTTCCTCGCGGCGGGTGTTCCCGGCCTCGCGCTGTTCCTCCTCTTCATGTTCACCGTGCCCGAGCCCAGGCGCGGCCATGTCGAAGCGCTCGCGGACGCCAAGGGCGCGGCGGGGCTCCTGGAAACGGCACGCGTGCTCTGGTCCAACCCGACCTTCCGCTGGATGTCCATCGGCTGCGGGCTCTCCGCCTTTGGCGGCTACGCTGGCATCACCTTCACGCCGCTCTTCCTTTCCGTGTCGCACGGCATGGCGCCCGGTCCGCGCGGTCTCGCGCTCGCGCTCCTGACCGGTATCGCGGGCGGTATCGGCACCTATCTCTCGGGCGTGATGGCCGATCGCTTCTCGCGCAACAATCTGCGCTGGAATCTCTACGTGCCGATCCTCTTCGTTGTCTTCTCGGTACCGTTCATGCCGTTCTTCTATCTTTCGCCAAGTCTGGCCGTGGCGCTCGCCGCCGCCATCATTCCGACCGCCGCCGGCGCGGCCTACGTCTCGCCCGCTTACGCCGTGACGCTGATGCTCGTGCCCCTGCGCATGCGGGCGCAGGCCGCCGCGATCCTGCTCTTCATCCTGAACATCATCGGCTACGGCCTCGGCCCGCCCGCGGTCGGAGAGTTGAGCGATCTCCTGCGCCCCTCGCTCGGCAGCGACTCCGTCCGCTGGGCGATGCTCGCGACCGCGATCACCTGGATCATCTCCGGTTATTGCTACTGGCGTGCGAGCCGCACGGTCGTAGAGGACGTCAAGCGCGTCAGCGGGAATGCTTCCGGGCCTGCTGTAGCGCCCGCATCTCTGGTTGATCACAATACGGTGCCGTAGCCCACTTTCACCACCACTTCCGGCTCGCACCAGTTGGTGTGAAAGCAATGTGCTTCGCTCACATCGGTGCCGTAATACCGCACGTCGAGCGACCAGCGCTGCTCCGAATGCTGCCAAAGCGCAGTCGCGCCGATATCCCAGTGCGACCGGTCAGAGCCGTGCTCGGCCCATTGGTGTCCGGCATTGGCGCTCGCGGTCAGCCAGGAATTGAAGGCGTACGCGGCGCCGCCATTGACGCTGCCGAGCTCCCCCGAATGCGAGCTTCCGTTGGGCGACCAGACGAGTTTTCCGGTCAGCGTCGCGGGTCCGATCTTGTGGTCGAGCTGCGCCGAGGGCTCGATGAAATTGTAGGTCGGAAACGTGAAGCCCGGCCGATAGAACGCGTGTCCCGACGTGCCCGGATACGTCGCATAGAGCAGCTCGAGATTGAGGTCGTTGGAGTCCCAATAAAAGTGCCGCCCGCCATAGAAGTCGATCTCATAATTGGTGTTGCGGAAGTCGTTGAAGCGCACCTGGCTCGCGAAGATGCCCGCATAGAAATTGTCCGGAGCGACCCAGTGCAGCACGCCCTGGAAAGCCGGCTGCCGGTTGCTTTCGCTCAGGCCGTAGAATTTGTAGTCGGTCGTCCAGTCGAGCTCGGCATAGAGAAGGCCCCAGCCGTTCACGGAGGCCTGTGCCTCGGCTGGCTGCGCGGCGCCGATCGCGCACGCGGCAAGCCACGCTCCTGCAATGATACGCCTCACGCACCGCCCCGCTCGAGAACGGTGCGACGCTACGCGCGCGCGCGGAAACGGGAGCGTGAATTCGCTCGAAGAGCGATTTCGACAACCCCGAAATCAGGATGGCTGCGTATCTCTTTCGCGCGGGTTGATGATCGCCATCGCGACGAGATCGATGAAGCGCCCGTCGATTAAGACGGCGTCTTTCAGCATGGCGTGCAAGTGCTAACGGGTTTTGAACAGCGCGCGCACGTGATCGGGATTTAGTCGCGCCGAAGGTTTGGCGCGACAATCCTGCGACAAATGCCGGATTACAGCCGTGCAACCGCCGCCGTTCAGGAATCGATTTCGTTCGGCTAGACTGGCGAAATTGATCGAATCCATTTTTGCGGGAAGAGATTGAAACGATGCTCGGGAAGCAAACGATTTCTGTCGCCGTGCTGGGACTTGCTTTTGCATCCCTCGCGTCCGCTGCGTGCGCAGAGGACACCGGCAATCCGCCGGACTGGTGTCGGAACGGCGCGTTCGCGCTGAGCCAGGACAACATCCGCCTGGCACGCGTGGGCAAGAAGCCCGCGCTGATCCTCGAGGACAGCGGCCAGAAGAAAGGCTGTCCGCAGGCGGGCGCGAAATGCGCGCTCGGCGGCGACGCCGCCAAGCCGGGCACGGAGGTTCTCATCAATGCGGCGCTCCCGGGTTTCTCCTGTGCCTACGTGCCGTCACAGGACGGCGATGGCGGCTGGATTTCGAACGCCGACATCGCGGTAGAGCAGCCCCAGCCTTCGGCGAGCCCGCCGATTTCTGCGTGGCTTGGCAAGTGGAAGTATGGCGACACGGAAATCGATGTCGCCCGGAAGGGCAGCCAGCTCGCGCTCAGCGGCAGTGCCACGTCGGCCGATGGCAACGAGGGCGATATCGACAGCAAGGTCACGCCCAGGGCCAACGAGCTCCACATCACCGACAACGCGCCCTGCGAAGTCTGGATGACGCTGGTCGGCAGCTACCTCGTCGTGAAGGACAACCAGCAATGCGGCGGCATGAACGTGTCGTTCACCGGCGTGTACACGCGCGCGAAGAAATAGAGAGGTTGGGTCCCTTTGGGAGATTTGAGAAACCTGCTCTTCGCCGGCCGATGACATTTATGTCGGGCTTGTTTTGAAGCCGACATTCATCGTGTAGAAGGTTATTTTCAAATAATAGACCTTCTCAGCGCTCCTTTGCGCGTCTGACAAACGATTTTCCTGAGCGCGCAGGTCGCGCTCCGAACCGTTGTGAAACGCGCGTCGCATATTTGTCATTCTGAGATCGACCAGTAGCTCTCCAGAGTGAAGAATGAACACGATAATCGAACCGAGACCGTAGGCCGCGTTCAAGAACGATGACTCTATTGCGCGTTCGTTTTGTAAATTCTTCGGTACTGTAGTGTTGGGAGTGTTGTGGCAATCAAGCGTCGCGAGACGCGCGTACTTGTCGTCTAGATAAGTGAGCCCCTGCTGAGAAATTTGTGATAGCAGACCTCTTGCTGCCGCAGAAGCAGTAGCAACATCAACGTAATCGCCCAAGACTGAAGCCGAACAATTGACAAGCCTGTCACCTTCAAACGCCAGTACCGTCGGCATCGAGATCTTGGCGCCACACTCCGGCAACATCAATTTCAGGCGCGCATCTTCGTAGAAAACAGCATGGGGCGAGACGATAAATCGTGAGTGTCCCGTCGGATTGTTGTCTGAATCGGGTTCCGCAAGAGTAGACCGTTGGTTGATTTCTTCGCGTGTTGCTCCGATCGCCACACGAAGCGTCGGCAAGTTGATCGCCAAAGCCTTAGAAGGCTCGAGGAAACACGAAAGACATACTGTCCCTAGTAGCTCTCGTCTGTTGATAGTGCTCAACCGGGTGTTCCAGATGCCGAGTTTCGTTGCTTCGGTACTTCTGCGGGGGTCATACGGTTAGCCCCAGCACCTTCCGCGCGTTGTCGCGCAGGAATTTCGGCCACACCTCGGGCTTGAACGGGACGGACGGCATGTCGCCCATGATGCGCTCGAGTGAAAGGCCGAACGGGAAATACCCCGCATAGATCACCTTGTCGGCGCCGCGCGTGTTCGCGTAGTCGATGATCGCCCTTGGATAGTGCTTCGGCGCGAACGCCGAGGTCGAATAGTAAAGGTTTGGCCATTTGAGCATCAGTTTGACGGCCAGGTCTTCCCACGGCTCGCAGCCATGCCGCGTCACGAAGACGAGTTCGGGAAAATCGTACATCACCTGGTCGATCAGGCGCACCTCCTGCGGCCACATCGGAAGCCGCGGTCCCGGCACGCCGGCGCAGGAGAAGATCGGCACGCCCAGCTCCACGCATTTGGCGTAGATCGGATACATCTTCGCATCCGAGATGCCGACCTGGGGATTGAAGCCGCAATTGAACGCGGTGAAGGCGCGCACGCCGTACGCTTCGTATTGGCGCACCATGTCGCGGATGCCTTCCATCCCGCGATTGGGATCGACACTGCCCGCGGCGATGAAACGGTCGGGATGATCCTTGAGCGCCTTCTGGCTCACATCGCCGCCGAGCCCGATCATGCCGGTCTCGATGCCGTGCTTGTCCATCTCGGAAAGCGTGACCGAGATCGGATCCTTCGCGCCGTAGATCTCCTTCGGCACCGTCTTGAACATGTACTCGACCGGAAAGTCGAACTTGGTCGAGCCGTCCTTCAGCTGCGTTCGGATGAAGTCGTACATTTTGAAATCTTCGGCCGGGAAGCCGATCATGGTGTCGACGATCCCGATGCCCGACGGCATGCTCACGGTTCAGACTCCGTTTTCCTCCCCCGCGCGAAGCGTGGGGGAGGTGGCTCGGCGCGCGGCGCCGGGACGAAGGGGGCTTTTTACGATGCTAGGCAAAGAGGTTGCCAAAGTCGACGGAGCAGTCACCGCTATACATTTCGCAGCGTAAGGCGAGAGCGGAATCGCGGCCGATCGCCTTGAAGGGCGCGCCCGTCCTGCTAGCCTTCGCACATTCGCTAATTCAACGAAGCAGGTTCGCGCCTGCGCACAACGAGGAAACGACATGGCGACCACCACAACAGAAAAGCCGCGCTATCTGGGTCTCTTGAACGCGATTTCGCTCGCGGAGTCCCAGGCCGGCGTCTATCTCGAAGCCTGGGCGAACGCGACCTGCGACGAGGATCTCGCCTGCACGCTGCGTCTCGTCGCGGCGCGCGAGAAGAGCCACGGCGAAGTCTTCTGCCGCCGCCTGGCCGAGCTCGGCTACGAGCTTCGCCAGAAGCACGATCCGGGCGCGGCCGAGCGGATCGCGCGCTATGCGAATCCGAAGATCAGCGACATCGACAAGATCGGCCGCCGCGGCGCCGAAGAAGATCCATTCCGCGAGATCGAGCAGAAGATGAAGGAAGGCTTCTACGACCAGATGACCTGCAATCTTCTTTCCTGGTACATCTGCGAGGAGCGCGATTCCGGCAGGCGCCTGCGCCAGGCTTATGATTGCGTCTGCGCCAAGGCCGAAGGCAACGGCGCGATGAAGAACGGCGCCGCGCGCAACGGCTCGGCGCAACCGCGCACGAACGGCAACGGTATGGCCGCGTCCTCCGGCCCGAGCGAGGACGCGAAGGCGATCATGGCCTGCATGACGGAAGGCTTCGCGCGTCTGGAGAAATCCATCTCCCGGATGGCGACGCACTAACCTCCCACCCTCATCATCCGGTCGCGCGCTTCTCGCGCGCGATCCGGGGTGACCCATTTCCAAATTGTGTCGCCCGGACGCGCTGTGTCGCGCGCCGGGCGATGACGTCTTGGGATTGTGAGTCGGTTTCCCTCTCTGCAATCAGCGCGCCCTAGCCGCGCCCATGACCGCAAAGTAAGATTCGATTCCTGGGGGGCATCGCTTTTTTGAAGGGGATGCCATGTTCAAGAAGGTTGGGCTAGCGGCATTCGCCGCGGCGTTGCTTGCTGCGCAGCCTGCGCGGGCCGATCATTGCGCCAGCCCTGCGGACGTCACCACGCTCATGGTTGCCGAAATCCAGCAGCGGCTGATGGTGGCCGCCTACACCTGCCACTACGTCGAGTATTACAATCGCCTGGTCCTCACGCATCGTGCCGAGCTCCGCAAATCCGACAAGCGGATGCTGCATCTTTTCACGAGCCATGACGGCTCGGTCGGCGACGACGAGTACAACGCCTTCAAGACCCGTCTTGCCAATCTCTCCTCGCGCGAGAGCAACGACTATCCCGGCACCTTCTGCTATCGCGCCCAGCAGCTCTTCACCGCCGTGCTCTACCAGCGCCGCACGCTGGCCAGTCTGGCCGCCTCGGAGCGCCCCTACAGCGCGCTGCCCTTCGAGTCCTGCGGACGATAGCGTGCCCGGCTGCGCTACGGTCGTCCCGCGCGCGCACTGTCCACCGTCGCGATCACGATCTTTCCCGTGGGCGCTGCTGCCGCCTCGTGCGCGGCCGACGTCTTCGCCGTCAGCATGAACAAGGTGCGGCCGTCGGCGCCGCCCAGCATGCAGGCGTAGCAGGGCTGGCCGGTGTCGATGACCTCCAGCACCTTGCCGCCTTGCGCAATGCGCGCGCATTCCGGCGCGATCGGATTGGCGATC
>Ga0335083_10011673_pt1 | contig 10551 bp, 11 predicted proteins | sample Lox_Sample_42_FD_206716 | JGI IMG/M metagenome (GOLD analysis project Ga0335083, IMG submission 206716) | Soil microbial communities from Loxahatchee National Wildlife Refuge, Florida, United States - Lox_Sample_4.2 | ecosystem: Environmental > Terrestrial > Soil > Wetlands | place: USA... | reverse complement strand
AGAAACCTGTCAGCGCAGCCCGGGGCGCTTGCGCAGCGCGGTCTGGAGGATCCGGTCGACGAGCTGCGGCAGCGGCAGGCCGGAGGCGGCCCACATCATCGGGAACCCCGAGGCGGGCGTCATCCCCGGCATCGTGTTGATCTCGTTGACCAGGACCTGCCCGGACGCGGTGTAGAAGAAGTCGACCCGGGCCAGCCCCTCGCAGGAGATGGCGTCGAAGGCCAAACCGGCCAGCCGACGGATCTCCAAAGCGACCTCCGGCGGCACCGGCGCCGGGATCCGCATCGTCTCCGCCGAGGCCATGTACTTGGCCTGGAAGTCGTAGAACGAAGAACCAGGATCCACGATGACCTGACCGGGCACGCTCGCCTCGGGCGGGCCGCCGTCGAGCCCCTCGAGCACCGCGCACTCGACCTCGATCCCGTCCACCGCCGCCTCGACCAGCACCTTGGGATCGTGCTCGCGGGCCGCCTCGATGGCGTCCTCCAGGCCCTCATAACCACTGACCCGGGTGATCCCGATGCTGGACCCGCCCCGGGCCGGCTTCACGAACACCGGCCAGCCGAGTTCAAGGATCTCGTCCAGCACCCGCTTGCGCTCCTCCGAGCCAACGCCCGAGCGCCACTCCCGGTCGCGTACCACCACGTACGGGCCAAGCGGCAGGCCGCGGGCAGACATGAGCAGCTTCATGTACTCCTTGTCCATGCCGGCCGCGCTGGCGAACACGCCCGCGCCCGCGTACCTGGTGCCGGTCATCTCCAGCAGGCCCTGGATGGTGCCGTCCTCGCCGTAGGCGCCGTGCAGCAGCGGCAGCACCACGTCTACCGCGCCGAGGTCCTGCGGCACCGCATCCGGGCTGGTCACCTGCAAGGAAGAAGAACCAGCCACCGGGACGATCGAGGAGCCAGGGACCGCCACCGACTCCACCGAAGGCAGCGAGCCGGAGGACAGCGCCAGCCGGGCCGGGTCACCAGAGACCAGCACCCACCGCCCGTCGGTGGCGATGCCGATCGGCAGCACCTCGTAGCGGTCGTGGTCGATGGCCGACAGGATCAGGCCCGCGCTCGCGCAGGACACGGCGTGCTCAGTGCTGCGGCCGCCGAACACCACGGCGACCCGGATCTTTTCCTGCCCCACGCGTCCTCCGTCCGCCACCCCAAAGCCCGTCCGCCACCCCAAAGCCCGTCCGCCCGCCGAAGCCCAGCCCGGAAACTGAACGACCAGGCCCGGCCTGAAACTCTATGGCCTGCTCAGGGACTCGAGGGCCACATACGCATCAGAAATGAGATCTTCCGCGTCCTCCAGGCCAATGGAGAAGCGTACCGCGCCCGGATCGATACCCCCGGCCGCCAGCGCCCGGTCGTCGAGTTGCCGGTGGGTGGTCGAGGCGACGTGGCTGACCAGCGTGTGGGTCCCGCCCAGCGACGTGGCCAGCTGGGACAGCCGCAGCTTGTCGGCGAAGAGCATGCCCGCCTCGCGCCCGCCGTGCGGCGTCACCGTCACGATCGCGCCGAACCGCACGCCCTCAGGACCGGCGTCAAAGAGACGACGCGCCACCTGGTGCCCGGCGTGGTCGGGCAGCCCCGGGTAGTCGATGCGCAGCACGGCCGGGTGCCGGGACAGCGCGGCGGCGAACACCGAGGCGGTCGAGCAGGCCCGGCGCACCCGCAGCGGCAGCGTCTCGAGCCCCCGCCGCAGCAGGAACGCCTCGTCGGGCGACAGCGACGCCCCGGTGTCCACCCGGACCCCGCGGATGCTGCTGATCAGCTCGATGCGCCCGGTGACCACGCCGCCGGTGACGTCGGAGTGGCCGCCGATGTACTTGGTGGCCGAGTGCACCACCAGGTCGGCGCCGTGCTCGAGCGGCCGGCAGATGACCGGCGGCGCCAGCGTGGAGTCGACCACGAGCAGCGCCCCGGCGTCGTGCGCGATCTCGGCCAGCTTGCGCAGGTCGGCGACGGCCGTGGTGGGGTTGGCGATCGTCTCCACATACACGATCCGCGTGGTCGGCCGGATGGCGGCCTCAACCGCGGAAAGGTCGGCACAATCGACGAAATCAGTTTCCACCCCGAACCGCGACAAGACGTTCCGCAGGAACGAATACGTCCCGCCGTAGACCGCCGAAGAGCACACCACGTGCGCCCCGGTCCGGGCGAAGGTCCAGAACACGCCGCTGATCGCGGCCATCCCGGAGGAGAACGCCTGGGCCGCGGGCCAGCGCGGCAGGTTCACCCCCTCCAGCGCCGCGACCGCGCGGGCGAACGCGTCCACGGTGGGGTTGTCGATCCGGCTGTAGGTGTAGCCGGGCATCTCGTCGTTCAGGACGGCCCGGTACTCCTCGGACGTACCGAACGAGAACGAGGCCGTCCGGAAGACCGGCGTGCCGAGCGGTTGCTGCGCAGGCGTCGGGGGGGCCGGGAGGTGCACGGCCCGCGTATTCTCCCCGGTCTGCTTGCGGACTATCTCCACCAGATTATTCCTGCCGATCTCGGCCCCGGCTGCGGAAACTTCGCCAGGCAAAAATGCCAGTTCACGGACCGTACCACTCCGGCTTGGCCGAACGTGACGCAAGCAAAGACGCGGCCTTGTCGACCGGCAGCCCGTCCCGCATGACGGCCTCGGCCACCTCGGTGATCGGCATCTCGACCCCATGCGATCGGGCCAACTCGAGCACCGGGCCGCAGGAAGCCACGCCCTCGGCCGTCTGGTTCATCGCGGCCGTCGCCTCGGCCACCGTCATGCCGCGGCCCAGGTACTCCCCGAACGTCCGGTTCCGCGACAGCGGCGAGCTGCAGGTGGCCACCAGGTCGCCCATGCCGGCCAGCCCGGCGAACGTCTGCGCCTGGGCCCCGAGCGCCGAACCGAGCCGGGCGATCTCGGCCAGTCCCCGGGTGATCAGCGTGGCCCTGGTGTTGTCGCCGAGCCCCATGGCCACCGCGATGCCGACCGCGATCGCGATGACGTTCTTCACCGTCCCGCCGAGCTCGCAGCCGGTCACGTCGGTGTTGGTGTAGGCCCGGAAGTACGGCGTGTGGCACGCGCCTTGCAGGGCCTCCGCCCCCGCCAGGGAACTGCACGCCACCACGGCCGCGGTGAACTCCCGCCTGATGATCTCGCCGGCCAGGTTCGGCCCGGCCACCACGGCGATCCGCGCCGCCGGAGCGCCGGTCGCCTCGGCGATGACCTCGCTCATCCGCTTGCTGGTGCCGAACTCGATCCCCTTCATGAGGCTGACGAGCAGCGCCTGCGGCGGCAGCAGCGGTGCCCACCCGGCCAGGTTGGCCCGCAGTGTCTGCGCGGGCACCGCGAACGCCACCAGGTCCGCGCCGTCCAGCGCCTCGCCCACGTCCGAGCGAGCCTCCAGCGACGGGCTCAGCATGATCCCCGGCAGGTAGTCCGGGTTCTCGTGCTGGTCGGCGATCGTCTGGGCCAGCCGTGGCTTGCGGCTGTAGAGCACGGTGCGGGTCCCCGCGTCGCAGAGCACCTGGGCGAACGTCGTCCCCCACGAGCCCGCCCCCAGCACGGCGGCTTTCATGACGAGGCTCGCGCTTCTCCCTCGGGCTCCTGTTCGCCCGGGCTCGCGGGGGAGCGCGGGGCGGGACGGTCCGTCGTTCGTTCCAATGGGACCCGGGCGCCTGCGGCGAGGTCCCATGGTGCGGCGGGCGGCGTCTCCTGCCTGATCTTCCCGAGCAGCCCGGTGATGTCGGCCATGATGTCAGCCGTCGCGGCCTGCAACGTCGAGGCGCCGAGCCGCTTGCCCTGGTAAGCGGACAGGTCGACCGGCGGCCCGGCCGTCATCCGCACCGTCGTGCGCGGCCATAGCTTCGGCTTCTTCGAACCGTACGGCAGGACCTCCTGCGCGCCCCACTGGGCGATCGGGATCACCGGCGCCCCGGTGGTGAGCGCCAGCCGCGCGGCCCCCGTCTTGCCCGTCATCGGCCACAGGTCCGGGTCGCGGGTCGCGGTCCCCTCCGGGTACACGATCACGCACGCGCCCGCGCGCAGCGCCTGCTCGGCCTGCTTGAGCACCAGTCCGGCGTCGCCCCGGCCGCGGTACACGGGCAGCTGGCCGAACTTGTACATCAGCGGCCCGATCACCTTCACCTCGAAGACCGCTGACTTGATCATGAACACCGGGTACCGCTTCGCGTAGCCGTCGCTGAATATGGCGATCGCGGGCCAGTCGGCGTAGGACATGTGGTTCGGGGCCAGGATGATGCCGCCGGTCGCCGGGATGTTCTCCTTTCCCGACAAGCGGAACCTCATCAGCAGCCGCAGCCCCGGGTGCAGGATGATCCGCGAGAACAGCCGCCAGCCCGGCGAGTAGGTGTAGGTCGAGGGCGAGGACGTAGGCTGGCCAGCGCCAGTACGCGTGGTCATGGAGCTAAGTCTCCAGGTTCGTGCGGTCCGGTGTCGAGGCAGGGATCAACGAGATGACCGATGATGTACCGATCACCTGGTCGGTGCTGATGCCCGTCAAGGTGCTCGGGGTGGCCAAGTCCAGGCTCGCGGAGCTCACCGGGCCGCGGCGGGCCGAGTTCGCGCTCGCGCTCGCCTGCGACGCGGTGACCGCGGCCATCGGTTCCGGCCCGGTCGCCCGCGTGATCGTCATCACCGACGACCAGGTCGCGGCCGTGGCCCTGGCCGCGCTCGGCGCGCTGGTCATTCCCGACGAACCGCGGGCCGGGCTCAACGCGGCGCTGCGGCACGGCGCCGGGCACGCCGCCGCCCGCTGGCCCCGCGCGGGGATCGCCGCGCTCTCCGCCGACCTGCCCGCGCTGCGCCCGGCCGAGCTCGGCCAGGCCCTGAACGCCGCGGCGGCCTGGCCGAACGCGTTCGTCGCGGACGCGGCCGGGGACGGCACCACGCTGTACACGGCGGCGCCGGGGGCGGCCTTCCGGCCCGCGTTCGGCCTGGCCTCGCGAGCGCGGCACGCCGCGGGCGGCACGGTCGAACTCGCCCTGGACGGCATCCCGGGGCTGCGCCGCGACGTGGACACGCCTGCCGACCTGCGCGGCGCGGCCGGGCTCGGGCTTGGCCGGCACAGCGCGCCGCTCGCCGCCGAACTGCTCAGATGTGCACCACGGGGCAGGTGAGCGTCCGGGTGATCCCAGGCACGGCCTGGATGTGCCCGGTGACCAGCCGTCCGAGTTCGTCGACGTCGTCTGCCTGGGCCCGCACGATGACGTCGTAGGGTCCGGTGACGTCCTCGGCTTGCGCGACGCCGCTGATCTTTCTGATGAGCGAAGCCACGTCGGCGGCCTTGCCGACTTCTGTCTGGACGAGGATGTAAGCCTCCACCATGAGGTCCTCCCAGGGGATTGCGGGACAGGCGCCCCTGCTCGCTCACGCTACCGTAGAGGTCCAGACCACGTAACACGCGTGCCCCCCTGGTGTAGGGGAGTACGGAGGTGAGCCATCGCACCGGACGAGCCGCAAACGCTGGCCTCGCTGGGGGAATTCGGCCTGATCGCGGCGGTGTCGGCCGGGCTGCCGCCGAACGCGAAGACGCTCGTCGGCATCGGTGACGACGCGGCCGTGCTCGCCACGCCCGACGGGCGCGTCGTGGCCACCACGGATTTCCTGCTCGAGGGGCGGCACTTCCGCCGCGACTGGTCCTCCGCCGCGGACGTGGGGCACAAGGCCGCGGCCCGCAGCCTGGCCGACTGCGCGGCCATGGGGGCCGAGCCTGCCGCCCTGCTGGTCGCGCTGGCGGCGCCGCCCGACCTGCCGGTCAGCTGGGCTAGGGAGCTGACCGCGGGCCTGGCCGCCGAGTGCGCCCGGGCCGGCGCCAGCGTGATCGGCGGGGACACCGCCCGGGCCGGTAGCGTGCTGCTCGCCGTGACCGGCCTCGGCGACCTGGGCGGAAGGAAACCGGTGCTGCGGTCCGGAGCCAGGCCCGGCGACGTGGTGGCGGTGGCGGGGCCGCTCGGGCACGCCGCGGCCGGGCTGGCCCTGCTGACGGCGGGCATGAGCGCAGAACCGCTGGTCCGCGAGCACCTGCGGCCGGCGCCGCCCTACGACGCGGGCCCGGAGGCGGCCGGGCTCGGGGCCACCGCGCTGATCGACGTCAGCGACGGCCTGCTGGCCGACCTGGGGCACGTGGCCGACGCCAGCGGCGTGCAGATCCGCCTGGCCTCGGACCGGCTGAGGCCGGAGCGCGAGTTGCTCGCCGCCGCCCGCAAAATTTCGGAACGAACGGGGTCGCCAGCACGCCCCGCTCCCACCCCCACGCCCGCTGATGCCCTAGCCCAGGAGTGGGTGCTCACCGGCGGTGAAGACCATTCCCTGGTCGCGACGTTCCCGCCTGGCACGCGGCTGCCGCCTCGCTGGCGGGTGCTCGGCGAGGTAGGCCCGGGCGAGACAAGGCCGGGCCACGGCGTCGTCGTGGACGGCAACCAGCCGAGGACCGGAGCCCTCGGCTGGGATCACTTCGCCGACGGGCGCTAGCGCCCGTGGTTAGCTAGCGCCCGTGGTTGGCTAGCGGCTGACCTTGCCTGCCTTGATGCAGGAAGTGCACACGTTCACGTGCTTGGCGGTACCACCGACGGTCACGCGGCGGCGCTGGATGTTGGGGTTCCAGCGGCGGCGGGTACGGCGGTGCGAGAACGAGACGTTGTTGCCGAAGATCGGCCCCTTGCCGCATACGTCGCAGACGGCAGCCACAGTTCGCTCCATTTGACTAGGTTTCGGAAGGGCCGTGTCCGCCGCTCGGGGCGGGACAGGCAGCCGTCGAAGCTTACCCGATGCCCTGCTCCCGCGCGAACCAGCCGGCTGGAACGCAATGTCCTTGCCACTTCATATGCTGCCAGGTGTGACCACGCTCAGCGAACCGCTGACCCGGCCGCTAGGGCCCAGGACGGCCAAGGCGCTCGAGGCCGCGTTCGGCATGCAGACGGTCGGGGACCTGCTCCGGCACTACCCGCGCCGCTACTACACCCGCGGCGAGCTGACCGACCTGTCCTCGCTGCGCGAGGGTGATCACGTCACCGTGCTGGCCCGGGTCGACCGCGTCAGCATGCACAACATGCCGCAGCGGGGTGGCGCCTCCCGGGGCGAGGTCGTCATCACCGACGACCGGGCCAAGCTGGTGCTCACGTTCTTCTTCCGGTCCCCCAAGTCCCAGTGGACTATCAAGCGGCTGGTGCCGGGCATGGTCGGCATGTTCGCGGGCACCGTGTCCAGCTTCCGCGGCCGCCTCCAGCTGGTCCACCCCGAGTACGAGCTGCTGCCCGAGGCGGCCGCCACCGCCGACCTGACGCCGGAGCTGGCGGCCGAGTTCGCCGCCGAGATGATCCCGGTCTACCCGGCCAGCGCCAAGGCCAGCTCGTGGGTGATCGCCCGGTCGGTCAAGACCGTGCTCGAGCCGCTGGACGCGGGCGAGGACCCGATCCCGGCCGAGGTCAGGGAGCGGCACCGGCTGACCGGGCGGGCCGCGGCCATCAAGGCCATCCACCGCCCGCAGGACCAGGCCGAGCTGGGACGGGCCCGGCACCGGCTCAAGTGGGACGAGGCGTTCATGCTGCAGGCGGCGCTGGCCCAGCGCCGCCTGGCCGCCGCGGCCATGCCGGCCATGCCGCGGCCGCGTGTCGAGGGCGGCATCGCCGACGAATTCGACGCCAGGCTGCCGTTCACCCTCACGGCCGGGCAGACCGCGGTGGGCGAGACGATCGCGGCCGATCTGGCCTGCGCCTACCCGATGCACCGGCTCTTGCAGGGCGAGGTCGGCTCGGGCAAGACGGTGATCGCGATCCGGGCCATGCTCCAGGTGGTGGACGCGGGCGGCCAGGCCGCCCTGCTGGCGCCCACCGAGGTGCTCGCCCAGCAGCACTACCGGTCGATCACCGGCATGCTCGGCCCGCTAGCCCGGGGTGGCCAGCTCGGCGCGGCCGAGCACGCGACCGGCGTGACCCTGCTCACCGGCTCGACCGGGGCGGCCGCCCGCCGCGCCGCGCTGGCCGACGTGTTCACCGGCGACGCCGGGATCGTGATCGGCACCCACGCCCTGCTCGAGGAGAAGGTCCAGTTCACCGACCTGGGCCTGGTGGTGATCGACGAGCAGCACCGGTTCGGCGTGGAGCAGCGCGACGCGCTGCGCGGCAAGGCGGCCGACAACCGGCCGCACGTCCTGGTCATGACGGCCACCCCGATCCCGCGCACGGTGGCCATGACCGTCTACGGCGACCTGGAGACCTCGACGCTGACCGAGCTGCCCGCCGGGCGCTCGGCCATCGCCACCCACGTGGTGCCCGCGGCGGACAAGCCGCACTTCCTGGAGCGGGCCTGGGAACGGGTCCGGGAGGAGGTGGCCAAGGGCAGGCAGGCCTACGTGGTCTGCCCGCGGGTGGGCGACTCGGGCGCGAGCTCCGACGACGTTGACCCGGACGACTTCGACCCTGACAACGACGACTTCGGGGTCGTGGACACCGAAGGCGGCGTCCCCCGCGGGGTGGTGGGCGGCAGGCGCCAGCCGCTGTCGGTCCTCGACGTGGCCGGGACGCTGTCGGCCGGCCCGCTGAGCGGGCTGCGGCTCGGCATCCTGCACGGCAAGCTGCACCCGGACGAGAAGGACCGGGTGATGCGCGAGTTCGCCGCGGGCGAGATCAACGTCCTGGTCGCGACCACGGTGATCGAGGTCGGCGTGGACGTGCCGAACGCGACCGCGATGGTGATCATGGACGCCGAGCGCTTCGGCGTCTCCCAGCTGCACCAGCTGCGCGGCCGGGTCGGCCGGGGTGCCCACGCTGGCCTGTGCCTGCTGGTCACCGAGGCGCCCCCGGCCAGCCCGCAGCGCGAGCGGCTCGACGCGGTGGCCGCCACCCTGGACGGCTTCCAGCTGTCCCGGCTCGACCTCGAGCAGCGCCGCGAGGGCGACGTGCTCGGCGCGGCCCAGGCCGGCCGCCATTCTCACCTGCGCCTGCTCCAGCTGCTCAAGGACGAGGACCTGATCGGGCAGGCCCGCGAGGACGCCACCGAACTGGTCACCGCCGACCCCCAGCTGGCCGCGCACCCCGCCCTGCGCACCGCCATCGACGAGCTGTTCGGCGTGCAGGCCGAGTACCTCGACAAGACCTGACGCGGCCCCCTGGTGTGGCGCTGCTCACGGTCATGACCTGGGGACCGTAGGCGGCGCGGGGTGTTGGCGTGCACACTTAAGGGGTGGCACGCGTTATCGCCGGCGAGGCCGGCGGCCGCCGTCTGGCCGTCCCCGACGGCCGGGACACCCGGCCGACCAGCGACCGGGCTAGGGAAGGGCTGTTCGCCACCATCACCTCGATCGCGGGCCCGCTGGACGGCGCCCGCGTCCTGGACCTGTACGCGGGCTCGGGGGCGGTCGGCCTCGAGGCCCTCTCGCGCGGCGCCGGCCACGTGCTGCTGGTCGAGCAGGGCGCCCGGGCCGTGCGGGTGATCAAGGAGAACATCGAGGCGATCGGGCTGCCCGGCGCCGTGCTGGTGGCCGACCGGGTGGAGCGGGCGCTGGCCCGCGGGCCGGACGGGGACCGGTACGACATCGTGTTCGCCGATCCGCCGTACGCGCTGGCGGACGCCGCCGTGGAGCGCGTCCTGTCGCTGCTCGCCGAGGGCGGCTGGCTGGCGCCCGGGGCGCTGGTGATCGTGGAGCGCGCCACCCGCTCCGGCCCGGTGAGCTGGCCGGACGGCTTCACGCCCGACCGTGACCGCCGCTACGGCGAAGCGACCTTCTGGTACGGCCTCGCTTCGGATACTCCCGCGCCCGCGGGGAAGCGAGGGCAATGACCGACTACTCGCCGACGAGCAGAAGAGGTGCCGCCACGTGCAACGCGTAGTCTGCCCGGGTTCCTTCGATCCTGTCACCAACGGACACCTCGACATCATCAGCCGCGCCGCCGGCCTGTACGACGAGGTCATCGTGGCCGTCCTGATCAACGTCACCAAGAAGAGCCTGTTCACCGTCGACGAGCGCGTCGAGATGCTGGGCCAGATCACCGCCCGCTACGGCAACGTGCGGATCGAGCGGTTCCACGGCCTGCTGGTGGACTTCTGCGCCGCCAACGGGATCACCGCCGTGATCAAGGGCCTGCGCGCCGTCACCGACTTCGAGTACGAGATGCAGATGGCGCAGATGAACTACCGGATGGCCAAGGTCGAGACGCTGTTCATGACCACCAACCCGCTGTACTCGTTCCTGTCCTCCAGCCTGGTCAAGGAGATCGCCAGGTACGGCGGCGACGTCAGCGGGCTCGTCCCCGAGATCGTCCTGTCCCGGCTGCGCGAGCGCCTCGCCGAAGAGTAGGCCCGGAGGGCCGAGCCGGGGATAATCCCAGCGTCTGGCCGGGGCGGAATACTTCCCGCCCATGGTCAAGTTGGGAATACCGCGCACCGCCGGTAGGCTATGCGCTCGGTTTCCCATTCGCTCGACACGAGTACACTGTCATGCCCAGCACACGCACACATGCACCCCGAGGGGCGCTTGTCTTTGACATGCGCCAGCTCGGCCGCCAGGCCGGAACCGCGCTGACCCAGACGCGGACCGTTCCCGCGCCCGAAGACCTGCGCCTCGAGCTTATCGGC
>Ga0335083_10011671_pt1 | contig 10552 bp, 5 predicted proteins | sample Lox_Sample_42_FD_206716 | JGI IMG/M metagenome (GOLD analysis project Ga0335083, IMG submission 206716) | Soil microbial communities from Loxahatchee National Wildlife Refuge, Florida, United States - Lox_Sample_4.2 | ecosystem: Environmental > Terrestrial > Soil > Wetlands | place: USA: Florida... | reverse complement strand
GCGTGTTGCTTGATTTGAAAAAAGAAAAGAGCCACTTAACTCAGTCCCGCTCGCAAATGGCAAGACTAACCTCCGCCGTTTTCCTCCCGCATTGAAAAACAAAGCCTCATCCGCCTGGTCCGTCGAGAAATCCGAGGAGCTTTACGGCTTCAAACGCTGGGGCGCCGGCCACTACTCCGTCGACACCGGGGGCCACGTCTGCGTCCAGCCCTGCGCCGACGGCCGCACCATCCGCCTCCTCGACGTCGTCAACGAGGCCCGCGGCATGGGCCTGAAGGCGCCCATGGTCATCCGCTTCCAGGACCTGCTCCACCACCGCGTCGTCCAGCTCAACGAGATGTTCAACAACGCCATCAAGCAGGAGGGCTACAAGGGCGACTACCGCGGCGTCTTCCCCATCAAGGTCAACCAGCTCCGCGAGGTCATCGACGAGATCATCGCCGCCGGCAAGGATTTCAACTTCGGCCTCGAGGCCGGCTCCAAGCCCGAGCTCCTCATCGCCCTCGCCATGCACGAGGGCAACCAGCGCCTCATCATCTGCAACGGCTACAAGGACCACGACTACATCCGCATCGCCCTCCTCGGCCGCAAGCTCGGCAAAAAAGTCATCCTCGTCGTCGAGCAGCTCTCCGAACTCGACGACATCATCCGCCTCGCCGCCGAGACCGGCGTCAAGCCCATGATCGGCTTCCGCGCCAAGCTCCAGACCCGCGGCGAGGGCAAATGGGCGCTCTCCACCGGCGACAACGCCAAGTTCGGCCTCAACACCGCGGAAATTCTCTTCGCCTGCGAGAAACTTAAGTCCGCCAAGCTCACCTCCGCCCTCCGCCTCGTCCACTTCCACATCGGCTCGCAGGTCCCCAACATCATCACGATCAAGAACGCCGTCATCGAGGCCACGCGCTTCTACTGCCAGCTCGCGAAAATGGGATTCCCCATGGGCTACCTCGACGTCGGCGGAGGACTCGGCATCGATTACGACGGCTCGCGCACCAACTTCGAGTCGTCGATGAACTATTCCCTCGAGGAATACGCCCGCGACGTCGTCTTCAACGTCCGCGAGATCTGCCGCTCCGCCGACGTCCCCGACCCGGACATCGTCAGCGAGTCCGGCCGCGCCATCGTCGGCCCCCACTCCATGCTCGTGGTCGAGGTCTTCGAGCGCATCAACAAGCGCGAGTCGCTCGGCCAGCAGCACGAGCCCGAGGAAACCCACAAGGTCGTCGACGACCTCGCCGTCCTGCTCAAGAACAAGGCCCGGCTCGGCCGCCTCGAGCGTTTCCACGACGCCCTCCAGAAAAAGGAGGAGGCCTTCTCGCTCTTCAACCTCGGCTACCTCGACCTCGAGAACCGCGCCGCCGCCGAGCAGATTTTCTGGCAGATTTGCGAGCAGATCGCGAAGGAGAACCGCAAGGCCGGCTACCAGCCCGAGGAGCTCCACGACCTCGACCGCCTCCTCGCCGACCAGTACGTCTGCAACTTTTCCGTCTTCCAGTCCCTCCTCGACCACTGGGCGCTCAAGCAGCTCTTCCCCATCGCCCCGCTCCACCGCCTCGACGAAAAACCCGGCGTCAACGCCATCCTCGTCGACATCACCTGCGACTCCGACGGGAAGATCGGCAGCTTCATCGACCTCCAGGACGTGAAGGAGTACATCAAGCTCCACCCGCTCAACGGCAAGCCCTACTACCTCGGCATCTTCCTCACCGGCGCCTACCAAGACATCATGGGCGACCTCCACAACCTCTTCGGCCGCGTCAACGAGGTCCACGTCTTCCTCGAGGAGGACGAGCCCAACGGCTTCTACATCGAGGAGGCGCTCAGCGGCAGCCGCATGGCTGACGTGATCGAGGGCGTGCAATACCAGCAGGAGGAGCTCTGCCGCCGGATGAAGACCCAGATCGACCACGCCACGCGCAAGGACATGGTCAAGCCCCGCGAAGGCGTCCGCCTGCTCGAACTCTACGAAAGCCAGATGCTCAACAAGACCTACCTCAACATCGAGACCAAGAACGGCCGGAAGAAGAAGTCTTAAGTCCGATTAGGGGCACACATTCCGTGAAACGAGTAACCATCGCGTCTCAGGATGACATTCATTTGCTCGCACGGCGCTTGGACTTTCACATTTTTCGGGGAGACAAAGAAGACCGCCCAATTAAATCCAAATTAGCCAGAACCCTCGAAGCACTCGGCGTCGAGCGTGGCAATTATAAGAATCGAGAAAATAATCTCATCCGTGAGTTCAGAAGCAGGATAAGCCTCTACGAGAAAATTGCGTTTCGTGAAGACGACCAGATTGGCTGTTGCAGCCTTATGCAGCACTATGGTGCCCCCACTCGGTTGATCGATTTCACATCCTCTCTTTACGTGGCGTTATTTTTCGCAGTCGAGGACATCGAGCACAAAAAAGATTCTGTAATTTGGTGCCTCAATGAAATGGTGATACGCGATCACGCAATAAATAGAGATGCGGTTTCAGCTACCGACGGAAATGAAGCACAACAACAGCATGAAAAAATGCGTTCTCTCGCCAATGGCGTCTTACTGTCGAGGACTGCCGGCGACTGCAGCAGCCTGCTCGTCGTCCATCCGATGATGAAAAATGAACGGCTTTCACGACAACAAGGTCTTTTCATTTTCCCTCGGGACATCGACAAATCTGTGAATGACATTTTGGCTTCGGATTTCTCCTGCCCCATAGATGAGGTGGCTTGTAATGTAAGTGCTTTTGATAAAGTAAACGCCGAAGAGTTCGCCTTAAAAATTATTATTCCAAAGGAACTGCGCCGGGAATTATTGCTGGGGCTGCTGCACAAAATGAACCTCATTCATGAGGTTCTGTTTCCCGGCATAGATGGTTTCTGTAAATCTATGTTCTATCATTGCAGCGTATACTCATAGATGCACTGAAATGTTTTCCTCATGAAAGGCCGTTCGATCCTCGCCGCGATATTTCTGCTCATCGGCCTGGCGGCCGGATGGATGACGTGGCTGATGGCGCGGGCCGACGAGGACAGCAAATGGCTCTTCGGCGTGTTCGCCGCGTTTTTCCTTCTGCTCGCTGCCGCGCCGTTCCTGCCTCGGCCGAAAAAGAAAAAAGCCGAGTCCCTGAACACGCGCTTCGTTCCCGCGTGGCAGATGGAAGGCATGATCTTCCTCGCCGTCCTCTTCCTCGCTCTCGCCCTGATCGTCCCGCATTGCATCCACCCGGCGAAATGAAGGCAGGAAGGAAGCTACGGCCGGCCGCCGACCGGGCGATCCGGCCTTTTACGCGCGGCACTATTCCACCCAAATCATATTTGTAACATAATACGTTACAATTTCGGCGCGCCTGACCCCGGATAATTTGTAATATAATACGTTACAAAGCGCTAACCGGCCGTCTGAGGCGAACGCCGGCCTGGTGCGAAAGAGGGAAGAGGATGCCCTGCAAACCCGCTTGCAACCCCGATTGGTTAATAGCGGCCGTTACGGCAGGCTGTAGATCCGCTTCAGCGCGGCGATGGCTTCATTATAGAAACCGGAGGCCTTGCTCGCGCCGTCGTCGAGGTTGACCAGAATGGCGAAACCGGCGCCGAGGTTCGGATAGCCCTGCATGAAGGAGCTGAAGCCGTAGTTCGCTCCGCTGTGATTGAACAGGTAGTCCGGCTGCGTGGAGGAGTTTCCGGTGAAGATGCCGAGCTGCTGGGCCAGCATGTTCTTGGCCGTGCCGGAGGCGAGCACCTGCGTGCCGTTGGGCGCCTTGCCGGCGTTGTTGAGCATGGCCACGAAGCGGCAGAGGTCGCCGGCGTTGGTGTAGAGGCCGGCGGCGGAGAGCTCGGGATAGCGGTTGCGCAGCCCGGGAATCGGATGGCTGTTCGTGTCGTGGCCCACGGCGCCTCGCGAGAGGCTGGCCGGAAGCGTGATCGCATAGGCCGACTGGCTCATGCCGCAGGGGCCGAGGATATGCTGGCCCATCCACGTGGCGAAATCGGCGCCGGTGACGTCCTGGAGCATGCGCATGAGGACGACGAAGCCCATGCCGGAGTAATAAAACGTGCCGGGCTTGGTGGTGATCTCGATTTTCGGGGAATTCGCGGGGCTGCTGCCGGCGAGGATCTGGTTGAGCGTGGGCAGCTGGACGCCGGGCGTGTCCGGATAGCCGCCGAATCCCCCACCCTGCCCGGCGGTGAAATTCGAACACTGGCTGAGCGGGTAGGTGTTGCCGCGGCCGATGAATCCGCCGGAGTGCTGGAGCACGAGCTGGATGGTGGCGAGGCCCGGCCAGGTGGTCTGATTCTGGACGCAGGAGCGCAGCGGCACCGTCCAGGTCGTGCGGTTGCCGATGGGATCGCCGAGGTTGATGCTGCCCTTCTCGGCGAGCAGCGCGATGCCGGCCGCACAGTGCGGCTTGCTGATCGAGGCGGCCTGAAACGCGGTGTCGGGATAAACGTACTGGCTGCCGCCGGCCTGAAGCCGGCCGTAGGCGGTGGTCCAGGCGACGGCGTTGCCCTGGACCAGGCCGACGCTCGCGCCGGGAACGCCATAGCTGGCCATGCGGTCCCAAACCGTGTGCCAGTGGCCGGCGCTGTCCTGATAGAAATCGGTTTCGAAGACGCGGATCGGGTCGGAGTTGCCGTAGGGATTCTGCTGATTGCAGACGATAGAGTAGCCGCCGCCCGGCGTGAAGGCGATGTGGCCGAGCAGCCAGTGCTGCTGGTTGGAATAGGTCACGAGCTGGTTGTAGCAGCCGTTGTCGATGTTGCGGGCGTAGAAGGTGTCGCCGCCATAAACGATCCAGCCGCCGCCCGGCGTGAAGGTGACCTGCAGCGCGCGGCGCGGTCCCTGCGTGTAGTTGCACAGAAATTGGAAGCACTCGTCGTCGATGTTGTGCGTGTTGAAGGCGCCGGTCCCGATCACCGCCCAGGCGTCGCTGCCCGAGGGTGGAAAGGCCACGCAGGTGACCGGCCAGTGGTTGTTATAATACTGCCCGATCATCGCGTAGCAGTCGTTGGGGATGTTGTGGGCGCAATAACTGACGTCGCCGATGATGACCCAGGCCCCGGCCGGCTGCGGCGGAAACGCGATGCATTTTATCTTCCAGCCCTGTCCGATGCACTGGCCCAGCGTGGTATAGCAGTCCTGGGGAATGCCCTGGGCTTCGTAAATTCCGCTGGCTGTCACCCCGACCCAGCCGCCGGTTGGCGTGAAGGCGATGACGGAAATGCCGGCGCCGAGATTATTGACGATGAACTGGTGCGCGGCGTCGGGGATGTTGTGATTGGCGTAGACGGGCATGGGGCAGTTGGGTTGAAGGTTTCGGCGGGGCGCGAAAGCACCAGACCCGGCCGAAGAGTCAACACTTTGCATCTAGCCGGATCGCCGCATCCCCCAGCCGCGAAACGGCCGGTTTGCACGCCCCACCAATCCGAATAACCGGCGCCCGGATTCCCCAACACAATCCGAAGCTCGTTTTTTCCGCCGGCGGAAGATTGCGGTCGTCCGCGCGGCGCACTTGTTCGCCCGTCGGATTGGCCGCGAAAATTTATCGCTTGCGCATTGCCCGGAAAAGCCGGGCATGATTCTTTTTTTGACCATGTTCCGTCTGCAGCGTCTGTTTCCACCCCTCGCCTTCGTCATCCTTGGGCTGATTGCCCGCCCTGCCCTCGCCGGCGAACGCCTCGCGCTCAATTTCAATCCCGACTGGAAATTCGTCCGTGCTGATCCGCCCGGCGGCGCTGCGGCTCCGGACTTCGACGATCACGACTGGACGGTCGTGTCCACGCCGCACACCTACAACGACACCGACACCTTCGATGACTGGTCGCTGCCCGGCCTGCGCGGCGAACAAAACCAATGGAGCGGCCGCACCTGGTACCGCAAGACCTTCGCGCTGCCCGATTCATTCAAAGGCAAGAAGATCTTCATCGAATTCGAGGCCGTGCGTCAGGTTGCGGAGGTTTATCTCAACGGCCACCTGCTCGGCGTGAGCAAAAACGGCTTCATCCCGTTCGGCTTCGATCTCACGCCCTACCTGAATTTCGGCGGCTCTAAAAACATCCTCGCCGTGATGTGCGACAACCGCTTCATGAAAGATCCGTTGCACGGGCCGGACGCCGACAATCTCGGCAAGATTTCGGCCAAGGTGAACCAGACCATTCCGGACGACGTCGACCAGATCCAGGCCGATCAGATTCCATGGAACAATCCGCGCTGGCATCCGCCGCTCGGCGGCATTTACCGCAACGTCCGCCTCTACGTCACCGACCCGCTGCATATTTCGCTTCCGCTCTACAGCTTTTTGCAGACCGCCGGGCCCTACGTTTACGCCACCGATATTTCCGCCGCGTCGGCCAGCCTGCACGTGGAGGTGCCGATCCAGAACGAGCGCACCACCGCCGCCGACGTCGCCCTCCACATCGAGGTCCTCGACGCCGACGGAAAGACGGTTCTCGGCCTCGATCGCGGCGGGCATCTTGCGGCCGGTGCGCATGACGAATTCGATGTCGCCGGCGACATCCCCCACCCGCGCCTCTGGGAGCCGGCCTATCCTTATCTCTATCGCGTGGTATGCACGCTGCGCTCCGGCGGCGAAACCGTGGACACCTGCGAAATTCCCTGCGGCATCCGCACCGTGCGCTGGGATGCGCAGACCGGTTTCTACATCAACGGCCATCACCTGAAACTGCACGGCTGGGGCCAGCGCCCGACCGACGAATGGCCCGGTCTCGGCACCGCGCAGCCGGACTGGATGCACTTCTATACGCTGCAACTCATGAAGGAAGCGGGCGCGAACTGGGTCCGCTGGGGCCACTCCGCGGGCGGGCCGATCATGATCAACGCCGGCGATGACCTCGGCCTCATGACCGAACAGCCGGGCCTCGACGGCGAGTCCGACACCGTCGGCGCCGCCTGGAAAATCCGCGCCGCCGGGTTCCGCGACCTGATCATTTATTACCGCAACCATCCCTCGATCCTCATCTGGGAAGGCGGCAACCAGAAAGTCACGCGCGCGCACGCCGAGGAGCTGCGCGGCATCATGGACAAATACGATCCGCACGGCGGCCGCGCCTACGCCCACCGGCGCGCCGACGAAGCCACCGCCGAGTCCATGGACGTCGGCATCGGCACCGAGGGCGGCCGCGAAATTGCCAGCCTGCCCGTGGTCGAGGGCGAATATGACCGCGAGGAATCTCCACGCCGTGTCTGGGACGATTACTCACCGCCGGGCTTCGGCTACCCTGCGGCCAAGGGCCAGACTTATGACCTCACCTCAGAGCAGTTCGCCGTCAACGAGGTCGCCCAATATGTCCGCAAGGTCGGCGCGCCCAACCATTGCGGCGGCGCCAACTGGATTTTCTCCGACTCGACCAGCGGCGGACGCAACACCTGCGAAGTCGATCGCGCCAGCGGCGAGGTCGACGGCGTCCGCCTGCCCAAGGAAGCGTATTACGTCTGCGAGACGATGTTCCGCGACGATCCGCAGGTGCACATCATCGGCCATTGGAATTATCCGCCCGGCACGAAGAAAACCGTCTACGTCGCCTCGAACGGCGATGACGTCGAGTTGTTCCTGAACGGCAAGTCGCTCGGCCACGGCAAGGTCTCCGATCGCTATCTGTTCACCTTCCCCGATGTCGCGTGGGAGCCCGGCGAAATCAAGGCCGTGGCCTACGCCGGCGGCAAAGTCATCGCCACCGATGCCAAGCACACCGTCGGCCCGCCGGTCGCGCTCCGCCTCACCAGCATCACCGGCCCGGGCGGGCTGCAGGCCGACGGCTCGGACGTCGCCCTCATCGACGTCGAGGCGGTGGACGCGAACGGCGACCGCTGCCCGACCTTCCAGCAACGCGTCGATTTTGAGACGGAAGGACCTTGCATCTGGCGCGGCGGTTACAACAGCGGAAAAATCCATTCGACCAACAACCTCTACCTCGACCTCGAGTGCGGTATCAACCGCGTCGCCGTCCGCTCCACCCTCACGCTCGGCGCCATCACCGTCCGCGCGCGCGGCGGCGATCTCAAGCCCGCCAGCATCACCTTCGATTCCGCGCCCGTCGCAGTGTCGGACGGCTCCACCGCCGAAATGCCACGGGTGCCGGCCGTGCCGCTGCCGGAACTCTCAGAATCGCTGACGTCCGCCTGGACGCACATTGCGCCGGCCGACGCCGCACAAAAACCGCGCGCCACGATTATGATCGGCCGCTTCACCAAATCATTCTCCTACTCCGGCCCGACCGGCATCGTCCACCTCGAGCAAAACGCCCAGAACGGAAAAAACATTTATGTCGACCGCGATTATTCGTTCGCCGGCCTGCCGCCCGGGCTTGCCGGCGCCGACTGGATCCAGGCGGCGGACGCTGATGCGTTTTACAGCGCCATCGATTTTATTCAGATTGCCGTCAACGCCGGCACGGTCGTGTTCGTCGCGCACGACGACCGCCTGCCTCCGCCGGTCTGGCTCGTCAGCCAGTTCCAGCCGACCGATCTTTCGCTCACGGTCAACGGCCATCCGCTGAAAATCTACCGGCACGCCGCCGCACACGACGAAAGCCTCACCCTCGGTTCCAACACCGACGACCCCAGCGTGAAAACCGGCGGCGAGATGTACGTCGTGTTCATAAACGCCGCCCTCCCTTAATCCGACAGTCGATGCATTTAAGTCAAGATTACTGCTGCCAGGCTCATCACCGCCATTCGTGACGCGGATAGCGGCGGGAGAGTTCGGCCTTCACCTTCGGATACATTTCGCGCCAGAAACGGGTGAGGTCGTCGGTCACCTGGATCGGGCGTTGATTGGGCGCAAGCACTTCGATCTTCACCGGCACACGGCCGTGACCGAGGGTGAATTTTCCCTCCACGCCGTAAAGCTCCTGGATGCGCGCGCTCAGCACCGGCACCCCTTCCTTGTGGTAGGTAATGCGTGAGCGCCGGCCGTTGGCCATGGTCAGCCGCTCCGGCAGATAATCGTCGATCACCGCAAGCTGCTCGGCCGTCAGCCAGTCGCGCAGAACCGGCATCACTTCCTTTTTCATCACGCCGCGAGCGCCGGTCTCGCCGTAGCAAATCTGTTCGATCAGCGTGGCGCGGTCCGCCTCGGTGATCGGATTCACTTCCAGTTCGGGAAACCATTCCGCCAGACGGTTCACGCGGATGATCCATTGCTCGACGCTCTCATCCCACGCCTCGATCTTGATCCGCCCGGCCAGAACCTCGCGCGTGAGCAGCGCCGCGGCCTCGTCGGAAGAAACATCTTCGCTGCCCGCCCGGGCCTCCAGCACCAGGTCGCGGAAGCGACGCTCGCGCCGTGCGACCACGCGCTTGGCCTGCTCGTCGTAAACCACGCCCTGCGCCATCCGGTAGTCGTCCGGGAAAAGTTCTTTCAGCCATTCCTCCTCTACCGCCGTGGCCAGGCTGAGGAGGACATTGACCTCGCCGCCGCGGCCTTCGACCTCGCTCACCTCCGCGGCGACCAGCAACGGCGCCTTTTGAATCGCGCTCTCGCGGGCGAGCACGCCGCGCCGGTTGTGCACGAGCTCGCAGCGCAGCGTGCCGGCGTCGAGGCGGCGCGCAACATGGTCGGAAAATCCGGCGAGCACGCACTTGCGCACGGCCGCGCCATCCACCCGTTTCTCGGCGATGTCGAGGCCTTCCTTGCCGGCGATTTCCAAAAACTGCTCGAAGAGCGGTCCGACCTGCCGCGCCGCCTGGGCATGAATACCGAGCCGCCGGCAGGCGTCGACGCTGTAGTTGTTTTTATCGGCATAGCGCCAGGCGCGCATGAGCAGGAAAAAATCGCTCTCATGCTCCTCGCCGAGCAACTCCTCGCGCGTCTCGACCACCTCCTTCGGTCCGCCGCGGAGCAAAAAATTCCGCCCCTGCGTGAGCGCGGCCATGAGCGCAACCGGCCTCACGCAGCCGCGCGCGTCGGCCTCGAGCAGCATGCGCGCATAGCGCGGATGCACCGGGAAACGCAGCATCTTCCGGCCGGTGGCGGTGATGGATTTTTTTTCGCCGCCAACGGCGCCGAGGTCCGCCAGCAGCATCCCGGCCCGCTCCAGCGCGCGCGGGTCCGGTTTTTCCAGCCAGGGAAATCCGGCCACGTCGTCGATGCCGCTGGCCTTGAGCGTGAGCACGACCTCGGCGAGGTCGAGACGTTTGACCTCGGGCAGTTCCTGCGCCGGCCGTTGTCCATGTTCGCGCTCCGTCCAGAGGCGCACGCACACACCGGGCGCAGTCCGGCCGGCGCGGCCGGCGCGCTGGTCGGCGCTGGCGGCGGAAATTTTTTCGATCAGCAGCGTATTGATGCCGCGGTGCGGATCGTAGCGCGCCATGCGCGCGAGCCCGCTGTCGATCACGGCGGTCACACCGTCGATGGTGAGCGAGGTCTCGGCGACATTGGTCGAGACAATGATCTTGCGCGCGTCGTAGCGCGCGACGGCGCGGTCCTGGGCCTCGGGCGGCAGTTCGCCGTGGAGCGGAAAGGAGATGAATTCCCGCAGCGCGCGCTCGCCCTGCACGGCCTGCACCGTGCGGCTGATTTCGTAGGCGCCGGGCATGAAGACCAGCAGGT
>Ga0335083_10011669_pt1 | contig 10552 bp, 8 predicted proteins | sample Lox_Sample_42_FD_206716 | JGI IMG/M metagenome (GOLD analysis project Ga0335083, IMG submission 206716) | Soil microbial communities from Loxahatchee National Wildlife Refuge, Florida, United States - Lox_Sample_4.2 | ecosystem: Environmental > Terrestrial > Soil > Wetlands | place: USA: Florida... | reverse complement strand
CTGGCGCTGTGCCAGGGTGGTGAGCCGCCGGGCCTCCGCTGTGGTCAGGGCGACCGGCTTTTCGCAGAGCACGTGATACCCCTGCTCCAGGCCCCACGCCGCGAGCTCGACGTGGGTACCCGTCGGGGTGCAGATGTCGATGAAGTCGATCGGGCCGAAGTCGGCCAGCTGCTCGACTTTGGTGATCAGGGGAAGACCATCCAGCGGCTTCACGTCGGGTCCCACATCCATACAGGCGGCGAGCTCCACCCGGTCCCGTAACCCGGGCGTGTCCCGGAAGGCGGGGAAGTGAGACGTCCGGGCGATGTTCCCGGACCCGATGATCACCCCGCGATACCGGCGGGCGGCCGGCTCAGGCATAGGCGTTGGCGCCGCCGCGAAGCGATTCACCGAGCGCCGTGGCGTTCCACTCGTGGATCAACACGAGGATCAGCCAGACGGCGTTCATGACGGAGACTTCCGTCCACAGGTAGATCGACGGGTGGCCGGCCATCGCCGCCACGCCGACCAGGCCGAACCGGATGTTCTGCCCCAGCCAGGTGCAGACCGGCAGGAGCCGTCCCTGGCGATCCTGGTACTCGGCGCGGAACGCGTCGCCCACGCGCACACGGCGCATCAGACGCACCAGTCGCGTGGACCGGGGGAACACCCGCACCTGGCGCGAGACGTAGTCGTGGTAGATGTACGTGGCGAACCGGGAGAACCATCCCGTAGGCGGCGCCTCGGTCAGGTCTTCCGGGAGGTCGAGCTCACCGGTGCGGAGGCCGGCGTAGAGGTAGGCGTTGCGAATGAAGTCCACCGCCGAGCTTTGGAGCGAGTGGCTGAACCCGGCGAACACGCCGAGTAGAATCCCCTCCCACCCATGTCCGGCCAGGAACAGCCGCAGGCTCAGGTGGATATAGAGATTGGCGAAGCGGAGGGCATCACTCACCCCATCGAGGCTGCGGCCCAGTCGCGTCGACGTTCCGCGCAGGCGGGCGAGTTGGCCATCCGCGCTGTCCAGGATGTCGGACACGATCAGTAGGCCGAACCCCAGCGCGTTGACCCGCCAGTCCACATAGAGGAACATGTGGCCGGCCAGGAGTCCGACCATCAACGCCCAGATCGTCACCTCATCGGCGGAGACGCCGGTCGGGAGGAGCGCGCGGGCCAGGCGGAGACCGAGCGGCCGGTAGAACCGCAGGTCCACCCACTCCTCGACGGCGGCGCCCTTAACGGCCAGCGCGCTCGGCGGCTTCACGCAGCACATCCTTCATGATGGCGAGGGCGGAGAGGGCCTGCTCCTCTCGAATCACGAGCGGCGGATTGATCCGCACCTCGGGGTTGTAGATCATGGCGAGCACGCCGCGGGACAGCAGGGTGTCGAACACCCACCGCGTGTGCTTCTTGTCGAGCAGGGTCCGGGTTCCCGGCACCACCAGGTCCATCCCCAGCATGAGACCGCGGCCACGCACGTCGCTCACAATGGGGATCTCCTGCTCCCACTGCTGCATCTCGGCGAGCATCGCGTCACCCACCCGGCGGGCGTTCTCCACGAGGTGCTCCTCGAGGATCGTCTCGACCGCCACCCGCGCCGCGGCCGCGGCGAGGGGATTCCCGCCGTAGCTCGAAGAGCTCCCGCTCGGGTTGGCGAACGGCTTGGCGAAGGCTACGTCTTCCCGGGCGATGATCCCGCTCATCGGGAATCCGCCGCCGAATCCCTTCCCCACCGTGAGGACGTCGGGCAGGACGGCCTCGTGCTCGATCGCGAACATCTTCCCGGTGCGGCCGAACCCGGTCAGCATCTCATCGCAGATCAGGAGGGCGCCGATCTCATCGGCCAGGCGCCGCAGCATCCCGATGTAGCCGGGGGGGGGGATGATGTTCCCCGCCGTCCCCTGAATCGGCTCGACCAGGATCGCGGCCACGTTGTTCGTGGTCTCGACCTCGATCTTCTTGCGCAGGAACGAAACGCAGTGCCACTCGCAGGAGGGGAACGTCTTGTCGAACACGCAGCGGGCGCAGGACGCATAGGGCGCCGAGTAGCTGCCCGGCATCAAAGGTCCGAGCTGGTGCTTGAAGTTGCTTCCCAGGAGCGGCAGCACGCCGCCGGTCTTGCCGTGGAACCCGCCCCAGAAGCCGATGATCTCGGTCTTTCGGGTGCGGGACTTGGCGAGCCGCAGCGCCGCTTCCACCGCTTCGGCCCCGCTCGAGTAGAGCTGGGTGCGATTCAGGTCACCCGGGGTGATATCGGCGAGCAGTTTGACCAGGGCGGCGCGATGCTCGGTGGTGAAGCTCCCGATGTGGATGCGGGACACCTGCTTCTGCATCGCGGCCACGTACTTGGGATGGGCGTAGCCGAGGCTCGCCACGCCGACACCGGCCATGAGATCGGTGTAGGCATTGCCGTCGATGTCGTAGAGCACGGCCCCCTCGCCCCGGTCGATACAGAGCTGGCTGAACAGGGCCACGCTCTGCGTCCCCGGCGCCAGGAATTTGGCTTCGGCTTCGAACATCGCCCGGGACTTCGGTCCCGGGACGGTGATGATTCGCTGTTGAGTCGTCACTTCGGTTTCCCCTCCTCCAACCGCTCGAAAATGTAGTCGGCGATCGCCTGCGCCGCCTGCTCACGGAACGGCGCGAAGCTGGGCCAATCGTTGATGTCGATCAATACGGGACGGTCGGGACGCGGAAACGCCACATCCCCACCGAATACTTCGAGATTCAAGTGTGACGCGGCGTCGAAGGCGAGGGCCTTGAGTCGGTCCTCGACGATCGGCGGCACCGACCCGTTGCTTGCCGGATACCAGCGGAAGAACCGCCCATCCGCCACGGCGTAGAACTTCACCACGGGGCCGGGGACGTGCTGCTGCAGCGCCACCCAGGCGATCCCCCGCTCGGCGAACGCGGCCATCGCCGCCGCCACGCCGGTCGCTGGGACGGCTAGCACATCCTCCGGCCGCTCGGCGTGCACATCGCCGCGTTTGATCCAGATCTTGTCTTCCTCGCCGGCGAGCTCGCGCAGCTGATCGAGCGACAGCACCGCGGTACTCGGCAGGACGAGGGTCTTGGGAAACGACAGCGTGCTGTCGACGAGGTGCTTCACCAAGCGATGCCGGTGACAGTTGAGCACAGAGGATGGGCGATTGATGACGATCACCCCATCCTCTTCCAGCGGCATCAGCTGCTCGGACGCCAGCGGGCCCTGACACATGTTGAGATACACCGCCGCGGCGGGGAGATGGCCGTTCGCCACCTCCACCTCATTGGTCCGCACGATCTTCCAGCCTCGGTCCGCCAGACGATCGACGGTGGCATCGAGGATCGCGGTGTCGTTGTTCCGATGCTGCAACGGCGAGTAGGCAGGATTGCGATAAATGGCTACGACGTCCGGCACTCTCCCCCCGAGGTTGTGCGCTAGCTCCAGTCAGTCGTCTGCTCGAGCCACTGGTTCACGAGCGTCAGGTCCGCGATGCGGTCGAGATCGACGATCTTCTCGATCTCCACCGCGGTCACTCTTGCCCCACCGGCGATCAGGCGCTGCAGGAATCCCCGCATCCGCCGGACCCCGTCGTCCACGGCCACCGCGGCCAGTTTCCGCGCCGCGACGCTGAAGCCGTACACGCCGCCGGTCACGACCCGATCCGCCCCTGGACTCGAATCCAGAGCGCACACCAACCCCTGACGGTCCCGAACTGCGTAGAGCGGGGACTCATCATGAACGAACGGCGTCACGATCAGGACCGCGTCGGCGCCGTCCGCCAAATCGCGAACGGTCGCGCGATACGCCTCGGTCCAGCTCGCCTGGGGCATGACCGTATCCACCATGGTGCAGAACAGCGGACCCGGTGGAACCAGGGCCATTCCCGCGACAAGTGTATGAGCAGAGGTGGGCGTTTGGCAGGGGGTGACCGTAACCAACCGATTGGCTGGGGTTTCCGCGATGGCACGCCGCACCGCGTCATGAAATTCCTCCCGTACCATCACCGTCACCGTCGGACATCCGACCCGGATCAGGGTTTCTACCTGCGCCACGATCAACGGCCGGCCGGCGATCGGCACGAGCGGCTTGGGAGTCGCGTAGCCCTCGGCGGCCAACCGCGAACCTTCACCACCGGCGAGCACCAGGCCATGGACCGCGCTCATCGCCGGTCCCGGCGCTCCGCCAGCACCGATTCGAGCTGCTCGAGTCGGTCGATCCGCGCCGTCGGGAGAGCGCCCGCCCCGGCGGGCACCGCTCGCTCCGCCGGCGCGATCCAACAGGTCCGCATCCCGAGCGCCGCCGCGGGGATGACGTCGGCCGCGAAGTTGTCGCCGACCATCCACGACTGTTGCGCCGGGATCCCGAGTTGCGTGAGCGCGATGGTGAAGATTTTGGGGCTCGGTTTCGTGACGCCCACCACCGTGGAGTCGACCACTACGGAGAAGAGATCGAGGAGATTCAGCTCCGCCAGACAGCGGTCGAGGTTGCCGGTAAAATTCGAAACGACCGCGAGCCGATAGCGACCGGCCAGACGCTCGAGCACCGGACGATTCCGAGCCACCGCCGCCCGGGCCGCTTCATGAAAGTGGGCCGCTACCCGCGGTGCATCCACCCCCGTGATCTCGGCCGGCGGGAGCAGCTGCCGCAGGATCTCGACCTGGGCATCGATCGTGGCGCGGAATCCGAGCCGCGCGATCCCGGGGAGCCGTGCGAGACGCCGGTCGGACTCGGCAAACAGCGGCTCGAACTCGGGCCATTCCACGACGCCCCCGGCCGCGCGCCACGCCTGGAAAAACCGTGGGGCCCAATGCACGCCGTCGGCGTCCACGGTGCCACCGAAGTCGAGCAGCACCGCGTCCCTCTCCTTCCCCCGCCTCCCCTCGGACATCCGGCTTATGGCCTCGCCCCGCCCAGCGCCACCGTCCCTTTGCGTTGCTGTTTGCCCCAGCCGCGGGCCCGGCCCTCGAGGGCGGACACGACCGCCTGCACCACGACCCAGTAGATGACCTGGCGGTAGGCAAAGCGCTGCAGCAGCACGAGCCAGCCGAGGCTCCGGTCTTCGCCCGGCTCCATCCACAAAGCGATCATCGCAGCGAGCCAGTCGATGGCCAAGAACACCGTGTAGAACACGATCACCTGCTCCAGGGTCTGCATCGCGAACTCCGGCCCGTGCTGGATCTCATTCAGGTACACGGTGGCGATGGACCACAGGAACAAGAGGTCGGCGACCGGCGCGATCAGCGGGAACAGGATCTGAAAGATCCACACGTTCGGCAGGCCGAAGAGCCCGAGCTCCCCATACTTCGGCCGGAACATGGTGTGGCGGTGCTTCCAGGCGCACTGCAGCGTCCCATAACTCCACCGGAACCGCTGGCGCGCGAGCGTGCGGAGGGTATCGGGCGCCTCGGTGTAGGCGGCGGCGGTGTCGGCATAGGCGACGTGCGCCCCGCGCTCCAGCAGCGTGATGGTCAAGTCCTGATCTTCGGCCAGGGTCTCGTCCGAGAATCCCCCGGCCTCGATGACCCGCTCGCGCCGCCAGGCGCCGATGGCCCCGGGGACCACCATGATGGCATTGAGCAGCGCGAAGGCCCGGCGGTCCAGGTTCTGGCTCGTGATGTATTCGATCGCCTGCCAGCGCGTGACCAGGTTGATGCGATTCCCGACCTTGGCATTGCCGGCCACCGCGCCGACGCGCGGGTCGGCGAGGGGCTGGACCAGGGTCTCGATCGTCCCCGGCGGGAACAGCGTATCCGCATCCACCCCGACGATGATCTCTCCCGTCGCGTGGGTGACACCATGGTTCAACGCGCTCGCCTTGCCCCCATTGGGCTTGCGGTACAACCGGACGGCGGGATTGCCGCCGAACGCCTGCCGCACCAGCTCGGAGGTCCGGTCCGGCGAGCCGTCGTCGACGACGACGATCTCGAGTCCCGGGTAATGCTGATCGAGCAGCGATTGAACCGTGCGCACCACCACCTGCTCTTCATTGTAGGCCGGGACGACGACGCTCACGGTCGGCCGATAGGGCTCGCCCGGGGGGCGATGGCTGAAGCGATGGCGCAGCGCCAGGCCGATCACCACCACCAGCCGGAACGCGCCGAGCACCATCGCCACGATGAAAACGGCGTGCATCGCCAGCTCGATCCATCCGATGAGTGAGTAGGAGGTGAGCTCGAGGAAGCGTTGCAGCCGGCCCCCCGGCGGCAGGGGCGCCATGGCCGCGCTGGCGGGAATCCCGGCCAGGGCCGTCACCGTGGTCAGCTCGTAGCCGCGGGCCCGCAGCGAATCGATCAGCGGTCCCAGGGCGGCTACGGTCTGCGAGCGGTCGCCGCCGCCGTCGTGCAACAGCACGATGTTCCCCCGATCGAGCTGGGTGAGGGTCCGCGCGATGATCGAATCCACCCCCGGCGTTTCCCAGTCACCGGGATCGATGCGCAGTCCGACGGTGATGTAGCCGAGCCGCTGCGCGACGGCGATCGGGTCCAGCTCGTCCGCGGTGGTCGGCTCGGCGTCTCCGAAGTAGGGCGGCCGGAACAGCGCCGTCCGGCGGCCCGTGATCGCTTCGATCAGCCGCTCGGTGGCGTTGAGCTCGAACTCCGTCGCCCTCGCGCTCACCAGCGCCATGTTGGGGTGCGTGAAGGAGTGGTTGCCGATCTCGTCTCCCTCCCGCAGCTCGCGGCGCACCAGGTCCGGATGGACCTCGGCATTCTCTCCGATAATGAAGAACGTGCCTTTGACCCCGCGGGACTTGAGGGTGTCGAGAATCCTCGGCGTGTACTTGGCGTCCGGGCCGTCATCGAAGGTCAAGGCGACGGCGTGCTTGCGGCGCCCATAGCGCCGGATCACCCAGGTCGAGGGCAGCTGCAGCACGCGCTCGCCGATCACGAGCCCCGTGGTATCATCGACCGCAATCGATCGTTGGCCCAGGGTCGGCTCGGTCATCATCCGCAGGATTTCTCCCGACCCGACGAAGTCGACGTCGTAACTGATCCGCATCGAATCGAGTGGCGCCGGGCTTGGCGCCACGCCGTGGCGGCCGAGGACGGACCAGAGCGAGGGGTCTTCGGCACCGAGCCGCCACACCCCGATCCCCGCCACGCCCGTCGGGAGCGCGCGCCGCATTTCGTTGTACGCCGTGGGGGCGTCGAGATACCACACCGCGTACGCGGTCGAATCGGGGTCGAGCCATTCGGCGTGGGGATTCATGGAGCCGCGGTCCATTCGCAGCAACAGCGAATGATCGCGTGCCAGCTGCATGACGTCCTGGAAGGTGAGCTCGGTCGCGCTCTCGGCGGTATCGGACCACACGTACCCGTACTGGCCGATCCCGACCAGCACCTTGTACGCCGGGACCTGGCGCAGCACCCGGGCGAGGTTCCGCTCGAACCAGGGCTGGCTCGCGATCGGTCCTGGGTCGTCGGACGGGTCATGCTCGTCGTAGAGCATCAGGAAAATCCGATCGTTGACCTGCGCGTACGCCTCGATCGGCCAGGCGGGGTCGTCGCCGGGAATGGCCTCGGTGATAAGCCGTCCGGCGCCGAGCGACTTCCGCAATTGGCGCACGAACGAAAGCAGGAGCGGGTCGAGCGAGCGCGGGAGCTCTTCGAAATCGATCGTGACCCCCGCCAGGTCGTAGCGCGCGACCGTGTCCGCGATTTCGCGGATCGCGCGCCGCCGGGCGGCGGTGCCGCGCAGCAGGCGCGCCACCGGCGCCGCCTCGAATCCGTTGCTCGTCGCATTGGTCAGCATCAGCAGCACCGCGGGCGGCTCACGGGTCCTCGCGACCAGTGCCAAGACCCGACGGTCCACATTGAGGCGCAGCGGTACCGTGTCGTGCGGGGCGACGTTCGCCACGAACCCCCATTCGGCGACGACCCAATCGAGCTGGCCGATATGCTGCCGCAAGGAGGCGAGCGAGTTGTCGTCCCAGTTGACGTAGAACCCGGCGACGATCGGGTCCGCGGAGGGATGCGCCCCGCGCGGGCCGGACCGAATCGGCATTTCGCGATAGTGCTGCGACGGGGGCGCGGGGTGCTCGCGCAGAAACGCGAAGAGCCGCTGCCGCGCGGCCAGCCGCTCGCGCTCGGCGCGGACCGAGATAGGCCGTCGCGCCGCGGCGCGCGCGGCCCGGGGGACGTACCCCAGCGAATCACCCGCCGTCTGCCTCAGGGGCAGGCGCGGCAGGATGGGAGGGATAACCACGGCCACTACCAGGAAAAAAACCAGCAGCGCCGTCGTCACGACGCCGAGCACGACCGCGAAACGCCGCAGGACGCGCTGGCGCCGGCCGGTAGGATCGACGAACGTGCGGCGTGGCGCCGCGGGGGTGGTCATGCGTCCTTTCGATAGCGGTGGCTCACCGGAAAGCTAACAGCCGGCCAAAGCTACCGAGCCAACCGCCCGTACTGCTGCAGGACCTGCCGCAGCCGGTCGTGGGGGAGTGCCGTGACGCGCAGGTCGTTTACACCGGTCATCGTTTCGGCGGCGACCAGGGCATTCGTGATCGCCTCCTCTGTGGCCTGCGCGGTGGCCTCGAATACCGGATTGATTTCTTCATTGGGCACGTAGGTCATCGAGGGGTGCCCGTTCTTCACAGCGGCCCCGGGATTTGCCGTCGAGAAGGCGACGAAGATGTCACCGGAGCTGTCGCCGCCGATGCCTCCCATACGGGCAATGCCCAGGATGACTCGTTTGGCGACGCGCTTCAACTGACTCGGCAGGAGCGGGGCATCCGTCGCGACGACCACGATGATCGATCCCAGCTCCTCGGGCTCCATCCCAGGAGGAGAGCCCGCCGCTCCGCACCGCGGATAGCGTTCAGCCCCGGGCAGCGGATTGGTCGTGTTGTAGCACGGCATCTGGTCCGCGATTGCGGTCCCGACGGGCACACCCGCAATTCGCAGCTGCCGCCGCAGCCCGTAGTTGCACTGAACGAGGACGCCGAGAGTGTAGCCCTTGTCTTCGATGGTGAACTGGCGAGAGGCGGTGCCGATTCCCCCTTTGAACTGGTGGCAGATCATTCCGGTCCCGCCGCCAACGTTCCCCTCGGCCACCGGGCCGCCGCGCGCGCTGTCGAGCGCGGTGTACACATGCTCGGGACGGACGTGGAATCCGTTGATGTCGTTGAGACTCGCGTCCCACGTTTCCGCGACAATCGGCAACGACCAGTCGAAGGTGTCGAAGTCGTAGCCCTTGCGCACGAGCCAGGAGATTACCGCATCACGGACCACGCCGACCGAGTGCGTGTTGGTAATCATCACCGGACCGCGCAGGAACCCTGACTCCTCGATCCAGGTCGTGCCAGTCATCTCGCCGTTCCCGTTCAACGTGAACCAACCGGCGGATACGGGATCGCCGTTGGTGCGGCCGCGCGGCAGGATGGCGGTCACTCCCGTGCGCACCGGGCCCTGCCCGACCACGAGTTTCCCCGAGCCGGAGATCAAGGTGACCTGCCCTACCTCGATCCCGGGCACATCGGTAATGGCGTTCAAGGGGCCGGGCGTTCCATCAAAGGGAACGCCCAGATCGCGCGCGCGGGGCTTCGCGGCGGTGGACTGCTGCGATAGCAGCGGGACGGCGGCGGTGGCGACGAGTGAGACGGCGACGAGGATCCGAGTACCGACCATACGTGACCTCAGCTCTTCAGGAAGAGTTTCTGGGGATCGAGCACCTTGCGGAGCAGATCCAGCTCCCGCACGGTGGGCGGCGGTACCTGTGCCAGCTCGCGGCGCCCCTGCAGGTCCCAGCCGACCCCGGCCCGCAGGTCATCCAGGGTCATCCCGGGATAGACCGCCATCACCACCATCTCACCCGTCTGCGGGTCGGCCTCGAGCACGCCCTTGTCAGTGATGACCTTGACGGGCCCGCTCCCCGGGAGGCCGAGATCGCGGCGCGGCACTCCCCGGCAGCGCTGGCCCGGGCTGGTGATGAAATCCACCTGCTCCGGGAACGCCCGTGGCCCGAGCTTCGAGACGATGAGGGTGCGGCGGGCGTGGGTGGCGATCTCGGCCGCGCCGCCGGAGCCGGGAAGGCGCACCTTGGGATGCGCATAGGGACCGATGACGGTCGTGTTGATGTTGCCGTAGCGATCGACCTGCGCGCCGCCCAGGAACCCCACCTCGATGCGACCGTTCTGCAGGAAGAACTGGAACACGTCGGCCATGCCGCAGACCATGAGCGAGCCGGTGACGAGCGCCGGGTCGCCGATCGACACCGGGAGGCGCTCGGGTACGGCTCCCACCGCCCCCGATTCGTAGATCAGCACGAGGTTGGGGGCGTGGGTGGCGCGCGCGAGGTTACAGGCCAGGTTGGGGAGCCCGATCCCGACGAACACCACCTCGCCGTCGTGCAGCTCGCGCGCGGCCACGGCGGCCATCATTTCGTCCGGGGAGTACCGCGCCTCAGAACCCGTAGTTCACTCCCGCGGACACCTGGGCGCGCGCGCGCAACCGCTCGGTCAAGCCCGGGTATCCGGCCAGGTAGCCGGCGCGGTCCGCCACCCCGTACACGTGTTGGTCGAGATAGGCGCGCAACCGGCCTGCGTCGCGTGAGATCGCTTCCCACGCCACGTAGAACTCGTTGTCACGATCG
>Ga0335083_10011668_pt1 | contig 10553 bp, 8 predicted proteins | sample Lox_Sample_42_FD_206716 | JGI IMG/M metagenome (GOLD analysis project Ga0335083, IMG submission 206716) | Soil microbial communities from Loxahatchee National Wildlife Refuge, Florida, United States - Lox_Sample_4.2 | ecosystem: Environmental > Terrestrial > Soil > Wetlands | place: USA: Florida... | reverse complement strand
GCAATACCACTGACAAAGAGGTTAGATCCTTCATTTTCTGGATTTGGCTTGGGCTCAATGCGTTCATCCCTAGAAAGGAAAAACTGTTAGTTGCAAAATTCTGCAAAGCAAATTAAACGGAGGAAAATTACCGTCTCGGCGATCTATCGCGGAGAGTGTCGCGACGGGGAGGACTCCTTGAACGCGAGTTTTCCCGACGGGGCTCGCTTCGTTCCCAATCTCGTCCCCTGCTGTCGCCGTTTTCGTAACCTGGAAAGGTGTCAGCGTTGCCGTGGCGAGCTGCGGTCTGCGGTGAGGCTATACCGCCACCATCTCGTTCCCAATCTCCAGACATGGTTGCTGGGGCGATTGTAGCCGTTGTTTTCTGAGCGTGTGAAGTGTGATGTAGTTGTTGAGCCAGTAGCAGAAAGCGTGTCTAACTTGAAAGGTCGGTGTGGCGGCACCCTGTCTCTTAGATATGCTGTTGCTTCAGTCGCACGGCGGAATGAAGAACCAGCCCACCGAAACGCGGAAAAATTTTTCAGAGCGCAAATTTCAACCCCGACCACTTACATAAACCAACCGAGGGTGTTGACGATGGGCGGCTGAGCTGTGTTCATCTGTTGATCATCGCGGAGACTTAACCTAGTTAGGTGGTCCATGTCATGAGCCAAGACCTTGAGCCTTGAGGTGGTGGGCGTAAGCGAATGTCGTCATGGAGGCCCTACTTGGCGTGTTAGAGCTTATGAAACGCGGGGATCAGTGGTAAGTACTTATCTCGACCGAATGCGGGGTACGGAGAACCAATTCCCAATCAGGAACCAGTACAGCTTGGCGCAACCGGCATATTTGATCTAGTTGGTGTTGCAATATATCTCTCCAGGATCTTGGATTAGAAAATAGAGAAGCAATGATTCGCACGAGCAAAATCAGTTTGAGTTTTGTTGAATATACAAAACCGTTTCCTTGATGCTCTAATACCTTCCATTTCTCCAGCTTGCCAAGAATAAAAATAATAAGATTCAAACGCCAAGAACAATCTCAAACCTACCTAATTATTGCCAATGTCCAAACAATCCTGCTGCCGTTCCCTTTTCATCATCTCAATTTCATTCAGCACCCTCCGAATGCATTTCTCCGTCTCGGCAATAGCCATCGTCCGATCCCACTGATGGCGTTGTCGCCAGATAACATCCATACACGCAGCATAAACTTGTTCAAGCTGCTCCAGCGTAAATCCCTCGGTTAAGTGGGTGAGATCCTTCAATAACCGTTCCACTCGTGCTGGATCCCTTTTTAGAGTGGGAAGCGGAGTTACACTCGGTCGAGGCGGAGGATTTCGGATCGGGGATGGGTTGCGTTGGGGTGTCACAGGAGGTGGCTGCGTGTGATTTGAGATTGGGGGTCTTGCACCATAGGCCGGCTGTCCCGCTGCCTGTCCTGGTTGTGGTGGGAAAAATTGAACTGTCGGCTGATGGTGCAGAGGATTGGGAGGCGGGTTTTGCTGAGGAGTATCAGGGTAGTTGCCCATGTTGGTCGCCGCATTCGCACGGAATTGATGCGTTAACGGGGTCTCCGTGTACGTCGGTTGCGGGTACATCCCTGGATTCGGCTGGTACGTACCAGGGAACTGTTGAGGGTAATGTGGAGGTTGAGGATATTGAGGAGCCTGAGGCATTCGCGGGGGACCATGGCCATATTGGAATGTCTGAGGTGGCGGGGGAGAAATGGCATTATAAATTGGCGGGTTGACATCGGGTTGAGGGAGCAATTCATAAGGTTGCATTTTCGTTGGACTGACAGACCGAGGTTCCGGTCGAGCATTGACGTCAGGCGGAATTGACTGACTTCCAAAAGGCGAACTCTCAGGAACAAATTGATCGTCAATATCCCCACTGGTCATAGTCCCATCCGCACAATCCCCATTCACTTCCGTCAACTGAACATCAGGCGGCCCTTCGATCAATTTCGTTGGACCGCTACTCTCGACCAGTTCCTGTGCCGCAGCCGCGGCAGCAGCAGCCAACCTCGCCTTCTCCTCCGCCCGCTCAGCCCTCTTCTTCTTCTTCGCCTCCTTTTCCGCGTGTGAGATCTTTTGTCTCTCATATTCCCGCTCTGCCATCCTCTGGCACTCCAAAATCAACGTCTCGTCAAAGCCTTCAGACACATATGATTGCACATTGACAAGCATTTCTTCTGCCCGATTCGCTCGGTCCCTGTCTGGCCATGTTTTCGAGTCGTGAACAATGCATTGGATGTCATAGACAAATTGGTCGGGGGTGAGATAGTAGCCGTTCCAAAGACGGTCGTTGACGAGATCAAGGTCTACATTGTAAAATTTTTTGTTGCTTGTTACGTCGCGGATTGTGCCGTCTTCGTTGCGGCGGAAGCGGGTTAGGGCGAGGCAATCGGGGTCTTGCTCGCCACGGGCTAAGAGAGCGAGATCCTTGTCATCCTAAAAGTTAGGGACATCCTGTGCAAAGCGGTAAAATACGATGACGGGTTTACGGAATCGTTGGTAGCGTTTTTTGAGGAGGTCCATCAGAGCTGAGAGTTTTAGCTTGACGCCATTCTTCGTCTGGTTGTCTTTAAGCGCTTGTTCCTGAAGCTCTGTCTTTGTCCAGACTTTGGGAGGTGGTGGGGGAGCCTTCTCGAGTGTCTCAAGAACTCGCTTCCGTTTCTTGACTGCATCGGGGAAGTCAGAGGGTGCTTTATCGAGATTCTCAAGAGCGTTCTTAAAGAAGGCATGACGTGATTCCTTTCATTAGAAATGGAGACCATAGGATACTTACGGCAGATGGTGATGTAACTTCTACCCTATTTTGGAGGCTATAACCAAACAGAGCACGCAAGTCAGGATCAAGCTGTGACAACGGTGCCTCGACAAGCCCGAGAAGAAGAATTGGGTCGGATGGCGAGATGCCACGAATCAAAGTCATGAAGGTCTCCCGAGCAGCATCTGAGATCGTTCGGAACCATAGATCCATATTCGGGAGATATATCACACTAGGTTTATGTCGCTTTACCTCCACAAACAGTTGCACCAGGGCTGATTCAGGAGTCTAGACTTAGCGCATTGACGCGAGTTAATTTACCCTGGCCGAATCTCCCATCAGGGTCGCCAAGTCAAATGATTGAACATGCGTCTTCTCGAGGTGGTGAAGGATTGCGGCTCCCAAATACTGTTGGCCCATCCCGACATCTCCGACGATAAGGAGTCGCGGCCGGAATGTGCGGGCAGATTCGAATGCTACGAATGAGATTGAGCATTGTCAACAACAGTATACCTTGCATCATTGCCTCACTTTCGAATCCTCCGGGTCCATCATCTTCATACATCGCTTCTTCCAAGATATTCCGCTTCTTCTTTTCCGGAACAAGACTTGCAAGTACAGACTTGATTTCCTCCAACTTGGACTCGAGAAGAGGTTTGATAGATTTCGGGAGTGGAGCGGCGCCCGACGACGAAGATCTTTCCGAGGAAGGGACAATTTCTGTCATCAGCAAAAGACAAACAGATTCGTGTACTATCCATTGCGACCATAAAATCCCGTGCAATCACGTTGATAGTCTTGGGATCCACAAGCAATTTATCATTACTCGAATAAATCTGTGGATACCGCCGCTGTACGGCATTCAACGCTGCCTCCGTACACAAAGCCTAACCCCCGTCAGCACTCTCATCTCATGCAGGGCATTACCCTGATATCAGCCCCCGCATACCCCTTTGTCTGCACAGCAAGTTGCGCCTTGAACTCTTCGTCCAACGGTGGATCCCATTTCCCGGTATGAATATCAATAATCCCTTTCCGCGCCTTGACATCCGGCAACGGAAAATAGAATTCCCGATCAAATCGCCCCGGCCGCCGAAGAGCAGGATCAACAGCATCGGGTCGATTCGTCGCCCCAATGACAATGACTTGTCCACGTCCGTCCATGCCATCCATCAACGCTAGAAGCGTACTCACAATCGACGCGTGAATTTGTTCCTGTTTACTTGAACGTACGGGAGCGAGACCATCTATCTCATCGAAAAAGATGATGGACGGTTGAGAATTTTTGGCTTCTTCGAAGAGGAGGCGTAGTTGGCGTTCTGCTTCACCGACCCATTTAGAAAGACAATCGGCGCCTTTGCGCATGAAAAAGGCGATTTTGCGGCCTTCGGTGGAGCAGGATGCTGCGAGCGCGCGGGCCATGAGGGTTTTTCCTGTGCCGGGGGGCCCGTGGAAAAGGACTCCTCGGGGTGGGGTGACGTTGAAACGTTGGAAAATTTCGGGGTATAACAGGGGGAGGGTCACCATTTCTTTGAGTTGAGTGATATCTATGCAGTTAGACAGATGTGCTGGGGGTTAGAGGGGATACAATCGTCGAGACCGCCGACGACAGTGAAATCGATGTTTTGATCAACGCCAAGGGGATCCGCATCGGCCAGTTCTATCTGTAAGGAATTGGATGGAAGGGGGCGATGTACTGCTTTTGGGTGTGTATTTCCCGAGGTTTGCCGGTGTTCCTGAGAGGCCAGTTATACCACCTCCAGAAGGAATAAGACTTCCCAATGCTGCACTTGGGCGACGTTGTCTTGCATCGTCGTCCTTCAATGTCAGAGATAGTAACGAACCAAAGTCGATACCGAATCAGAAGAATCGTCCGCTCCTCCAGCGGTACCAAGTCCCGCGATGCCCCTGAACCGATCTGCCAATCCCATCCCGGAAAACTCCCCACCGAACCCACCGAAGCCGCCGAAGCCTCTTCCAGCGCTCGCTCTTTTCTTCGTCGGTGATGGAGCGGCCCCGAAGAATAGATCATCTTTATCGGGGGGTGGGGGGATAAAATAGTTCATGCGTTCCGTAGGCCGTAGCTGTCGTTGCCGTTGAGGAATCTCGGCGCCAATTTCTCGTAATTCAGCTTCGAGATCATCGATATTTTCCTCAAGAGATTCATCCTCATCCTCGCTTGAATTACGTCTAGAACGTTTCTTTGACTTGCTCGTTCGTGACTGAGAAGACCTTTTCTTGGATGATCGCGCCGGACGTGCTGGTGAGGAATACTCGCCCTCTTCACTTGCATCGCCGTCATCGTCCTTTGAGGCAGCAGCAGACAAATCGTCGTCAGGCTCTTCCTCGCCCTCATCTTCAAACTCTGATTCCGATACGTGAGGTTTCTTTTTCTTTTTCTTTTCCGCATCATAGGATTTTCGACTGAGGTCCTCGAGACGACGACGTCGAGCGGAGCTGGTCCCCTCACCATTGGTCTTGGTGGACGAACCATCTTGTCGAGCCACGCCCTTGCGACCGTGCGTAGGTCTATCTTTGACGGTTTCTTTTGACTTGGAGAAGGAGGATTGGCGGGTGCTTCGACGGGTGAGTCGGCGGGGTTGATAATCCTCGTCATCTTCTTCAACAACTTCAATGCTCATTTCTTCCTTCAGGTCAATGATCTCGATTTCGAGGTCTTTGTTTGCTTCCGAGACACCAGTGTCCACATCGCCATTCTCAGTAACGCGAGTTTCCTCCTCCGGAGGCAAGGATCCTTGACTAATCTCTTGCAAGACATCCGACTTGAGTCGAAGAATGATTTTCCGTGTCTTATGCACCGGCTCCACCTCGACTTCTTCAAATTCGCCCTCTGAGTGAGGAACTTCCTCGACCGGTTGGTCTTTCTGGTCTTCATCGTCACGGTCAAGAACCTCCTCAGAATCCTCGTCGGAGGTGCTTGATTCAGCGTACGTTTTCCGCTGCTTTCGATCCCTCAACTCCCGTCCCGCAATGAGTTTCTTTTTCTTTTTCGGCGCTGCCTTGGGCGGTTGGCGGGTCCATCCTGGTGCGGGGGAGGAATGGGAGGTCACGGAGCCCGTTCGTTTACGCTTTCGTCCGCTTCGGGAGCGGGGAGAGTCGTCTGAAAACTCATCTTCGGGGAGATCGTCTGTGCCCTTCAAGTCTTAGTTAGTCTTCTGCTGGCAAGGAAGCAAGTCAGAGCGGATGCATACAAAGACTATGTCATCGTGGTCCTTGGGGGATAAGAATTAGTTCTTTGTATTTGCGAATTAGGGAGAGAGAGTTTGCGGCCACGGGTCAGCGGCATGGCGCACAGGCCGGGCGTAGAAGGAGTGCGCTGGCAGCGGCCTTGTGTTGATTGCAGGTGCCGCTACCGCCCCAAGAACCAAGTTGGGAAAAGGCTGCGATGTTTTTGATCAGGAGGATTCGCGCGTCGACGTTCTTTCCACTCCCGCTGGAGGCCTCTCCAGCGCATTTTCGCGTAATATTCCTTTAATTTACAATATTTACATAGAGTCACCCCACGAGGAGACGATCGGTTCAGCAGCGTAACAGTGACAATTTGTCGTGAGAGGGAAGCCTCTGCAAGGAATAGCACAGGTTTCATGAGGTAACGTCGGTTGACCTGAGGGTATTCGATTGGTCTTCCTTGCGCCCTTAGACTCCCTCAAATTCTACCATTCCATCCTGTTCATGCGCAGCAAATACATGCGCTCACTGGTTCCGTATCTCAACCTCCGCACAAAACGGACGGTGATGAAGGAAAGAGAGATGGATGCTAACCGGACTTAAGGTGCTTCCGGGTAGATGCGGATAATATGTCTCCATTCCTTATCGGAATGGGACCAGAGATTCTATTGTAGAAGATGACACTCCCTTATAATATACATAGATTACGACCTATAGTCCTTCTTTTATCTAGGGAATATATCCAAGCAAACCTAAAAATGTCTCGATGGTGCTTCGTCTTCGTCGCCCGCACGGGGGCAAATTAGAATTTCGAAACTTGCGATCTAAGAAGCGCCTTGCAGAGGTGTTCCATCAAACCTTATATTTCACACGGAACGTTGCAGAAACTCACATAATAAACCCAACCCGGGAGATTTTCGGGGCAACTTCGCTTGCCGTCCACTTCAACCCCAGTTCGTCACCCTCCTCAGGTGATAAGCGATTCCAACTCGCCAAATCGCCCTTTTGTCGTGCCAACCCACACTCAATTGTTGTGGCTTGTCTACCCTTCCGACCACGCGTCCGGCGTCTTCCGAAAGCAACCCCATTCCGACTCACTGCCAATCCCTCTGCTTTTCCCCGCAACTTGTTACTTCGGCCAACCCCCCCTTTTATATCCCTCATCGGCCGTGGCAGCGGCCCCCCTTCGCCCGTGATCCCAAACCACCAATTTATTCCCATCAATACGATTCGATTGCCTATACTATCACACCCCATTTCTATACCTTCCCTTTCGTATCCACCCTGAATGGTCCGTCACTTCGACATCTTGATATAACCGAGCGGAGACAACCCCCTTTTTTATTACCCGTTTTTTCTTTTCATCGGACTAGCAATCATGACTTGGCGGCCCACGAAGGAATTGATGACGCAGATTCATTATTTTACGCAGTTCCCGCAGACTTCTGTCTCACTGCAGCAGATGGTTCAGTTCGGTGAGCTCCCCCTTGAGCAGGCGGAAGCTCGACCACGAGAATCACATGCTAACTGTTCTGTCTTAGGCTCAAATCCATCTCTAGGCACCATCCTCCGAGCAAGTCAGTTTCTTGCTGGTATCTAACCTACCATTGGTAGCTGGATGTTTGAGGCTAACCGACCTTGTAGATGAATTGCCTGTGAGACTGGCTCATCGGGTGAAGGATTTAGATCATTTGCCGGACAAGTTACATGAAATGCCCTCGATTCAGAAGGTCAAGAATTGGTATGCGCAGTCGTTCGAGGTGAGATTCTCTCCGATCTAGGGAACACAGTTGACAGCAGGAACTGACAACCTTTCCGAAACCGAATTTATCTAACGAAGTAAAAGATCTCCTTGCCAAAGCTGCAGGAAACGGCAATGGCAACGGAAACAGCAACATTTCCTCCAGCAAGGATCCTGCGTTCCCTGCGACGGCAAACCCATCGATGAGGATGGCGGTCAAGAAACCTACGCAGAATCTAAGAAGGTCACAAGTCATTGGAGCTAGGTATCCAATACTTCATGAAGATATTTGATGAAATAGGTATTACGGACGAGTGGATGATTTTGCATGGCCCCCAGAAGTTAGAGCATACAACAACAATTTTACAAAAGTCTTATCTGTCATCAAACGAAGGCACGACCCCGTCGTCACGACAATGGGTACCTCTGCACCTATACCCTGTCCTGCGGTCCGTTAACTTAATTTTTCTTTGTGCAGCCCAAGGAATTCTCGAATATAAAAAGCACCGACAGCGTTCACAGATCGATTCTCAAATCCAATCCTTCCTCGACCGATTCTACATGTCCCGTATCGGCATTCGAATGCTCATCGGCCAACACATTGCCCTTAACAATGAACCCTCACGACCTGATTACGTCGGCATCATTTGTACGCGGACCAATGTCCAATCTCTCGCTCAGGAAGCAATTGACAACGCACGATTCATCTGTGAGGATTATTACGGCCTTTTCGATGCTCCGAAGGTGCAATTGATTTGTCGACCTGATTTGGAGTTTATGTATGTGCCAGGGTACGACTTCCCTCCAAACACCCGCTCCCTTTACCCCCAGCTTTCCACTGTTTTGCTTTTATTTTGTGTCATGTGGTTTTATTCTGTATGTTTTACCAATTTTTTTTTTCCCTTTCGAAGGCGTGAATTTGACCAATGTGTTTTGTGGGAGCAGACATTTGAGTCATATCTGCTTCGAAGTGTTGAAGAATGCATTACGTGCGGTCGTAGAAAGATACGGACCAGGCGCCGACTCCTTCCCACCCATCCGAATGCTCGTGGCAGAAGGCGAGGAGGTAATACCCATGCCCGCTACTCTACCCTCAACAAATCCCTATATCTCCCTCTTTTCGAATACCCCCCAAAGAGCAGTTTGTTCTGACGACGGACAGGACATCACGATCAAGATTGCAGATGAAGGAGGAGGAATCGCACGGAGTATCATCCCCCGGATATGGACATATATGTATACTACCGCCGAATCCCAAGACCTCGACCCCGATTTCAATAAATCGGATTTCAAGGCCCCCATGGCAGGGTTCGGGTACGGGCTTCCGTTGTCGAGGTTGTATGCTCGATATTTTGGCGGGGATTTGCGTTTGGAGAGTGTAGATGGACATGGGACGGATGTGTATATGAATTTGAACAGGTTGAGCTCGAGTAAGGAGCCACTCATGTAAAACACTTACAACTTTCCCCTCATCATTTATGTAGAACCCCCTTCTCTTAGGCGGCGAACTATGGGGAGGACGAATTTCTTATATCTGGTTTACGTGATGATTTGTTGGTTTTGTTTGGGCATTTAATAACCGGGTCCGTCTTCTCTCTCATGTGTACGATATGGAGATCCCAACCTGGTTTTTCTTATTTAGAGGATGTGATGTTCAGGGGATGGAGAGGAGAAGTGGGATGATTTCGAAAGTAAGTAACTCCAAATCTCAATTATATTTTGCTACAATGTCCCTCCTTCCTGTCCCCCGCAGATAAATCGCTATGCCATTGTATCCCAATTCACTAATTATAATACACTTTCTATACCGGTAGCACGGTCCTCTCGATTCAAGTCGACGACGTGCTCGGTTTTCGATTTGATTCAATGGACATTTTGGAGACATTCTGAGAAGCCGTTTCAACCATCGCTTTCATCATCCTCAACTTGACTTGCGCAATACTCTTGAATCATCATAAGCTTGACATAACCCGAGGACGGAAATACTTCTCCAGAATTCAACGCATGCATAGCCTGTAAATCCCATGTCTCCAATACCGTGGCGGCCTTTTGTCTGCGCCGTCAGTTTACCCCCAACGTCGGTGATGGCACACCTCTTTTCTCGCCTTTCGGGGTCGAGGATGGCAATTCGAGGGACTGCGCGGATTGTAGGGCTCTTGTTCCCTTCGTCTAGAAGGGATGGTGGGGCTCTTGGGAAGGACATCGGCAAGGGCGGGAGGGCGGCAACGACCGTGCGGCACGGAAAGAAAATTGCTCCCGCCTGGAGTCCTGGACTGCTGACAGTCAAATTAAGTGTGAATTGTCCAACCTCCGACAATTATCGCACAACGCTCCACGAAGTGAAAATTGTGGGCAACAGCGACACATCACCCTCTCCAGTACCCACGACCGTCCTCACGTTTTAGGAATTTCAGTTCCCCTTCCTGTCGCCCGTTCAGGCGCTTCAAACAACTCTCGTCGCCTCTATGACGCTTCTAAGTTATCAAACATCCCGCTGCGATGGCCTCAGTCAATATTGAAATTTCATCGGGAATGCTGGGAAACTGTCCCGTCCGGCCGCTGGAGAACCCGTTAAATGTGACCATGGCGGTACGTGGCATTATCACTTTCAAGACCAAAACATGATTCAAGTCACAGTCTCGGATCTGGCTTCCCAAGTCTTGGGGTGGGGATACTTTCTCTGCTGGACTGTATCATTCTATCCACAGGTTAATCGCCTTTATTCCGGTAAAAGTTTAATGCATTTAGGTTATCCTGAACTATCAGCGGAAATCAGTTGAGGGCCTAAGTGTCGACTTTGTCATCCTCAACGTACGGGTACGGTCTGATCTGGGCTCATGAATAGATACTGGGATTTGTCTCTTATTCTA
>Ga0335083_10011666_pt1 | contig 10555 bp, 8 predicted proteins | sample Lox_Sample_42_FD_206716 | JGI IMG/M metagenome (GOLD analysis project Ga0335083, IMG submission 206716) | Soil microbial communities from Loxahatchee National Wildlife Refuge, Florida, United States - Lox_Sample_4.2 | ecosystem: Environmental > Terrestrial > Soil > Wetlands | place: USA: Florida... | reverse complement strand
CGGCTTGATGCCCTCGATCTTGGGCCCCGAGCTCAGCAGCGTCGGGCCGAGCAGCCGGCCGCTCGCGATCTCGCCGCGCCACGACAGCACTTCGTTGGGCAGGTCGCCGGAGCAATCGCGGACGGTGGTGATGCCGTGCGCGATGTAGAGCGGCAGCAGCGCCCGGTTCTCCTCGATCAGCGCCGGCCCTCCGCCAAAATGCACGTGCATGTCCCAGAGACCTGGGGCGAGGTAGCGCTGCGCCGCATCGAGGGTGCGCGCGCCCTGCCACTCGCGCGCGACGGCGCCGTCGCCACCGACGGCAACGATGGCCTCGCCCCGGATCACGACGGCCTGATCGGGAACCGTCCGCGCGTGCTCGACGTCGAGGATCGTCGCGTGACGGATCACGAGGTCGGCCGGAGCCCTGGGCGCAGCGATCGCCCCCGCCGCGCCGAGCACGGCGAAGAGCGCGACGGTGCCGAGGCCGCGCGCGACCGCTCTCCCGCGAAATGGGCCGCGGCGCCGACCCGTGCCCGGAATAGGGGCTGGATAAATGACGCTGGCGGCATTCACGGGCGGGCTCTCCGGGGGACCCGTCATCGCGACGAGTCCGCAGATCGTTGCAGTCGATTGGAATCGGTCAGTGGTCCGTATCCTACTCACCGCAGTGCGTTGAAGCGACCTCGCCACGCTTCCCATCGAGCCGGAACTCCGCTAGCCTGATTTTTCAGCGATCCGGCGTGTGTCGAGGTGGCGACGTGGCTCTGAAGCGACTGAACGGCCTCGGTGGCGTCTGCGCACTCGTACTCGGCACGCTCGCCGCGCTTCCTGCGCTCGGCGGCGCGGTGACGCCGATCGATCCGAACGCGCACTACCCCGAGGCGCCGCTCTGGCACGACGGCTCGCTCTACTACGTCGAATACTCCGAGAGCAACGTCCGGCGCTGGGACGGCGAGCAGAGCCGTGTCTTCTGGCACCAAGAGGGATGCGGCGCGAGCGGACTCATCGAGTGGCAGGGGCACCTGCTGGTCGCCTGCTACGACGGCAACTCGGTGGTCGAACTCGATGCGGCCGGCAAGCCGGTGCGCGTGATCGACAAGGACGACCGCGGGCGGCCGTTCGCGGGCCCCAACGATTTCTCGATCGATGGCCGGGGCGGGATCTATTTCTCGGCGTCGGGCGTCTACGACCTGAAGGCGCCGATTGCCGGCACCGTGCTGCACCTTTCGAGGGACGGCAAGACCGTCACGGAGGTGGCCGGCACCATCCACTACTCGAACGGCCTCACGCTCGCCCGCGACGGCCACCATCTTCTCGTGGCCGAGATGCTCGCGGGACGCATCCTCTCCTTCGCGATCGAGGCGGACGGCCGCCTGGGTCCGCGCACCGTGTGGGCGCGGCTCGCCGACCTCGCGCCGCCGACGCCGCACGAAGACGCCTACAACGGCCCGGACGGCCTGAAGCTCGGGCCGGACGGGAACTACTACATCGCGCAGAACGGTTCCGGCCGCGTGCTGGTCGTGGACGAAGAGCGCCACCTCGTCCGCTCGATCGACGTCCCGACGCCGTTCGTCACCAACATGGCCTTCGGCGCGCCCGGCAGCGGCGTCGTGTTCATCACGGGGGCGTTCGAGCAGTGGCAGGCGCCGTACGCGGGCGTCGTCTACCGCTACACACCCTAGCGGCGGGCCTGCCACCGGCCGGGCACATCGAGGGTTGTGCTACCGTTCGGCCGGCCGTGCGTAGATCACGCCGCCGCCATGACCGGTCGGGAACGAGGAGAATCCGGGTGAAAGCCATGTCGTGCGGCGAGGCTGTGATGGGGCTGCTCGCGGCCTATGACGTCGACACGGTGTTCGGCATGGCGGGCACCATGACGGTCGAGCTCTACCGGGGCACGGGCCGCGCCAGGATCCGCCACGTGCAGTGCCGGAACGAGCAGGGTGCGAGCCTGATGGCCGATGGCTACGCGCGCGCGACGGGGAAGCCGGGCGTCTGCACGATCATCGCCGGGCCCGGCGTCACCAACGCCGCGACCGGCATCGCCCAGGCCTACTCGGACTCGCAACCGATGCTCGTCCTCTCCGGGGCCACGCCGCTGCTCACGCACGGCAAGGCCTGGGGAGCGATCCACGACCTCAAGGACCAGGCCGCGGTGACGGCCGGCTTCACCGCATTCAGCGCGATGGTGCGGGACCCGGCGGAAGTGCCCGAACTGGTCGCGCGTGCCTACGGGGTATTCCGCAGCACGCGCCCGAGACCCGTGCATCTCTCCCTGCCGCGTGACCTTCTGCCGATGCCGGTCACGGAGACCTGGCAGCCGCGGCGTGCGCCGTCTCGACCGATGCCGGACCCGGCCGCGATCGAGGAGGCGGCAGACCTGCTCGCCAGGGCAACCTCGCCGCTGATTCTCGTCGGCGGGGGCGCGGTGGGGACCCGCGCCTCGCTCGCCGCGATCGCCGAGCGCATCGGCGCCCCGGTGCTCGCGACCAACGCCGGCAAGGGCATTCTTCCCGACTCGCATCCCCTGTCCCTCGGCGGCTCGATCCTGCAGAAGGCGAGCCAGCAGGCGCTCGCCGAGGCGGACGTCGTCCTTCTGGTCGGCTCCGAGGTCGCGGCGGGCGACCACTTCCTGCTGACCCGGCTCGAGATCTCGGGCGCGCTCATCCGGATCGACATCGATCCCGACAAGCTCACCTCGGTGTATCCGGCGGCCGTTCCGATCCAGGCCGACGCCCGGCCGACCCTCGAGGCCCTCGCCGCCGCACTCGCACGGCGGCCGCTCGCGCGCCAACCCGGGCAGGCGGAGGCACGGACGCGCGCCATCCTTGCCGCGAACGCCGCGGCCCGGACGGACCTCGAGAAGCTGCACGCACGCGTCTGGAAGATCGTGCGCGAGGCGATTCCGCCCGACACCATCATCATGGGCGACGCCACGCAGATCGTTTACTCCGGCTCCTTCGCGATGCCGATGGAGACGGAACGCTGCTGGTACTACTCCGGCAACTACTGCGCGCTCGGCGTCGCGCTGCCAATGGCCATTGGTGCCAAGATCGGCGCACCCAACCGTCCGGTCATCGCGGTCGCCGGTGATGGCGGCTTCATGTTCACCGTGAACGAGCTCGCGACGGCGGCCGAGGAGAAGCTGGCGCTGCCGATCATCGTCTGGAACAACGACGCACTGCAGGCGATCGTCGAGCAGATGGATTTGAAGCAGGTCCCACGCATCGGTGTCGAGCCCAAGAGCCCCGATTTCCTCAAACTCGCGGAGAGTCTCGGCTGCCACGCGATCCGTCCCGCGAGTGCGGCGGCGCTCGCACAGGCGCTGCGCGACGGACTGACCGCGGACCGGCCGACGCTGATCGAGGTGCGCGAGGACAGCGGCTGGCTGAAAGCCTAGCCGGAGTGCAGCGCGCGCGGTCGGCGCACGTCGTTCTGGTCGTTGATCTCGTCGCGCGGCCGGTACGGTGCCTCGAGGAAGGTCCGTTCCGCCGCGTCGAGTTCGATCGCCAGCGCCCTGACGGCGCCGTCGATGTGGCCCGTCTTCGACGCGCCGACGATCGGCACGTTCCGGTTGCGGTTGCCTGCGACCCACGCCGTCGCGACCTCGGCGGCGGTGACGCCCCGACGCGCCGCCACCTCGCGGACGCGCCGCACGATCTCGCGGTCGATCTCGTCGCCGTAGAAGCTCTGGTACACGTCCTGCGCGGCGCGCGTGGAGTCCGCATCGCGCGCGAGCGATCCGCGCGCCAGCGGACTGAAGGTCGTGAGCGCGACGCCGGCGTCGCGGCAGTACGGAAACATCTCGCGCTCCTCTTCGCGGTAGAGGAGGTTGTACTGGCACTGCATGTTGACGAACGGCGTCCAGCCGTTCCTGAGCGCCACGTGATTCATCTTGGCGAACTGCCACGTGTACATCGTCGATGCGCCGAGATACCGCACCTTTCCCGCGCGAACGGTCGCGTGCAGCGCTTCCATGGTCTCCTCGACGGGCGTGTGGGCGTCGAACGCGTGGATCACGTACAGGTCGACGTAGTCCGTCCCGATCCGTGCGAGCGACCGGTCGATCGAGACCTCGATGTGCCGGCGCGACAGGCCGCGGTCCGCCGGGTCGTCGCTCATGGGGTAGAAGACCTTGGTCGCGAGCACGAGCTGCTCGCGAGGAACCATCCCAAGGAGGTTCCGGCCGACGACCTCCTCGTTCCGGCCGAGCGAGTACCAGTCCGCCATGTCGAAGAAATTGATGCCGAGATCGAGCGCGCGCTTCAGGATCGGGACCGACGCGTCCTCATCGAGCACCCAGGCCTTCCAGGCCGAACTCCCGAGCGCCATCGTGCCGAGGCAGAGCGGCGAGACCTCGAGGTCGGTGCTGCCGAAGCGCTGGTAGTCCATGCGCGGCATCTTACGGCGTGCGGCCCGGCGGGTGGTTCTCGATCCAGTGGCGGGCGATCGCGGCGCGACTGCAGAGCCAGACACCGCCGTGCGCCTGCACGTGCTCGAGCAGCTGCTCGAGCGCTCCGAGGCGGCCGGGACGGCCGATGAGGCGGCCGTGCAGGCTGATCGTCATCATCCGTGGCGCGCCGTCGACGCCCCGGCGGTAGAGCCAGTCGAAGGCGTCGCGGCAGTACTCGTAGAACTCATCGCCGGTCGCGAAGTCCCCGCCGCGGGCGAGCCGGCTGTCGTTCGTGTCGAAGCTGTGCGGGATCACGAGATGGGGGCGGGCGGGTCCGCCCGTCCAGTAGGGCAGGTCGTCGTTGTAGGCATCGCTGTCGTACAGGAACCCGCCCATCTCGGTGACGAGCCTTCGCGTGTTGGGGCTCGGCCGGCCCGTGTACCAGCCGAGCGGCCGGCGGCCGATCAGGCGGCTGATGACGGCGACGTTCTCGAGCATGTGCGCGCGCTCGGTCGCCTCCGGGATGGACTGGTAGTCGATCCAGCGCTGGCCGTGACAGGCGACCTCGAGTCCGCTCTCGGCAAGGGCCGCGGCGAAGGCGGGATTGCGGGCGAGCGCGGCGCCCACCGCGTAGATCGTCGCGTCGATCTCGCGCTCGCGCAGGATCCGCAGGATCTCCCAGCAGCCCACCCGGCTGCCGTACTCGAACGTGGACTCCACGTTGAGGTTCCGGGCACCGCGCAGCGCATCGACCGCGCCGATGTCGGTGAGCACCGTCTCGGAGTGCTCATCGCCGTCGAGCACGCAGTTCTCGCCGCCTTCCTCGTAGTTGAGGACCACCGAGACGGCGATGCGGGCCGCGTTCGGCCAGCGCGGGTGCGGTGGCTCGCCGCCGTAGCCGACCAGGTCGCGCGGATGGGAGTCTTGAGCGGCCATCGATGTACCTCGGTTCCTCAGCCCTGGGATCGGCGCTCGGCGCTGATCCAGTCCATGTACGCGTGCAGCGCCGTGCGCATGGGCCGTGGCTTCCAGCCGGTCTCGCCGGTGAGCCGCGACACGTCGTACGCACCCCACATGCCATCCCTGAGCGATGGGTCCTGCAGGATGTCGGCCTGCTCCGGTGCGACGACCTCCGCGCCGAAGCCCGGCACCTTCTCGGCGGCCCAGCCCACCATCTCGCCGATCGACACGGCGCTACCGTAGGCGACGTTGTAGGTCGAGTAGCGCAGGCGCGGAGGCTTGAGGAGCGACAGTATCGCGGCCGCGACGTCCTCGACGTGGATGTAGTCGCCGATCGCATCGAGCGTGTTGACGCGCACGCGCCTGACGCCATCCAGCGCGAGGTGCGCGATGCGGTTGGGCACGTGACGGAAGTTGCGGCTCGAGGTGACGCGATCCATCGTCCCGTAGACCGAGGACGGGCGGACGGACGCGGTCGAGAGTCCGAACAGGTCGCCGTAGCGCTCGGCGATCAGCTCCGAGGCGAGCTTGGAGATCCCGTAGAGGCGCCGCGGCATCACGTACCCGTCCTCCGGCAGCGGCTCGCCGGGGCGATCCGGTCCGTGGTGCTTGTAGACCGCCCCCGAACTCACGTAGATGAAGCGTTCGACGCCGGCGCGCGTTCGCGCCCATTCGAGGAGCGCGACCGTCCCCATCACGTTGACGTCGATGATCCGGGCCGGGTTCTCGGCTTCCGGTTCGCGCTTCGCCTCGGCGGCCGTGCCGCGCGAGAGGGGAGTGACGGTCGCGCCGTGGACGACGTAGCGGATGTCGTGGCCGGCGAGCGCATCGCGCCAGGTCTCGGCTCGGGTCGCATCCGCGACGATCACGTGGAGCCGGTCCGACACCGGCGCGAAGTAGCGCCGCGCCGCCGCGTCGAGCGGCGATGAGTCGAGGACGACGAGGCGGGCGGCCGGATTCGCCGCGAGCCACTCCCGCCCGACCACGCTCATCACGAACCCTGTTGCTCCGGTCACCAGCAGTGTCATCGCGCCCCCTCGCACCGTCGTCCGATCAGAACGGGAAGTCCGTCAGCAGGCCCATCAGGCAGCGGGTGCCGATGGCAAAGTCCTCGAGCGCCATGGCCTCGTCCGGGTTGTGGCTGCCGTGCGCATTCCGGACGAACACCATGCCCGTCGGGATGCCGAGCTTGGCGAACACCGCCGCGTCGTGACCCGCGCCGCTCGCCATCTCGAAGGGGCGGTCGAGCAGCGCCGCGAGTCGCGACCTAAGCCGCCCGTCCATGGCCGCCGGTGGCGAGTCGCTCGTCCCGCCGAGATCGATCGCGACCCGGTATTCCTGCCCGATGCGCGCCGCCGCCGCGCGCGCCTCGGACGCGACACGCTCCATCGTCGCATCCGCGAGGCTGCGGATGTCGAGCACGAAACGGGTCTCCCCCGCGATCTTGCTCGGGCCGTGCATCGCCGGGTCCGTGTAGAGCTCGCCGGCCGTCAGCACGAGATCGGCGCCAGCCGCTTCCTCGTCTCGCCAAACCGCGTCCATGTGGTGCAGGAACGCGACGGTCGCCGCGACCGCATCGTGCCGATAGGCGCGCGAGACCGCGCCCGAGTGCGCGTACTCGCCGACGCAGCGGGCGTTCCGGAAGCGCTTGCAGCCGCGAATACCGGTCACCGCGGCGGCCGGCAGTCCCTGGCCGACCAGCGTCGGGCCCTGCTCGATGTGCAGTTCCAGGTACGCACGGATCGTCGCCGGATCGAGGAGCCGGCGCCGCTCGCGAATGGCGGCGGGATCGAAGCCCTGCTCGAGGAGCGTGGCCTCGAGCGTGCGACCGTTGTCGGACCGTGCGATCGAGAGGCAGTCGGGATCGAGGAGCCCGAACGCTCCGGCGCTGCCGAGGTACGCGATGTCGAACCAGGCCGACTCCTCCGCGCGGATGGCCATGACCGTGAGATCGCACGGCGGTACGTACCCGGCCCGCCGCAAGCCGGAGAGCACCGCGAGTCCGGCGACAACCCCCGCCGCGCCGTCGTAGTTGCCGCCCTGCGGCACGCTGTCGAGGTGCGAACCCATGCGGATGTGCCGCGCCGTCCGGTCGCGTCCGGGCAGGGTCATCGAGAGGTTGCCGATCGCATCGACCGAGATCTCGAGGCCGATGCCGGCGGCGGCGCCGCGGGCGAGGTCGTGCGCCGCCTGCTCGCCGGCACCGTAGCTGTCACGCACGATGCCGCGGCCGCGCTGCGTCTCGCGCCTCAGCGCGTCGAAGAGGCCGGCGGCGAGATCGAGGTCGGGTTGGATCGCGGCAGCCATCGGAATATCCTTAGGCGGGGCGGCGGAGCCGGGCCTTCGTCCGGCGCGAGAACGCCGCCGTCACGCCACGATCCCCCTGCCGGAACGAAAATCCATGTCGAGTCTCCTCGCCGGAAAAGTCGCCATCGTCACCGGAGCGAGTTCCGGCATCGGCCGCGCGATCGCGGTTGCCTTCGCCGCCGAAGGCGCCAGCGTCGTGAACGCCGACCGCAGCCCGACGCCCATCGAGGGCGGCGACCCGACGCACGAGGTCATCGAGCGCGCGGGCGGCGTGGCAACGTTCGAGAAGACGGACGTCGGCCGGTGGGACGAGGTCGATGCGCTCGTCGAACTCGTCGCCCGACGCCACGGGCGATTGGACGTCATGGTCAACAATGCTGCCATCTACTCCGGGACCGCGCTCCTCGAGACGGCGCCCGAGCAGTGGGACGACGTCCTGCGCGTCAACCTGACCGGAATCTTCAACGGCTGCAAGCGCGCCGTCCAGCAGATGCTGACCCAGGAGCCCCGCAACGAGGCCCGTGGACGACTGATCAACCTGGGCTCCCAGCAAGGCATCGTGACCTGCCCCGGCGACACGCCGTATGGGGTGACCAAGGCGGGCGCCATCTACATCACGCGGCAGATCGCGGTCGACTACGCGAAGGACCTCATCGTCTGCAACTGCATCTCGCCCGGGAAGATCGTGACCGGTGCGCCGGGTCTCGCGCAGGACCCCAAGCGGGTCGAGAACGCGCGCCGGCGCACGCCGTGGCCACGATTCGGCCGTCCCGTGGACGTCGCGAACGCCGCTGTCTTCCTCGCGAGCGACCGCGCGACGTTCATCACCGGCGCGAACCTCGTCGTCGACGGCGGCTGGCTCGCGGGCTAGGTTCCGCGACACGCGGCGTCGCCCGGCGTTCAGTGGGTCGGCACCGAGTAGAGCTTGCCGCGGTACGGCGGCTTGTCGACCTGATCGAGCGCCGTCACGTACAAGGTCGCCTCGTCCTCGCTGAAGGCAAAATTCGGGACGCCGGGCGAGGGCAGCGTGATCTTCCTGAGCAGCTTGCCGGTCGCATCGACGACGAAGACCGTACCGGCCAACGGCGCGTGCACGTCGTGCGGATTCTGGCCGATGAACATCTCGCCTTTCGAGTTGATCTTCACGCCGTCCGGGTAGATGTGTCCGACGTGCCCGGCCAGCGCGTCGAGGTCGAGGAAGTCGCGCCGCTCCGAGAGCGCACCGCCGGCGCCGATCCGAAACTGGATCAGCTTGTGCTCGTCCGTCTCGATCACGTAGAGCGTCTTGCCGTCGTTCGAGACGACGAGGCCGTTGGCGCTGCGCACGTCGGTCGCGCCCTGCCTGATGGTCCCGTCGGCGGCCAGGTAGAAGACCTTGCCGTCGGCCATCGACTCGGGCGTGCCCGAGCACGTGAAGTACATGCCGCCGTGCGCATCCGGCGCGAAGTCGTTCGGGCCCTTGAACGGATGACCGTCCTTATCGTGCGTGTAGGCCGGCAGGTCGCGGCCATCCGCGGCGATGCGGCCGATGCTGCCGCTGTCGTAGCAGGTGACCAGGAACTCGCCCTGCGCGGTCGGGATGACCGCCGAGGGGCCGCAGCCGGGCTTCGTCCAGAAGAACGCGTTCGTCTGGCCGTCCCAGGTCGTCACGGTGTTCCGGTCGTACTCCACGTAGTACAGCTTGCCGTGATACCACTTCGGCCCTTCCGGGAAGTGCGCATCGTTGTTGAGCACCTTCGCGCCGTCGGCCGACGCCTGGGTGGCGAGACAGAGAGCGGCGGTGACGCCGGCCAGGTATCGCTTCACGATCATCTCCTTCGAAAGACGGCATCGCGCCGACGGCCCATCAGGCGGGTACGTGGCCGATGGCGCGCTGCTGGTCCGCGAGCACCGTGCGAATCGCCAGCACGAAATGCCAGGTCGCCCAGAAGCCCGTCGGCGCGAGCACGATGAGCGCGAGGCGGAGCGAGGCGCCGTCGGCGCCGTGCGCGCCCGCGAACCAGTCGCTCATCCAGCCGACGGCCTGCGGCGCGACCACGAGGTTGAAGACGTTGCCGACGAGCACCGAGCTCGCCGTGAACACCGAGCGCATGTTGCTCGGTGCCACGTTGAGCACGAGCGCCATGCACGGGCCGATGAAGAAGTAGATCGCCGGTATGAACAGCCAGAACATCAGCTTCGTCACCCAGAGCGAGTCCGTCCAGTAGGCGATGAACGACGGAACGGTCGCGGCGCCGATGACGGCGGCGAGCGTCCAGAGGATGCGCCGCGGGTCCTTCATGGCGGGCAGCGACATGAGCCAGACCGCCGCCACGGTTGCGAGCGTCCCGCCGACCAGGTGGATCTGCCCGGTGACGATGCCGGCGTCGCCGACCGTCATGTGGTAGCTCCGTTGCAGGAACGTCGGCGTCCACCAGACGAGTCCCCAGCCCCAGAGGCAGCACACCCCGCTGCCCATGATCACGTGGAAGCCGGCGCGCTGGTGCCAGACGTTGGCGATCGACGCGAGGAAGCCGGCCGGCTTCTCGTCGGCGACGGTGTCAAGGCGGCCGCGCTTGGGCTCGCGGATCGTGAGGTACACGAGGATGCCGAGCACGACGCCGGGCACGCCGAGCGCGAAGAACGCGCCGCGCCAGCCGAACTCTTGTGCGACCTGGCCGGCGAAGTCGGACCCAAGCCAGGCGCCGAGCGGCGCCCCCAGGGCGAAGATGCTGAGCGCCATCGGGCGGCGCTCGGGGGGAAAGTAGTCCGAGACGATCGAGTTCGACGGCGGCGTCGCGCCGGCCTCGCCGACGCCAACGCCGATGCGCCCGCACAGGAACTGGAGGTAGCTGTGGGAGTAGCCGCAGAAGAGCGTGAAGCCCGACCAGATCACGAGCGAGGCGGCGATGATGTTGCGCCGGTTCGAGCGGT